>Ga0196977_1000033_pt1 | contig 103820 bp, 90 predicted proteins | sample S3v_1013CmetaG_FD_148634 | JGI IMG/M metagenome (GOLD analysis project Ga0196977, IMG submission 148634) | Soil microbial communities from Anza Borrego desert, Southern California, United States - S3+v_10-13C | ecosystem: Environmental > Terrestrial > Soil > Desert | place: USA: California...
TTCCCATCGCCGGCGACCAGATCACCAACGACATCGCCATGGCGTTGCGCACGCCGACCAAGGACGCGGAGGAGCTCAAGGTGGCGCACGGCGTGGCGCTGCGCCAACTGGCGAGCTCCACCGAGATGATCGAGGTGCCCGGCGTGGGCGACCGCGGGCCGCGCGAGCTTTCGCGCCAGACGCTGGCAGAGGTCATCGAGCCCCGCGTGGAGGAGCTCTACTCGCTCATCCAGCGCGAGCTGCGCTCCTCCGGGCTGGAGGAGTTGCTGTCTTCGGGGATCGTCATCACCGGTGGCTCGGCGCTCATGAAGGGAATGGTCGAGCTGGGCGAGGAGGTCTTCCACATGCCGGTTCGCGTGGGATTGCCCAACTACACCGGCGCGCTTTCGGAGGTGGTTCGCAATCCGCGGTATTCGACCGGCATGGGGTTGCTCATGGCGGGGCTGGACCAGGTGAAGCGCGACCGGCACGCGAAGATCCAGGGCGCCGGTTTCAAGGAAGTGTTCGAGAGGATGAAGGCTTGGTTCAAGGGAAATTTCTAGAAGCAGGGCATGAGGGATGAGGGTTTTGGGACAGATGCAGCGGCACACACAACAACAGGAGACGGAAGATGATCGAGTTACTGGAGAGCAACACACCCGAGGCGGTGATCAAGGTGGTGGGGGTGGGCGGCTGCGGCGGCAATGCGGTCGACCACATGATCAACAACGGCGTGCAGGGCGTGGAGTTCATCACCATGAACACCGACGCCCAGGCGCTCAAGCGCAACCTGGCTAAGGTGACCTTGCAGCTGGGACCCAACGTCACCAAGGGCCTCGGCGCCGGGGCGAATCCTGAAGTGGGGCGGCTCGCGGCCGAGGAGGATCGCGAGCGCATCCGCGAGCTCATCGGCGGCGCGGACATGCTCTTCGTCACGGCGGGCATGGGCGGGGGAACCGGCACGGGCGCGGCGCCGGTGGTGGCCGAGATCGCGCGCGAGATGGGCATCCTCACGGTCGCGGTGGTGACCAAGCCCTTCTCTTTCGAGGGCAAGCGGCAGAAGGTCGCCGCCGTGGGCATCGAGCAGCTCAAGCAGAACGTGGACTCGCTCATCATCATCCCCAACGACCGCCTCATGCAGGTCCTGGGGGAGGACGTGACCTACGAAGACGCGTTCCGCGCCTCCAACGACGTGCTGAACGGCGCGGTCGCAGGCATCGCCGAGGTGATCAACTGCCCCGGCATGGTGAACGTGGACTTTGCCGACGTGCGCACCGTCATGAGCGAAAACGGCGTGGCGATGATGGGCTCGGCCACCGCGGTGGGCCCCGAGCGCGCGCAGATGGCCGCGGAGCAGGCGGTGCACTCGCCGCTGCTCGAGGACATCCACCTTTCGGGGGCGCGCGGCGTGCTGGTGAACATCACCGCGAGCCACTCGATGAAGCTGAAGGAAGTGCACGAGGTGATGAACACCATCCGCTCGTTCACCGCCGAGGATGCGACCGTGATCTACGGCAGCGTCATCGACGAGGCGATCGGCGACGCGCTTCGCGTGACGATCGTGGCCACCGGCCTGGGCGGCCCGGCCGCGCAACGCCAGGCGCCGGTGATGCAGGTGGTGCGCACCGGAACCGACGATGCCGTGGCGGCGGTCAACTACGAGGAGCTCGACCAGCCGACCGCGATGCGCCGGCGGCGTGACGTGACCATCGAGGCGATGCGGCACTCCGGGGTGGACATGCTCGACATCCCGGCATTCCTGAGGAAGCAGGCCGACTAGGCCCGCTTCCGCTCCAGTCCCTCCCGGCGTGTCTCCCGCCGGGCAGGACGCCTCACCCTCGCGGGCCCGGCAACGGGCCCGTTTTTCGTTGCCGCGTGGAAATGCGGCGAGCAATCTAACGCTCTGATAAAATTCACGAAATGATCAAGCAGCGCACCCTGAAGACGAGCGTTCGCGCCACCGGCGTAGGCCTGCACACGGGCCACAAGGTGACGATGGTGCTGCGCCCGGCGCCGATCGATACCGGCATCGTCTTCTGCCGCTCGGACCTTCCCGGTAATCCGTCCATCCCGGCGCACGCGCTGAACGTGCGCGAGACGGTGATGGCGACGGTGCTGGAAAAGGACGGCGCGCGCGTCTCCACCGTCGAGCACCTGATGGCGGCCTTCTTCGGGCTCGGCGTGGACAACGCCTTCGTCGACGTCTCCGCCGAGGAAGTGCCGATCATGGACGGCAGCGCCGGCACGTTCGTCTTCCTCCTGCAGTCGGCAGGGCTGGAGGAGCAGCCGGCGCCCAAGCGCTACGTGCGAATACTGAAGAAAGTAGAGCTGGAGAAGGACGGCAAGCGCGTGCGCCTCGAGCCCTTCGAGGGCTTCAAGGTCGGTTTCGCCATCGAGTTCAACCATCCGGTGTTTCCCGCATCGCACTCGACGGTCGAGGTCGACTTCGGCCAGGTGTCCTTCGTGCGCGAGCTCTCGCGCGCGCGCACCTTCGGGTTCACGCAGGACGTGGAGCTCATGCGCTCGCGCGGCCTGGGCCGCGGCGGCTCGCTCGACAATGCGGTGGTCATCGACGACTTCCGCGTCCTCAACGCCGAGGGCCTGCGCATGGACGACGAGTTCGTGAAGCACAAGGCGCTCGACGCCGTCGGCGACCTTTACCTCCTCGGCCATCCCATCATCGGCGCCTTCCACGGGCACAAGTCGGGCCACGAGATGAACAACCTGCTGGTGCGCAAGCTGCTTGCCGATGCGAGCGCCTGGGAGGAAGTGACCTTCGACCGGCTCGAGGCGCTGCCCTCGGCATTCGCCCGGCTGCAGCTGCAGGCGGCTTAGGCGCACGGCGCCCCGCGCGCCGTTAGTATCGTCACATGGGCTCCGTATCTCGTTTCCTCGAACTGGGCTGCTCGGAAAGACTCCTCTTGATACGCGCGGCGGCGCTGTTGCTGGTGCAGGCCGCCGCATTGCGCGTCCGGGGCGTGCGGGCAGCGCTCGAGCGTAGTGCCGCACCCGCGACCGCCGGCAGCACGATCGGCAGCCCCGATCGCATCGCCTACCTGGTCGACGCAGCGGCCAACCGGTTACCCGGCACGGCAAGACGCTGCCTCGCGCGTTCGCTCGTGCTGCACCGATTGTTGAGTGAACGCGGCCATGCCTGCGAGCTTCGCATCGGCGTGCGCCTCGATGAGGCGAACCTGGACGCCCATGCCTGGATCGAGCTCGGCGGCAAACCGCTGAACGCCGTCCACGAGGTGCGCGCGCGATACCTGCCCTTCGACCGCGTGCCGGCGAGGCGCCCGTGAGCGCGATTGCCGGAGTGGTTCGATTAGACGGTGCGCCCATCGCGCGCGGGATCGTCGAAGGAATGACCGCGGCGATGTCTGCCCGCGGGCCCGATGGAGCGGGTCATTGGCGAGGCGGATCGGCCGCGCTCGGGCACAACATGCTGCGCACGACCCCCGAGTCCCTGGCCGAGGCGCAGCCGCTCGCCAACGACGATGCAAGCGTGGTGCTGGTCATGGACGGTCGAGTGGACAATCGCGAAGAGCTGCGAGCGCAGCTGCGCGGCCGGGCGGTGCTGCGGGACGCTACCGATGTGGAGCTGGTGCTGCGCGCGTACGAAGCCTGGGGCGACGACTGCCCTGATCGCATCGTGGGAGAGTTCGTGTTCGTCGTGTGGGACTCCCGCACGCGAACGATATTCGGTGCGCGGGATGCGGTGGGTACCCGCCACTTTTATTACCACGCCGGTGAAGCGGGCTTTGCCTTCGCATCCGAAATTCGCGGCGTCCTCGCCTCGGGCCTCGTCGAGCCGCGCCTGAACGAGCAACGCCTGATGGACTACCTGGTGGTCGAGTTCGATCGCGACGACGAGGTCGGCACGTTCTACCAGGAGATCTTCAGGCTTCCCGCCGGACACGCCGTGCGCGCTGGCGCGTCCGGGGTGCGGACGTGGCGGTACTGGGATCCGGCGGATCTTCCCGAAAGCCGATACGCCTCGATGGACGAGTGCGCCGAGGCATTCCGCACGCAGTTGCGGATCGCGGTCGAATGCCGCCTGCGCAGCAACGGCCGGGTGGGCGCGATGCTGAGCGGCGGGCTCGATTCGTCTTCCATCGTCGCCGTGATCCGCAAGGACCTGCGGCACTGCCTGGACGAACCCCTCAAGACCTATTCGGTGGTGCTCGAAGACCGGGAACGCTGCGAGGATTGGAAAGGGATCGGCCACATGCTTTCGGGCGGATGGCTCGAGCCCACCGTGATGGACGCCTCGGTCGCGCGCAAGGTAGGTCTCGATTGCGTAGATGCGATCGAGAACCTGGACGAACCGTTCGCCCTTGCAGGGGCGTTCACTTATACGCTGCTCTATGAGGCCGCCCGCCGCGACGGCTGTCGCGTGCTTCTCGATGGCATTGCGGGAGACCTCCTGTTCCATTCGTACGGCCGCAGCCTCGCGCGCCCATTGAGGGTTGCGCGGCATGTCCCGGCGATCCTGGCTGCCGGGCGCAGGCACCGCGTGGAGGGTGGCATCCGGCCGGTGGCCCGTGCCTGGATCGCCGGTGCGACGCCGGGGCCGGTTCGCGGGATCTACCGCAAGCTGCGCCCTGCCTCACCTTCGATAGACGGGCTCGAGTTGCTGCGCCCGTGCGTGGCCAGCCGTTTCCTCGAAAACAAGATGCAAAACCGAGCCCTGCGCCACGCCGCGGGGACTTCCGAGCAAGCCGACCATGCGCGCAATTTCACGTCGGGCACAATCTCTTTCGCGCACGAGATGATCGGCGGATCGGCGCTCGCCTGCGGCGTGGAGCCGGCCAGCCCATTCTCCGACCGTCGGATGGTGGAATTCGCCGTGGCGATGCCGCTCGAGGCGAAACTCTTCGCGGGCTGGTACAAGCTCACGTTGCGCCGCGCCATGGCGGGCGTGCTTCCCGAGGAGGTGCGCTGGCGAACCAACATGGGACCGCATCCGGGATGGGATTTCTATCGGCAGCTCTTCGCCGTCTCGGCCCGGGCAGCGCCCACGTTCTGGAACTTGCCCGCCCTGCAAGGTAGACTGGAAGCGTGGGTCGACCCGCACAGCCTCGCCCGGGCGTGGGAGCGTCATTCCTCGTCGGGCGACCATGCCTCGGGGCTGCAGATCTTCTCGCTCGCGGTGCTGAAACGGTGGCTCGAGACTCACTTCGACCGTCGCATCGCGCTCACCCACTAGATCCGGTCAAGGATTTTCCATGGAAACGCCGCGCAAGCAGAACCAGCCCGCCCCCAAGCCTTACGCCGCCCCGAGACTGGTCCGCTATGGCGAGGTGCGGGCACTTACCCAGGCCAGCACGATGGGGGGCAACGAAGGCGCGTCCATGCTGACGACCCAGATGAGCTCCGACCGCCTGCTCAAGCAGGACTGGGTGCGCATCGGCACCCATCCGTTGGGGGTCGGCATCTATCTCTTCGACTACAAACCCGAGTTCCGCGACCGCCACGGCCATGGCCGCCAGTTCGGCGTCATGGCCGACGAGGTCGAGCGTGTCTTGCCGGCGGCGGTCACGCGGGATGCAGACGGCTACCGCCGCGTCGACTACGCCATGCTGGGCATTCGCCGCGAGGTTTCCTAGGCCGTTCGGCGCTGTGGCTTCGATGCTCGACGAGCACTGGGGATACGTCTCGGACCCGGTGAGGCTGGAGCGGTTCGAGCGCGCCATCCGCGCCGTGGTGAAGCCCGGGGCCCTGGTCGCCGACCTCGCATGCGGCACCGGTGTACTCGGCCTGCTTTGCCTCAAGGCGGGCGCGGACCATGTCTATGCGATCGATCATGGCCCGATGCTGGAAGTGGCGCGCGAAACCGTGGCGCGCAATGGCCTTGCCGAGCGCGTGACCCTGATAGCCGGCAGGTCCGAGGGCGCGACGCTTCCTCGAGCCGTCGACGTCCTCATATGCGACAACGTCGGCTGGTTCGGTTTCGACTACGACATCCTGTCGATGCTCGGTGATGCACGACGTCGCTTCCTCAAGCCGGGCGGTGGCGTCCTTCCGCGCAGGCTCGGCTTGCAGATTGCGCCGGTCTCCTCGGAGCGCTGCCGTGCACTCGCCGGGCGGTGGGCAGCGCATGGGGTTCCGGCCGAATTCCATTGGCTGCAGGAGTGGGACACCAATACCAAGCACCCGATCGAGCTCGCCCGCGAAGACCTGACCGGCGACCCGGCGAATCTGGCCAGCCTCGACCTGTGCCGCGAGCAACCGTCTTTCGCGTCGTGGCGAGTGGCGCTCGAGGCTGGCGCAGCCGGACCGCTGGACGGATTGGGAGGGTGGTTCGAATGCGAGCTCGCGCCCGGAGTCTCGATGACGAACTCGCCGCTTGCCGATGAGCGCATCCAACGCCAGCAGGTTTTCCTTCCGATCGCCGAACGCGTGGACCTGAATGCCGGCGACCCGATCGAGGTAACGGTCATGGCGAGGCCCGCCGAGCACCTGATCGCATGGAGCGTGTCGCTGCCGCGCATGGGTCGCCGGTTCGACCATTCGACGTGGCATGGCATGCCGCTTTCGCCCCAAGCCCTGGTGCGTGCGCGTCCCGACCGCGCGCCGCAGCCGAGCGCCGCGGGCCGCGCCCGCGGCCTCGTGCTGTCGTACTGCGATGGCTCGCGTACCCGGTCGGAAATCGAGGCCGCCGTGTTGCGCGAGCACCCGACGCTGCTGCCGTCGCCCGAAGAGATCTCCCGCTTCGTGGTCGACGTGATCGCCAGGGATACGCAGTGACCGGCTACACGCGCCGCGAGCCGCGTCTGCAGGGCCCCGCGGATGCGCCTGCCTATCACGAGTGGCTTGGCGACAACTCGGTGGTCACCAGCTTCCACCGCACGCCAGGGGGTTACCTCGTCCGTTTTCCGCAGTTGGCCGATTTCGAGATTTCGCAGGATGCCGGCGCGGTCGCGTGCCATCCTGCGCCGAGCGTCGATCAGGCTACATGCGACCACCTTTTCCTGAACCAGGTGCTGCCGCTGGTGCTCAGCAAGCGTGGAAAGCTCGTATTCCACGGCAGCGTGGTAGAGATCGCCGGCAGCGCAGCCGCCTTCCTCGGGCCCTCCGGAATGGGCAAGTCCACATTGGCTGCGGCATTCGTCAACGCGGGCCATCGATTCCTGGGAGACGATGGGTTCGTCCTCGAGAAGGCAGGCGATGGTTCGCGCGTGCTGCCGAGCCACCCCTCGATCCGCCTCTGGAACGACAGCGAATCGGCCATCCTCGCCGGCAGATGGGCCAAGGCTCCGCCCGTCTCGTGCAGCGGCAAGAACCGTTTGCTCGAGGGCACGAAAGGCCGCTTCTGCGACGAGGCGCTGCCGCTGGGTGCCGCGTATTTTCTGGGCAAGACGACTCGAAGCGCGATCCGCTTCGAGCCGCTCGACCCCTCGGAGGCGCTTCTCCAGTGGGTGCGAAACTCGTTCCTGCTCGACCCTCGGGAGCCAGCCGTGATCGCCACCCACTTCGAAAGCCTTGCCGGGATTGCCAACACCCTGCCGTGTTTCCGGCTCGATTATCCGCGGCGCTTTGCCGAGCTGCACCGGGTACTCGATTCGGTGACCGGCCATTTCGAGCGGCAGGCTGCGTGAAGCTCAGCGACAAGGTGACGGTGCCGGCGCACGTGATGTCGCGACAGGTGGGCGAAGAGTACGTGATGCTCGACCTCGCGCAGGGCGTGTACTTCGGCCTCGATCCCGTCGGGGCGCGACTCTGGCAGCTCCTGTGCGAAGGAATGAGCCTCGAGCGTGCTTGCGCCGCGATGCTGGGGGAATACGACGTGCCGCGCGCCCAGCTCGAAAGCGATGTGTTGCGACTGGCCGAAGAGCTGGCCGCACAGGGCCTGATCGAGATCGGGAATCCGGGTGGCCCTTGAGGAATTCGACCCCGAGCACCAAGCGGTGCTTGCGTGCGCGCTGGCTCCTGCCGATCTCGAGCCCGCTGCGTTGTCCCCCACGTTCGCCCAGGCTCGATCCTGGAAGAAAGTCGAGGCCGTCGCACGGCTGAACCAGCTGCGTCCGCAGGTGGCCGCGTGCCTCGTTAGCGCGGCAGGCACTTGCGAGGAGGGGTTGCGACTCCTTGAATCGCTCGAGGCCACCGCACGGGTCCACCGCGGTCACGCGATGATGATGGCCGGGGAAGTGTTGCGCGCCCTCGAGCTCCTTCGCGCCGCGGGCATCCGTGCCGTTGCGTTCAAGGGGCCGGCTTTCGCTGCGCTGGTGGATGGACGACCGGGCCAGCGCGAATCGGGTGACCTCGACATCCTGGTCTCGCCCGAAGACGCCTTCGCGTCGGTCGATTGCCTGCTTCGCGCCGGCTACCAGGGCGCCTTGCCCCTGGCGGCCTTGCGCTCGCGCTGGCTCACGCTCGCGACCAACGAGCTCGGCCTCGAGCTGCCCGGCAGCCCGGTGATGGTCGAGCTGCACTGGCGACTGGCACCCCGGTGGTCGAGCGTGGCGATCGGCGTGGAGGACGTGTTCGATTCGCTCGTCCCGCGGGATTACCTCGGCACGACGATCTCATGGCCTGGACCGGAGGCGCTGTTCTTGATCCACGTGGTCGATGGCATGAAAGCCGGCGGTTGCGGCATGCGCTGGGTTGGCGACCTCGCGGCAATCCTTCGCCGCGAACGGCTCGACTGGCAGCAAGTGTCCGCGACGGCGCGGCGCAATGGCGGCCTCGCCAGCGTGGAAATCGCCCTTGCGCTGGTCGAGGACCTGGCGAGCGAGGCGTGCGCAGCGCTTCGCCTGCCTGCGCTTGCTGCGCCACTGCCGCCGGAAGCGCGATCCATGGCCGCGAGCGCTCGGCGCCGCCCGCGAGCATCGCGGGCCCTGCACGCGATTCGCAAGCGCCTGGCGACCGATGAGCGCCTCGCCGGCGCGCGAGAGCATTTCGCGTGGGCGCTGCGGGCCGCGGACGATCCCCTCAAGGCTGCTGCGGCGATCGCGGGCTATCTCGCCGGCCCCGCCGTGGCGGACCTGAAGTCCATTCCTGCCGAAGGCATCTCCGACTTCGGCTTGAGGTTGCGCGCGGCTCGGCGTCGCCTGGAGGCCCGGTGAGCGCGCTGGCGCCAGCGCACAACGCGGGCGATGCCGTTTCGTTGCTGGCCATCGCCTCGCCCTACCGGATTTTGCTCGCAGTAGCTGCCTTTCTCATGCTGGCGGAGAGTGCTGCGAGCCTCGCGGTGCCGTGGCTGGCCGGAATGACAGTGGGGGCCGTCCTTCCATCGGATGGCGGCGTCGACATTCGTTGGGCGCTGCTGGCGCTCATGGGCCTGTTTGCCGCGCAGGCGTTTTTCAAGTTCGGCAGCGTGCTCGTCCTCAGTCGCACGGCCGACCGCATCACGACCGACTTGAGGATGCGGCTGTACGATCACCTGCAGGCCCTGCCGCTCGCGTTCCACCAGCGCCGCCGGATGGGCGACACGCTGGCGCTGCTCACGAGCGACGTCTACGTAGTCAGTGGATACGTGAGCGCGACGGCGACGGCCGCGATTCCATTGCTGGTTACGGCGGCCGGCGCCGGCCTGCTGATGCTGCGCATCCGCGCGGAGCTCGCGTTGCTCGTCCTGCTTCTCGTGCCGCTTTTCTACGTGGCGGTCAAGGTCGCCGGACGGCGCCTTCGGCCGCTTTCACTCGACCTGCAGGAGGAGGAAGCCAGCGCCATCGCGCTCGCGCGGGAAAACCTCGACCTGCTCCCGGCCATCAAGACTTTCACGCGGGAAGCCCACGAATCAGCGCGCTTCCGGGCGCGGCTCGATCGCATCCTGCGCCTGTCGACGCGGCAGCAGCTGGTGGTGGCGGCGTTCGGTCCCCTCGTGCAATTCATGGCCGCTGCCGGAATCGTGCTGCTCTTCGGCCTCGCGAGCATCGACCTGGCCGAGGGACGGCTAGCGGCCGGCGAGCTGGTGGCCTTCCTCCTCTACGCGCAGTTGCTGAGCCGTCCCGCTGCGGGGCTCGCGGACCTCTACGGGCAGACGCAAACCGCAAGGGGCGCGTTGGTGCGGCTGCATCGCGCCATGGGCGAACCGACCGAGCCGTTGCCGCGCGACGGGGTGGAGTTGCCGCGGTTGAAGGGCCATATCGAGCTACGCGACGTGACGTTTCGTTATGACGAGCGCTCGCCGGCGCTCGATGGGGTGAGCCTGCATATCGCCGGCGGCGAGACCGTCGCGCTCGTCGGGCCCAATGGGGCGGGCAAGAGCACCATCGCGCACCTGCTCATGCGATTGCACAGGCCTGAGCGCGGAATGATTTCCATTGACGGGATCGACATTGCGACCGCATCGCTTGCGAGCCTGCGCGCGCAGGTCGGGGTGGTACCGCAGCACGTGCTGCTTTTCAACGCCTCCGTTCGCGACAACATCGCCTACGGCCGGGCCGGCGCGGACGTGGCTGCGATCGAGGCGGCCGCGCGCGCAGCGGGCGCGCACGAGTTCATCATGGGGCTGCCGCAAGGCTACGAGACGGTCATAGGCGACCGGGGCGTGCGGATCTCGGGGGGGCAGCAGCAGCGCGTTGCGCTCGCCCGCGCGTTGCTGAAGGATCCGCCGATCTTGATCCTCGACGAAGCGACGTCGATGTTCGATCCGGCAGCCGAACGCGATTTCCTCGCGGCCTGCGAGCATGCGCTGCGCGCGCGGACGGTGATCTTCATCACCCACAGGCCAGCGAGCCTGGCGGCCGCGGATCGCGTCGTGCGCATGAGCGAAGGCCGGATCGTCCGGATCGAGAAAGGAATCGAGCGATGCTCGTGATGCGCATCTTCTTGCCGGTGGCGGCCCTCTTCCTCCTTGGGCTGGGCCTCGCTTTCCTCTTCACCCGCGACCGGCGCTACCTGCGCATCGCCTGGCGAACCGTCCTGGTCGTCCTGGCGCTCCTCGTGGCCTTCGGCCTGCTCTACGTCTTCGAGCGCGTCCTCCTGGCGATCTGATCGCCGCCGATGCGCTCGAGCGCGTCCTTGAGCGGCGAGTCCGCCAAGCCGCTCGCGAGTGCCGCGAGCTTCTCGGCAGGCATCTCGCCGCGCGTCACGACCGGCCGCTTGCGCGGCGGAACCGAAACTTGAACTTCGATGCGTATTGCAGTAAATTCCTGATCTCTCGAATGTTTCGGGGTCCCGCGAACCGATCGCAGGCCTTGCAGCAACCTCGGGGCGATGTGTCGAAGGGCCGCCGCAACAGGCCCCGACGAAGCACAAACCACAACGGTCGTACCGTCAACGGCGCACACCCGGCTCGCTTCGGCGAGCTTCTCGGGCACCAGTGTGCGATAGCGCCTCTGCAGGCGCTTGATCTGCAGGAGCCGCTCGGAGAGCGGGCGCAGCTCGGGAGTTTCGCCGAGGTACTTGGCGATCGATTCGGGCGCCATGGCAACGTTGGGAGGGTGAGTGAACATCATTCTAGTTTCGGACAGCCTTGCGCGGAGCCGCTCGGTCACGCTTTCGCAGGGGCAGGTCCTGCTGATCGCGCTCGGCATTTTGATGACCGGCTTCGTGCTGGCGATGGCCACCTACATGGTCACGATGCGGTTCTCGGTCGACTTGCGCAACCCCTACCTGCGTTCCCTGCTCACGGCGCTGCACAAGGACGACATCAAGCGCTCCGAGGCCGAAACCCGCGACAACCTCAACGCGCTCGCGGCCAAGGTGGGCGAGCTGCAGGCCCGCATCATGCGCCTGGACGCGTTCGGTGAGCGGCTGGCCAAGGCTGCCGGCATCAAGCCCACCGAATTCCGCTTCGACGAGAAGCCGGGCCAGGGCGGCCCCGCCCCGGCCGCCGGGCGCGAGCTCACCATGACCGAGTTCCAGCAATTGCTGGCCGAGCTCTCCCGCGTGCTCGACGACCGCAGCGACAAGCTGGGCGTGCTCGATTCCCTTTTCATGGACGATCGCCTGGCGCGCAAGACCATTCCGACCACGCTGCCGGTGGCGATGGGGTACTACTCGTCGAACTACGGCTACCGCCTCGATCCCATCAATGGGCGCAACGCGTTCCACACGGGCGTCGACCTGATCGCGCCGCCCGGCACGCCGGTGCTCGCCGCGGCCGGGGGCGTCGTGGCGACGGTGGCCTACGTCGCGGAGTATGGAAATATCGTCGAGATCGACCACGACAACGGGCTCACTACCCGATATGCGCACCTGTCGCGCAGCAACGTGAAGGTGGGCGACGTGGTGATGAAGGGCCAGGCCATCGCGCAGGTAGGCGCCACCGGGCGCGTGACCGGCCCGCACCTGCACTTCGAGGTCCGCGAGAAGGGTATCCCCTTGAACCCCAACAAGTTCTTCGCCCTCGATCGCAAGGAATCCCTGCAGCAGGCGGCGCAGAAGAAGTAGCTCCCCCGGTACCGCGGCCGGGTTTGAACCGCCCGGGGCCACCCCGATCTCACTTATAATTGACGACCGCCGGCCCTCCCGGGCCGGACCGGTTTCGCCCTCGTCCCTCCTCCTTCATCCCCTTTCGTGCTCACCACCGCTCTCAAGGCCATCTTCGGCAGCCGCAACGACCGCCTCCTCAAGGAATACCGCAGGACCGTCGCCACGATCAATGCCCTGGAAGCGTCCATCCAGGCCTTGTCCGACGAGCAGCTGAAGGCCAAGACGCCGGAGCTCAAGCAGAAGGTGGCCGGCGGCGCCTCGCTCGACTCGGTCCTGCCGGAAGCCTTCGCCGTCGTGCGCGAGGCCTCCAGGCGCGTCCTCGGCATGCGCCACTTCGACGTGCAGATGGTGGGTGGCATCGCCCTGCACCAGGGCAAGATCGCCGAGATGCGCACGGGCGAAGGCAAGACGCTGGTGGCAACCTTGCCGTCGTACCTCAATGCGCTTTCCGGCAAGGGCGTGCATGTCGTGACCGTCAACGACTACCTGGCGCGGCGCGATGCCGAGTGGATGGGGCGTGTCCACCGGTGGCTCGGGCTCAGCGTGGGTGTGGTCGTGCCGCAGATGGACGCGGCCGAGAAGCAGGCGTCGTACCAGGCGGACATCACCTACGGCACCAACAACGAATTCGGCTTCGACTACCTGCGCGACAACATGGCCACGCAGGTGGCCGAGCGTTTCCAGCGCGGCCTCAACTACGCCATCGTCGACGAGGTCGACTCGATCCTGATCGACGAGGCGCGCACCCCGCTCATCATCTCCGGCCAGGCCGAGGATTCCGCCGAGCTCTACCGGCAGATAAACAAGCTCGTCCCGAGCCTCGTGCCGCAGAAGGACGAGAAGGGCCCGGGCGACTACTGGCCGGACCTCAAGCAGCACACCGTCACGCTCTCGGAGGAGGGCCACGAGCACGCCGAGCGCCTGATGACGGAGGCGGGCCTGCTGCCCGACGGCGCGAGCCTCTACGATCCGTCGAACATCATGCTGATGCACCACCTCTACGCGGGCATCCGGGCGCACGCGCTCTACCACCGCGACCAGCACTACGTGGTGCAGAACGACGAGGTCGTGATCGTCGACGAGTTCACCGGCCGCATGATGGCCGGCCGGCGCTGGTCCGAGGGCCTGCACCAGGCGGTGGAGGCGAAGGAAGGCGTCTCGATCAAGAACGAGAGCCAGACGCTCGCCTCGATCACCTTCCAGAACTACTTCCGCCTGTACGGCAAGCTCGCCGGCATGACCGGCACCGCCGACACCGAGGCGTTCGAGTTCTCCAGCATCTACAGCCTCGAGACGGTGCTGATCCCGACGCACCGTCCGATGATCCGCAAGGACCACAACGACCAGGTCTTCATCACGGCCAAGGAGAAGTACCAGGCGATCATCAACGACGTGAAGGAGCGCACCGCCAAGGGCCAGCCGATCCTGGTCGGCACCACCTCGGTGGAGAACAGCGAGCTGCTCTCCAGCCTGCTGCAGAAGGAGGGCATACCCCACAACGTCCTCAACGCCAAGCAGCACGCGCGCGAGGCCGAGATCGTCGAGCAGGCGGGGCGTCCCGGGCAGGTGACCATCGCCACCAACATGGCCGGCCGCGGCACCGACATCGTGCTGGGGGGCAATCCGGAGCCCGAGGTCCAGCGCATCAAGGCCGACGAGGCGTTGACCGAGGGCGAGAAGGAGGCTCGCATCGCCGAGCTGCGCACGCGCTGGCAGGAATTGCACAACCAGGTGGTGGCCGCCGGCGGCCTGCACATCATCGGCTCGGAGCGCCACGAGTCGCGGCGCATCGACAACCAGCTGCGCGGCCGCTCGGGCCGCCAGGGCGACCCCGGCAGCAGCCGCTTCTTCCTCTCCTTCGAGGATCCGCTGCTCAAGATCTTCGCCGGCGAGCGCCTGCAGGCCGTCATGCGCTCGCTCAAGATTCCCGAGGGCGAGGCAATCGAGGCGAAGATGGTCACGCGCTCGATCGAGAACGCCCAGCGCAAGGTCGAGGCGCGCAACTTCGACATCCGCAAGCAGCTGCTCGAGTACGACGACGTCGCGAGCGACCAGCGCAAGGTCATCTACGCGCAGAGGAACGAGCTGCTCGAGTCGCAGGACATCTCGGAAACCATCACCTCCATCCGCTCGAGCGTGATGGCCGCCACGGTGGAGGAGTTCGTGCCGCCCGACAGCGTCGAGGAGCAGTGGGACCTCGAGGGCCTGGCCAAGAAGCTCGAGAGCGAGTTCTTCCTGCCGGTGCCGGTCGCCGAGTGGGTCAAGAGCGACGATTCGCTCGATGCCGAAGGCATCGCCGCCAAGGTCGCCGAAGCCGCCACGCGCTCCTACCAGGAGAAGTTCGCGCCCATCGAGCCGGACGTGCTGCACCACTACGAACGCGCGGTGATGCTGCAATCGATCGACCAGCATTGGCGCGAGCACCTCGCGGCGCTCGATTACCTGCGCCAGGGCATCCACCTGCGCGGCTACGCGCAGAAGCAGCCCAAGCAGGAGTACAAGCGCGAGGCCTTCGAGCTCTTCGGCGCCATGCTCGATTCGATCAAGCGCGAGGTGACGCGCCACCTGATGGCGGTGCAGGTGCGCTCGCAGGCCGAGGTCGAGGAAGCCGAGCGCCGCGCCGAGGAAGCCGCGCGCGCGGTAAAGAACGTGCAATACCAGCACGCGGAATTCTCCCCCGGCGTGGGCGACGAGGCGGCGGAGCAGATCCCCGGCGTGGCAGGCGCGATCGCGGTCGCCTCACCGCCCTCGGCGCCGGTCGAGGCGCAGCCCTATACGCGCTCGACTCAGAAGGTAGGGCGCAACGATCCGTGCCCCTGCGGCTCGGGCAAGAAGTACAAGCAGTGCCACGGGCGACTCGCCTAGCCTGAGTCCCTATAATCGGGGGTTCCCATGGCCGTGAACCTCGAAGCGCCGCGCGCGCAGAACCTGCTCACCATTTCCGGAGTGCGCCTGGGGATCGCCGAGGCGCACGTGCGCAAGCCCGGCCGCAAGGACCTGCTCCTGGTGGACATCGAGCACGGCGGGCGCGTGGCCGGCGTCTTCACCCGCAACCGCTTCGCCGCGGCTCCGGTGCAGGTCTGCCGCGAACACCTGCAACAGGGCGCGTCGATCCGCGCCATCGTGGTGAACACCGGCGTGGCCAACGCCGGCACCGGCGAGTCGGGCCTCGCCGACGCGCGCCGCACCTGCGCCGCGGTAGCTGCCGCGCTCGCCATCGAGGAGCGACAGGTGCTGCCGCTCTCGACCGGCGTCATCATGGAGCCGCTTCCCGTGGATCGCATCGAAGCCGGCCTTCCGGCGTGCGTCTCCGGCCTTGCCGCGGACCGCTGGCTCGACGCGGCCGAGGCGATCATGACCACCGACACGGTTCCCAAGGCGGTGTCGCGCCAGGTCGTCATCGACGGCAAGACCATCACCGTGACCGGCATCGCCAAAGGCGCGGGCATGATCGAGCCCAACATGGCCACGATGCTGGGGATCATCGCCACCGACGCGGCGATCGGGGACGAAGCGCTGCAATACATGGCGCGCCACGTGGCCGACCGCTCCTTCAACGCGATCACCATCGACGGCGACACCTCCACCAACGACACCTTGCTGCTCGTGGCGACCAATCGCGCCGGCAACCCGGAGATCGTGGGCGAGGGCACGGCGGAGTTCGGCAAGCTCGCGGTCACCGTGACCGAGGTGGCGCAGCTTCTCGCCCAGGCGATCGTGCGCGACGGCGAAGGCGCCACCAAGTTCATGACGGTGCACGTCGAGGAAGGTGCGAGTCGCAAGGAGTGCTTCGCGGTCGCCAAGTCGATCGCGAACTCGCCGCTGGTGAAGACCGCCTTCTTCGCCTGCGATCCCAACCTGGGTCGCATCCTCGCCGCGGTGGGCAAGGCCGGCATCGCCGACCTCGACGCCTCGCGGGTCGGGATGTTCCTGGGAGACGTGCAGGTGGTGGAGAAGGGCGGGCGCGCAGCGGGCTATCGCGAGGAGCAGGCCAAGCGCGTCATGAAGGAGGCCGAGATCACCATCCGCGTTACCCTGGGGCGCGGGGTCGACTCGGCGACCGTGTGGACCTGCGACTTCTCGTACGACTACGTGAAGATCAACGCGGATTACCGCAGCTAGCGTGATGACCCCGTGAAAGTGAAACCGGGGAAGGACTCCACGCCAGGCAGCGGCGAAACCGGGGATGCGCCCGCGAAGCGCCTCGAAGCCTACTACCGCAAGCGCGCGGGCGAATACGAGAAGATCTACGACAAGCCCGAACGCCAGGCCGAGCTCGCGTGGCTTCGCAAGCGCATTCCCCAGATCTTCCACGGCCGCACGGTGCTCGAGGTGGCATGCGGCACGGGCTACTGGACCCAGCACATCGCGCGCGAGGCCAAGCGCGTCTACGCCTGCGACATCAACGATGCGGTGCTCGAGATCGCCCGCGAGAAGCCGATCGCGCCGGGCAAGGCGGCCTTCTTCAAGGCCGACGCGGTCTCCCTCGACGGCGTGCCGGGCGGGTGCAATGCCGCCTTCGCGGGCTTCTGGTGGTCGCACGTGAAGAAGAGGGAGCTCGCGCTTTTCGTGAAGAACCTCTCGCTGCGACTGGAGCCGGGCGCGGTCGTGGCGATCCTCGACAACTCCTTCGCCCACGGCAGCTCCACCCCGATCTCCCGCACCGATGCCGAGGGCAACACCTACCAGATGCGCACGCTCGCCAACGGGGAGCGCTACGAGGTGCTGAAAAACTTTCCCTCCGCGCTCGAGCTCACCGAGGCGGTACGACCGGTGGCCCGCGAGGCACACCTCGAATCGCTCACCTACTACTGGCTGCTCGTGTTCACGCTCGCATGAAGGACGACTGGAAACCGCTGCTCGACCGCCTCGACCTGCTGCTCGAACGACTCGACCGCCTCGCCCCGTCCGCGGCGCGCGAGCCCGACTGGAAGGCGGCCACGGCGTTCCGCTGGCGCAAGAACGAGCGCGGATCGTGGCTCGAACCGGTGCAGCATCCGCATTCGATCGCCTTCTCGGATTTGAAGGACATCGACGAGCAGAAGCGCCGCCTGCGGGAGAACACCGCGCAGTTCGTCGCCGGCCGTCCGGCGAACAACGTGCTGCTCACGGGCTCGCGCGGCACCGGCAAGAGCTCGCTGGTGAAGGCGGCGCTCAACGAGTTCTCCGCGCGCGGCCTGCGCCTCATCGAAGTCGACAAGCGCGACCTGGTGGACCTGCCCGACATCGTGGACCTGGTCGCGAAGCGCCGGGAGCGCTTCGTGATCTTCTGCGACGACCTGTCCTTCGAGGCCTCCGACGCGGGGTACAAGTCGCTCAAGGTGGCGCTGGACGGCTCCATCGCCGGCTCCGCGGAGAACGTGCTCATCTACGCCACCTCCAACCGCCGCCACCTCATGCCGGAGTTCATGGACGAGAACCTGCAGGCGGTGCATCGCGACGGCGAGATCCATCCGGGCGAGACGACCGAGGAGAAGATCTCGCTCTCCGAGCGCTTCGGCCTCTGGCTTTCCTTCTATCCCTTCGACCAGGACCAGTATCTCGAGATCGCCGACCATTGGGTCGCGCGCCTGGGGGGAAAGCCCAGCGAGGACTCGCGCAAGGCCGCGCTGCTCTGGTCGCTGGAGCGGGGCTTTCGCAGCGGCCGGGTGGCCTGGCAGTTCGCTCGCGACTGGGTGGGGCGGAAGAAGAAGTGAGCGCGATGCGCGGCAACCCGTGAGCAAGATCACCGAAGTCGCCGCAGCCGTGATCGAGCGCGCGGGCGAATTCCTGCTCGCGCAACGCCCCGACGGCAAGCCTTATCCAGGCTATTGGGAATTTCCTGGCGGCAAGATCGAGCCGGGCGAGGACGCCCGCGCGGCGCTGGTGCGCGAGTTGCGCGAAGAGCTGGGCATCGTGGTGAAGACGGCCACTCCGTGGATCACGCGCGTCTATACCTATACCCACGCGACCGTGCGCCTGCATTTCTTCCGCGTGACCGCGTGGGAAGGCGAGCCCCAGCCGCTCGAGGACCAGGCGATCCGCTGGCAGATCGTGGGCGCCACGAACGTGGCCCCCATGCTGCCGGCCAATGCCCCGGTGCTCGCTTCCCTCGCGCTGCCTGCCGTGATGATCGTTTCGGACGTGGGCGCTGCAGGCATGGACGAATGGGTGCGGCGCCTGGCCGATCGGGTGCTCGCCGAGCCGGTGCTGGTGCAGTTGCGCGAGAAGGGCCTCGAGCGCATGAAGCTGCAGCACCTGCTCTCGCGTGTGCTCGCGCGCGTGGAGCCCTTCGGCGCCCGCGTGGTCGTGAACAGCGATTGCGGCACGTTCGCGCAGTGCCGTGGGTTGCACTTGACCGCCCGCGCGTTGATGGCGACGCAAGCACGACCTGACGCGGGCCTCGTTGGAGCCTCCTGCCATGATGCGGCCGAGCTGGACCACGCCGCGAACCTGGAGCTGGACTATGTGGTGGTCGGCCCAGTCAAGGCCACCGCCTCGCATCCCGGCGCCTCGCCCCTGGGGTGGGAGCGCTTCGCGGCATTGGTGCAGGACCGGCCCATGCCGGCGTATGCCATCGGCGGAATGACCCGAGGTGACCTGCCGGAGGCGCGGCGGCACGGCGCACATGGCGTCGCCCTGCGCAACGCCGCCTTCGACTGACTTCAGGCGATGGTGACGGCTTCCAGCGCGGCCAAGGCGCGCGGAAGCTCACGGGGCGAGGCACAAAACGCGTGCGCGCCCTCGCCTTCGAGCTCGCCGCGGCTGCCGTAGCCCCAAAGCGCACCGACCGCGCGGGCGCCATGGTGCCGTGCAGCGCGCATGTCGACGCCGCGATCGCCGATCATCACGCAGCGCGCGGGGTCGAGCGCGTGGCGCGCCATCAGGTGCGCGAGCAGGTCGCGCTTGTCTTCGCGCGTGCCGTCCAGCTCGCAGCCGTGCACCTCCCGGAAGAACCCGTCGAGGCCGAAGTGGCGGACGATGCGCTCGGCATAGACCTGCGGCTTGGAAGTGGCCACGAGAAGCGCGTCCGCGCGGGCGCCAAGCAGTGCCAGCGTCTCGGCAATGCCCTCGTAGGGCGCGTTCTCATACAGGCCCACGTCCGCGAAGCGCTCGCGGTAATGGGCGAGCGCACTCTCCACGGCTTGCGGCGAAGATGTCCCGAGCAGCCTCGCCAGCGAGTCACGCAGCGGAGGGCCGATCGCGAAGGTCAGGGCATCCAGCGGTGGCGGCTCGATGCCCATGCGCTCGAGGGCGTAGGCGATGCAGCGCGTGATGCCCTCACGCGGGTCGGTGAGCGTGCCATCGAGGTCGAAGAGCAGGGCGTGCGGAATCATCGGGGGACGGGGGCTAAACCGGCAACAGGCTCGCGATGTCGAGCGACCGGGCGGCACGCCTGGCGTCGGGCAAGGGCGAATGGGGGATGAGCCCCAGAAGTGGCGCCGGAATTCTCTCACGCAGTGCCGTCACATTTTCTTCCGACGCCGGCATTTCCGGATCGATGGCACTGGCGATCCATCCCGCGAGCGCCAATCCGCGGGCCTTCACCGCTTCTTGCGTCAGCAACGCATGGTTGAGGCATCCCAGTCGCATGCCCACGACGAGGATCACGGGAAGTCCGAGCGTGACGGCCAGGTCCGCGCTGTCGTGGTCGCGCCCGAGCGGCACGCGGAAACCGCCCACGCCTTCGACCACGACGAAGCCCTGCGAGGCGAGGTTCGCGAATGAAGCCTCGACCCGCGCGATGTCGATCGTGCAGCCTTCGCGGGCCGCGGCGATATGGGGAGCCATCGGCTCGCGCAGCAGGATCGGGGTGACATCGGTGGCCCGCTCCGCGGGCCACCCTGCCGCGAGGAGCAATGCCTCGGTGTCCTCGTTGATCCAGCGGCCATCGCGCCCACGCGCGCCTGCGGCGATGGGCTTCATCGGACAGGCCGCGACGCCGCGCGCGCGCAGCGCGTGGAGGAGCGCGCAGGCCGCCAGGGTCTTGCCCACGCCGGTGTCGGTGCCCGTCACGAACACGCCACGACTCATGACTTGCTTCGCCCATGGAACTCGATGACGTGGCGCCCATCGGGGACGGCTCGCGGCGCCGGTTTCCAGGCATGGCCGTAGATCACCTCGTAGGAAGCCGGCAGCGCGCCGTCGCGGCGCGCGCGTTCGTATTCCGCGACCATGGCCTGCCAGCGGCGGCGACCCGGCATGCCCCGCGGCCGTCCCGGCATCGAGTTGCGCGCGCCGATGGCGCGCAGGTCCCGCAGCAATGCGTCGACGCTCGCGTATTCGAGCGTGATCATCTCCATCTCCATCACGGGCTCTGCCAGGCCCGAATGCACCAGCAGGTCGCCCAGGTCGTGCATGTCGACGAACGTGTTCACGTGCTCCGCGGAATCCACGCGCGAGAAAGCCGCCCGCAGCTCCTTGAGGGTGTCCGGGCCGAAGGTCGAGAACAGGAAAACGCCGCCCGTGCCCAGCACGCGCGCCACCTCGCGGAACACCGCCGCAGGGTCGCACCACTGCAGCGCGAGGTTCGAGAACACGAGCCCCGCCGATCCGGCGGCGAACGGCAAGCGCTCGGCATCGGCGCACACCAGGCGCGGCGCGCGCGCGCCCAGCCATCGCCGCCACGCCGGCGACCGCGCGCTCGCTCGCCCGAGCATCGCCTGCGCGAGGTCCATTCCGATGAGCCCCGCGCGCGGGAACCTGCGGGACAACGCCTCGAACGACATGCCCGTGCCACAACCCAGGTCCAGGATCCGGGCCGGGGTCAGGCGCATGGGATCGAGGTGCGCGAGCAATCGCTCACCGACCTCGCGCTGCAGGACGCTGTGCGCGTCGTAGGTCCCGGCCGCGCGCTCGAAGGCGCGTCGCACCGACGCTTTCTCGGGCAGCCGCGGCTCAGCCATCGATGGAATGGACCGCAGCCACGAAAGCGTCGCGGTGGGTGAAGAAGGGCACGTGGGCGCAGTCGGGCAGCTCCACCAGGCGCGCGCGCCGCAGGGAGGCCGCGAGCCAGCGACCGGCTTCGATCGGTGCGAGCATGTCGCGTGAGCCGTGGACGACGACCGCGGGCGCGTCGATCGAGGCGACCTCGCCTCGCAGGTCGGTATCGCGCAACCACGCCAGCGCGCTTTCCAGCGCAGCCACGCCCGGCGGCCCGCGCGAGCCGAGCCGCGCGCTGAATGCCCGCATCGCTTCGCGCCCGCGCGCGCCGTTGAGGGCGTTCAGGCGCACGAAGCGCTCCAGCGTCGACGTGCAATCCACGCGCAGTCCGTCGAAGAACTGCTGCAGCGTTTCCGCCTTCATCGCCGCGCGCCAATCGTCGCGCTCGACGAAGCAGGGCGTGGCGCTTGCGAGGACCAGGGCCCGCACCCGCTGCGGGCGCAGCAAGGCGAGGCGCTGTGCCACCAGCCCGCCGAGCGACCAGCCGCACACGATGGCGGCGCCGGGAATGGCACTCGCCACTTGATCGACGGCATCGTCGAGCGTTGTGGGTGAAACGCCAGACGAATGGCCGTGGCCCGGAAGGTCCACGGCGTGCACGCGATATCGCTCGGCGAGCGACGGCATCACCTCGTCCCACGCGCCGGAATGTTGTGCCCAGCCGTGCAGGAGCACGAGGTCGGCGCCCCGGCCGAATCGCTCGACATGCAGGCTCACGCGCCGATGGCCTTCGAGAGGGCTTGCACGAGCGCGTCGATCTGCGGCAAGTCGTGCGTTGCGCAAAGCGACACGCGCAGACGCGCAGAGCCGTGCGGCACGGTCGGGGGCCGGATCGCCGGAACGAAGAAGCCGTCCCCGATGAGGGCCTGGGAGGCGTCGAGCGCGCGTTGCGAATCGCCCAGGACGACGGGCTGGATCGCCGTGCCGGAGGGCAGCAGGGGCAATCGCGCTGCGTCGGCACGGCTGCGAAAGTGCGCGATGCGATGGTGCAGCGCGTGGATGAGGCCGGGTTCCGTATCGACGATTTCCATGGCGGCGATGGCGGAGGCGGCTGCCATGGGCGGCAGGGCCGTGGAAAAGATATAGGTGCGGGCTCGCTGCAGCAGCCAGTCGATCGCATCCGGGCTCGCGGCGACGAATGCGCCGTATCCGCCGAGCGCCTTGCCCAGCGTGGCCATGTACAGGATGCGATCCGAGCGGATGCCGAAGTGCTCGAGGGCGCCATGGCCGCCGCCGATGACGCCGACGCCGTGCGCGTCGTCGAGCAGCAACCATGCGTCGTGTCGTTCGCACAACTCGAGCAGGGCAGGGACCGGCGCCAGGTCGCCGTCCATGCTGAAGACGGTGTCGGTCGCCACGAGCTTGTTCGACGCCTTCGATGCCGCCAGGCGCGCTTCGAGCGCCGCAAGGTCGAGGTGGCGATAGCGGGTGAGCCGCGCGCGCGAAAGGATCGCGCCATCCACCAGGCACGCATGGTCGAGGCGGTCGGCGAAGATTTCCGACTCGCGGTCGCAAAAGGCGGCGAGCACCCCGAGGTTCGCGGCATACCCGCTGGCGAAAAGCAGCGCTCGCTGCATCCCGCAGAAACGCGCGAAGCGGCGCTCGGCGTCGTCGTGGATGCGCATGTGGCCGCTCACCAGGGCCGAGGCGCCGGCGCCGACGCCCCATGAGGTGATTGCGTCGATGGCGGCCGCCTTGAGGCGGGGGTCCGCTGCCAAGCCAAGGTAGTCGTTGCTCGAGAAGTTCGCGAATTCGCGCCCGCCGATGGCGACACGAACGGCCTGCGCTGAATCGAGCACGCGCCGGCGCCTGCGCAGCGCCGCCCGGTCGAGCGCGGCCAGGCCATCGCTTAGCGAGCCCGCGGCGCTACGCACGGCGAGGCTCAACCGGCTTGCAGGCCGAGGGCCGCGAAAAGCGCGTCGTCGCGCTCGACGTCCGGATTGCCCGTGGTGAGCAGCTTCTCGCCGTAGAAGATCGAATTGGCGCCGGCATGGAAGCACAGCGCCTGCACCGCCTCGTGCATCTGCGCCCGCCCGGCCGACAATCGCACGAAGCTGCGCGGCATGAGGATGCGCGCCACGGCAATGGTGCGTACGAACTCCGTCCAGTGCAGCCGCGGCGTGCCTTCGAGGGGAGTGCCCTCCACCTGCACCAGCTCGTTCACGGGGACCGATTCCGGTTGCGGCTCCAGCGAAGCGAGCTGCGCAAGCAGCCCCGCGCGCGCCTCGCGTGACTCGCCCATCCCGACGATGCCGCCGCAGCACACCTTCATCCCGGCCTGGCGCACGCGCTCGAGGGTGTCGAGCCGGTCCTGGTAGTCGCGCGTCGTGATGACGTTGCCGTAATGCTCCGGCGCGGTATCGAGGTTGTGGTTGTAGTAGTCGAGCCCCGCTTCGCGCAATGCCTGCGCCTGCCCGTCCTTGAGCATCCCCAGCGTGCAGCACGTCTCCAAACCGAGCGCCTTTACCGCGCGCACCATGTCGAGGACCGGCTCCAGGTCCCGGGCCTTGGGGCCGCGCCACGCGGCGCCCATGCAGAAGCGCGTAGCCCCATGCTCGCGGGCCTTGGTCGCGGCCTCGACCACGTCCGACAGCGGAAGCATCTCCTGGCTTTCCACGCCGGTTCGGTAGCGCGCCGATTGCGGGCAGTAACCGCAGTCTTCCGGGCAGCCGCCGGTCTTGATCGAGAGCAGCGTCGAGCGTTGCACCCGCGTCGCATCGAAATTCTCGCGATGGACGGTATGCGCCTGGTGAAGCAGCGCGTTGAAGGGAAGATCGAAGAGCGCGAGGGCGCGGGCGCGGAGCGCGCCGAGCGCGTCGTCCTCTCGGGCCGGGGCAGATATGCGGATGACGGTATCCAAACGATGGTCCTTCGCGTAACGGTTTGATCCTTCACGTTTTTTGCAAAGATGTCAAATCCATTGCGCGATGTAGCCGAACAGCTGCCCAAGAAGCGGGCAGGCATGATGCGCCGCTTCCTTTCGGACCTCGTCGGCAACGACTGCGCCTTTTGCGGCGCCCCGGCCGTGGACGTGCTTTGCCAGCGCTGCGACAACGCGGTGCCGCGGCTCGAAATCGCCTGCGCGCGCTGCGCGGCGGTGCTGCCGGCGCCGGGGGTGTGCGGCCGATGCCTCGGTTCTCCTCCGGCTTTCGACAGGGCGGCGGCCGCGCTGCAATATTGCTTTCCCGTGGACCGGTTGGTGCACCGCTTCAAGTTCCAGGGGGATTTCGCCATGGGGACTTGGCTCGGCACCCAGTTGGCCAGGCGCGTCGAGGGCATGCCGCGGCCGAAGCTGCTGGTTGCGCCACCGCTGGGTGCGAGGCGCCTGCGCGAGCGCGGCTTCAACCAGTCGGTGGAGCTCGCGCGCACGGTCGGATCGGCGCTGGGCATCGCCGTGGACCCCTTCATCGTGTGCCGGGTCCGGGATACGGTTGCACAAAGGGGCCTCGACGCCGAAGAACGGAGGCGTAACCTGGCCGGCGCCTTCGAATGCCGGGGTACCGTGCGAGGGCTCCACGTCGGGGTGATCGACGACGTCATCACCACGGGCGCCACCGTCGACGCGGTGGCGGCGGCGCTAAAGGGCGCCGGGGCGCAGGCCGTGAGCATCTGGGCCGCTGCCCGCACGCCGTAGCCCGTAGAATCCGCCGATGTTCGAGGTGGTCCTCTACCAACCGGAGATTCCGCCGAACGCCGGCAACGTGATTCGCATGTGCGCGAATGCCGGCGCCCGCTTGCACCTCGTCGAGCCGCTCGGCTTTTCGATGGACGACCGCCAGTTGCGCCGGGCGGGTCTCGACTACCACGAGCTCGCGACCGTACGCGTGCACCCAGATTGGCAGGCCTGCCGGACGGCTTTGGGAGAGCGCCGGCTGTTTGCTCTTTCGACCCGCGGCACGCGGCGTTATGCGGACGAGCATTTCCGTGCCGGCGATGCGTTCGTCTTCGGCGCAGAGGCCGCCGGATTGCCCGAACCGCTGCTCGAGTCCTTCCCCGAGGCGCATCGCCTTCGCCTGCCGATGCGACCCGGCAACCGCAGCATCAACCTCTCCAATGCCGCGGCCATCGTGGTGTTCGAGGCATGGCGCCAGAACGGCTTCGCCGGCGCGGACGATTGGGAGAGGTAGACGGTTTCAGTTGGAATGGGTCCCGCCAGGGAAGTGTTAATTGCTTAATAACTGTGCGGCTACCCGGGCGCATATTCTTGTCGCAGAACGGATTTCGGGCATTTCGACGCGTTTTCTTTGAAACGCGCGGAATCGCCGGGAAACCGCCCCTGAACGTATAATTTGCGGTTGTTTGCCGCTCACTGGACCCGGACCCATGCGAAACGCCGTTGTTGCCCTCGCAGTCGCCTTTTGCGGGTTGCTCGCCACGCACGACGCCGCGGCCGAGGAGGGCCTGCGCCTGTCGTTGAGCCTGTCGGCGCTGCCTGCCACCGTCGAGGCGGCCAACTCATCGGCCCTGCCGATGCCCGTCGCCCTCGCGCGTCCGGCGCAGGTGCCGTCAGGCAACAAGGACTATCGCATCGGCTCGGAGGACCTGCTGGAGATCCAGGTCTTCGGCGTCGACCAACTGTCGCGCACCGTGCGCGTGAATTCGCGCGGCCAGGTTTCGCTGCCGCTGATCGGCGTGGTCGACGTGGCCGGCCTGACTGCCCAGGAGGCCGAGGCTTCGATCTCGCGCAAGCTCGCCGAGAGCTACCTGCAGAACCCGCAGGTGAGCCTCTTCATCAAGGAGTTCACGACGCAGCGCGTGACGATCGAAGGCGCGGTCAACCGGCCCGGCATATACCCCTTGCGCGGACAGACGACGCTGCTCACGTCCCTCGCGCTCGCCGGTGGCCAGGCGGCGCTGTCGGATATGAGCGAGGTCATGCTTTTCCGGGCCGATGCCAGCGGCAAGCGCGTGAGCAGCACCTTCGACGTCGAGAAAATCCGACGCGGGGAGCTCGAGGATCCGGTCGTCGTCAATGACGACCTGATCGTCGTCAACCGCTCGAAGAGCCGCACGGCGCTGCGCGATTCGCTCTTCCGCGACGTGATCGATACTGTCAACCCCTTGCGCTGGGCGCAACCTATCCCGTGAGCATTCCTTCGGACTCCCGCGGCCACTCCGCGCGTACCACCGCGCTGGCAATCCCGCCACGCTCGGCCCTTGCAACGGAGCTCGCCGGCCCGGGTGCAGCAGCGGCGGAGCCGCTCGAGCAGTCGCTGCACCTGCGCGACCTGTTGCGCATCTTCCTCAAGCGCAAGTGGACGATCCTCGCGATCTTCTCCGTGTCGGCGCTCTTCTCGGTGGTGATGACCTACCTCGCCCCGCCGGTCTATCGCGCCTCGACCACCATCCAGATCGAGCGCTTCGTGCCGCGCGTGCTCGACTTCAAGGAGACGTCCTCGGTGGACAACTCCGAGTACTGGTCCGACGGCTCGGACTTCTACTTCACCAACTATGAATTGCTGAAGAGCCGGGCGCTCGCCGAGCGCGCCGTCGAGGACCTCGGGCTGCGCAAGCCGCCCGCGCCAGCGGACCGGCCTGTAAGCGAGCAAGCGCCCGCCGAGGACGGCAACCCGGTCGGGAACCTCTTCTCCTGGCTGCGGCGGGGGCCCCCGCCCGTCGCGGTCGACCCGGCCTCGCGCAAGGACTACGCGGTCGTGGGCGCCTTCCAGTCGTCGCTCACGGTCGAGCCGGTGCGCAAGTCCCGGCTTGTGCGCCTGCACTTCGACAGCACCGACCCCTTCTTCGCGGCCAAGGCGGTGAACACGCTCGCGCAGTCGTTCATCAACATCAACCTCGAGCGCCGCTTCGAGGCCTCCTCGTACGCGAAGACGTTCCTCGAGGAGAAGCTGCTGCAGACGAAGGCGAAGCTGGAGGAGTCCGAACGCGAGCTGGTGAAGTTCTCGCGCGACTCCCAGATCGTGAACATCGACGAAAAGCAGAACATCGTCGGGCAGAACCTGCAGGAGTTCAACAGCGCCGTGGCCAAGGCCGAGCAGGAGCGCATCCGAGCCGAGGCGCTTTACAAGCAGGCGCTGGATTCGCCGCACGCGATCTTCGTGGGCCAGGACAACCGCAACTGGCAGAGCACCCAGACGCTGCAGGCGCTGCGCCAGTCGAAGGCCAAGCTCGACGCCGAGTACCAGGACGCGCTCAAGGTCTACAAGCCGGCCTTCCCGAAGATGATCCAGATGAAGGCGCAGAGCGACGAGCTCCAGCGCCAGATCGCCACCGAGATCGAGGAGCTGCGCAAGTCGCTGCTCTCCTCGTACCGCGCGACGCAACAGCAGGAGGCCGCACTCAAGCAGAAGCTCGAGTTTTCCAAGCAGGAGCAGCTCTCGCTTCAGGGCCGCAACATCCGCTACAGCATCTTGAAGCGCGAAGTCGACACCAACCGCCAGCTCTACGACGGGCTGCTGCAGCGGCTCAAGGAAGTCGGCATCGCCGGCGGTGTCGGCGTGAACAACGTTTTCGTGGTGGACAAGGCGCAGGTGCCGCTGGGGCCCTTCAAGCCCAACCTGGGCCGCAACCTCGGCATGGGACTCGCCATCGGTTTGGTCATCGGGCTGCTGGTGGCCTGGCTGCTCGAATACTTCGACGACTCGATCCGCTTCGCCGACGACGTCGAGCGCGAGACTGGCGCCGCCGTGCTGGGCGTGATTCCCAAGCTCAAGCTCGAGCCCGGCAAGCCGCTCCTGGTCGCCATGTCGCCCCACGACGATCCCAACTCCGCGTTCTCGGAGGCGTACCGGTCGGTGCGCACGGCGCTGCAGTTCTCGACCGCGAGCGGCGCGCCCAGGCGCCTCGTCGTCACCAGCAGCTCGAAAGGCGAGGGCAAGAGCACCACCGCCCTGTCGCTCGCGATCAACTTCGCGCAGATGGGCAAGCCCGTGCTCATCATCGATGCCGACCTGCGCAACCCCGTGCTGCACAAGCTCCTCGGGATCGAGAATTCCCGCGGCCTTTCCAACTACCTGTCGAGCAACATGGGCCCGCTCGAGGCGATCCATCGCACCGAGATTCCCAACCTCTTCGTCATGACGACCGGTCCTTTGCCGCCGAATCCGGTTGAGCTTCTCTCGAGCATGAAGCTGCTCGCGCTGCTGTCGCAATGCGAGGAGCATTTCGCCCACGTGATCGTGGACGGGCCCCCGGTCCTCGGGATCGCCGATGCGATCGTGCTCTGCAACCAGGTGGACAACTCGGTTTTCGTGGTGGAGTCCGGCAAGACGCGCAAGGGCCACGCCAAAGCCGCGCTCAAGCGCCTGCAGCAGGCCGGAGTGCACCCCCTCGGCGTGATCCTCACCAAGATCGACGCCTTCCACGACCTCTACGGCTACCACTCGTACTACTACCAGTACGCCAAGCCGGCCCTTCCCGGCAAGCAGACCGCCGAGGCCGCCTGACATGCCGGAAGCCGGTGCCGCGCTCGTCGCTGCCCAGCTGCTCGCGTTCTACAAGGAGCCGGTGCGGTACCGGGCCCGGCTCATCCATGGACACGAGCCGTTCACCGGCGGAATGCACGTCTTTCGCTTCGCGCAGGGGCGGTTTCCGAACAGCCTGCTGCGCGACCTGTCACCGCCGGAGCGCGAGCGCCTGCGCAAGGCCGCGAACTTCTTCATCCGCCAGGTGTGCTTCTGGGAGGGCGCGACCCACTACCAGCTGCTGTGCCTCGCCCCCGATGCGCGGCGCGATGCCATCAAGGAGCATTACCACGGGCTGATGGGGCTGATCCATCCGGACCGCCAGGAACCTGGCGGCGAGCAATGGCCGGCCGACGCGGCGCAACGCGTGAACCTCGCGCATGCCGTGTTGTGCGGTGACGATTCGCGCGCCGCCTACGATGCCGGGCTGCGCAAGGCGCGGGCGGATGCCACCGCGCGTGACGGCACTTCGCCGGCACCGGAGCACGCCCGTGCCGTCCACCGCGCGCCGCGAGGCGCCTTCCTGGTCCGCCTGCGCAAACCGGTCCTGATCGTCGGCGCGGCTTCCGCGTCGCTGTTCTTCATGCAGGTCTGGTGGGCTGGCCAGGTTCCCGGCGAGTACGGGGTGCTCTCGTCCGCGACGCCATTCAGCCTGTCCTCGGATTGGATGCGCAATGCGATGTCCAGCAGCGAGCGCCCGCGCTTCCTTCGCGCAGAGGCACCCGCTGCCACCGCGGCCGCGATATCGCCCGCCGCTTCGATCGCGCTCACGCCGCTGCTGCAACCGGTCTTCGAAGCCTCGCGCGCCACTGCGCCCGTTGCCGCGCCTCCGCCTCCACCCCCATCGCCCGCCGGAGCGCGCGATCGCAGTGGCGCGGCCGCGCTGGCAGCAGTGCCCGGAGAGTCGGCGGCAAGCCCCGTTGCCCCTCGCGCGCTGGCCCAGGCGCAGCCCGTGCCGCCACGGCCTTCGGCGCCCGAGCCAACTGCGGAACAGATCAACGCCTTCCTCATGGAATCGTTGATGGCGAAGCTCGTCACCTATTACGAGGCGGGCGACGTCGATCGCCTCCTCGCTTTGTGCGACGCCGGCAGCATCGGAGTGTGGGAAGCGGTGAAGCTGCGCCACGACTTCGAATCCTTCTTTCGCAACACCAAGGCGCGAAGGTTGCGCCTGAACCGGGTCTCCTGGGAAACCACCGGCCTCAGCGCCCGCGCCAGGGGAAAGGCCACGTTGATCGCCGAGCATTTCGACGAGCCCGTGCGCAGCGAACGGGTGGTCGATATCGAGCTGGACGCGCTTTTGCGCGACGGCCAGCCGCGCATCTCGCGGCTCTCGCTCTACCCGCACAGCTAGGCGCCATGGCACGCGCCGTCGCGGACCGCTTCGCGGCGGGGCTCCTGCTGCTCGCGGCGCTCGCGCTCCTCGCGCGCATCGCCTGGGTGAACCTGGTGCTCTACGAGGACACGGGCCGGCCGCGCCTCGCGCACGTCGAGCGAGAAGGCGTGCCCGCCGCGCCGGGCGGCGTGCCCGGCATCGCCCCGCTGCGACGCATCCTCGCCGAAAATCCGGCCGAAGTCGCCGCGCTCGTCTCCATGGCTGCCGGTCACGAGCAAGTGCAGGACATCGCGGCTGCCGACCGTGCCTACCGCGCCGCGCTCTCAATCGCTCCTTTCGACCGGCAGGTGCTCGCGGTGGCGGCGGCGCACTGGCTTCGCAAGTCCGACGAGCTGGGGCTCGAGCTGCTTGCGAGGCTCATCCGCACCCACCCCGACGCGCGTGCTGCAGCGTTCGCGGCGCTCGCCGACAACATGGCATCGGGCGGACACGCCATCGTCGCGCGACTTCTCGCGGGCAACCCCGCATGGGCAGGCGATTTCGTGCGAGACGCGTGCGCCCGCGGCGTCGATCCCATGGCGCTCGTGCCTGCACTCCTCGCCCGTGCCGGCAGCGGCGCGAACGTGCGATCCGAAGGCGAGTGTGTCGTCGCCAAATTGCGTGCCGCGGGGCGCTGGGACCATGCCTACCAGCTTTGGCTGAACCTCCTGCCTCGTGAGCGGCTGGGGCATGTCGGGTACGTCTTCAACGGCAGCTTCGAGGACCCTGCCGTGGTCGCGGGCTTCGATTGGATCCTGCACCGCGAGCTCGAGCGGCACGTGGGGAACGCGCCGCATGTGATCGCCACATCGGGCGCCGCCGGCCGACGCGCGCTGCGCGTGAGCTATGGAGGAAACAGGCAGGTCCGGATTCCCGCGTCGCAGTACCTCGCGCTCGCTCCCGGACGCTACGAGTTGGCCGGACTCGTGCGGCTGGAAAGCCTCGATGCGGTGCGCGGCATTCATTGGACGCTGCGTTGCGTGGACGAACGCGGACTGAAGGGCATTTTCGCCAGCACCGAGCGCTTCCACGGTTCGACCGATTGGAGGCGTTTTTCGGCGCAGGTCGTCGTTCCCGCCGCCTGCCCGGCGCAGCTGCTGCAGCTCGAGCCCGCGGTGCCGGAGGGAGCGCTCGCCGTGGTGTCGGGGGTCGCCTGGTTCGACGACCTGGGGCTCGCGCGGCGATGACGGCATTTGACCCACCCGCCTTGGGGAAATAACATATGTGGATGAAGAGCTTGCGAAACGAAACGGCACACCCCGCGAAGAGGCTCGCGAGGGCCGGCAGCCTTGCCGCCCTGGTAGCGATGGCGCTTCTCGCGGCCTCGCATCCCCTGGCGCAAAAGAAGGACGCTACCGTCGCCGCGGCTGCCAAGAATGGCGACGCGCTGGTCGTCGACGGCAAGGAGGTCGCGCAACTCCGCAACGTCGAGGGCAACGTGCTGCTCAGCCAGGAAACCGGCCTCGCTTCCGGCGACGAGGCGGCGCGCGTGCGCGAGGGGTGGCGCGTCATCACGACAGCGAAGTCGAAGGCGGTAGTCGTCTTCGACGACGGCTGCGAGGTCGAGCTGAAGGAGAACCAGCGCCTCGAGATCGACACGACGCGGGAATGCAAGCTGCGCGTAACCCAGGCGCAATCGATCCTGCTCGAGCCGGGCGGGATGGCAGCCGCGGCAGCATCGGCCGGCGCCACGGGTGGGGCTGCGGCGGCGATCCTCGCCGGCGTGGGGGGAAGCTTCGCGGCGGGATTCGCGGGCTTCACCGGCCTCACCGGGCTCGCGACCCTCATCGACCACCGTGAGTCGAGCGCGGTGAGCCCCAGCTGAGCGCGCGCGCCACGACCGGGGGATCGAGCACGGGGCCGAAGGGCCCCGTCGCATTTTTGCTGGTGGCCGCGATGCTGGTGTTCGCCCCCTTGTTGCGGGGCGGCAACCGCCCGTTTCCCCTTCTCGTCCTCGAAATCGCCGCGGTGGCGGGCCTCGTGCTTTTCGCCTTCGCCGCCTTGCGCGGCGGCGTTTCATCGAGATTGCCGCGTGCGCTGGTGGCAGCGTTGGCGCTTTTGCTGCTCGTGCCGCTGCTCCAGCGTTGGCTCTACCTGCCTGTTCCCTGGTGGGGCGCCCTGCCGGGGCATGCGCCTTATGCAGCCATCCTCGACCTTGCCGGTAGCGCGAACGGCTGGCGCCCCCCCAGCATCCATCCACGCGCCACCGAATACGCATGGCTCGCGCTGCTGCCCGGCGTTTCGGTGTTCCTGTTGGTCTCATTCTCCTCGCGGTCGCGGCTGCGTCGCCTCGCCACGGTGTTCGTGGGAGTAGCCGTGGCCGAAGCCGCGCTGGGCATGATGCAGGTGGGCTCCGGTCGGGACTCGTGGCTGCATCTCGGCAACGCCTTCGGGGGCTCGGCCGCGACGGGGACCTACGTGAACAAGAACCACTTCGCGTCGCTGATGGCCATGGCGCTGCCGATGGCGATCGCGCTCTGGGCGCTGGAAGCGTTGCCCCCGCGCGCTCGCAGCGGGGAAGCCGGACTTGCGCATCCCCGCCACGCCGATCGCCGCATCGCCGTGAACATCGTGCTTGCGATGATGTTGCTGTTGCTCGTGGGCGGGCTCACGCTGTCGAGCTCGCGCGCCGGCATCGGCTCCGGGCTGCTGGCCGCTTCGCTCGCTTTCATGGCGCTTGCGTGGCGCACCGGCCCCAGGCGCTTGCAGGCGGCGCTGGTGGCCACCGCGCTCGCGGGGCTCGGCATGGCCGCATACGCCGGCCTCACACCGGTGATCGATCGGTTCTCACCAGACAACCTGTCGGCGGGCGCGGGCGGTAGGCTCGAGCTGTCGATGGCGAGCCTGCGGGCAGCGGTCGACTTCCTGCCCTTCGGCAGCGGCCTGGGCACCTTCGCCGACGTCTTCAGGCGCCACCAGGGAGAAACTTTGCCGGGCTTCATCGACCACGCCCACAACGACTATGCGGAGGTCCTGGTGGAATTGGGCATCGCGGGCGCCATCATCGTGGCCCTGGGCCTGTATGCCTACGCACGCCGCTGGAGCGAATTGCTGCGCGCGCGTGCGTCGCGCAGCCTGGGCTACCTTCAGGTCGGCGCGGGCCTGGGGATGCTGGCGATGATCGTGCACGCCGCCTTCGACTTCAACTTCCACATCCCGGCCAACGCGCTCTACTTCGCGTTCCTCGCCGGCATCTTCTTCTTCACTCCGGACGCGGATCGCGCGTGAGCAGCCGCTCGACGGCTGCCATCGGAGACGCTCTGCCGTCGAGCACCTCGCAGACGGCCTGCGTGATGGGCATCTCGACGTTCATGCGAGCGGCGATGTCGCGGGTGGCGCGCGCGGAGCGTACGCCTTCCGCGACGTGCCCGAGCGAGGCAAGCGCGGCATCGAGCGAGAGGCCACTGGCGAGCCGCATGCCGACCTCCCGGTTGCGTGACAGGTCCCCGGTGCAAGTGAGGACGAGGTCGCCCAGCCCCGCAAGGCCCGCGAACGTCTCGGCTTGCCCGCCGAGGGCCACGCCGAGGCGCACGATCTCCGCGAGGCCGCGGGTGACCAGTGCGGCGCGCGCGTTGCGCCCGAGCTGCAGGCCGTCGCTGATGCCGGCCGCGATCGCGATGACGTTCTTCACCGCGCCGCCGATCTCGACGCCGCGTACGTCCGCGGTGGAGTAGATGCGAAGCCGTGGCGAGTTGAGCATGGCCGCTGTGGCCGCGGCGAATGTCGCGTCGCTGGAGGCGACCACTAACGCCGCCGGTTGTGCGCGCGCCACCTCGAGCGCGAAGCTGGGCCCCGACAAAGCGCCGGCCACCGCGGCCGGCAATTCGACCGCGAGGATTTCATGCGGCAGCCGCAGCGAACCTTCCTCGAATCCCTTGCACGCCCAGAGCAGCGGCCCCTCGTAGCGGCAGCTTGCGAGCTCGCGGCTTGTGCCGGCGAGGCCCGCGGTGGCCGTCGCTACGATGACCAGGCTCGCCCCCGAGGCGGCGGCTTGGAGTCGCGGCTCGATGTGAACGCTCGCGGGAAGCGTCACGCCGGGAAGGTAGGGGCTTTCACGCGTCTTCGCCAGCCGCTCGCAGGCGCCCGGATTCCTCGCCCAAAGCGAGACCTCGTGGCGCTGCGACAGGGAGGTCGCGAGCGCGGTGCCCCAGGCGCCTGCTCCCAGGATCGCGATGCGCATCGCTTGCCGCCTAGGAGGCGTTCACGCCCCAGACGTGCGCGACGCGAATGTAGCCCGACTGGCCGTCGCGGTGGCGCACCTTGACCCAGCCGTCGGCCGGCGGCTCCAGGACCTCGAGGAGGACCTGCTTGTACGCCTCGAAGACGAGCGGCGCCTGCGCGCTGGGGTTCGCGCGCACGTCTGCGAGCGGCACCGTCACGAGAACTGTCGCGCGCGAGCCGAGCGCTCGATTCTCCACCCAGGCCACTTCCCCGTTGGCATCACGAACCTTGGTCCACTGGTCCAGCTTCACCAGGACCTCGAACGGATAGTGCCGGCTCGCGACGAACAGCCGATCGGCGCGGGTCGAAGGCGCGTCGTAGAGGACAGCGGGCGATTCGCCCAGCGAGCGGAACTCCGCGGCGTGCGCCGAGGCACAGCCGAGCAGCGCAGCCGCGAGCAGCGCGCGCCCGGCCGGAAACATCAGTGGGAAACCGTCGGCGTGATGATCTGCACGCCCTGCTGCGCCGCCGGCTGCGGATCGCGCTGCGACTGGTAGATCGCCTCGAAATTCACCGGGCTGAGGATCACGGGGGGGAAGCCGCCGCGCACGGTGGTCTCCGAGATCACCTCGCGCACGTAGGGGAAGAGGATGTTGGGGCAGGCGATGCCCAGCACGGCTTCGAGCTCCTGCGGCGGGATGTTGCGGGCGACGAAAATGCCCGCCTGCGAGGCCTCCACGAGGAAGAGCGTCTTCTCGCCCACCTTGGCGGTCACGGTGACGGTGAGGACCGTCTGGTACACGCCCTCGTCCACGCCGGTGGAGTTGTGGTGCAGCTGGATGTCCACCTGCGGCGCCTCGCGCTCGAGGAAGATCTGCGGGGCGTTGGGGATCTCCAGGGAGAGGTCCTTCACGTACACCTTCTCGATGGAGAAGACGGGCTGGTTGCTCTGCTGCGCTTCGGTCATGGAGTTCCTTCCGGGGGTGATTTCAGGGAGCGGCCAGCAACGGGTCGAGCCCGCCGGCGCGGTCGAGCGCGGCTAGGTCGTCGTAGCCGCCGACGTGGCGCTCGCCTACGTAGATCTGCGGCACCGTGCGGCGCCCGGTGCGTTGCATCATCTCGTCGCGCCGGGAGGGCTCGAGGTCGATGCGGATCTTCTCGATCTCGGCCACGCCCTTGGACTTGAGGAGCCTTTCGGCCATGACGCAGTAGGGGCAGACACCGGTCGCGTACATCAGGACTTTGGCCATGGGCTCACTTCTCGACGGGAAGGCTCGCCTGTTGCCAGGCGTTCACGCCACCCCTCAGCTGGTAGACGCTCGTGAAGCCGGCCTGCTTGAGCAGGCGGCACGCGGCGCCGGCGCGCGGGCCGCTGCGGTCGGTGACGATGACCGGCTTCGCCTTGTACTTGGAGATTTCCTCGAGGCGCTTGGACAACTCGCGGATCGGGATGTGGCGCGCGCGCGGCAGGTGCCCGGCGGCGAAATCGCCGGCTTCGCGCACGTCCAGAACGAGCGCGGAGCCCTGGTTCATGAGGCGCGTGGCTTCGAGCGTGCCGATTTCGGCGCCCCCGACCCCCATCAGTTTCGAAAGCTCCGGCCACACGAGCATCACGCCGCTCGCGAGGAAAAGCGCCACAAGCGCGATGTTGTTCGAGATGAATTCGCCCACGCTGCTTCCGGCCGGCCAAAAGGGACAATTTTACCCCATCGCCCATTGCAGGAGCCACAGCGCGGCCATCCCCGAAACGATGGTGGCGAGCACGCTCCGGGTGCGCGCGGCGACGAGGATGGCGAGCAATCCCGCGATCAGGCGCGGGTTGCGCCAGGAAAGGTCGAAGGCGCCGTCCCGCATCACGAGGCCCGGGGCCACGATGGCCGCGAGCACGGCCGGAGGCACGAACGCGAGGGCCTGCCGGAACCAGCCGGGAAAGCGATGCGGATCGGCGAAGGCGATGAAGGAGGCACGCAGCAGGAAGGTCACGGCGCCCACTCCCGCGATGGCGAGCCAGGTGCTCATCGGGAACTACGTCGGCTCGCGTCGAGGGCGATGCCCGCCACGATCCCGGCGAGCGACCCCGCGATGAGCGACAGGCGATACGGCAGCCCTGCCGCGAGCATCGCCACCACGGCGGCGACGATGGCGGCTGCGACGTCGGCGCCATTGCGGATCACCGGCACCAGCAAGGCGAGGAACGTGAGCACCACCACGAAATCTAGGGACCACCCCTCGGGAACCCCGGCCCCGGCCACCACGCCTGCGATCACGGAGAGTTGCCAGCTCACCCACAACGTGAGCGAGGACCCGAGGAAATGGTAGTGCTTGTGCGCGCGTTCGTCGGCCTCGGCGTAGCGCCGCACCGTGCTGGCGAAGCTCTGGTCGGTCATGAGGTAGGACAGCAGCAGGCGCCAGCGCTGGTTCAGGTGCGCCAGGTGGGGCGAGAGCGTGGCGCTGTACATCACCAGGCGCAGGCTCACCACGAGGGTGGCCACGAGGACCAGCGGCAGCGGCGAGTGCAGCGCGATGAGCTGGCTGGTCACGAGCTGCGCGATGCCCGAGAACGCGAGCACCGACAACGCGATGCCTTCGACCGGGCTCATGCCCGCGGCGATGGACGCAACCCCGGTCACGAGCCCGAACGGCATGGTGCCGACGAGCGCGGGAGCAATCTCTCGGCTGCCGGCGAGGAATTCCTCGCGTGGGGAAGGCATGGCGCCGGATTTTCCCACAAGGAGTTGAACTAGAATCGCCGGGATGAAACGACTCGTGCTGCTGCGCCACGGCGAGAGCCAGTGGAACAAGGAAAATCGCTTCACCGGCTGGAAGGACGTGGACCTCACCGCGCAGGGCATCGAGGAGGCACGCGCCTCCGGCCGCCTGCTTCGCGACGAGGGCTTCGACTTCGACCGCGCCTTCACCTCGGTCCTCAAGCGCGCCATCCGCACGCTCAACCTCGCGCTGGAAGAGATGGACCGGGTCTGGTTGCCCGTGGAAAAGGACTGGCGGCTGAACGAGCGCCACTACGGGGCGCTGCAGGGGTTGAACAAGGCCGAGACCGCGGCGAAGTTCGGCGAGGAACAGGTGCTCGTCTGGCGGCGCAGCTACGACGTCCCGCCGCCGCCCCTCGAGCCCGGCGACGAGCGCGACCCGAGCCGCGATCCGCGTTATCGCGGCGTCGATCCGTCAGCCATCCCCCGCACCGAGTGCCTCAAGGATACGGTCGCGCGCGTCGTGCCGTACTGGAACGAGCGGATTGCGCCGCGCGTATCCGCGGGCGAACGGGTGCTCGTGGTGGCGCACGGCAACAGCCTGCGAGCGCTGATGAAATACCTCGAGGACCTCTCCGATGAGGCGATCGTCAAGGAAAACGTCCCCACCGCCGTGCCGCTCGTTTATGAGCTCGACGAGGGCTTGAAGCCGACGCGGCGCTATTACCTGGGCGATGCTGCGCAAGTGGCCGCAAGGATGCATTCGGTGGCGAGCCAGGGCAAGGCGCGATAGGGACGATGCCTTCGCAGCTGGCCGGCGGCCTGCTTGCGGGCGCGTTGCTGCTGTCGGGCTTGGGCGAGGCGCTCGGGGCTGGTCCTGCCGGGGACCGGCAGCTGCGCGAAGTGCGCGAACGCATCGAACGCCTGCAGGCGGAGGTGGCCGCGGCTGAGAAGTCGAGTGGCGAAGCCGCGGACCAGCTGCGGGAGAGCGGCCGTGCGGTGAGCGAGGCGCACCGGGCGCTCTTCGAGCTGGCCCAGCGCCGCCGGGCCCTGGAAGCCGAATTGCTCGCGATTTCCGAGCGCGTCGGCGCCGCACGCTCGAGTGCCACGCGCCAGGAAGCGCTCGCCGAGGAGCTGCTTCGCCTGCAGTACCGGCAACGCGCGCCGGACCGGCTGAGGCTCGCGCTCGAAGGCCGCGACGCGGCCGCGATTGCGCGCCACATGGCCTATTACGGCTACATCCAGCGAGCCCGGGCCGACATCATCGGCGAGCTGCGCGCCAAGGCCCGCCAGCTCGCAACCCTCGAGGACGAAGCGCGCGCCCGGCGCGACGAGTTGTCGGCCAACGAGCAGGCGCAGGCGCGCGAGGCCGAGCGCCTGGAACGGGAACGAGCGGCGCGAGCCGCGACCGCGAACCGCATCGCCGGGGACATCGCCCGCAGCCGCCGCGAGATCGGGCGCCTCAAGCGCGACGAGGCGCGGCTCGCCAAGCTGGTCGACGACCTGGCCCGGGCGCTGGCTGCGCCCCCCGCCCCCAAAGGCAACCGGAAGGGCACCCCTGTGGACCGCGTGGCCGATGCCTCCACCGCCGCCACGCCATTTGCAAAGCTGAAGGGCCGGTTGCGCTGGCCGGTCCGGGGCGAGCTCGCAAGCCGCTTCGGCGCGCCAAGGCAGGAGGCGGGCGGGGCCTGGAAAGGCATCTTCATCCGCTCCCCTACAGGTGAAACGGTGAGGGCGATTGCGGACGGGCTGGTGGTTTATGCAGACTGGCTGCGGGGCTTCGGAAACCTCCTGATTTTGGACCACGGCACCGGCTACATGAGCCTTTATGCCCATAACGAGGGGCTCTTGCGGCGGGTAGGGGAAAACGTGCGTAGCGGAGACCCGATTGCCCATGTAGGACAGACGGGAGCACTGCCGGAATCCGGTCTATACTTTGAGTTAAGGCGTGAAGGAAAACCGTTCGATCCGATGTCATGGGTCGCCCAATAAGCGCCAGGGGATACCACATCAACACTTCCTTCAGGGCTCCGTAACCGGAGCAGGGTGATAAAGGATGCGTAAGAAGCTTCAGCAGTTCGGCCTCGTTGCCATCGGCGCGGCTCTCGGAGTCGCCGCAAGCCTTCACTTTTCCGCCGTCGCCGACCGCCAGATCTCGTCGCTGCAGTTGCCGGTCGACGACCTGCGCCTCTTCAGCGAGGTTTTCGGCCGGATCAAGAGCGACTACGTGGAGCCGGTCGAGGACCGCAAGCTCCTCAAGGAAGCGATCAACGGCATGCTCACGGGCCTCGACCCGCATTCGGCCTTCCTCGACCAGGACGCGTACCGCGACCTGCAGGTCGGCACCCAGGGCGAGTTCGGCGGCCTCGGTATCGAAGTCGGCGTCGAAGAGGGCTTCGTGAAGGTCGTGGCGCCCATCGAGGACACGCCGGCCTTCCGTGCGGGCGTGCAGGCAGGCGACCTCATCATCAAGCTCGACGAGGTATCGCTGAAGGGCGTGAGCCTGGGCGACGCGGTGAAGAAGATGCGCGGCAAGCCCCACACCGAGGTGAAGCTCACCGTGGTGCGCAAAGGCGAGGCGCAGCCGCTGGAGATCGTCGTGAAGCGCGACGTGATCCGCGTGAAGAGCGTGAAGGCGCGCATGATCGAGCCGGGCTTCGGCCTGGTGCGCATCACCCAGTTCCAGGAGCACACCGGCGAGAACCTGGTGGCCGCGCTGCAGGACCTGTACAAGCAGGCCGGCGGCGACATGAAGGGCCTGGTCCTCGACCTGCGCGGCAATCCCGGCGGGCTGCTCAATTCGGCCGTCGCTGTCTCCGCAGCCTTCCTGCCGCGCAACGCGCTCGTCGTGTACACCGACGGACGCACCGACGACGCCAAGATGCGGCTCACCGCCGTGAAGGAAAACTACGTGCGCGGCGCGTTCAAGGAGGACTACTTGAACCGCGTCCCCGCGGGCGCCAAGACCGTGCCCATGGTCGTGCTGGTGAACGGCGGCTCGGCATCGGCTTCGGAGATCGTCGCCGGCGCCCTGCAGGACCACAAGCGCGCCACCATCGTCGGCGTGCAGACATTCGGCAAGGGCTCGGTGCAGACGATCCTGCCGTTGCCCAACAACCAGGCGGTGAAGCTCACGACGGCCCGCTACTACACGCCGAACGGACGCTCGATCCAGGCCAAGGGCATCGCGGCGGACATCGTGGTGGAGGACGAGGCCGTCAAGGTCGTTCTTCGCGAAGCCGACCTGCAGCACCACCTGTCGACCGAGGACGACAAGAATCCGGCCGGGGCGCCGAAAGGCCGCAAACCTGCGGACGCAATCATTGCCGGTCCGGCCGCGGGCCAGTCCGCAACGGCGCCGTTGAAGCCGGTTTCCGCCTCGGCGAAGCCCGCCTCGAAGGAGGAGGGTGCGAAAGATCCGGCCGCGAAGAAGGAAGACGTGCAGCTCAACGCCGCCCTCAAGCACCTGAAGGGCCTTCCGCTCGCGACCGCCGCTGCCCCCGTCCAATAAGGCGGAGCGGTCGCAGCGGCGATCACCCGGCGCGATGGACGACCAGCAGCGCCTCCGGTATAGCCGCCACCTGTTGTTGAACGAGTTCGGCGAGGATGCGCAAGAGCGCCTCCTCGCCGCTCGTGCCTTGGTGGTCGGCGCGGGCGGCCTCGGCTCCCCGGCCCTGCTCTACCTCGCCTCGAGCGGCGTGGGGCACATCACCGTCTGCGACGGCGATCACGTCGACCTCACCAACCTGCAGCGCCAGGTGATCCACCGCTTCGAGAGCATTGGCCGCCCCAAGGCCGCCTCGGCGGCGCAGGCGATGACGGCCCTCAATCCCGATATCCGGATCGAAACGCTGGAGACGCGTGCCGGGCCGGAACGACTGGCGTCCCTGGCGCGCGCTGCCGATGTCGTGCTCGATTGCAGCGACAACTTCGCCACTCGGCATGCGATCAACCGCGCATGCGCGGCGGCGCGTGTGCCGCTGGTTTCGGGCGCCGGCATCCGCTTCGATGGACAGGTGGCGGTGTTCGATTTCCGCGCCGAGGACGCGCCGTGCTACAACTGCCTCTTCGCGGAGGACGACGAGGCTGTGGAGGAGCGCTGCGCCACCCTGGGCGTGTTCGCGCCGGTCGTGGGCGTGGTGGGGACCCTGCAGGCGATGGAGGCGATCAAGATCCTGGCCGGCATCGGGGAGACCCTGGCGGGACGCTTGCTGCTCTTCGATGCGCTCTCGACCCGCTGGCATGAAGTGCGCATCTCGCGCGATCCGGATTGCCGCGTCTGTGGCGCCGCGCGGGCGGCGGCCTGAAGGAGTGATAGCGATGACTGTTTCCCGCTTTTTTGCCATGGCCGTCTCCGCCTTCGCATGCGTGCTGCTGCCTGCCTCCGCGCAAACGCTCTACAAGCTCATCGACAAGAACGGCAAGGTCACCTATTCGGAATCGGCGCCCAAGGATTTCGACGGCAAGGTGATCCGCGTCGACATCGATCCGAAGGCGAACACGGCGACGTTGCCGAAGGCCCGCCCGCCGGAGGAGCGCGAAGCCGCGCGCGAGGCCTCGCGGGCTGCGACCGACCAGGTGCGGGCGGCCCGCGCGCGCGTGGATGCCGCGCGCAAGGCGCTGCAGCACGCGCGGGACAATCCGCGGGAAGACGAGGTCGCACGCGTCGGCATCAAGGGCGGCGGCACGCGCCCGCAGCCCACCGAGGCCTACCAGAAGCGCCTTGCGCAACTCGAGTCGGAGTTGCAGGAAGCCGAGTCCGATTTGCAGAAACTGGAGCGGCGCTGACTTGGCGCGCGCGGCGCTCCTCATCGCGATCGCGGCGCTCCTTTGGAGTGGCGCTGCGAATGCCCAGGTGCTGTACAAGTGGACGGACGCACAGGGCAAGGTGCAGTACAGCGACCAGCCCCCGAAGAACTTCAAGGGCGAGGTCACGCGCATCGAGCCCGATGTCTATCCCGCCATGCAGCCTTCGCGGGTGGTTGCGCCACCCGCGCCCGCGCAAGCCCCGCCACCCACGCTCGAGAAAGCCAACCCCGCTGACGACATCGGCGCGCGGCGCAAGGCTACGCGAGAAAGGCTCGCGGCCGACATGGCGCGCGCGCGCGAGCGGCTCGAGGCGGCCCGGAAGGCGCGCGCGGAAGGCGAGGCGCCGGGACAGGATGAACGCCAGGTGGTTCGGCAGCACTACGCCAAGGGCACCCAGCCCGGCATGCCCAAGTCGAACTGCCGCGAGGTGACGGCCGCCAACGGCAAGAAGTCGCTCATGTGCCCGGCGCTCGTGCCGAGCCCGGCCTATTACGAGCGCATCGAGGATCTCGAGGCCGCGGTCAAGCGCGCCGAGGAGGAGCTGGAGGCCGCCGAGCGCGCCTACCGCCGCGGCGTGGATTGAGGCGGGCTGGAGGCCAGCTCCAGGTCCCACCGCGGATGGATGGGGAAGGATTGCTGCGCCGGTGGCGGCACCGCGTGCTTGAGCGCCGCGGCGAAGGCGATCATCGCGCCGTTGTCGGTGCAAAGCTCCAGCGGCGGGAAATGGACCTCGCCGTTCCTTGCCCGCAGCGCTTCTCGCAGCCGGTCCCGTAGGGCCTTGTTGGCGCCCACTCCGCCGGCTACCACCAGGCGTGAAAGCCGCTCGCGATCCAGGGCCGCCAGGCATTTGGCCGCTAGGACGTCGACGATCGCCTGCTGGAAAGACGCTGCCAGGTCGGCGCGCGTCGCCTCGTCGAGCGCTCCTAGGGATCGCGCGCGCGTGAGCACCGCCGTCTTGAGTCCGCTGAAGCTGAAGTCGAGGTCGCCACTGGCCAGCATCGGTCGGGGCAGGTCGAACCGCGTGGCATTGCCCACTTCGGCCAATCGAGACAACGCCGGCCCGCCCGGATAACCCAGACCCAGGAGGCTGGCAGTCTTGTCGAAGGCTTCCCCGGCAGCGTCGTCGAGGGTCTCCCCCAGGAGGCGGTACTGGCCCACGCCATCGACGCGCATGAGCTGCGTATGCCCGCCGCTCACCAGCAGCGCGACGAACGGGAAAGCCGGCCGCGGCTCGGCCAGCAATGGCGACAGCAGGTGGCCCTCGAGGTGGTGGATGCCGACCACGGGACAATCCAGCGAGAGTCCCATGCCGGTCGCCACGGACGCACCGACGAGGAGGGCCCCGCCCAGGCCAGGCCCCTGGGTGTAGGCGATGAGATCCACGTCGGCGAGGGCATGGCCCGACTGGCGCAGGGCCGCCATCGTGAGGGGCAGGAGGCGCCGGACGTGGTCGCGCGAGGCGAGCTCGGGCACCACGCCGCCGTAGAGCGCGTGCAGATCGACCTGGGAGTGGAGGGCCTGGCCCAGCAGCCCGCGGGTGCTGTCGAACAGGGCCACCCCGGTCTCGTCGCAGGAAGTCTCGATGCCGAGGACGAGCATGGTGGATGGCGCGGCGCGTGCCTTCCGGCAGCGCCAAAATCCTGATATTATGCGTGATTCCCCGGCACCAACACCCAGCTACCCGTCATGCCCATTGTCCGAGTCAAGGAAAACGAGCCGTTCGACGTCGCCCTGCGCCGCTTCAAGCGCGCCGTAGAGAAGACGGGGCTCCTCACCGAGCTGCGCGCTCGCGAGTTCTACGAGAAGCCCACGGCCGAGCGCAAGCGCAAGCATGCCGCCGCGGTGAAGCGCCGCTACAAGCGCATGCGCGCGCAGATGCTGCCGCCCAAGCTCTACTAGCAGGACGTACTTTCGGATTTTTCGCGGCGAGCAGGATTCCGGTCCTGCTCGCCGCTGTCATTTGGGGACGGACCCGGGTTTTCGCCATTGCCTGGTTCTGGGTTCGTTCCCGGTTTGGAGATGCCCATGCCGATGCGTGAACAGCTCAACGAAGACATCAAGACCGCGATGAAGGCGCGCGAGCAGGACCGGCTCGCCACGCTGCGGCTGCTGCTTTCGGCGGTGAAGCAACGGGAGGTGGACGAGCGCATCACGCTCGACGACGCGGGCGTGGTCGCCGTCGTGGAGAAAATGATCAAGCAGCGCCGCGAGTCGATCGCCCAGTACGAGAAGGGGGCGCGCCAGGACCTCGCCGACAAGGAGCGCGCCGAGATCGCGGTCCTCGAGGCGTACCTGCCGCAGCAGTTGTCGCAGGCCGAGATCGACGCGATCGTCGCCCAAGCGCTCGCATCGGCGGGAGCCAAATCGCCCGCCGACATGGGCAAGGTCATGGGCATCGTGAAGCCGAAGCTGGCTGGCCGCGCCGACATGGGCAAGGTCTCCGCGCTCGTGAAGGCGAAGCTCGCGGGCTGATACTGCCCGCATGATTCCCCAGGAGTTCATCCAGTCCCTCCTCGGGCGCGTCGACATCGTCGATGTCGTGGACCGCCATGTGAAGCTCAGGAAGGCGGGCGCGAACTTCACCGCCTGCTGCCCCTTCCACACCGAGAAGACGCCTTCGTTCTCGGTAAGCCCCTCGAAGCAGTTCTATCACTGCTTCGGTTGCGGGGCCCACGGCAATGCGATCGGCTTCCTCATGGAGTACTCGGGTCTCGCGTATCCCGAGGCGATCCGCAGCCTCGCCGAAACGGTGGGAATGCCGGTACCGGAAAGCCGCGGGCCGCGGACCGACAGGCCGGGCGCCGCGCAGGCGCCGGGCCTGGCAGCCCGCATGATGGACGCGCTCTCCTACTACCGCGCCGAGCTCAAGAAATCGCGCGAGGCGATCGACTACCTTAAAGGGCGTGGCGTCTCCGGCGAGATCGCGGCACGCTACGGCCTGGGCTACGCGCCCGACGGCTGGCAGAACCTCGAAGCGGTTTTCACGGATTACTCATCGGCGGATCTCAAGGACACGGGGCTCGTGATCGACTCCGAGCCTGAGGCCGAGCGCGCTGACGGGACGCAGAAGAAATCGCGCCGCTACGATCGCTTCAGGAACCGGGTCATGTTCCCGATCCTGGATTCGCGCGGCAACGTGATCGGCTTCGGTGGCCGCGTGCTCGGCGAGGGCGAGCCCAAGTACCTGAATTCGCCCGAGACGCCGCTTTTCGAGAAGGGTCGCGAGCTCTACGGCCTGTACCAGGCCAGGCGCGCGATCCGCGATGCCAACCAGGTCATCGTGGTCGAGGGTTACATGGACGTGGTCGCGCTCGCCCAGCACGGCGTCGAGAACGCGGTGGCCACCCTCGGCACGGCGACGACGCCGGTGCATGTGACCAAGCTGCTGCGCCTGGCGGACAACGTGGTCTTCTGCTTCGACGGCGACGGGGCGGGGCGCAAGGCCGCATGGCGCGCCCTCGAAGTTTCCTTGCCCGTGATCACCGACGGCAAGGTGGTGAGCTTTCTTTTCCTGCCGGCCACCGACGATCCCGACACCTTCGTCCGCCGCGCGGGCAAGGCCGCATTCCTCGAGGCAGCTGCCGCGGCCAAGCCGCTTTCGCAATTCCTCTTCGCCGAGCTGGCCTCGCGGGTGGACATGGCTACCGAAGAGGGACGCGCCCGGTTCCTGGCCGAAGCCCGTCCATTGGTGGCGCAAATCGAAGCACCCGCCCTCGCAGCGCTGCTCCGGCGCCGCATGGGAGATTTGGCGAAGCTTTCTCCCGAGGAAATGGCGGCCCTTTTCCCGGCTGCCCCTCCGGTTCGCTCGCCGCGTTCGGCGCCCCCGCGGTTCGAGCGACGCTTGCCGAGCGTAGAAGCAAAGCTTCTCGCGCTGCTGCTCGTCCAACCCGCCCTGGTTGCCCTGATTCCTGAGGCGATAGTGCACGGTTCGCCGACATTAGCCGCAGTTGCCGCATACTTCCGCGAAGATACGGGTCGGACGCTTGGCCAGGCCAGCGCTTACTTCGCAGGTACCGAGCACGAGGCGGTGCTGGCCGAAGTGCTCGCTGAACCCCTTTTAAAACAAGCAGAAAGCCCCGATTTCGACTATGAGGCCGAGATCCGAGGGGCCGTTGCAAGGCTCGAGGAGCTTGGCCGCTCACGGCGCGCCGAGGAGCTCGTCCGGCTGATCTTCAGCGGCGAGGCGACACCCGAGCAGCGCGCCGAATACCAGGCCTACCAGGCCGACCTCGCCACCGCAAAGTCCGGGAATCCACCCCCCGGGGAGCGGTCAAAACTTTGATACAATTACGGGTTTTCCCCGACCGCCGCGCCCCGGGAGCCACCGCGTGAAGAAATCCAGCAGAAGCAGAGACAGAGACGACGACCGCCACGACAAGGCGGAGGTCAAGCAGGCCGAGGTCGAAGCGCAGAAAAAGCGCCTGAAGAACCTGATCGTCCTCGGCAAGGAGCGCGGCTACCTCACCTACGCCGAGATCAACGACCACCTGCCCGACGACATGACCGACGCCGAGCAGATCGAGGGCGTGGTCACGATGCTGGCCGACATGGGCATCGCCGTGTACGACGAGGCCCCGGACGCCGAGCAGCTCCTCATGAACGAGGCGCCCACGCCGATCGCCGAGGAGGACGTGATCGAGGAGGCCGAGGAGGCCCTGTCGACCACCATCGATGCCGAATTCGGCCGCACCACCGACCCTGTGCGCATGTACATGCGCGAGATGGGCTCGGTCGAGCTGCTCACGCGCGAGGGCGAGATCGAGATCGCCAAGCGCATCGAGGATGGCCTCAAGCACATGATCCACGCGATCTCGTCGTGCCCGACGACGATCGAGGAGATCATGCGGCTCGCCGAGCTGGTCGAGAAGGACGAGATGCGCATCGACGAGCTCGTCGACGGCCTCGTGGACGAGGACGGCGAGGAGGAGATCGAGGAGGAAGTCACCGAAGAGGAGGAGCTCGAGGAGCTCGACGAGGAGGAGCAGGCCGAGGAAGACGAAGCCGTCGCCAGCGCCGATCTGGAGCAGCTCAAGCAGGACGCCCTGGTGCACTTCAACAAGGTGCGCCGCCTCTTCAAGAAGATGAAGAAAATCCTGGCGGAGAAGGGCTACCGCTCGCGCGCCTACAAGGACCTGCAGGAGGACATCTCCAACGAGCTGCTCGCGGTCCGCTTCACCGCCAAGCAGGTCGAGCACCTGTGCAATGGCCTTCGCGGAATTGTGGAGCGCGTGCGCTCCCATGAGCGCGAGATCATGGAGCTGTGCACCAAGAACGCCGGCATGCCGCGCTCGCACTTCATCAAGGTGTTCCCGGGCAACGAGACCAACCTCAAGTGGTCGCCGGAAGAGGTCGCCGCCGGCCGCGCCTATTCCAAGGCGCTCGACCGCTTCCGTCCCGCGGTGATGGAGCAGCAGGAAGCGCTCATCAACCTGCAGAAGGAAGTCGGGATCCCGATCAAGGACCTGAAGGAGATCGCGCGCCAGATGTCCACGGGCGAGGCCAAGGCGCGCCGCGCCAAGAGGGAGATGATCGAGGCCAACCTGCGCCTGGTGATTTCCATCGCCAAGAAGTACACCAACCGCGGCCTGCAGTTCCTCGACCTGATCCAGGAAGGCAACATCGGCCTCATGAAAGCGGTGGACAAGTTCGAGTACCGCCGCGGCTACAAATTCTCGACCTACGCCACGTGGTGGATCCGCCAGGCCATCACGCGCTCGATCGCCGACCAGGCGCGCACCATCCGCATCCCGGTGCACATGATCGAAACCATCAACAAGATGAACCGCATCTCCCGCCAGATCCTGCAGGAGACCGGCAACGAGCCCGATCCGGCGACGCTCGCCGTGAAGATGGAGATGCCCGAGGAGAAGATCCGCAAGATCCTCAAGATCTCCAAGGAGCCCATCTCCATGGAGACGCCGATCGGCGACGACGATGACTCCCACCTGGGCGACTTCATCGAGGACCAAGCCGGGCTGGCACCTTCGGACTCGGCGCTCTACGCGTCGCTACGCGAGGCGACCAAGGACGTGCTCGATTCGCTGACCCCGCGCGAGGCCAAGGTGCTGCGGATGCGCTTCGGCATCGAGATGAACACCGACCACACGCTGGAGGAGGTCGGCAAGCAGTTCGACGTGACGCGCGAGCGGATAAGGCAGATAGAGGCCAAGGCCCTCAGGAAGCTGAGGCACCCGTCGCGGAGCGAGAAGCTGAGAAGCTTCCTGGAAGGGGAGAGCTGAACGAAAGAAAAAGCCCGCGCAAGCGGGCTTTTCCCTTATTGCAGCTGGTTGTTCATGTGCCGCAGCCGCTCGGCGACGGCCTTGAGCAGCGCCATCGCGAACGCCGGATTCACCTCGATCACGTGCAGCAGCGAGGCACGATCGATCGCGAGAAGCTCGCATTCGTCGATGGCTCCCGCCCGCGCGGTGCGGGGCGACTGGTCCACGACCGCCATCTCGCCGAAGGTGCCCCCGGGCACCACGACCTCGACGATTGTCGCTCCCACGGCGATGCCCACCTTGCCGGCCTTCACCACGTACATGAAGCTGCCGGACTGCCCTTCCCTGAAGATGAGCGTCTGCTGCGGAAATCGCACGATTGCGCTCTTGGGCAGCGCCTCCTGCAGCTCGGCCACCATGTGCGGCTCGAAGAATTTGGCTTCCATCGGCGCCACGCCGGCGGCGCGGGGCCTGGAGGCCAGCCGCGCGGCGATGAAACGCAGCCGGTCGAACATCACGCTCGCCAGCATGAGGGCGAATTCGGGATTGCGGGCGAGGGCCGCCTGCAGCTCGGGCGCATCGAGCGAGTAGGCTACGCAGTCTATGCGGGCGGTCGCAGTAGCACTCCGCGGCCGGCCGCTGATGACAGCCATCTCGCCAAAGACCTCGCCCGCCTTCACCACGTCCAGCGGACGCTCGCCGATGGTCAGCGCGACTTCGCCTTCGGCCAGGTAGAACATGCGCGTGGCGTTACGCGAGAAGAGGCCGCCTTTCGACGCCTTTTCGTCTTCGACGAAAACCTTCTGGCCCGCCGTGAAGCGGTCCTCGCGGCCCACCGACTTGAAGAGGGTCGCCGCCACTTCCGGCTTGTAAAAGCGGCTGTTGGACGCCTTGAAAGGCGCGGACGCCGCGGCGGTTTGCGCCTGCGGCTTGGTGAAATCCATGTCGTCCATGAGGGGTCTTGCCCGGCGAGGTTGCTAGAATTTGCAGTCTGGCTGAAAAAACGGGCCTGTAGCTCAGACGGTTAGAGCAGGGGACTCATAATCCCTTGGTCCCTGGTTCGAATCCAGGCGGGCCCACCCGATGCGAGTTTCCTACCCGGCGCTCTCCCGTGCGGATTCCCGGACAGTACTCTCGGCCTGGTCCTGCGGCGTCTCGGTTTCCCGGCCGTGGGCGATCGGATGCTCGGCCTCGATGAGCGCGATGCGCTGGTTCAGTCTGCGCACGTCGCGGCGCAGCTTGGTCTGGGCGATGTCTCCCAGCAAGGACTTCACCACGAGCACGACGATGGCCACGAGGAACAGCAACGTCGGGGGGTAAGCGATGCCAAGTGCGGCGCCGAGGGTGTCGATGAGGTACGGCCAGATGGCGAAGGCGAGCGTGAGCAGCGCGATCGCGATCCAGAAAAGGCCCTGGCGAATGTAGAGGTGGTCGCGGCGCACGAGATGCAGGATCCCGTAAGCCAGCCCGAAGCCGATCACCAGTACGGTGAGGTGGTAATCCTTCATTTCCCTATTTCCCGCAGCTCCGCGGGTCGCCTCGGGTTCTGGTTCCAGCGCGCGAGGCACAGGAGTGATGTCTCGGCCATGTAGACCGCGACGGTCCACCAGGATGAGAACACTCGCGAGGCGCCGTGCTTGCGCGGGTTCATGGCCACCGGGATCTCCGCGATCCTGAAGTGCGCGTGACGCAGGAGCAGGAGCACTCCGACGTCCTGATAGTCTAGCAAAGTGGCCTCTTCCATCGCGAGCAGCCGGCAGGCGCGGGCGTTGTAGTAGCGGAATCCCGAGGTAAGGTCGTCGAGCTCGAAACCGGTGAGGAAGCGGAAGTACTTCCAGGCGATGTGGCGCATGCGGCTCCCGCGGCTGGGACAGGCGGCGATGACGACGTCGGCCCCCCGGGCCGCCTCGAGCAGCTGCGGCAGGTAACCCGGCTCGTGCTGGCCATCGGCATCCATGGTGACGACGCCCGAATAGCCATGGCGCAGCGCATATCGGATGCCCGTCTGGATGGCGCCCCACGCTCCCTGCCAGAGCGGCGCCTTGAGCACGGAGGCTCCGCTCATGCGCGCCACCGCGGCGGTCTCATCGGTGCTGCCGTCGTCGATCACGAGGACGTCGATGTTCGCGTGACCGCGGATCTGGTCTATGACCGCGCCGATATCCTCCGCCTCGTTGAGCGCCGGGATGACCACCAGCAACCTGTCGGGAAAGCCGCGCGGCCGTGCCCCGTCATCGCCTTCGCCGACATCCGAAATCGGAACCAGGCGCGCCATCGTTTCGCGGGCCTGGACGAGCAAAGCGTGTTCATAAACCTGCTCGATGCTCCGCGCCACGCGGTTCACGTCGAATTCGCGGCGGTATCGCTCCTGGCCCAGGTGGCCGAGCATTTGCCGCTTCGCCGGCGAATTCGCGAGCGTCGTAAGCGCACTGCGCCACGCGGCCACATCCATGGGCGGGACCAGGAGCGCGTTCTGGTTGTGGCGCGCCGCGAACGTGACGCCGCTTCCCTTCAGGTCGCTCACCACGAGCGGCTTGCCGTAACGCATCCCTTCCATGAGCACGATGCCGAACGACTCGGTGCGCTCCCGCGAAGGCAGGCAAAGGACATCGCAGGAAGCCATCAGCCGGTGCAGCGTGGTGTCGTCCACTTCGCCCAGGAGCCGCGCAGCGGGCCGTTGGTGCGATTCGCGGATGATCCGTTCCAGCGTGGCTCGTTCCTCGCCTTCGCCGGCGATGATGAGCTCCTTGTCGTCGTCCCCGATCACTGCGCGAACCAGGGTATCGAAGCCCTTGTAGTAGGTCAGCCGGCCGACGGCGAGGACACGCAGGCCCTTGCCCTGCCACAAACCTTGCGTCTGCGACTGCGGCACATCGGGAAGACGTTCCGGGTCCACGCCCAGCGCGATGACGTCGCATTTCTCGCGCCATTCGGCGAGCGGCCGGCTTGCCGCCAGGTACTCGCGCGAGGTTGCTATCACCCGCTCGCAGCGTTCTAGCAGCGCCCGCTCGAAGATGCGGTACCAGGGGTAGGCGAGCCTCACTCCGCGCTTGGACTGCTCCACGTCGGACTGCCAATGGACAATCCACGGAATCGACCGCGCCGCGGGCGATGCGAGCGCCCAGAAGGCGCTCGGATTCGGCATGTGTATGTGCAGCACCTGCGGCTTGTACTTGGCGATCGCCCGCGAAAGCCAGAACGGGAACGCCGGGCTGATCGGGGCGAACAGGGCCTTGAACCAAGTCGGGCTACGCATGAGCCACGGCGGCTCGTTCCCGAGCAGGCGACGCCCCGGCTCCTGGTGCACGAGTACCGCGACATCGTTGCCCGCGCGACGTTGCGCGGCGACGAGGTCTCCCAGGAAGCGCTCCATGCCGCCTGGCACTGGGGGAAAGTATTTGCCGATGTGCAGGATCCGCATCAGCGCATCGCCTCGATCTTCGCTTTCCATTCGCGCAAGGCCGCGTTGTCCGGCGCAAGTCGCAAGGCGTTGTCGATGTCGGCGAGCGCTTCGGCCTTGCGCTTCAGGCCGTAATTTGCCAAGGCCCGCGTGTAGTACGCGCGGCTGCCGGGCTGTTCCCGTACGAGTCGTTCGGCAATCTCCTTCGCGAGGGCGTGCTCGTTCTTCATGACGTGCGCCATCGCGAGGAGGAACGGCGCCTCGGCATGCTTCGGATCCGCGGCGAGGATCTGCTCGACGCTGCGGATCGCGAGGTCGGGGCGCCCGCGCTGCATATCGAGGCGTGCGAGGTGCACGAGGGCAATCTGGCGAACGGCCGACGGCGGGCTCATGGCATGCGCCTTGATGAGCTGATCGTAGGCTTCGGCGTTCCGCCCCAGGGCCATCAGCGAAAGGCCGCGTTGGAACGGAAGGTTGTATAGCGCGTAACCCTGTTTTTCGGCCTCGTCGAGTGCGCGCAGCGCCTGCTCGTGCTTGTTTTCAGCGGCCAGGAGCGAAGCGGTGTTGAAGCGTCCCATCCCCGCGTCCCCGAGCGACGCGGAGGCCTCGAAGTCGCGCATGGCCAGCTGGAACTGGCCGCGCTCGACGTAATAAGCGCCGCGGTTGAGGTACGGGAACCAGCGCCCCACCGAGCGCTCGTCGTTGGGAAGCTTGCGGATGGCGTCACTCCAGGCCCGCTCCGGCGTGGCGAGCGACCAGACGCGGTCGAGCGCCTGCCAGGTCAGCACCAGGCCGAGCACGAGGCCGATTGCGACGACGACTCGCACGGACGGTCCATGCAGGGCCACGAAAACGAGTCCCGGCAATCCGATCGCCCACAGGTAGCTGCGATACAGGACGAACGGATCCTGTACCCAGACGGTGGCGAACTCGGTTGCGAAGAGCAGCGAGGGAACGAGCAGCGATACCCCCACCAAAGCGCGCCAGTCGCGGAAACGAAGCAGCAGCCAGGAGCCGCCTGCCAGCACCCCCGCGTAGCCAACAACGCCCAACACATGGGGAAAGGTTGCGAAGCTCACTGGAAACGGTGGGCGCAGGTTGATCGACATCCATTCCGAAACCGGCAGCATCCAGCGAAGGCCGTAGTGGAAAAAGAGATAGGCCTGGTTGAGGAGGCTCAGCGCGAAGGCGTTTTCCGCCGCCTGCGCGTTCAGCTGCGAGAGCTGCCGCAGGTAGATGCCCGAGTACTCGTCGAAAGAGCGGCCGAGGACCTCGCCGTAACGAACCGACAGGACCGCCCCCGCCACCGCCACGATCGCGAGCCCGATTAGTGCGATGGCGGCCATCTGATGGCGCGAGGGTCGCGCCACGAGGACGTACAGCGGCACCGCGGCCAGGGGTGCGAGGAGCGCGTGCTCCTTCGAGAGCACCGCGAGCGCGTAGCATACGAAAGCCAACGCGTGAAGCGCCGGCCTGCGCTCGGCCGCCGCGCGCACGAAGAAGTAGAGGCCCAGCACGACGAAGAGCGTGGCCATGACGATGGATCGCTGGATGAGATAACCCACGGCGTACACGGCCACCGGGTTAAGCGCGAAGAAGGCGATCGCGAGCGCCAGAGCGGGAGAGTCCTGGTAAGCCCCCGGCACACGCGCCTCGGGCGCCGCGCCTAACGGTAGCTCGAGCTCGGGCGGATCGATCGCGGTTAATAGGCGCCGATACAGCCCCCACAATCCGATCACCACGGCGCCATGAAGCAGCAGGTTGAAGACCCGTTGCTTCCACCACCCCTCGCCGAACACCGACTGCACCCACACGAACGAGCCGTATGAGAGCCACCGTGCGCGCATCTCGAGCGCGGACCGGTAGTCGGCGAAAAGCTCGCCATCGGCAAGATAGCCGTCGTCGAACACAAGGCCGTTGCCCAGGCCGGGCAGGTAGATGATGAGAAGTGCCGCGGCGACGAGCGGCATCCACGCAACGTGGCGCAGCGCGAGGCCGGGCTCGCGCGCGACGTCGCTGGAGGTCGATGCAGCCGCCGAAGCTGCGCTGGGGCCGGACACCGTGTACCCCGGCGTTACCTGGCGGTCGGCGCTATCGCGCGCGCATGCTGCACTGAGCCCGCGACGAACACGCGCTTGTTTGCGTGATGCCCACGCGAGCACATGGCCGACCCGGCGATCACCGACATGTTGTTTTCCTTTCGCTGGCCGCTGTAAACGCTTGAAAAGATTGTATCATTTGGCCTCGTTGGCACCCGTCGCGCAGGGCAGCGGTGTCATCCCTCCACCTTCTGGACTCCCTATGCTCATCCCCATCATCCTTTCCGGCGGCGCCGGCAGCCGCCTATGGCCGGTCTCGCGAGAGGCCAGCCCCAAGCCTTTCATGAAGGTAGGGGACGGCCAGAGCCTGCTGCGCAGGACCTTCGACCGCGCGAGCGCTCTGGCGGGCGTGGCCGAGGTGGTCACCGTGACCAACCGCGACTACCTCTTCAAGACGCGCGACGAATACGGAGAAGGCGGAAAGCCCTGCACGTTCGTGCTTGAGCCGTTCGGTCGCAACACCGCGCCCGCGCTCGCCATGGCTGCGCTTCTGGTCGAGCAGAAGCACGGTGCTGCCGCCGCGATGCTGATGCTCCCCGCGGACCACCTCATCCAGAACCAGGAGGCATTTGCGAGGGACGTAACGATCGCCGAGGAGCTGGCGTGCCAGGGAATGCTGGTCACGTTCGGCATCCAACCCGACCGCGCGGACACCGGCTTCGGCTACATGGAGCTCGGGCAGCCCATCGATTCCGGCGGCGCGTTCCGCGCCAAGCGTTTCGTGGAAAAGCCCAGCCTCGACGTGGCGCAGGGGTACCTCGACGCGGGCAACTACGTGTGGAACTCCGGCATGTTCTGCTTCACCGCGGGCGACGTGCTGGAGGCTTTCGCCCGCCACCAGCCGCAGCTCCTCGAGGCGGCGCGCGCCTGCTGGGGGTCCTCCAGCAACCGCGCCGAGCAGGGCTCACGCATCGTCGAGATCGACGCGGCCTCCTTCGGCGAGCTCGCCGACATCTCCATCGACTACGCGATCATGGAGAAGGCCGCCAACGTCGCCATCGTCCGCGCGGGCTTCGACTGGAGCGACATCGGCTCGTGGAGCGCCATCCACCAGGCGCTGGGCGGCGACGCCAAGGGCAACAGCGTCGTGGGCGAGGCGGTGCTGGTGGACGTGTCCAACACCTACATCCAGGCCGATGGCCGCCTGGTGGCCGCGGTCGGCCTGGACAACGTCGTGATCGTCGACACGCCCGACGCGCTGCTGGTGGCCGACCGCGACCGCAGCCAGGACGTGAAGAAGGTCGTGGAGCAGCTCAAGCTGTCGCGGCACGAATCGGTCAAGGTCCATCGCACCGTGGCGCGCCCGTGGGGCACCTACACCGTGCTGGAGGAAGGCGACGGCTTCAAGATCAAGCGCATCGTGGTGAAACCGGGCCAGTCGCTGTCGTTGCAGATGCACCACCACCGCAGCGAGCACTGGGTCGTGGTGAGCGGCACGGCGCGGGTCACCAACGGCGAGCGCGAGCTGCTGGTGCACAAGAACGAGTCGACCTACATCCTGGCCGGAAACCGGCACCGCCTCGAGAACCCCGGCATGCTCGACCTGGTGATGATCGAGGTGCAGAGCGGCGACTACCTCGGCGAGGACGACATCGTGCGCTTCGACGACAAATACGGGCGGGTCTGAGCGGCGGCTCTTGATATAATCACGGGCTTTCCGGCCGGGTCGGCGCGCGGTATTTGCGCCCCCTTTTTCGGGGCTGCGCGGGGGAGCGAAGGCCGGCCAGGGAAGCCGCCTCCCGGCTCATTCCACAAGAACGGCGCGTCGCGCGTGAACCTCGTACTCAAAGTCAGGCAGCTCGTCGACCGCTACCCGGTCACGCTCAAGCTTCGCCAGAATGCCGTGGTCGATGCGTTCTGGCCGAGATACGTGGTCTGGGAGAACCGCCGCAAGTACCGCGCCGCGCTCGCGCGGCTGCGCTCGACCGAGACGCGTCGCGCGCCCGAATGCCGGCAGATCCCGGGGCTCCTCAGCTTCGTGAGCACAGTGTGGAACACAGATCCCGAGTTCCTGGGCATCCTCGCCGAAAGCGTGTGCGCCCAGGCGGGCGGCACGCATTTCGAATGGCTCGTGCTCGACAACGGCACCACCAACGTAGAGACGCGATGGCTGCTGGCCGAGCTGGGCCGGCTGCCGTTCGTGCGCCTGGGGCGCGTAGAGCAGAATCTGGGGATCATCGGCGGCATGCGCTGGTGCTTGGAGCACGCGACCGGCCGCTACATCATGCCGCTCGATTCGGACGATTACCTCTCGTCGGACTGCGTGCTGCGCGTGACCGAGGCGATCCTCGCCAACGAATACCCGCCGCTGCTCTACACCGACGAGGACAAGCTCCTCGGCGACCACCTGCAGGACGCCTACCACAAGCCGCGCTGGGATCCGGTGCTCTTCTCGGACTCGGCGTACATCGCGCACCTGGGCGTGATCGAGCGCGCCTTCGCCCTCGAGCTGGAGGCCTATACCGATCCAGGCACCGAGGGCAGCCACGATTGGGACACCTTCACGCGCTTCGTGAACGCGGGCGTCGAGCCCGTGCACGTCCCGCACGTGGTCTATAGCTGGCGGATGCACTCGATGTCGACCTCCGCGGCGATCCACAGCAAGCCGTACGTGTTCGACTCGCAGAAGAACGTGCTCACGCGCTTCCTGCAGGGGGTCGTGCGCCCCGAGCGCTTCTGGCTCGACAAGAGCCCGCTCTTCGCGAACACGCCCGACTGGTGCTTCCGCACGACGCGCGGCGATCCGCCCGCCATGCAGGTGGTGCACGTGGGCAATGCCGCGCGGGCGTTACCCGACACCGCGGGCTTTCCCGCGCGCTCGGTCGGCCGCGTGGGCGAAGACGCGCCCGTCGAATCGCTGCGCGACTTGCTGGGCGCGGGCGAGCCCGAAGAGCTCGTGTGCCTCGCCTGGGACCAGCTCTCCCACGATCGCAACGACTGGGCGTGGGACGCTTTCACCTACCTCGAATGCTTCGGCGACGCGGTGGCCCTCGGCGGCCCGGTGTACGGCGCCGACGGGCGCGCGCTCTGCGCGGGCATCGTCTTCGGCTTCGGCCGCGGCATAGATTCCCCGGACCGCGGCCGGCCGCGTGGCGACCCGGGTTTCTTCGCGCAGATGTGGAAGCATCGTTCGGTGGCCGCGCTCACGTCGCAGAACCTCGTGCTGCGCCGTGGTTTCCTCGCGAGCGTGCTCGCGCACCCGAAAAACGCGGGCTTCACCGTGCGCATGCTGGGGCCGGTCGCCGGCGCCCTCGCCTGGCAAGCCGGCAAGCGCTTCATCTACTCGCCGTTCATGTCGGCCACCGCGGCTTCCGATTGGGAAGCGGGCATCCCGCAGGCCGACGTGGAGCGGTTCCTGCAGGCTTTCGGCGACGTGGTGCCCGACAATCGCTTCTACTCCCCCAAGTTCAGCCTCGCCACCGGCCAGGGATACCAGGTCGCCGGCGAAGCCGAGCGCCAAGCGCACCTCGCGCGCATCCGCGGCCGCCTGGCGGCCGCGGCGTGATCTTCCCCACAAGGCTCGCAAGACAAGGAACCCGAAGAATGAAGGCAGTCATCCTCGCGGGGGGCCTCGGCACCCGCCTCTCCGAAGAGACCAACATCCGCCCGAAGCCGATGGTGGAGATCGGCGGCCGGCCGATCCTGTGGCACATCATGAAGATGTACTCGCACCACGGCGTGAACGACTTCATCGTGTGCCTGGGCTACAAGGGGTACTTCATCAAGGAGTATTTCGCCAACTACTACATGCACATGGCCGACATCACCCTCGACGTCGCCAGGAACCGCATGGAGATCCACGACGAGCGCGCCGAGCCTTGGCGCATCACGCTGGTCGACACGGGGCAGGATACGATGACCGGCGGGCGCCTCGCGCGCGTGCGCAAGTTCCTCGACGGCGACAAGGACTTCTGCCTCACCTACGGCGACGGCGTCTCCGACGTCGATATCGGCGCCACCATCGAGCAGCACCGCAAGAGCGGGCTCAAGGCCACCGTCACCGCGGTGCGCCCCCCGGGGCGCTTCGGCGCGCTCGGCATCGACTCGGGCCGCGTCACCGGCTTCCAGGAAAAGCCGATCGGCGACGGCGGCTGGATCAACGGCGGCTTCTTCGTGCTCACCCCGGCGGTGTTCGATTTCATCGAGGGCGACTCGACCGTGTGGGAGCGCGAGCCGCTCGAATCGATCACGCGCGAAGGCCAGCTCGGCGTCTATCTCCACGACGGTTTCTGGCAGGCCATGGACACGCTGCGCGACAAGAAGCAGCTGGAAGAGCTGTGGGACTCCGGCAACCCGCCGTGGAAGGCGTGGAAGTGACCGACGCGGGATTCTGGCGCGGCAAGCGGGTCCTGCTCACCGGGCATACCGGGTTCAAGGGGGCCTGGCTCGCCGCCTGGCTGCTGCGCCGCGGCGCGGAGGTGCACGGCCTCGCGCTCGCGCCCGAAGGCGCGCGCAGCCTCTTCACCGACGCGGGCCTCGCCGGGCGCATGCATTCGCGCCTGGGGGACATCCGCGATCCCGCGGTGGTCGAGGCCGCGTTCCAGGCGTCGCGGCCGCAGATCGTGCTGCACCTCGCCGCGCAGGCGCTGGTGCGCGCGTCGTTCGACGACCCGGTGGGCACCTTCGCCACCAACGTGATGGGCACCATCCACGTGCTCGAGGCGGCGCGACGCGCGCCCTCGGTGCGCGTCATCGTCAACGTGACGAGCGACAAGTGCTATGAGAACCGCGAGGTGGTGTGGCCGTACCGCGAGGACGACGCCATGGGCGGCAGCGACCCGTACAGCGCGAGCAAGGGTTGCGCGGAGCTCGTCACGAGCGCTTGGCGCAAGAGCTACTTCGGCGCGAAGAACCCCGCTTACGCGTCGCCCGCGCTGATCGCCTCGGCCCGCGCCGGCAACGTGATCGGCGGCGGGGACTGGGCCGTGGACCGGCTCATCCCGGACTGCGTGCGCGCGATCGAGCAGGGCGTGGAGATCGTCTTGCGCAACCCGACCGCGGTGCGCCCCTGGCAGCACGTGATGGAGCCGCTGTCCGGCTACATGCTGCTCGCCGAGCGGCTGTGGGAGGACGGCGCCGCGGTGGCGGAAGGCTGGAACTTCGGGCCGCGCGACGACTGCCCGCCGAAGAAAGTCTCGTGGGTGGTCGAACGCCTGGTCTCGGAGTGGGGCGGCGGCGCGCGCTGGAAGCTCGATGCGATGCCGAACCCGCCGGAGGCGAAGCTGCTGCGCGTGGATTCGAGCAAGGCGGCGTTCCGGCTCGGCTGGTCGCCGCGCCTGGACACGCCGCAGGCGGTGGCCTGGACCGTCGACTGGTACCGGCGTTACCTCGCGGGCGAGCCGGCGATGCAGCTCCTCGACGAGCAGATCGCCCGCTACGAAGGCCTCGCGGCCGCATGAGCGCGCTGCACGCGCCCAGCAGTCGCGCGACCCTGCCGGGGTTGCTGCCCCATGTGAACCTCATCCGCGAGCTGGTGCGGCGCGACGTGCGCGAGCGCTACAGCGGCTCGATCCTGGGCATGGTCTGGGCCCTGCTCACCCCGATCGTCCTCATCACCATCTATTCGATCGTCTTCGGCGCGGTTTTCGGTTCGCGCATCCCCGGCATGGAGAAGTCGGGCACCTTCGCCTTCGGCGTCTATCTCTACTCGGGGCTGCTGGTCTACACCATCTTCGGCGAGGTGCTCGGGCGCTCGCCCACGCTCATCTGGAGCCACCCCAGCTACGTGAAGAAGGTGGTGTTCCCGCTCGAGGTGCTGCCGATGGTGGTGCTCGTGTCGGCGCTGGTCCACAGCGTGCTGCCCTTCGCGGTGCTAATTTTGGCCATGTTCCTGGTGCTGGGCTCGGTACCGGCGACGGCGCTGCTGTATCCGTTGATCGTGATGCTGATGCTGCCGATGCTGATGGGATTCGCCTGGGCGATCGCCGCGCTCGGCGCGTACGTGCGCGACCTGGGCCAGGTCATCGCGCTGATGCTGACCGTGCTCATGTTCCTGAGCCCGATCTTCTTTCCGATCTCGAAGTTTCCCGCCTGGATCCAGCCGTTCGTGCGGCTCAACCCGATCTGCATCCCGATCGAGCTCTGCAACGCCGCCTTGTTCGGCTCGCCCGCGCCGCCCATGAGCGCGCTGGTCGTCTATGTGGCCGCCTCGGCGGCGCTGTTCTTCGCGGGCTGGAAGGTCTTCCAGGTCTTCCGCGACGGGTTCGCCGATGTCATCTGAGGTCGTCATCTCGGCCGAGGGGCTCGGCAAGGCCTATCGCGTCTACAACCGCCCCGTCGATCGCCTGAAGCAGATCGTGTTCGGCGAGCAGCGCCGCTTCTACCGCGAGATCTGGGCGCTGCGCGACGTGACCTTCCAGGTCGCCCGCGGCGAGACCGTCGGCTTCCTCGGGCGCAATGGCGCCGGCAAGTCGACGTTGCTGCAGCTCGTCTGCGGAACGCTGCTGCCGACCCAGGGCCGCATCGAAGTGGCGGGGCGCATCTCCGCGCTCCTCGAGCTCGGATCCGGCTTCAACCCCGAATACACGGGTCTCGAGAACATCTACCTGTATGGCGCGCTGCTGGGCCTCACGCGGGAGGACCTCGATGCGCGGCTGGACCGCATCCTCGCCTTCGCCGACATCGGGCAGTTCGCCGCGATGCCGGTGAAGACCTATTCGAGCGGCATGCAGGTGCGCCTTGCCTTCGCCGTGGCGATCCACGTCGACCCCGCGATCCTGGTCGTGGACGAAGCGCTCGCGGTCGGCGATGCGCGCTTCGCCGCGCGCTGCATGACGCAGATCCGCAGGATGCAGGAGGATGGCGTGTCGATCCTCTTCGTAGGCCACGACGCCGAGACCACGCGGCGGCTGTGCACGCGCGCCTTCGTGCTCCAGGACGGGCAGATCGTGCAGGGCGGCGATCCGATCCATGTCGCCCGCTGGTACCTGGCGCTGGTCTCGGCCGACTATTCGCTCGATCGCATGAAGGAATTCGAGACGGTGAGCGCGGCCACGGAGGCGGCGCAAGCCCAGCCGCCGCTTCCCGGGGCGGCCTCGCCAGCGGCCGGCGAGCAAAGCGGCGCTCTTGCCGCGCACGTCGCGGCCGCGGCCAACGAGGCCGAGGCCCTCTTCACGCCCGCCGTGGACCTGCTCGCGGTGCACGAGACCGAGTTCACCAGCGCGGCGCGGCCCCCGGAGTACAAGCTCTTCCGCTACGGCGACGGGACCGCGCGCATCGTCGGCTGCGAGATCGTCGACGACAACGGCACCAGCGTCGACACCGTGGTCTACGGACAGACCATCCACGTGCGCACCGTGATCGAGTTCCACGAGGACCGCGACCGCCATGGCTTCGGCTTCTACATCGCCGACCGCTTCGGCGTGAATGCGATCGGCCTCAACACCTTCCAGGAGAAGGTGCGCAACGAGCCGGTCGCCCGCGGCGACCGCCTGGTCTACCTCTTCTCCTTCCCGGTCCACCTGCGCCCGGGCGTGTACGCCATCTCCCCGTCGGTCCCCTACACCCAGGAAGAAGCCCGGTGGATGGACTACGTGGAGAACGCGATCGTCTTCACCGTCATCGATTCCGACCCGAAGCGCATGATCTTCGGCGTCTACCTGCCCGCGCACCGCCAGGTCCGCGTGGGCCACCATGCATCGCGGGACGCAGCCCGCTCCGAAACGAACTAGAGAAGGAAGGGAACTACCCGTGGGCGCCTGCCGTTTCTGCAACAAAGAACTCACCACGAGCTTCGCCGACCTGGGCATGTCGCCGGTCTCGAATGCCTTCATCCGCGAGGACAAGCGCAACGCGATGGAGCGGTTCTACCCGCTGCACGCGTACGTGTGCGACGGATGCCACCTGGTGCAGCTCGAGCAGTTCGAGTCGCCGGAGCAGATCTTCAACGAGGAGTACGCGTACTTCTCCTCGTATTCGGATTCCTGGCTGGCGCACGCCAAGGCGTACTGCGACCAGATGGAGAAGCTCCTCGGCCTGGGGCCGAAGAGCCAGGTGATCGAGATCGCGAGCAACGACGGCTACCTGCTGCAGTACTTCGTGCAGAAGGGCATCCCGGTGCTCGGCGTGGAGCCCGCGGCCAACGTCGCGCGCGCCGCGGAGCAGAAGGGGGTGCCGTCGCTCGTCAAGTTCTTCGGCGTGCAGACGGCGCGCGAGCTGGCCGTCTCGGGCATGAAGGCCGACCTCCTCCTCGGCAACAACGTGCTCGCGCACGTGCCCAACATCAACGACTTCGTCGGCGGCATGAAGGTGGCGCTGGCGCCGCACGGCGTGATCACCATGGAGTTCCCGCACCTGCTGGAGCTCATGCGCCACAACCAGTTCGACACCATCTACCACGAGCACTTCTCGTACCTGTCGCTGCACACCACGCGCCAGATCTTCGCCGCCCACGGGCTCAGGCTCTTCGACGTGGAGCAGCTCACGACCCACGGTGGGTCGCTGCGGATCTACGCCTGCCACGAGGACGACGCGGCACGGCCGGTGACGCAGCGGCTGGAGAAGCTCGCGGCCGAGGAGGGCGCCGCGGGACTGGAATCATCGCAGACCTACGGGCGCTTCGCCGAGCAGGTCCGCGAGACCAAGCGCAAGCTGCTCGCCTTCCTCATCCAGGCCAAGCGCGACGGGCGCACCATCGTGGGCTACGGCGCGCCCGCCAAGGGCAACACGCTGCTCAACTATTGCGGCGTGCGCACCGACTTCATCGACTACACCGTCGATCGCAGCCCGGCGAAGCAGGGCACCTACCTTCCGGGCGTGCACATCCCGGTGTACGCGCCGGACAAGATCTTCGAAACCAAGCCCGATTACGTCCTCATCCTGCCGTGGAACCTGCGCGAAGAGGTCATGAGCCAGATGGCCGGCATCTCGGCCTGGGGCGGCAAGTTCGTCGTGCCGATCCCCGAGGCGCGGGTTTACGGATGATGGATCGCGCGATGAGGATCGGCGGATGAGGATCGAGCCCACCGCGATCGCGGGGCTGATGGTCGTGGAAATGGAGCGGCGCGAGGATGCGCGCGGCTTCTTTGCGCGATCCTACTGCGCCGAGGAGTTCGCGCGCGCGGGCATGGACGCGCGCGTGGCGCAGTGCAACGTCTCGTACAACGCGAGGCGCGGGACCCTGAGGGGCATGCACTACCAGGCCGCGCCGCATGGCGAGGCGAAGCTCGTGCGATGCACCGCAGGGGCCATTCACGACGTGGCCCTGGACCTGCGCCCGGAATCGCCCACGTACCTCAAGTGGCTGGGCTTCGAGCTGTCCGCGAGCAACGGGCGCGCGCTCTTCATCCCCGACGGCCTCGCGCACGGATTCCAGACCCTCGCCGACGGCAGCGAGGTCTTCTACCAGATGTCGGTGCCTTACGTGCCCGGCGCGGCGCGCGGGGTGCGCTTCGACGATCCCGCCTTCGGCATCCGCTGGCCGTTGCCCGATCCGTTCGTCTCCGAGAAGGACGCGGCCTATCCCGACTTCGAGGCGGCGGTGCGCGGGTGAAGATCCTCCTCACCGGCGCGTCCGGCTTCATCGGCTCGCGTGTCGTGCGGCAGCTGCAGGCCCGCGGTCACGAGGTGGCCGCGCTGGTCGAGCCTGGCGATCCGCTGCGCCGCCTCGCGGGCATCGAAGCGTTGCGCCGGATCGAGGGCGGCCTCGAATCGATCGCCGTCGCGCGGGAGGCGATCCTCGCCTTCGCCCCCGAAGGGTGCATCCACCTGGCGTGGTACGCGGAGCCCGGGAAATACCTGCACTCCGAGCGCAACCTCGGCTGCCTCGCCGGCAGCTTGCAGCTGCTGGCCCTGCTGCAGGAGGCGGGCTGCAAGCGCATCGTCGGCGCGGGCACCTGCGCCGAGTACGCGTTCGGCGATGAGCTCCTGAGGGAGGACGGCGCGACGAAGCCGGAGACCCTCTACGCCGCCTGCAAGCTTTCGCTCGGGATGATCGGGCAGCAGCTGGCCGCCCTCGGCGACTACGCGTTCGCCTGGGGGCGCGTGTTCTACCTCTACGGTCCCGGGGAGGACCCTCGCCGCGCGATTCCGGCGCTCGCCGGCACGCTCCTGGCGGGCAGGGATTTCGACGCTTCGGCGGGCACGCAGGTGCGCGATTACGTGCACGTCGACGATGTGGCGAGCGGCTTCGTCACCCTCGTGGAGCGGGCCACCACGGGGGTCTACAACATCAGCTCGGCGCAACGGCGGACGATGCGCGAGATCATGGCCAAGGTGCAGGAAGCGGTGGGTTCCGGCGGCCGCATCAACTTCGGCGCCATGCCGCCGCGCGGCTGGGAGCCGCCCTTCATCTGCGGCGACAACTCGCGCCTACGCTCGCTCGGCTGGGAGCCGCGCATCCCGCTCGAACAGGGGCTGGGCGCGGTGGTCGAAACGCTGCGCAGCCACGCCTCGACCTGATCTGCAGGAGTGCGAATGTCGACGACCCTTACGGCGGCAAGTCCTCGGGAGCAGAAGCTCTTAGCCAATATCGACCCGGCCAGCATGCGCGGCCTGGAGATCGGCCCGCTGCACCGCCCGATCGCGCTCAAGCGCAACGGGTATGTGAAGTATGTCGATCACAACTCCACCGAGGAGCTGAGGAGGCGCTTCGTGAACGACCCGGTGGTGCGCCCGGAGGACATCGCCGATGTGGACTTCGTGATCAAGGGGGGCAAGGGCATCCTTGATGTAGTGACCGAGAAGTTCGATTACATCATCGCGTCTCATGTATTCGAGCACGTGCCAAACCCCGTCCTGTGGTTGAACGAGATGCACGCACTTCTGAACCCGGGAGGCATCCTCTCGCTCGCCATTCCGGACAGGCGGTACACCTTCGACATCCTGCGGCCGCAAACCTCGTTGGGCGAAGTCATCGAGGCCTACGTCACGAAGCGCGAGACGCCCCCGTTCCGGCATGTATTCGACCAGCATTGCTATTGGCGCGATGTAAACGCCTTCAAACTGTGGGACGGGGTTGAGGACCTTTCCAAAATTCACGCGCCGTCGGGTATTCCCTCCGCGCTCGAAATCGCCAAGAAGAGCCTCGAGCCAGGCGTGTATCACGACGTCCATTGCAACGTGCTGGCCGACGTCGAGTTTCGTTTCATCTTCGGCGCGCTGCAGGTTCTGGGCTACGTGCGATTGGAATTGGCCCAGTTTTTCGACACTGCGCACCATACCAACGAGTTTGTCGTCCAGCTGAAAGCGCCAGCCTGATGATCCGCGGCTAGCGTCCCACCTGTCCCCAGTTATCGCTCCGCGGGGACAGGTACCAGGCGTAGTACGGATCCACGCCGCGCAGCTCGGGGTAGCGGGTCGGCAGCCGCGGCACGTCGACGCGCCCCTGGGAAGCGAAGCTCGCCTGGCGGGTGGCGACCATCGCCGGGGCGATCGCGCTGATGCAGCCCCACTGCAGCGCGGCGAAGGTCCAGGCTGGATCGCTCGCGACCGCGTCCCAGTCCGCCGCTTTCGGCAGCCCGATCTGCCGCACCAGCGCATCGCGCACGAGCGCGAAGCCGCAATGCACGCCGCTCACGGCGCGATGCCGGATCGCCAGGTGGCGTACCGCCGGCGCGGGAGGCCTGCCGTAGAAGGGGGTCACCGCGTCGTCGGCGAGGCCCGCCACCAGCCCGAAGTGCAGCACGTTGCCCGCGGGATCGAAGATGTAGCCGCCGACCGCGCCCACCTCGCCATCGAGGTCGAGCGCGCCGACCGCATCCCAGAGCCACGCGGGGTTGGCCGGGCGCAGCGCCGCATCCACGATGGCCACGTGTCCGGCGGGACCTTCGAGCCAGGGTGCGTCGCGCAGCGCCTCCAGCGACGCGAGGGACGCCAGCTCGCGAAACACGGGCGCTGGCAATCCCTTCTCGGCCGCGATCGCCTGCAGCGCATCCTGCGCGGAGGCGGGCAGCGTGCCCTCGAGTCCCGCCACGATGATGCCGCGCAGCGGATAGTCGGTGCCGCGAAGAATCCCGGCGGCGTTCTCCAGCGTCGCGGCCGCCGCGCTTCGCACGAGGACCAGGAGGAACACTTCGGCGGGCCGCACCGGCCGGCGCGCCAGGTGGAAATAGCCCAGGCCGGCGTCGGTGTCGCGCACCTCGAAGAGGTCCTGCATGCGGCGCCGCTCGAGGCACGCGTCGACCACCGCCCGTTGCGAGTTCACCACGTACGACTTGGCGCCGCCGTCGAGGCTCGTGGAAGCCGAGTGCATCCGCCAGCCGTAGAGGATGGCGGGCACGTGCAGCGCTCGCTGGTTGTGGTCCGCGAGGCGCAGCGCGGTGTCCCAGTCGTGGCTGCCGAGCGTGCGTTCATCGGTATAGACATCGCACTGCAGGGCGAGGTCGCGGCGAAACGCGGTCGGGTGCGCGGCCGGCACCGTCCCCATCGAGGCGATGCGGCTCCAGCTCTCGCGATGCAGCGGCGAGATCGGCCTGCCGAAGACGTCGACCTTCTCCTCGTCGGCGAACACCATCGCGATGCCGCGGTGGGACCGGATGCCCCGCGCGAGCCACTCCAGCGCCTCGGGGTAGAGCAGGTCGTCGGCGTCGATCGGCAGGACGTACTCGCCGCGCGCCCGGTCCAGCACGTAGCGGTTGCCGCGGACAATATGGATGTTGTTCTCGACGCGGAACGTGCGCACCCGCGGATCGCGCGCGCCGAGCGCGGCCACGGCCGCCACCGTCGCAGGCAGGCGCGAGCCGTTGTCGAGCACCAGCCATTCGAAATCGCGCATCTCCTGCGCGAGCACGGACGCCACGGTCTCCTCGAGCATCCCGGGATCGATGTCGTAGACGGTCGTGATGATCGAGAAGAGCGGCGCATCGCCCTCCGCGCCCAGGTCGGGCAAGCGCATGCGGTCGGCCGTCCAGGCCTGCTCGTGGATCACCTGGATCCCGCTCACGATCACGTTCGCGGCGAAGTTGCCCGCGGGTCCCACCATGAGGACGTACTTTCCATCGCCCGGCAGCGCGGGCACGCTGAAGCGGCGCAGGACCGGGGTCGAGGCGGGATCCTGGGTCACGCGATGGATCGGCGGCGCGGCGATGCCGCTGCTGTTCACGTCTTCCAGCGTCACCACGCGCAGCTCGAGCGCGGCCTCGTCGGCGCGCGCCTCGACCACCGCGTCGAACGACCGGCCGACGATGGCCCAGTCGCTGGGCGTGATTATGCGCGGCATGCGTTGGCCGGAAGGATCACTTCGCCGCGTGCCAGAAGGCCGCGATGCGGTCGGCGGGCGTCGCGAGCGCCGATACCCAGTCGCGCGGCAGCGAGACCTTGCTCGCCCGCCGCCGCGACTCGACGTCGTCCAGGCGCGCGAGCGCGCGCCGCAGCCCGTCGGCGACACCGTCCACCGACGGGTCCACGGCGATGATGTTGTCCGAGAACCGCGCGAGCTCTTCCCGCGTCTTGTTGGCGAAATGGTTGGTGACCACGAGCGCGCCGCTCGCCGCGCCTTCGAGCGGGGGGTAGCTCGGATGCGGCGAGAGCATGAGGCTCAGCAGGACGTCGCACGATCGCATGCGCGCCGCGTACTGCTCGAAGCCCATCCACGGGAGCTCTTCCACGACCAGGTCGCGCGGCAGGTACAGGTGGCCCACGGTCTCGCCCATCGAGTAGAGCTTCCAGCGCTCGTCGAGCAGGCCCTCGCCGGCGAGGTTGGCGAGCGCGGCGAAGGCGATCTCGTGCAGGTTGCGCACCGCGGTCTTGGGGCGGGAGTAGAAGAGCAGGGTGCGCTGCGGCCCGCGGCGCGCGCCTTCGTCGAAGAAGAAGTGGCGGTCGTCCATCACGGGGTCGAACCAGGTGCCCTGCGGATCCTCGTAGCTGCCGATGCGGTTCGCCCTGAAATAGTCGTTCAGGAACTTGTGGTTGAAGAGCGGCAGGTGGTCGAGGCGATAGGTCTCGGCGGCGAGCGCGTAGAAGGTCGAATGCGGGTACAGCGCCGGCTCGAATTCCTGGATGAGGTAGACGAAGCGCGGCGTGCGCAGCTCGCGGAGCACGTGCCTGAATTTCTGCACGGTCCACCAGGCGGTGCCCAGCATGATGTCGTTCGCGCTGATCACCACCGCCGGCTCCGGCTTGTCCCCCCCGACGAACGCGACCGGCGCTGCGGTCTTCTCGATGCCAGTGAGCACCGCGAGGTGCCGGCGCAGCACTTCCACGTCCGGCTCGACCCCCGTCTCGGTGGAGATGAAGTTCACGGGAATGCCGCGCTGCGCGAGGACCTGTCCCAGCGCCAGCGCCGTGTTCGGCCCGCCGGAGAATCGCGCCTTCTCGAGCGACGGCAGCACGATGTTCAACCTTCGCGGCACCGAGCCGTCGCGCGACACCTCGATCGGCGCCGGCCGCAACTCCGGGGGCAGCGTCGCCGCCCTGAAGGCCCGTTCGGACCGCGCGTCCCGCAGCGGGAAGGCCATGTGGCGGAAGGAATCGTCCACGTGGAAGCCCGAGACCGCGAGGATGGTCCCGGGCGCGGACGGGTGCGTGAGATACGCCACGTACTTTCCGTCGGCCAGCGCCTCGCGCGGGCGCGCCGCGGCACTGGCGGACGGCTCCAGGTCGGCGGTGAAGCGGACTGGGGCCTGGAGCATCGTGGCGAAGTATTCATCGGCGAGCGCCACGTGCAGCCGCATTCCCGGCGGGAAGTCCGAGCAGTCGGCCATGAACACGGGCCGGCCCGTGGCCACCTGCCAGTCGAGGGGACGGAAGATCGTGGGCACTCAGAAATCCTCGTCGAATGCCACCTCGCCCCAGGTGTCGCTCATGCGGGAGAGGTACCACGCGTAGTAGGGGTCGACGCCGGGAACGGCGGGATAACGGCCTTCCAGCCGCGGCAGCTCGATGCTGCCCTGGGTCCTGAAGGCGACGCGCGTGGCGATCATGTGTGGCGCCATGTCGCTGGTGCGCGCGTACTCGAGCGCGGCCCGCGTCCATGCCGGATCACACGAGACCGCATCCCAGTCCGCGTGGGCGGGCAGCCCGATTTCGCGCACCAGCGAGTCGCGCACGACGATGAAGCCGGCGTGCACCGCGGTCACCGCCCGGTGGCGCATGAGGAACGAGCGCAGGATCTTGTGCGACGGCTCGCCGTAGAGGGGCGTGAGGTTGCCGTCGGCCAGGCAGGCCACGATCCCCATGTGCAGCACGTTCTCGTCGTGGTCGTAGACGTAGCCGCCGACGATCCCGACCTCGGGGTCGAGCTGCAGCCCGCCCAGGGCATCCCACAGCCAGTCGCCGCGTGCCAGCCGCAGCGCCGAATCGACGATGGCGATGTGCCCGGTGGCCGCGTTCAGGCCGGCCTCGTCGCGCAGGGGCTCGAGCGAGAACATCGAATCGAGCGTCCGGAACGTGGGTACGGGGTGGCCCTTCGCCGCGGCGGCCGCGGCCAGCTGCTCGAGCGCCGCCGTCGTCATCGCCTCGGGCGGGCCGGCGACGAACAGCGCGGCGAGCGGGTAGTCGGTGATGCGCACCGTCTCCACGGCGTTCTGCAGATGCGCCGGGTCGGCGCTGCGCAGCAGGAGCAGCAGCTGCATCGGCGCGGGCTCCAGCGGCCGGCGCACGAGCTGGAAGTAGCCCAGCCCGAAATCCGCGGCGCGCACCTCGAAGAGGTGGTCGATGCCCCGGCGCACGAGCGAGCCCGTCACCACGTCGCGCTGGGAGCTCTCGACGTAGGCCTTGGCGCGCCCGTCGAGGCTCGTCGAGGTCATGTGGACGCGCCACCCGTAGAGGATCGCGGGCACGTGCAGCGCGCGTTGGTGCCGGTCGGCGAAGCGCAGCGCCGTGTCCCAGTCGTGGCTGCCGCGCGTGCGCTCGTCGGTGTAGATGTTGCATTGCAGCGCGATGTCGCGCCGGAATGCGGTCGGGTGCGCGCAAGGCGTGGTGCCGATGGAGGAGATCCGGCTCCAGGTCTCGCGGTACAGCGGCGAGATCGGCTGGCTGAACGCGTCGATCTTCTCCTCGTCGGCGTAGATCATCGCGATCCCGCTGTGCGCATTGATGCCGCGCGCGAGCCACTCCAGCGCTTCCGGATACAGCAGGTCGTCCGCGTCGATCGGCAGGATGTATTCGCCACGCGCGCGGTCCAGCACATAGCGGTTGCCGCGCACGATGTGGATGTTGTCCTCCACGCGGAAGGTGCGGATGCGCGGATCGCGCCCTTCCAGCGCCGCGACCGCCGCAACCGTCTTCTCCACGCGCGAGCCGTTGTCGAGCACCAGCCATTCGAAGTCGCGGAACTGCTGCCCGAGGACCGAGGCCACGGTCTCCTCGAGCATGCGCGGGTCGGTGTCGTAGACGGTGGTGAGGACCGAGAAGAGCGGCGCCTCGCGCTCGCGCACCTTGGGCAGGCGCGGCCGCGTCATGCTCCAGGCGCGCCGGTCCGAGACGATCACGCCGCTGAACGTGGTGTACGGGCCGAAGGCCTTCGCCCGGCCCAGCATGAGGATGTAGTTCCCCAGCGCGGGCAGCTCCGGCACCATGCAGCGCTGGAGCACGCCGTCCGGTCCCGGCTCGCACGCGATGCGGTGGATCGGCTCGGAATTCACGCCGCGCGCCTTGTACTGCTGCAGCGAGACCACGCGCAGCTCGAGCTCTGGGTCGTCGGGCTCGGCCTGGATCACGACCTGGAAGCTGCGCCCGACGAAGGCCCAGTCGGAAGGGGTGATCACACGGCCCATGGGGCCTCCGCGCGTCGGGATCGATGCGCTCGCCTCACGCCGTCGCCTTCCAGAAATCGACGATGCGATCGGCGGCGGTGGAGACGGTGCTCACCCAGTCGCCCGGCATGGCGAGGCGGCTCGCCTCGCGGCGCCCGTCGTGGTCGTCGAGCCGCGCGACCGCGGCGCGGATGCCCGCCGTCACCGCCTCCATCGAAGGGGCCGTGGCGATGATGTTGCGCGATATCGCGGCGAATTCCGCCGCGGTCTTGTTGGCGAACTCGTTGGTGACCACGATGGCGCCGCTTGCCGCGCCCTCGAGCGGCGGGTAGCTCGGGTGCGGCGAGAGCATGAGGCTCAGGAGCACGTCGCACGAGCGCATGCGCCGCGCATATTCGTGGAAGCCCATCCAGTTGAGCTGCTCGAGGGTGAGGTCGCCGGGGAGGTAATAGTCGCCGATGTCCTCGCCCATCGCCTGGATGTTCCACTGCTCGTCGATCACGCCTTCGCCGGTGAGCCGGACGAGCGCGGCGTAGCCGATCTCGAAGAGGTTGCGCGGCGCCGTGGTCGGGCGCGCATAGAAGAGCAGCGTGCGGCGCGATCCGCGCCGGGCCTCCTCGTCGTAGTGGAACTGGCGCGTGTCGATGACGGGGTCGAACCAGGTCGCCTCGGGCCGCGCGCGCCCGTCGTCGGCGAAGGCGCCGATGCGGCGGCTCCTGAAGAAGTCGTGCAGGAAGCGGTGGTTGAAGATGGCGAGGTGGTCCATCCGGTAGGTCTCCTCGGCGAGCGCGTATTTGGTGGAGTACGGGTAGAGCGCCGGCTCGAATTCCTGGATGAGGTACACGAAGCGGGGCGTGCGCAGCTCCGGCAGGCAATGGGCGAATTTCTGCACCGTCCACCACGCCGTGCCGAGCATGATGTCGGCGTGCCCGATGGTGACCGCGCGGCGCGGCTCGTGGCCCGGCGTGAAGGTGACGGCGGCTTTCGGGTCGCGGATCCCCGTCAGCACCTCGAGGTGGTCGCGCAGGACCTTGTGGTCGCGCTCGACGCCGAGGTCGCTCGAGACGAAGTTCACCGGGATGCCGCGATCGGCGAGGACCTGGCCGAGCGCGAGCGCCGTGTTCGGGCCGCCGGACAGGCGCGCCTTTTCCAGCGCGGGGAGCACGATGTTGAGCCGACGCGGGCGCGAGGCATCGCGCGAGACCTTGATCGCCATCGGGGCGAGGTTCGGGTCCATCACCGTGATGCGGAATTCCCGCTCGGCGGCGGCGTCGCGGATCGGAAACTGCAGGTGGTCGAACATGTCCTGCACCGCGAAGCCCGAGAGCGTGAGCACGTTCTCCGGCGCGTCCTCGGCCGCCACGTAGGCGACGTAGAACCCGTCGGCCAGTCGCTCACTCACGCGCACGATCGCGAGCGGGCCGTGATCGGCCGGGATGACGGCGCTGAAGCGCACCGCCGCCTTCACACCCGTGGCGAAATACTCGTCCTTCTCGGCCACGCTCAGCCGCAGCGCGCCGGGGCTGTCCGCGCGATCGACGTGGAAGATCGGCCGGCGGTTGGTGGTCTGCCAGTCGAGCGGGCGGATGATCTTGGGCAATGTCGCTCCGGCAGGGTTGGTCGGGACCGCGGCGCTCGCGCCGCTCAGTGGAACTGGCCGGCGAGCGCGACGAATCCCATTTCGGAGACCCGGCGCGCGGAGGGCGGGGCAGGCGCGGGCTCCGTCCAGGATGCCGAGGCGCGCTGCGCGGCGGCGCCATCCTGCAGCCGTAGCTGGATGAGCGGGCTCATGGCGATGCGCTGGCCCGCGTTGCGCGCTTCCACTCCGGCGGCGATCGCCAGCTGCGCGATCGAAACCGGCGCGTGGGCCGGCGCGGTCGCGGCGAGCAGGATCTCGCGGCGGACGAAGAATGCATCCAGCGACGGGCAGTCCAGCGTCTGCGGCTTGAGCGCGAGCGCGAAGACGCCGGGGTCGGCCTGGTCGAGGCCCGCGAAGACGAAATGGCGGCGACCGTCCTCGAGCACGATCGACCCCGCGTCCGCGACGCGTCCGTCGCGCTCGAGGATGCGGCCGCCGATGGCGCCCAGGTCGAGGAAGAACTCGAAGTGCTTGAGCGCTTCCCAGGGCGTCTGCGTGTTGGCGGCCAGCAGGTCCTGCGAGAGCACGGCGCACAGCCCGGCCCCCAGCGCCTGCGTGGCGACCGAGAGCGGGCAGTCGGTGAAGAGGCGCGGCGTCGTCGAGATGCGCGCGCGCTGCGCGGCGCCCAGCAGCACGCCGTGGAAAGCCTGCAGCGCCGCCTCGTCGAGCGGCTCGGGGGACCAGACGCCGATCTCGCGGATGGGGAAGTGCCACGTCGCCAGCAGCGAATCGAGCAACGCGCCGATGCGCGTGGGATCGCCGCCGAGCACGAGGAGGTCGATCGGGTCGGCCGCGAACTCGTTGCGCAGGACGTACATCTCACGCGCCCCGCGGAAGATCGGGAAATCCTCGACGCGATAGCGCTCCGGCCGCGGGATGCGCGCCGTGAAACGCTCCAGGATGTGCCGTACCGAGTTGATCGACCCGACGGCGGGATCGGCCTTGCCGGTGCTCGACTCGGCGTGCTGGCGCCAGTGGTAGAGGACTTCGGGCACGTGCACCATCGAGTGGCCTGCCTGCCACAGTCGCATCGTCGCGTCCCAGTCGTGGCAGAACTCGGCGCCCGGGTCGTGGTAGAAGTCGCACGCGAGCGCGACGTCGCGCCGCACCGCGTACGCGTGCCAGATGTACGAGCTCGCCAGGTTCAATACGGGGTCCCAGTCGGGACGCAGGTACGGCAGGCGCGGCACGCCCTCGATCAGCAGGTCCTCGTCGGAGAAGAGGAAGGCGGGCTCGGAATGCTTGCGGACCGCGGTGGCGAACACGCGCAGGCAGTCGCGCACCAGCAGGTCGTCGTGGTCCAGCGGCAGCACGTAGCGCCCGGCCGCGCTCTCCAGGCCGATGCGCATCGCGCGGAAGATGCCGAGGTTTTGCGCGAAGCGGATGACGCGCACGTTGGCCCGCTTCGCGAAGCCCTCGAGCAGCCGCACGGTCTCCGGCGCGTTGCTGCCGTTGTCGACGAGGATCCATTCGACGTTTTCCGCCCCCTCCTGGCCGAGGAGGGAATTCGCGCATGCCTGGAGGAGGGCGGGGTTCGTGTTCCAGACCGCGGTGACGATGCTGAATTGCCGCGGGTGGGGGAGGTCCGGATAGCGCTCGCGGCGCGCCTCGATGCGCTGCTCCAGCCATTGCTCGTAGGTTGGAGTCGCGCTCCCGGTGTTTGCAGCCAAAACGGATGACCCGCGGTCGAGGGAAACCCGAAATTTTACAGTAATCTAGCGGCCTTTCGAGGGCGGGAGGAAGCGTTGGCCAGCATTTCGGGAGGGTTGCGGGGGGCTGTGTTGCTGGGTGTCGCCGCGCTTGCCGGCGCGCTGGTGCTCTCCCCCCTGCCGACCCTTTCCATCCCGCCGGTGGGCGGCATCAACGACGTCAACGTCGACGTCGACTTCCAGCTCGGCATGCCGGCGCTGTTTCGCGACGGCGTGCCGTTCGGGCCGCAGGCGATCTTCACCTACGGTCCGCTCGGCTGGCTCGCGGGGCCCTGGCTGCCCGCCGATCTCGCGCCGATCGCGATCGCCGCCAATGCCCTCGTCGCCGCGCTCTTCGCCGTCTTCATCGCGCGGCTCGCCCTGCAGATGGGGCGCCTCGCGCCAGCGGGCTGGATCGCGGTGGCGATGCTCGCCATCGCGGTCTTCCTGGGCTGGACCTCGGCGCTTTATGCGGCCATCCCGCTGGGCGCTTTCGTGTGCGCCGTCTCGCGCGAAGACTCCGGCATGGCGGGCCGCGTCCTCGCCGCGTTGCTGCTCGCCGCGGCGGCCGTCGTATCGCTCGTGAAGTTCAACTACTTCATGCTTGCCGGGCTCGGCATCGTGCTGCTGGCCGCCTGCGACCTCGCACGCCGGCGCGTGCCCTGGTGGGCGATCGCCTATGCGGTGCTCGTCGCGGGCGCATGGAAGGCCGCGGGCCAGGACCTGGCGAACCTGCCGCAATGGATCGCTTCCTCGCTCAACCTCGCCATGGGATATCCCGACGCGATGGCGCGCGATTACGACACGTACAGCGTGCCGGCGACGATCGCGTTCTACGCCGCGTGCGGCTTGCCCGTCCTGCTCGCGTTGCTGCGGATCGCGCCGCAGGCGCGCCGCCTCCCGTGCGACGTGGCGTCATTGGCGATGGCGGCCGCTTTCATGTACGTGATGGTCAAGCATGCGTTCGGCGGCAACCAGCTCGAGCAGGCGGCCGTGGGGGTGGTGCTGGGCGCGCTCCTCTGCGCGTGGCTGGTGGCCCGTCGTGGTTCGGCGTGGGCGGCTGCATGTTGCGTGGCGTGCGCCGCTCTCGCGCTCGGGGTCGCCTATGCGTACAACCTCTTCTTCCAGGTGCCTTCGCTGCCGGCGGCGCTCGCGCGCGCCAAGGCGCAGGCCGAGGCCGTGGCGCTCGCGGCCAGGGGCGACTTCGCGCCTTTCGGCGCGGCGCGGCAACGTTTCCTCGACAGAGTGGCCGCGGTGACGCGCCCGGTTTCCACGCTCTCGGGCACTGCCGATGCGTATCCCCATGGAGCGAGTATCGTGCTGTCCCAGCCGGGCCTGCGCTATCAACCCCGGCCCGCGTACCTTTCGCTCAACGCGCACACCGAGCATCTGGCGCTCCGGAACGCCGCGCATCTGCGCTCCGCGGCGGCCGCCGATGTCCTCCTCTTCCGGCTGCTGCCGCCGGAAGCCGCGGTGAACCGGCGATTGCCGATGACCGAGGACGGCGCTTCGTGGCCGGAGATCGTGTCGCGCTACCGGCCCACCGACGTGCAGGCTCCGTACCTCGTGCTGGCGCGACGCGACCGGCCCCTAGGCTACCGGCTTCGCCCGCTCGGCCAGGCCGTCGCGGCGCGGGGACAAGCGATCGCGGTTCCGCGTGCGGACCACGGCCTCGTCTGGATGCAGGTCGACGTCCGCCGCAGCGCGTATGGGCATGCCATCCATTCGGCTTTCAAGTCGCCGCACGTCCTGCTCGAGCTCGCCCGCGAAGCGGGTCCCGCCGGGACGTGGCAGATCGTCCCCGGGCTCGGGCGCGCCGGCTTCCTGGTCTCGCCCGTGGTCGCGACGACGGCGGAATTCGCGCAGCTCGCCCGGGAGCGTCGTGCGCCCGCGAGCTTGCCGCGCGTGACGACCTTGCGTTGGACTTCGCCGCAGGCGCCCGCCGGATTTTGGGAGGACGCGGCGGTGGTGCGCTTCTACGCGCTCGAGTTCGACTCCTGAATCTCGTCAGCCGCCGGGAAGGCGCACGTCGAGTCCTGAATCTCGTCAGCCGCCGGGAAGGCGCACGTCGAGTCCCAGCGGCGCGCGTCCGCGAGAGCCTTCCGCGGTCACCAATGCCGACGCCGGGCCTCCCGGCTCCGGATGGAAGAGCGGCAGTCCCACCGGCGCCGCGACAGCGGGGCCCGGCGGCGAGCTCACGGTGAGCTCGAACTCGGCGGCGTCCGACGGCGCAGCCGCATCGAGCGCGACTGCGATCGGCGCCCAGTCGTGCAACGTGGCCGCATCGATCCGGCCGCGCGCGAGCGTATGCCCGCCCGCGGTCGACACCAGCGTCCACTCGAGCGGATAGGACGAAGGCTTCTTGCCCCACGTGACCACCTGGAACGTGACACCCAGCAGGCCCGGCCGGGCCAGCCGGAAGCGCTGCGAGTAGGAGCCGCCCGGCGTGATCGGCACGGCCTCGGCGAGCTTCATCGACCCCAGGCGGGTCACCGCCTGGGCGCGGAAGCGGTACGGGCCGAGCCCCCAGTGCATGAGCTGGCCGCGAACGCGCGTCACCATTTCGTCGTTGGGATAGACGTTCTTGTCGAACGGCGTGACCTCGCCGCGCGCGTTGAAGGCGTTGGCAAGGTTCTGGTTGAACTGCCGCGCCTCGCCGTAGATGGGGATCGCCGACCGGTAGGTCCACAGCGAGACGAGCAGCAGCGCCGCCATCGCGGCCACGCCCCAGTTGTCGATGCGCGCGCGCGCCGCGAGCGCCCGCAGCACCGAGGACGGGGCGGGGCCGGACGCGTGGTAATAGACGAGGCCGAAGAGGATGTAGGCGGAGAAGAGCGTGTAGCGGCTCGCGTTGGCGTTCGCGACCCCCAATGCGTCGAACGATGCCCGCGCCCACGCGGTCGCGCACGCCGACACCACGCCCACGCCGACGAAGAGGAAGAGCACGACCGCGCGCGGCTCGCGCCGGCGCAAGCCTTGCCAGGCGCTCTGCAGCGCGTCCGCCGCGAGCAGCAGGACGAGCACGCCGACAGTAGCCGTCCAGCCCATGGACTTGGGGATGTCGAACAGGGACTGGAAGGGGAAGTACAGCAGCGAGGCGAGCGGCGAGCCCACGTACGAGAGCGCGAAGACCGCGAGCTCGAGGGGCCCCGGGGTCGGGGTGGCCGGGCCCTTGGGCATGCCATGCAGGTAGAGGAACAGGAGAACCACCAGGTTCGCGAGCCAGAAGATCGCGAAGCGGTCGGGCTTGCGCAGGTCGCGGCCGGAGAGCTGCATCACCACCGCCGCCACGAAGAGCACGAAGAGGCCGTTGGTGAGCGTATAGGAGGCGAGCCACGCGAAGAGCGCCGCGAGCGCGTGCCGCCGCCAGGCGTCGCCCGCGAACGCGAGCTGCGTGATGCACGCCACCATCAGCAGGTTGGCGAGCGTGAGCTGCAGCATCATCGACCACCAGTGGTTGTTGTGGCCGACCGGCGAGAAGACCAGGATGGAGACGATCGCCGCCACCGCGAGCGCGCGCAGGCCATGGTCGCGGCCCACGAGCCGCCACGTGAAGGCGAGGTGCACTGCCCAGGTGCCCAGGCCCACCGCGATCATGTAGACGTACTCGGAGCGCAGGTCCCAGTTGGTGAGCGCCGCGTTGGCGACGTAGATCGCGCGGTAGGTGAACGGCCGGGTGTGGTTGTGCGGCTGGAAGAGGTCGGAGAACCTGAAGGTGCCGTCGCGCCACGAGACGATGTAGCGCGCGAGCTCGACGTGGTCCCAGAAGGGGTAGGTGATCGCCGAATACTGCGTGACCGCGACGAAGTAGGCCGCGGGCAGCGCGATCGCGAGCCACAGGGCCGCGCGCTGCGCCCAGGGCCATGCCGCATGGCGCGCGACGACGTTCAGGGTGGGATGCATCGAAGGGCTCCAGTCGGTGCGCGCGGCAGCGGCGCGCGCGCCGCGTCAGTGCGCGCGGCGGGCGGATTCGAGTTGTTGAAGGTCCATGAGGCGGGCGCGCTTCTCGCAGCGCAGCCGCGCGGCCATGCGGCCCAGCTCCACCTTCTGCGTGTCGAGCGCGAATTCGATGCGCTCGACCCGCGCCTTGCTGGCGTTGCGTTCGGCGGCGAGCGTTTGCTCGAGCTCGCGCGCGCGCTCCTGCGCGCCTTCCATCTCGCGCTGCATGGCGGCCCGGGCGGCCGCCGCCTCGTCGCGCTCGCGCCGCGTGTCGACCACGGTGCGCAACGCCGTGGCGAGCGCCGTGGCACGGTCTTCCAGGACCTTGCCGGTCTCGCGCAGCTTCTCTTCCTGCTGGGCCTGCAGGGCGAGGGCCGCGGCCAGCTCGGCCTCGAGGCGCTCGCGCTCCCGGTTGGCCTCGGCCATCCGGTCGATGCCTTCCGCGACGCGCGCGGCATGCTCCTCGCGCGCCTGCGCGAGCGCGCGCACGCCCTCGGCGACCTGGCCCGCGCGCTCCTGGAGCTGCGCCTCCAGCTCGCGGATCTTGACCTCGTGCAGCTGCGCCGCGCCGGCCACGCTCGCCGCGAGCGATTTCACCTCGGTCTCGTGCAGCTCGGCCTGGCGCTGCAGCGCCGCGGCGAGCGACCTCACGGTCTCGCCGTTGGCGTCGCGCTGCTGGCGCGCATCGGCGAGGCCCTGGTTGGCGGCTTCCAGCGCGCTGGTGCGCTCGGCGAGCGCGCTCTCCAGCTCGCCCAGGCGCATCTCGTGCAGCTGCGCCTGGCGGGCGATCGCCTCCTCCAGCGACCTCACCTGGTCGACCAGCGTCGTGCTCTCCATCACGACGCGCCGCTGCGCGTCCTTCATGCGATCGAGCTCGGCGAGGGTGCCGCGGTGCGCTTCGCGCTCCACCTCGAGCGCTTCGCGATATTCCTTGGCCGCGTTGTTGGCGGCGCCCAGCTGGTCGTGGTCGCCGAGCGCGTGGCGGATCTCGCCCAGCGCGCGCGTGGCGCCCTCCATTCCCGCCTGCAGCGGCGCGAGATGATCGGCCCCCACGGTGCCCAGTGCCGCCAGGCGCGAGAGGTCCTGCGCGACCGCCGAGAAGACGTCCTGGTAGGACTTCTTGCGCAGGCGATCGACGAGCATCAGCGTGGCGTCGAAGGCCGCGAGGGGGAATTCGAAGATGGCGTCCTCCGGGGCCTCCACGGCTTTCGGCAGGTGCATCACCGCCTTGTCCAGCTGGGCCACCAGGCGCGGGCTGCGAGAGGCGACGATCATGGCCCGGTAGAAGCCCTCGGGCTCGCGGCCCAGCCTGATGTCCGAGTTGAAGCGCCGGTTGACCTCGTCCTTCTCGGCGCCCACGTTGAAGGCGCTTAGCGCCAGCAGGTCGAAATACGAATAGAGCAGCCACTCGGCAAGCGGCGAGATGCCGATCGTGAAGGTCTCGTGGCCGCGCGAGCGCAGCACCGCGGAGACGGCGCGGTGGTCCGGAAGCCCGCACTGCTCGTGCTCCACCAGGAATTCGCAGCGCCCCGAGAGGAGCTTCACGTAGCCGCGATCGAGGAGCCTTTCGCCCTCCTTCACGTTCGCCGCGTCGTGCGGGAAGGCCACGACCAGCACCTTGGCCGCGACGCGTCCCATCTCCGAGAGGTACAACTCGCGCTCGAGCGCGGGAATGTGCTCGAGCACGTCCATGCACACCACGGCGTCGAAGGACGCGTCCGCGAAAGGCAGCGGCTTGCCGCGCTCGACCAGGACGATCCCGGGCGTGTCGAACGTCTCGACGTCCGCGGCGGTGACTTCGAATCCGGGCGGCAGAAACGTGCGTGTGAGCGGTTCGGGACCGCTGCCGAGGTCCAGCACGCGCGCCGGGTTCCTGCGCACCGGGAACGCGGTCTCAAGCGCCTTCGCGAGCACGAAGTAGCGCTGGAAGATGTCGTATTGGAACGAGGCCAGCTGGGACATGGGGCGGGTCTGCGGTCGATGATGGGGGCCGTGCGCCCGCGCGGGCCGGCTTCTAGCGTCGGCGGGAAGACCCGGCATTGGCTCGACCACTGGTCAGCACATTCTACCCGTTGTGCCCTCCACCGGGGCATCGAGCGCGCGTTCGCACGAGGCGGCGATGCCGTTGCGCCGGCTCCGGCTGCGAGTGCGAAGTGATACATTGCGTCCCTGTGAATACCTTGCGACCTAGCGAAATCGCGGCCGGGCGTCGCGAGCGCCTCGTGGTCATCTGCCCCGTCTACAACGAGGAGGCGGTAATTCCGCTCTTCTTCGCGCGGCTCCAGCCCGTCATCCAGGCCATCGCGGATCGCTACGAGACTCATGTGCTCTTCCTGAACAACGCCTCGTCGGACGGCTCGCTCGACGCGATCCGCAGGCTTCGCGAGCTCCATCCGGACGTCTACTACCTCACGCTCAGCAAGAATTGCGGCTACCAGCGCTCGGTGGAGTGCGGGCTGCGCAACGCGCAGGGCGACCTGTTCGTGGTGATCGACGTCGACTGCGAGGACCCGCCGGAGATGATCCCGCGCTTCCTCGAGGAGCTGCGCAACGGCGCCGACATCGTCTACGGCGAGCGCCGCGATCGACCCGAGGGGCCCTTCCTCAAGGGCATGCGCAAGCTCTTCTACCGCGTCACGCGCGCCGTCGCCGACGAGGACATCATCCTCGACATGGCGGAATTCGCGATGATCACCCGCGAGGTGCGCGACGCGATCAACGTCGACACGAGCTCGTTTCCCTTCATCCGCGCCTCCATCGGGCGCGTGGGCTTCCGCCGCGTGGGCATCCCGTATCGCCGCGAGCATCGCATCGCGGGCAGGACGCATTACAACTTCGTCGGCATGACGATCTTCGCCATCGCCGGGATCCTCTCGTCCTCCACGCTGTTGCTGCGCCTTCCCGCGTACCTGTTTCCCTTCTGGGCCGCGGCGATGGTGGCGCTGGGCTTCGCCTACGTCGCCGAGGGGACGCGCGCCACGCTCGCGGGCCTGCTGGTCGGCGTCGCGCTCTACGTGGGCATCACATGCATGGCGGTGTCGATCTACGTGGCGCGCGTCTACAAGAACACGCTCGGGCGCCCCAACTTCATCCTCGATTCGCGCAACTGCGCCTTCCAGCCGAGGCACGCGCCGGTCCGGGTCGGAGCGGGCTGAGCGTGGCGGCGCAGGAATGGCCGAGCCTCGAGCTGGAGCTCACCTCGTTCGACGGCGGCGTGCGCCGCGAAGCGCGCGTGCTGCGCCCCGACCGCTACCGTTTCTGGGATCGCTTCCCGGCCGGCGCGCCGTTCATCGCGCGCGGTGGCGGGTATTCGTATGCGGCCGCGAGCTTCGGCGGCGGCGCGGCCAGCATCGAGCACGCGGCCTTCGACCGGATCCTCGATTTCGACAGCGCGTCGGGCGAGGTGCGCGTCGAGGCCGGCATCACGCTCGCCGCGCTGCACCGCTTCCTCGCCCGGCGCGGCTGGTACCTGCCGACCCAGCCTGGATATCCGGCCATCACCGTGGGCGGGTGCATCGCCGCGGAGTGCCACGGCAAGAACCATGCGAAGGACGGCTGCTTCTCGCGCCAGGTAAAGACGCTCGAGCTCTTCCACCCCGCGCATGGCTTGATGGAGCTCTCGCGCGAGCGTGAGCCCGATGTCTTCGAGCTCACCTGCGGCGGCTTCGGGCTGACCGGCTGCATCGTGAGCGCGGTGCTGCAGCCGCGGCGCCTGCCGGGCAATGAGGTCACGTTGCGCAGCGAGCCGCTCGATGACGTGCGCGGCCTGGGCCCCGCGCTCCGCGCCGCCGCGCGCGAGGCCGACTTCGTCTACAGCTGGCACGACTTCAACGCGGGCGACCGCGCACCTGGCTTGATCGTGCGCGGCGTGATCGGAGGCGAGCCGGCCCCGGACCAGGACTCGCGCTCGCCGCCGACGCGGTGGCTGCGCTGGGACAACCGCTCGGCCTGGCGCGTGCCCGCATGGAACCGCGCGAGCGCCACTCTCGCCACCGCGCTCTACCGGCGCGCGGTTGCGCGCTCGCGTCCGGTGAAGACCTCCCTCTACGACTCGCTCTTCCCGCTGCAGTCGCGCGGCGGTCCGTACTTCCGGCTCTTCGGCGCCGCCGGCTTCTGCGAATTCCAGGCCATCGTTCCCGAGGCATCCTTCCCCGGCTTCTGCGATGCGGTCTTCGCGTACCTGCGCGCGCACCCGCTCGCGATCACGCTCGCATCCGCGAAGTGGTTCGAGGACGAATCGCGCGACCTGCGCTTCTCGGGCACCGGCGTGTGCTTCGCGCTCGACTTCCCGCGCGGCGGCGGCGCCGATGCGTTCCAGGCCTTCCTCGACGGTCTCTGCGCCGAGCAGAGGCTGCGTCCCAGCATCATCAAGGACTCGCGCCTCCCGCGAGCGGTGGTGGAGAAGACCTACCCCGCCTTCGGCTCGTTCGCGCAGCGGCTCGCGGCATTCGACCCCGAACGGCGCTGCCGCTCGGAGCTCTCGGAGCGGCTCGGCCTTTGAAGTCGATGGTCGTCGGCGCCTCGGCGGGCCTGGGCCGCGCGCTCGCGCAGGCGTTGGCGAGCCGCGGGCACGACCTCTTCCTCGTGGCGAGCGACGAGCGCGATTTGCGCGCGCTGTCGAGCCACCTGCGGCAAGTCTACGGCGTGCAGGTCGAGCACATGGCCCGCGCGATCTCGGCGGCGCCGGGCTGGGCGCACGAGGTCGGCGCGGCGGCGCAGCGCGGCGGCGTGCCCGACCACGTGCTCTTTCCGGTCGGCGGCTCGCGCGACGACGACGCCGGCGGCCTGGCGGACACCGATGCGCTCGACATCCTCGGCGTCAACCTGGTCGGCGTGATGCACCTGGCCGCGGAGCTCCTGCCGGCCATGACGCGCGCGGGGCGCGGCTCGCTCGTGGGCTTCGGGTCCATCGCGGGGGCGCGCGGCCGCTCACGCAACGTCGCGTACTCGGCGGCGAAGAGCGCCCTGCGCACCTACTTCGAGAGCCTGCGCCACTTGGGCGCCGCGCACGGGATCGAGGTGCAGTTCTACGTGCTGGGCTACATGGCGACGCAGCAGAGCTACGGCAAGCGACTGCCGCTTCCGGTCGCCTCGCCGGATGCCGTGGCGCGGGCGATCGTGGATGCGCTCGGACACGGCAGCCGCGTGAGGCACTTGCCCGCCTTCTGGGGACCGGTCGAATGGCTGCTGCGCGCGATGCCGTTCGCGATCTTCCGCAAGATCAAGTCGTAGCGCCCGTGTCGCCAGCTCCCGACGAGAAAGCGCCTCCCGCCGACGCCGGCACGCTGCCCACGCAGGGCGGCCTGAGGAGCCGCCTGTCGCTGCTGCTGAAGGCGATCATCACGGTCGCGCTCATCGTCGTGATCGCGCGCAACGTCGACGTGAAGGCGGTCTCGGAGCGGCTGCTCGTGGCCGATCCGCGCTGGGCCGCGGTCGCGCTCGCCTTCTTCGCCTTGCAGCTCGTCCTGGGCGCCTTGCGTTGGCGCCGCATCTGCGATCGCCTCGGCCTGTCGCTCGCGCGCGGCGCCGCGATCCGGCTGGTGTTCATCGGCCACTTCTTCAGCCAGGCACTGCCTACGGCCGTCGGCGGCGACGTCGTGCGCGCCTGGCTCACCACCCGCGAGACGGGCGCCGTCGGGCGTTCGGTCTCGAGCGTGCTGTGCGATCGCGCGCTTGCGTTCGGCGTGTTGCTGCTGATCGCATCCGCCGGCCAGCTGCTCGTGGGCGCCGAGCTGCGGCATCCCGCGCTGGGCCCGCTGCGCATGGTCCTGTGGGCGGTCACGCTGGCGGCGGTGCTCACGCTCCTCTTCGGCGCCGAGCTGGCGAGGCCGCTGGCGCGGTTTCGCGCCGGCGCCTTGATCCGGCGCGTCCTCCTCGACGTGAGGAGCGTGCTCGGCCCGCCGTGGTCGCTCGCGGCGATCATCGGCGTCATGTCGCTCGGCGTGCAGCTGAGCATCCTCACCGGCGTGTACTTCCTCGCGCGCAGCCTTTCGCTGCCGCTCGACCTGGTCTTGTGCCTGGTGATGATCCCGCCGATCCTGGTGGCCACCCTCATCCCCGTGTCGATCGGCGGCTGGGGCGTCCGCGAGGGCGCCATGGTGCTGGGCCTCAGCATGGTCGGCGTTTCAGGCGAAGGCGCGCTGGCGCTTTCGATCCTCTACGGCCTGGGCAACCTCGTGGTGAGCATCCCCGGAGGCCTGCTGTGGCTCGCGGCGCGCGGACGCTAGCGGCGAGCGGCGTCCGAGCGGTTCCAGAACTCGATGATGCGCTTCGCCGCGGGGGCGAGCGCTTCGCTCCAGCTGGCCGGTAGCGACAAGCGGCTCGCCGCGCGGCGCCGATCGCGCGCTTCCACCCTGGCGATCGCCTCCCTCAGGCCCCGGGCGACATCGTCAATCGACGGCGGCACGGCGATGATGTTCGCGGAGATGCGGGCGAAGGCCGCCGCGGTCTTGTTGGCGAACTCGTTCGTGACGACGATGGCGCCGCTGGCCGCGCCCTCGAGCGGCGGATAGCTCGGGTGCGGCGAGAGCATCAGGCTCAGCAGCACGTCGCACGAGCGCATGCTGGCCGCGTAGTGCGCGAAGTCCTGCCAGGGCAGCTCCTCCATGACCTTGCCGTGGGGCAGGTACACGTCGCCCACGCTTTCGCCCATCGAGCAGAGGCGCCACGAGTCCGCGAAGCTGCCTTCGCCGACCACCTTCGCGAGCGCCGCGTAACCCAGCTCGAAGAGGTTGCGCACGGCGACCGTGGGGCGCGCGTAGAAGAGCAGCTTACGCTCGGGCCCGTCGTGGGCCGCCTCGTCGTAGTGGAAGTGCGCCGGGTCGATCACGGGATCGAACCACGTCTCGTCGCCGCCGGCTTGCGGGGCGTCGCGCCGCAGCCATGGGGAGCGGCGGGCGGGCGGCGCGGCCGCGCGCGAGCCGATGCGATTGGCGCTGAAATAGTCGTAGAGGAAGCGGTGGTTGTAGATGGGCAGGTGGTCGAGGCGGTACGTCTCGGCCGCCAGCGCGAACTGCATCGAGTGCGGGTACAGCGCGGGCTCGTACTCCTGGATGAGGTAGACGAACCGCGGCGTGCGCAGCGCTTCGAGACAATGCCGGAACTTCTGCACCGTCCACCACGCGGTCCCCAGCATGATGTCCGTGTGCCCGATGGTGGCCGGGCGCGAATAGTCGTTCGCGGGCGAAAACGTGACCGCGCCCCTGGGATTGCGGATGCCGGTGAGAACGGCGAGGTGCTCGACGAGGAACGCTTCGTCCTCCTCGGCGCCGGTATCGGTCGACAGGAAGTTCACCGGGATGCCGTGCTCGGCCAGCACCTGGCCGAGCGCGAGCGCCGTGTTCGGCCCGCCGGAGAAGTGGCGCTTGAGCAGCGTCGGCAGGACGATATTGAGCCGCCGCGGCACGGAGCCGTCGGCTGCGACGTCGATCGCCGCGGGGGGCAGGGAAGGCAGCACCGCGCCCTGGAAGGCGGCATGCGCGCGCGGCCCGCTCAGCGGAAACGTGAGGCCGCCGAACCGGTCCCTCACCATGAAGCCCGATTTCGCGAGCAGCCGGTCGGGCTCCTCGGCGGGCGTCACGAAGACGATGTAGCCCCAGTCCCGCAGCGGCCGCTCCAGCCGGAAGGTGACGACGTCTCCCGCGTCCTCGCGCAGGATGGTCGTGTGGAAGGGATCGGCACGCGTGGACAGGCGGTCGAAGTCGCCGCTTTCGACGACGCGCACCAGCAGCGCTCCGCGCACGTCGGAGCGGTCGATGGCGATGATCGGCCGCGAGTCGGCCGTCTTCCATTCCCGCGGGCGAAGAATGCGTGGCAAGCGGGCCTCGCGCTAGACCGCGAAGTCGCGCACGGTGACGCCGTCCGCGTTGGGCATCTCGGCGAGCTCCAGTCCCGCGAGCCCCGGGGCGAGGCCGAAGCAGCGCTCGAGGCCGTGGGCGAGGGTGCCATCGTCGATCCCGGCTTCGGCGCCGAAGTCGTCGTCGCAGAGCGCGAGGCGGCGCAGCGGCAGCAAGGCCTCGAGCCGCGCCCAGAACATGGAGCCCGCCACGTAGCGGAAGCCGGTCTCGGGAAGCGTGCAGTCCAGCTTCGCGGCGAGCTCGGCCACCAAGGCGGCGTTGCGCGCCCAGAAGAACGAAGACGGCACGACGTAGCCGCCCGGGCCCAGCAGGCCCAGCCGCGGCTCGGCCGTAAAACGTCGTATCACGCCCTGCACCTGCGCCGCGTCGGGCAGCAGCTTCGACATCATGTTGCGGCGCCAGCCTTCCCCGGTCGGCAGGTGCGGCGAGCGCTTGGTGTGCAGCTTGCACACGAGGTCGATGTTTTCCAGGTCGGCCACCTCGATCCACTGCATGAACGGCAGGACATCGCGGCCGCGGTTGGGCACGCGCCGCACCAGCGATCGCGGGAACTCCGCGCGCACCGTGTCGACGATGGCGCCAGCGGTCGAGGCGACCGAAACGTAGAGCCGGTCCAGCCGCGGGATGCGGCGCAGATGCTCCGCCATCTCGGGCCACAGGTCTTCGTAGAAGAGATGGACGATGGCCGCGACGCGCAATTCGCGCGTGGGCGCCGCGCCTCCACTCGACAGCCGGCGAATGCGCAGGTCGGTGCACAGGAAATCGCCGGCGGACTCGCAGGGCTGCACGCGCACGCCGCGAAGCGCGCCGCGCAGCTTCACGAGCGCCGCGTGGCGCAGCGGCGCGGCATCGTCGCGCCGCAGGCCCACGATCTCCTCGGAGCCATCGGCGTGCTCGAGCGTGAGCCGCGGCTTGCCGCGCGCGCTGACGGCGAGCAGGTCGAGCTCGAACCGGTACACGCCGGCTTCCAGCGGCGGCACGTCGCCTGCGACCAGCTGTGCCGACGCGGACCTGGCATGCCACAAGTGGGTGTCGAGCATTGCGCCCGTGCGCTGCGCGTCGGCCCCCGGCGACAGCGGGCAGATGGCCCAGACGCGGCTGCCGGCTTCCACGGGCATGCGCACCCTCAGCGGCGCGTCGGGAACACGCGGCGCATCGTCGCGGCGACCGCACCGGCGATGCGCGGGTGACGCGCGAAGTAATCGTCGACTCGCGACACCAGCCGATGGCCGCGCAGCGCGAGCACGCCCTCCAGCTCGGCGCGGCGCGACTCCGCCATTGCCAGGGCGGCCTCGAGCGCGGTCACGCGCTCCGCGGCGCGGCGCGCCGCCTCGCGCTGCCGCTCCAGCTCGCGCAGGCAGTCGAGCATCCGCAGCCGCGCGATTTCGAACGCGAGCGCCGTCGGATCTCCCTCGGTCGCCGCCTTCATGCGCCGGTGGGACTACGGGAGCATTGCGATCCCGTCAAGACCACGTTGTCCAATCCCTGAACCCCCTCATCTGGTCGAGCCATGCTGCACCATCGCCCCCGCAACCCGTCTTCCTCCAGCCGCGCTGCGTCGCCGGAAATCGTCCTCCCCTGCTATCGGGGCTGGACCGTCGAATTCGTCGGCCGCCGCGAGCGCCGCCACAGCCACTCCGCGACCACCTGGCCGAACGACCGGCGCCGCCAGTCGCAGCGCTGACGCGCTGAGCGCGGCCGGCGGCCGCCCCCGTCGCCGCCGACTATAATCGCAGCTTTTCGCCGCGAGGCACGCGCACGGGTGAAAGTGTCCGTCGCATTGCTCACGAAGGACGGGGGGCCGGGGTTGCGGGAATGCGTTCGCGCGGTGCGCGGACAGCGCCTGGACCACGACTTCGAGATCCTCGCGATCGACTCCGGTTCGCGCGACGGGTCGGCGCAATTCCTGCGCGCCGAGCCCGGCGTGTCGCTGGTCCCCATCGATCCCCTCGCGTTCCAGCACGGGCGCACGCGCAACGAAGCGATGCGGCGCACGCGCGGCGAGCTCGTCGCCTTCCTCACGCAGGACGCGGTTCCCGCGCACGATCGCTGGCTCGCGGGCTTCGTCGCCTTCATGGATGCGCATCCCGAGGTGGCGGGCGCCTTCGGCCACCAGGAGCCGCATGCCGGCGCCGACCCGCTCGAGGCGTGGGAGGTGGCGCATCACTTCGGCTCGTTCGCCGCCGGGCCCGAGGTGTTCTCGCCGCTGGACGAGCACGCGCCGCCCGAAGCGCGGTTGCGCAACCACTTCTTCTCCAACGTGAACTCGTGCATCCGGCGCCGCGCGTGGGAGCGCGTGCCCTTCCGCGAGGTGCCCTTCGGCGAGGACCAGTTGTGGGCGAGCGACGCGCAGGCGGCCGGTTTCGCCACCGGCTTCTGCCGCGCCGCCACGGTGTTCCACTCGCACGACTATGGCCCCGCCACGCTCGCGCGGCGGCGCTACGACGAGGCGCGCTTCATGCGCCGCGAGCTGGGCGTGGGCGTGATCGCGTCGTGGCCCGAGGCCGTGCGCATCGCGCGCGCGCACACGTCGTACTTCGAGGGGCGCCTCGCGCAGGCGCGGCCGGGCAGGCCGGTGGCCAACTGGGCGCGCGCGCGTGCCCGCGCCTGGGCCTCGGCGCTCGGCAACTGGGCCGGCACGCGGCTCGCGCATCGCGATGGCCTCGCCCACCGCCTGCTATCGCTCACCGAGCGGGGCAGGGCCGCCCCGTGAGCTTCCTTGCGCTCCGCCGCTGGGCCGACGAGCGCCGCGCGGCGACGCGCCGCGTCGTCTTCTGCACCATCGCCACGCCCGACTACCTGTCGTGGGCGCTGTCGCTCTTCGACTCGGTGCGCCGCCACCATCCGCGCGCGACCCTGCTGCTGCTCGCCGTGGGCAGGAACGCCGACGATCGCGCGGTGCCAAGGCTCGATGGCGTCGAGGTGATCTGGACGCGGCACCTCGTCGACGCCGCCAGCGAGGCGGCGCTGCGGCGGCGCTACACGATGTCCGAGCTCTGCTTCTCGCTCAAGCCGCGGCTGCTGCGCTACGCGCTCGAGCACTTCGGCGACCGCGCCATCTACCTGGACTCGGACATCTACGTCTGCAACCCGCTCACCGAGGCGCTGCTCGCGCTCGAGTCGGCGAGCGCGGCGATCACGCCGCACCTCGACCGCGCGATCCCGATGGACGGCAAGCTGCCTTCGGATCTCACCATCCTGCGCGCCGGAACCTTCAACCTGGGCTTCGTCGCCGTCGCGGCGGACGCGCACGCGCGCGCCTTCCTCGACTGGTGGGACGAGCGCGTGGTCCGCTGGGGCTTCGTCGCGCCCGAAGCCGGCTACCTCGGCGACCAGAAGTGGATCGACCTCGTGCCGTCGCTGTTCCCGGCTGTGGCGGTGCTGCGCGACCCGGGCAGCAACCTGGGCTACTGGAACCTGCACTCGCGCCGCGTGGCGCGCAAGCCCTCGGGCCGCTGGCTCGCGAACCGCGCGCCGCTCGCCTTCGTCCACCTGAGCGGCTTCGACCCGCGGCATCCCGCGCGCCTGTCGCGCTTCGAGAACCGTTTCGATCCCGGCGACAACCCGGAGGTGCTCGAGCTCGCGCGCGAGTTCGCGGCGCACTTCGAGAAGGCGGGCGCCCGCGCCTCGCGGGTGGAATGGCAGTCCACGGGCGAAAGCGCCGCGCCCGCCGCGGGCAGCGCGAGCCACGCCGAGAACGCGCTTGTCCTCGAGGCCTACCGCGCGCGCATCGGGCCCAGCTTCGCCGGCGGCATCCTCGGCACCGGGGAGGAAGCCGTCATGCGCGTGACGGTCGGCAACGATTCGCCGCACCCCTGGCCGGTGGCGCGCGCGCCCGGGGGCGGTGGCGGCATCGCGCTCACGTGGCACCTGCTCGACGAGCGCGGCGCGCCGCTCGTGTTCGACAACGCGCGCTTCTTCCTGCCGCGCGACCTGCAGCCCGGCGAGTCGGTCGACGTGCCCGTCGGCATCCGCGTGCCGCTGCGCCCCGGGCTCTACTTCATCGAGTTCGACCTGGTCCACGAGGGGCACGCCTGGTTCGCCGACCATGGCAGCCCGAAGCCGCGCGTCGAGCTGCTCGTCGATGCGTTCCGCGTCGAGCCCGTGCCGCAGGCGCGCGAATGAGGGTCGCGATCGCCTCGGTGCAGGTGCCCTACCTCGCCGGCGGGGCCGAGGCGTTGGCCGAGGGGCTGCGCACGGCCGTGGCCGCGCGCGGGCACCCGGTGGAGCTGGTGACGCTGCCGTTCCGCTTCTTCCCACCGGCCGAAGTCGAGCGCTCGATGCGCGTGTGGGCGGAGGAGGACTTCACGCGGCTCAACCTGTACGAGCCCGATCGCGTCATCTGCCTCAAGTTTCCCGCCTACGGGATGCGGCACCCGTCCAAGTCGCTGTGGCTGTGCCACCAGCACCGCTCGGCGTACGAGCTCTTCGACGCCGCCGGCGCGGCGCCCGAGGAGCACGCGTTGCGCGAGCGCGTGCACGCGTTCGACCGCGAGCACCTCGCGGCTTTCGCCCCGCGCTGCACGATCTCGAGGCGCGTGAGCGAGCGGCTGGCGCGCGCGAGCGGCCTCGCTTCCGAGCCGCTCTACCATCCGCCGCCCGCCGCGGGCCTGCACTACGCGGCGAGCCCGCAGCCCTTCGTGTTCTTCCCGAGCCGCATCGAGCACGCCAAGCGGCAGGAGCTGGTGCTGCGCGCGATGAAGGAGGTGCGCGCGCCGGGATTCGCCGTATTCGCGGGGGAGGGCGGCCAGCTCGGGCCGCTGCGCGAGCTCGCGGCGACGCTGGGCCTCGAGCAGCGCGTGCGCTTCGTGGGCCGCGTGGGCCGCGACGAGATGCTGGCGCTGTACGCCAGCGCCGCGGCCGTGTGCTTCACCCCGCTCGACGAGGATTACGGCTACGTCACCCTGGAAGCGATGCTCTCCTCGAAGCCGGTGATCACGTGCAGCGACTCCGGCGGCCCGCTCGAGTTCGTGGTCGACGGCGAGACCGGGCACGTGGTGGCGCCCCAGCCCGCCGCCGTCGCCGCTGCCATCGATGCGGTCCTTTCGCAGCCGCACAAGGCCGCGCTCCTGGGACGCGCGGGACGCGCCCATTACACGCGGCTGGTGCCGGACTGGGACGTCGTGGTGGCGAAGCTGCTCGGCGAATAGCGCGCCGGGCGACGCCCGCAAGGTAAAATGGCGGTTTCCCGCCGTTCCGTCCCGCCGCCGTGCCCGCCGCCACTCCCGACATCGACCGCATCCTCGAGGCGATCCGCGCCGAGGCGCGCGCGCGTGGGTCGAAGGGCGCGGTGGGCAGCTTCTCCTCCGAGGCGGGCGCCGCGACCGTGCACCTCGCGAGCCATGGCCTTCCCGGGCTCGACCTGCGGCACGCGGCCGACTTCCTCGCCCTGCCGCTCGACGCCTTCCTCGGCGCCGCCTACCGCCAGCTGCTCGGGCGCGAGCCCGATTCCGGCGGCGCCGCGCACTACCAGCGCGCGCTGTTGCGCGGCGCGCTCACGCGCATCGAGGTCCTCGGCCGGCTCGCCTTCTCCGGCGAGGGCCGCCGCCGCGCACGCCCGGTGCCGGGCCTCGCGCTCGCGTTCCTGCTCGCGACCGGTTACCGCGTGCCGGTCGCCGGGCCGCTCGCCGCGCTCGCCGCGCGCCTCCTGCGCCTGCCGGCGCACCTGCAGGATCGATCCACGCTGGAAGCCGCCGCGCTCGCATCCGGCAGCTGGATGAAGCGCTAGGTCGCCGGCCCGATGGCCCGCCGTCGATGAAGATCGCGATCGTCGCCCCCTGCCCGATTCCCTACATGGTGGGCGGGGCGGAGAAGCTGTGGTGGGGCCTCGCGCAGCACTTCAACGAGCGCACCGCGCACCAGGCCGAGATCATCAAGCTGCCCTCGCCCGAGGGCGACCTGCGCGCGCTGATGCGAAGCTACGAGTCGTTCGCCGCGCTCGACCTCGCCGCCTTCGATCTCGTGGTCTCGGGCAAGTACCCGGCGTGGATGGTGTCGCACCCGCGCCACGTCTGCTACATGCTGCACCGCTTGCGCGGGCTCTACGACTGCTACCCCGGCGGCCCCGGCGTGCCTTCGGAAGCCGCGCGCCACCCGCCGGTGGCCGCGCTGCGCGAGTTCATGCGGCGCTATCGCGGCGCGCGCTCGGCCCTGGCGGAGCTCTTCGGGCGCTGGAACGAGATCGCCGCGGAGGCTGCGCTGCCGCCGGGCGTGCTCGACTTTCCCGGGCCGCTCGCGCGCGAGCTGGTCCACTGGCTGGACGACATCGCGCTCGCGCCCGGCGCCATCTCGCGTTATGCGGCCATCTCGCACACGCTGGTCGAACGCGAGGGTTATTTCCCGCCGGGTGTCGAGGTCGCGGTGGCGCACCCGCCGCCGCATCGCGTGCGCGCCCCCGGGGAGCGCTACGAACACTTCTACACGGTGAGCCGCCTGGATGGGCCGAAGCGCGTGGCGCTCGTGGTCGAGGCGATGCGCATGGTGAAGACCGACCTGCCGCTCTTCGTCGGCGGGACCGGCCCCGAGGAGGCGCGCCTGCGGGAGATCGCGCGCGGCGACCCGCGCATCCGCTTCGTCGGCTTCGAGAGCGACGCCGAGGTGGACGAGCGCTATCGCAACGCGCTCGCGGTGCCCTTCGTGCCGTGGCAGGAAGACTACGGCTTCATCACCGTGGAAGCGATGCAGTGCGGCAAGCCGGTGATCACCACGCGCGACTCGGGCGGCCCGCGCGAGCTGGTCGAGGACGGCGTGAACGGCCTGGTCTGCGGCGACGATGCCGCGAGCCTCGCGGCCGCGATGCAGAAGCTCGCCGACGACCGCGAGCTCGCGCAGCGCCTCGGCCGCAACGGCATCCAGCGCGCCGCGCGCGTCACGTGGGAGGCGGTGGCAGAGGCCCTGCTGGCGAAGCCGGCCGCGGTGGGGGCCCATGCGTCCGCGTCCTCCGGGCCGAAGCGCAAGCTCGTGGTCGCCAGCACCTTCGGCATCCATCCCCCGCGGCACGGCGGCCAGATGCGCACGCTGCACCTCTTCCGCGCGCTCGCGCCCGAATTCGAGACCGTGGTGGTGAGCCTCGGCCGCGCGAGCGAGCCGCCGTTCGCGGGCGAGATCGCCCCGGGCGTGCGCGAGGTGCGTGTGCCGGTGAGCGAGGCGCACGAGCGCGAGGAGCGCAAGGTCGCCGAGAAGATGGGCACGCCGGTCACCGACGTGGTCATGCCGCGGCTGCACGCGCTCACGCCCGCGATCGCCGAGACCCTGGCGCGCGAGGCGCGCGACGCGACCGCCGTGGTCGCATCGCATCCCTACCTGTACCCGGTGCTGCGCGGCCTCGGCCGGCCGGTGTGGTACGAGGCGCAGGACTTCGAGCTGCACATGAAGACCGCGCTCTTCGAGAAGCTCGAGGGCGGCGCGGAGCTGATCGCCGCGGTGCGCGAGGCCGAGGGGGCGTGCGCCCGCGGGGCCGAGGTGATCCTGTGCGCTTCGCCCGACGACGCGCAGGAGCTGGTCGACGTCTACGGCGTCGAGCGTGGCCGCATCCTCGACACGCCCAACGGCACCGACGCGCTTCGCGTGCCGTTCACGGCCCCGCACGAGCGCGCAGCGCTGAAGGCGCGCATGGGCGTGGGGCAGAGCCCGCTCGCCTTCTTCATGGGCAGCGGCCACTGGCCCAACATCGAGGCGGTGAAGCGCATCTTCGAGTTCGCCCTCGCCCTGCCCGAGGTCGCCTTCGTGGTGATGGGCAGCGTCTGCTACGCCTTCGACCCGCGGCTCAAGCCGGGCAACGTGCTCTTCGTGGGCGAGGTCGACGAGGTCACGCGCAACCTGTGCCTGCAGGCGTGCGACGTCGCGCTCAACCCGATGGAGCATGGCTCGGGCACCAACCTCAAGATGCTCGACTACTTCGCCGCCGGCCTGCCGGTGATCACGACCGCGCGCGGCTCGAGGGGGTTGCGGCTGTCGGGCGAGCGCGAATGCCTGGTGCGCGAGGTGGACGAATTCCCCGCCGCGATCTCGGGCCTGCTCGACTCCGGCGCGGAAGCGGCCGCCGAACGCGCGCGTGTCGCGCGCGCGCTGGTCGACGAGCACTTCGACTGGCAGGCGATCGGCGAGCGCATCAAGCCGCGGCTGCTCGAGCTGGCCGATGGCGCGCCCAGGTCCGTGGTGAAGGCGGCATGAAGCGCGGGCCGGGATTCGGCGTCGCTGCCGCGGCGGTCGCGGCGTGGGGCGCGGCGCTCGCCTACAGCACGCTCGCCGGGCGCGTCATGTACGGCGACGGCGCCTGGTACGTGCTGGTCCACCTGATCACGCCGCACCGCTTCAACGACTACGACTTCCAGCGCTCCTTCGCGAGCTTCGTCTCGCAGGCGCCGATGCTGTTCGGGCAGCGCGCGGGGCTCGAGAGCGCCTCGGCGTACGTGATGCTGTATTCGTTCGGCGCGCTGGTGATCCCGGCGATGCTGATGATGGCGGCGCTGGTGCTCGCGCGGCGCCAGCCGGTGCTGTTCGCCGCGAACGTGGTCGGCATCGCGATCTATGGCTTCGGCACCAACTTCATCAACACCGAGGCGAACCTGCTCTTCGGGCTGGTGTGGCTCGCGGCCACGATCCTCGCGCTCGACCGCCCGGCGCCGCTGCTGCGCGGCTTCGTCCTGCCGGTGGTGTCCTTCGGGCTGCTGCGCACCTACGAAGGCATGCTGCTCGTGGGCCCGTTCCTCGCGTTGTGGGCGGCGATCGCCTCCACGCGCGCCGCCGACGTGGGCGAGCGCCTCGGCCTGCTGGTCGCGGCGTTCCTGTTCGCGCTGGGCGCCGTGATCGGGCTGGGCGGCTTCCTCTCGCCGCGCGACGCGAGCAACGCCTCGAGCTTCCTCGGCAGCGCGCTGCGCTACCTCGGCCACCCGCACGCCTTCCTCATGGCCTCGGCGTTCTTCGCGCTGGCGGCCGTGGTCGTCCGCGGCGGCGCGCGCATCGGCTGCGCGGTCGTGAGCGCGCTGCTCGGGGCGGCTTTCGTTGCGGGCATCGCGCGCCTTTCGGGCTTCTACGGCTTCGACGTGTACTACCACAACCGCTCCTTCATGGTGCTCGCGCTGCCGCTGCTGGTCGCCGCGCTGCTGGCCGCGTGGTACCTGCGCCCGCACTGGCTCGCCATGCGCGGCGCGGGCGAGGGTTACGCGGTGCTGCTCGTGCCCATCTTCTTCGCCGTGTCGGGCGACATGCTCGGCACGCACCGCTGGGCCCGCTATGTCGACGCGTTCTGCCAAGTGCTCGAGCGCCCCGGCACGCCGCACGAGCGCATCCAGGCGCTCAAGTCGGCCGACGTGCGCACCGCGTGGCCGTGGACGCACCCGACGATGAGCCTGCTGCTGCGCGATCGCGGCAGCGGCGCGATGGTGGTGAACGACCCCGGCAGCTTCGGCTGGGAGCCGTTCGACCCGAACCGCGCGCCCACGATCGACTACCGCGGCTTCTGCCAGGCGCCGCCCTTCGCGCCGGCCAAGGCCGACTCGTTCGAGCGTCCCATCGTCTTCAGCGGGGCGCGGTTCCCGTCGTACGTGGCGAAGGTCGAGGGGCTCGCGCGGCCCGAGTCGTGGGGCACGTGGAGCGAGGGCCCGACGGTGAAGTTCGAATTCGCCACGCCGCTGCCGGAATCGTTCGACCTCGCCGTGCGCGTCGGCACCGCGTATGGCGCCAACCGAGGTGCCCCCATCGAGGTGCGCGCGGGCGCGGCCCGGCAGGCCTTCGTGGTCGATCGCGACGGGTACGAGACCACGTTACAATTCAGGGAGGCGGGCAAGGCGACGGCGTTGACGTTCGTGATCCCCAAGCCGCAATCGCCCCTGGAGCTCGGCGCGGGCAACGACCCGCGCAAGCTCGGCATCGGCTTCGTCTCCCTGCGGGTGATCCCGCGCTAGCGACTCCCCCATCGAACCCCATGGTCCCCCCGCCGAGCGGCGCGGGAGGCCGCGAAACAACCCCACGCGAGGAATCGGCAACTCCATGACGTCGGCTCAAGAGATCACCTCCTGCGAGGTCTGCGGGCGCGAAACCCTGCAGCCGGTCCTCGACCTCGGGTTGCATCCCCTGTGCGACGACCTGGTGCCGCTGGGCGACCCGCGGGTGTGCAAGGAATACCCGATCGAGATCCTCTACTGCCCCGATTGCACCACCGCGCACCAGCGCTTCCAGGTGCCCAAGCGCGAGCTCTTCCCGGGCAACTACCACTACCGCGCGCGCTTCACCGCCGACGTGCTGAAGGGCATGTCGGCCCTGGTCGATTCGGTCGAGAGCCGCCTGGGCTCGCTGCAGGGCAAGCTCGTGCTCGACGTGGGCTGCAACGACGGCAGCCTGCTCGGCTTCTTCAAGGCGAAGGGCGCGCGCACCGTCGGCATCGAGCCCACCGACGCGCACCTTGACGCGCGCGCGGCGGGCCACGACGTGGTCGGCGATTTCTTCACCCCGCAGACGGCCCGCGCGGTGCGCGCGAAGCACGGGCGTCCCGACGTCATCACGTTCACCAACGTGTTCGCGCACATCGAGAACCTGCCCGAGGTGCTCGAAGGCTTGCGCGAGCTGATGGCACCGCACACGATGCTGGTGATCGAGAACCACTACCTCGGCGCCGTGCTCGAGCGCAACCAGTTCGACACCTTCTACCACGAGCACCCGCGCTCCTACAGCCTCACCTCGCTCGCGCGCATCGCCCGCAGCCTCGACGCCAGGCTCACCGGCGTCGAGTTCCCCTCGCGTTATGGCGGCAACATCCGCGTGTTCATGAACGGGCCCGGCGGCACCGAGGGCGACGCCGCGTTGCGCGACGTCGAGCGCAAGGAGAAGTCCTTCGGCGACGAGTTCGGCCGCATGCGCTCCGACATCGAGCGCTGGAAGTCGGCCACGAAGGCGCGGCTCGCCGCGCTCGCGCGCGAGCACGGCCCGCTGCCCGCCAAGGCGTTTCCCGGCCGCGCGGCGATCCTGGTGAAGCTGCTCGACTTGGACGAATCGGTGATCTCGGCGGTGTACGAGAAGCCGGGCTCGCTCAAGATCGGCCACTACCTCCCGGGCACGCGCATCCCGATCCGCTCCGACGACGACTTCGCGGCGATCCGCGACAAGTCCCCGGTGCTGGTGAACTTCGCCTGGCACATCGCCACCGAGATCCGGGACTACCTGCGCAAGGCGGGTTTCCGCGGCGAGATCGTGGACATCGTCGACCCGCGGGACTTCGAAGCGCGCACCTGAGATGTTCGCCATCGTCGGCTCGGGATTCGGCCTCTACGGCTACCTCCCGGCGGTGGCGCAGGGCTCGGACGAAGGCGTGCTGCTGCCTGAGGCCTACCGCGAGAAGGTGCGCGCGCGCCGCGAGCTCGATCCATGGCTCGGGCGCATCCGCTGGGTCGCCGACGAGCGCGCGGCCCTCGCGGCCGCGTCCACGGTCATCGTGGCCACGCCTCCCGCCCGCCAGGTCGAGACCGTGCGGGCGGCGCTCGCGCAGCCGGGCGTGCTGCGCCTGGTGCTGGAGAAGCCCGTCGCCCCCGATCCGCTGGAAGCCGACAGGCTGCTCGACGAGATAGAGCGCAGCGGCCGGCGCTACCGCGTGGGTTATACCTTCCTGCAGACCGAGTGGGGCGCGCGCCTCGCGTGGCCGCGGGGCGTCGGGACCGTCGACATCACGTGGACCTTCATGGCGCACCACTTCGCGCACGGCCGGCGCAACTGGAAGCGCACGCACGCGACCGGCGGCGGCGCGATGCGCTTCTTCGGCATCCACTTCTTCGGCCTGCTCGCGCGCGCGGGCTACGAGAGCGTGCGCAGCTCGCGCCTCGAGGAAGGCGACCCCGGCGAGCCCGAGCGTTGGGAAGCGGTCTTCGCGGGTGCCGGCCTGCCGCAATGCCGCCTGCGGGTCGACAGCCGCAATCCGCGCAGCGTGTTCCGGATCGAGGGCGTCGAGCCCATCGTGGACCTCGAGTACCCCTACTCGGTCGAACCCGCGGCCGCGGAGCAGGACCGGCGAGTGGGCGTGCTGCGCCGCTTCCTCGCCTCCTTCGACGAGCCCGATGCGGAGCACGCCGCGCTGTGCCGGCGCGCCAACGTGCTCTGGCGCGAGGCCGAGGCCGCCGCGGCGCGATGAGGATCGGCGCGCAATTCGTGCGGTTCCTGTTCGTGGGCGCGCTCAACACCGTGTTCGGCTACGGCGTCTACGCCGCCGCGGTGCTCCTCGGCTGGGGCGCCACCGTGGGCCTCGTGCTCGCCTACGTGATCGGCGTGCCGTTCAACTACTTCACCACCGGCCGGCTGGTGTTCGGCCGCGCGCGCGGATCCTTCCTGCGCTTCGTCGCCGCCTACGTAGTGATCTACGCGTTCAACGCGGCGCTGCTCGCCGGAGCGCAGGCGCTGGGCGCCGGGCCGCTGCTGGCGCAGGCCGCGTGCCTGCCGGTCGTTGCGGTATTCTCCTTCCTCCTTTTCAAGCTGCACGTGTTCCGGAACACGGCCGCCGGCATCGAGGAGCCCCGGTGAAGACCATCAGCATCGTCACGCCCTGCTTCAACGAAGAACAAAGCATCCGCGAGTGCTACGACACGGTTAAGCGAATCTTCGACGCGGAGCTGCCCGGCTACAGGCGCGAGCACATCTTCTGCGACAACGCTTCCTCCGACCGCACGGTCGACATCCTGCGCGACATCGCCGCGGCCGACCCGGCGGTAAAGGTGATCGTCAACGCGCGCAACTTCGGCATCCTCAGGAACAACTACAACGGCGTCATGGCGGCGACCGGTGACGCGGTCGTGCTCTTCATGCCCGTGGACCTGCAGGACCCGCCCGAGCTCATCCCCACCTTCGTGAAGCATTGGGAAGCTGGTGCGCACATCGTGTACGGCATCCGGGCTCGGCGCGAAGAACCCTTCGTCATGCGCAACGTGCGCATGGCGTATTACCAGCTCCTGAGCCGCATTTCCTACGTCGACTACCCCCCTAACGTGGGGGATTACCAGCTCGTGGACCGGCGCGTGATCGAGGGCATGAAGAGCATCGACGACGCGCAGCCCTTCATGCGCATGATGCCGTTCGAGGTCGGCTTCCAGGCGATCGGCGTGCCCTACACCTGGCGCGCGCGCAAGCAAGGTGTCTCCAGGAACCGGCTGCTGCACATGATCGACCAGGGCCTGAACGGCATCATCAGCTTCAGCCACGCGCCAGTGCGGCTGGCGCTCTGGACCGGCGTGCTGATCTCGATGCTGAGCTTCCTCTACACGCTGGGCGTCTTGCTGGCGGTGACTTTCGGCTGGACCAAGGCCGAGCCTGGCATCCCCACCGTGATCCTCGCCGTGTTTTTCTTCGGCGGCGTGCAGCTGCTCTTCCTCGGCCTCATCGGCGAATACATCCTCGCGATCTTCAACCAGGTGCGCCGCAAGCCGATCGTCTTCGAGCGCGAGCGCATCAATTTCGACAAGCCTAGCTGAAGCACCCCGCGCCGATCACCGCCTGCACGCGCGCGCCGAACTCCGCGCTGTTCAGGAATCCGAAGTAACGCACGTCGTTCCTGAAGCGCGCTCCGGTGTTCAGCTCGTTGATCCAGAAGTTCACCCCGCCGATGTCGCCGCCCCTCCTGAGGAAGGAGTAGTACATGTCCGTCACGAACTGGGTGTTGGTGCGGCCGCGGTTGTCGTACTCGGGGTTGAACATGAACGCCGCCGAGATCTGGTCCACCTTGCTGAAGACCGGACCTGCGCCCTGGCACTGCGCGGCGCGGATCTCGCCCAGCCAGAAGTTGAACGAGGCGGTATCCGGAAGCCGGTTCAACAGCCCACGGAAGAAGTCCACCACCAAATCCACCTCGGGCCGCGCGGCGGTGTTGCCGAAGATGCCCTGCGTGAAGGTGCGGAACTCGGTCGAGAACATGAACGAGAAGAGCACCACTTCTCGCGGCAGTCCCGCCTGGATCTGGCTCACCCAGAAGCCCAGGCCGCCCGCATCGGGCGCGCGGTTGAAGAAGGTGTTGTAGAGGTCGGTGACGAAAGCCGTGTCGCTCTTGTTCGCGGCAAGGTACTCCGTGCTGTTGAAGAAGTAGCCCGCCATCACGTACCAGGTTTCGTTGATGTCGACACCCAGGCCGGACAGGCGCGTGGCCTCGCTCTCCCAGAACGCCTTGCCCGCCGCATCCGGGGCGCGGTTGAGGATCGACCGGTAGTAATGCGTGACGAGCGAGCGCTCCCCGGTGCCTGTGAGCGATACCACCGTCGGGCCGCCGCCGGCATATGTGAACGCCAGCAAGCCGCCGGCAGGGCCTTCGGCCGTTGGCCTGAAAGCAACTCCAACCTGGCAACTCGCCCCGACGGCGAGCGCCTGCCCGCTGCAACCGTCGCTCGCCAACGAGAAGCCCGGCGGAGCCGAGACGGAGGTCACCGTTAGGCCGGGGGTGGCCGCGTTGGTGAGCTGCACAGTGGCTGTAGCGGACGATGTCTGCAGGGATTGGCCGCCGAACTGGATGGAGGCGGGATCGGCGCTCGCAAGGGCAACCGGGGAGCTCACGGCCTGGGTCAACGCCGCCGAGACGCTCGGCGCATAAGCGACGTCGCCCGAGTACGTGGCGACAATCGAATGCGCGCCCGGCAACAACGAGTTCGTCGCGCAGCTCGCCGAGCCGGCGGACACGACAGCCGCTGCGCAGCCGGGGATGGTATTGCCGCCGGCCGTGAAGGCCATGCTGCCACTGGCCGCTCCCGACGGGCCGCCGACTGTCGCAGTAAAGGCCACGGCCTGCGCGAGCGACGAGGGATTGGCGCTGGAAACCAGCGTGGTCGATGAGGCGCTCAAGGGCTGGCGCACTTCGTGGTGCACCGCCGGGGAAGTCGCCGGCAGGTCGTCGGCATCGCCTTCGTAATCGGCGTTCACCACGAAGAGCCCCGCTTCCAGCGTGGAAAGCATGGCCGTCGCGGTTCCGCTCACCAGCGGCGCTGTCGCAAGGACGCGGCTTCCAGCACGGAAAATGATGTTCCCCGTGGGACTGTTTCCCGTGACCGAGGCCGTGAGGTTGACGGGACTTCCCGCAACGGACGGGTTGGGCGTAGACGCGAGGACCACCTGCGTTGCGATTGCGTCGGCGACTCGATGGGCCAGCGCGCCCGAGGTGCTGGCCGCATTGCGTGCATCGCCGAGATAGATCGCGCTGAAGCTGCGATCGCCGCTCGCGCCGGGGACGTATTCGGTTGTCGCCACGCCACGGTCGATGGGCACCGCCTCGCCGATGTTCGCGGCCCCGTCACGGAACTGGACCAGGCCGGTCGGCGCATTCCCCGTCACGGTAGCGGAAAGGACGATCGCGTCACCGAGGCGCGAGCTCGCCGGTCCCGCGAGGGCAGTGGTGGTGCCGGTCGGTACCGATAGCACCTCGTGCCTCACGGGGACCGAGTCAGCGAGCGATATCACACCATTCTGCCGGTCACCCGAATAGGTCGCGCCGATGCTGTGCCGGCCAACGGCCAGCGAGCTCGAGGTGAACGATGCCGTGCCCACCGCTTCGTTCGGATGCTGCAGGTCCACCGACTCCAGCGCGGCCGCGCCGTCGTAGAACTGCACCCGGCCCGTGGGCGAAAAACCCACCAAGGCCGCCTCGAAGGTGGCGGGCGTACCGCTCGCGGAAGTCGGCGGGCCCGCCAAATAAAGGCCGGGAAGCACGCACGATACGTTGGACACGCCCACCGTGCCCGATTCGAGCACCACGCGCAGCGTCTGCCCCGAAAGCATCGATTGCGGACCCTCGCCGTAGCCGATGCAGAAGCGGGAGTCCCTTGTGGCAATCGCGGGGACGCGATCGAGGATCCCGGCCGCGTTGCCGCCTGCGTTCGCGACGGCACGGCTATGCGCGAGGAATTGCCCGCTGACAGTCGTCCAGCCGTCCTTGGTGAGCTGGGCGAGCACGTAGCCGTTCTTAGCCATCGACTTGATCGAAGTGCGGCTGGGCGTGCCCGGCGCCACCTTGACGCTGTCGAAAAAGGCGGGAGGCACGAGGCCGATCACGTAATGTCCGACGCGCTTGCCGAGATCGGCGTTCCTGTAGCGGATGGTTGCCGAAAGCGTGACCTCCGTGGGTGAATCCACCAACTGCGCGACCACCAGCACCCTCGGCACCAGTGCCGGCGGCACTGCGTTGCCGGCCCCCGGGGCGAGGCGAAGGTACCAGTTGTCGCCCTCCAGGGTCCCGGCTCCGCCGGGGCTCACAACGGGCACGGGCTGCGCGCTGCCGGCGAAGGTGCCGTTGCCGAGGCTGCCGGCGCCATTGCCGCCCCAGCAAGCGACCGCCATGGTCTTGAGCAAGGCGCACGTATGCACGGAGAACGGCTCGAAGTTGAACGCGCCGGCGCTGACTTTCTCGGCACCCGTGAGCGCCGTTACCAGCAGCGGCTGGATGCCGCCTTCGGTGGCCACGTCGGAGCCCAGGTTGCCGAAGCTGGGCTTGCCCCAGCAGTAAACCCGCTCCGACATCGTCACGGCGCAGCTGTAGTCGTCTCCGGACTCGAGGCGCCTGACGGGCTCGGGGAACCCGGAGACTTTCACCGCGACCCGGCTGTCCGCGGCAGGCGCGCGTCCCAGCACCCAACGTGAACCCCAGCAATACACGTCGCCCCCGGCTTCTGCGGGGGCGCTACCCTCCACCGCGACGACACACCCATGGTACTTGCCCACCGAGACCGAAACGGCGCGGCCGGCTATGCCCGGGATCTGCACGGCGTTCATGCCGAGCTCGCCGGTACCTGGCCCGAAGGTGTCCGTACCCCAGCAATGCACGGTTCCGGCGCCGGTGAGCGCACACCCGCTCCCGCCATCACCTGCCGAGACCGCGACCGGAATGGAGGGGATTTCCCTCACGAGCAACGGAGGCACGATGGGCACGCTCCGACGCCAGCAGAAGACACCGATGCCGGTGAGGGCGCAAGTAATCTCTCCGCCCGAATCTATCGCCGAGGCGGGTGGAATGTTGGGCATCCGTACCGGCAATACGCTGCTGATGCTCGCCTCGCCCACGTGCGCGCCCCAGCACAGGACGTCGCCGTTGGTGATGAGCGCGCAACTGAAGTGCCTGCCCGAGCTGACCGCGAGCGCTTCGCCCAGGCCCTCCACGCGGACGGGAACCGGGCTCTTGAGGAGCCGCCCCGTGCCCAACTGGCCGAATTCGTTGCGACCTCCGCAAAAAGCGCCGGCGGTCGTCGAGACGAGGCACGTCTGGTCGCCGCCAAAGCCGATGCTCGCTACGCCGTCGAAAGGGCCCAGGACGCGCTGCGGCATGTTCGTGCTCGAGGCGGGCTTGAGGAACGGGTGGGCGCCCCAGCACCACAGCTCGTCGGCGCCCGCGATGGCGCAGCTGGTGTTACGCCCCGCCCAGACGGATTTCACACCCGAGGGCAATCCGCCGACGGTAACGGGTGTGTCTCGAAGCTGCACGCCGAGCGGCTCCCCGAGCTGTCCATCGCTGTTCGATCCCCAGCACCGGACCTGGCCGCCGGTCGTCAGCGCGCAGGAATGATGGTAGCCGTTGGCGATGTCGGCAACTCCCGAACCCATTCCGGACACGTACGTCTGCGGAACGCCGCCCCAGCCGAGCTCGCCGTAGTTATTGCCACCGGAGCAGGAAACCCCGCCCGCCGTGGTGAGGACACAGGCGTGCGTGACCTCGTTATGGTTGCTGTGCATGGCCACCTTGGCCAGCGGCGCCGGCGAAGAGGCACGGCTTGCGGGGCCATGGCCGGACCAGCACCATTGCTCTCCGCTCGTCGTGGCCGCGCAGTTGTACCAGTCGTTGGCGGCGAGGCTCGCCGCCGGCCCGGGCAGGCCCGTGACCTTGGTCGCCGTGGTGTCGCCGAAGCTTCCTTCCCGCCCCCAGCAATACACGTCGCGTGCCGCATCGATGGCGCAGACGTGCCAATCCCCGGCGGCCAACGCCAGGACATCGCTCACGCCCACGACAGGAACCGGCGCGGGCTCCGGGGTGCCGGCGCGACCGATGCCCAACTCCCCGTACAGGTTCCTTCCCCAGCAGAAAACAGGGCCCGCAGTGGTGGCCGCGCACGACATGTATCGCGTCGATGCCACCGCGCGCACGCCGGAGGACAGGCCGTGCACGGGCAAGGGCGTTTCGGTGAAGACGGCCGAGCCAGCGCCCAGCTGCCCCGAAGTGTTCGATCCCCAGCAATAGACTTCGCCGGCCGAAGTGATCGCGCAGGTGTGGCCGGCGCCATTGGAGATGTCCGGCACGGCCGCAGCCGACGGCATGGAAAACACGAGTGCCAAGCCTGCCAAGGCGCCACGAAACCGCATCTTGCCCCCCTCGTCCGTATACCGGATCTGAGAACCAGTATAGGGCCCCATCCCGCTCGCCCAAAGGCGTCCGCATGGCCTGCGTCGTTCCGATGAGGCGCAAAAAGAAAGGCGCCCGAAGGCGCCTTTCAGGCCCGCCTGCCGCGACTTCAGGGGCCGGTGAAGCACCCCGCGTCGATCACCGCCTGCACGCGCGCGCCGAACTCCGCGCTGTTCAGGAATCCGAAGTAACGCACGTCGTTCCTGAAGCGCGCTCCGGTGTTCAGCTCGTTGATCCAGAAGTTCACCCCG
>Ga0196977_1000034_pt1 | contig 99390 bp, 79 predicted proteins | sample S3v_1013CmetaG_FD_148634 | JGI IMG/M metagenome (GOLD analysis project Ga0196977, IMG submission 148634) | Soil microbial communities from Anza Borrego desert, Southern California, United States - S3+v_10-13C | ecosystem: Environmental > Terrestrial > Soil > Desert | place: USA: California...
TGAGCTCTTGTGGCAGCTTACCGGCGGCACCGAGACCATGACCGTCACGCGCGTCATGGCACCGGGTCAGCCGAATCCGGTCGTGATCGGCGAGAACCTGCCGGTCCTTCCCAACAATCACGGTCCGCAGACCGATCGCCTCGTCTATGGCCTCGGCACGTTCCAGGGATACAACTCGGGCAATCCCTCCAGCCGCGAAGATGGTCTGTACGATCAGGATTTCGTCGACACGTTCATCCACGACTTGAACGGCGGCGGCCGGATCATCGCCGGACAATTCGACGATCCGTATCAGCTCGACGAGAAAGGCATCTTCGATCTCGTCAACCTCGGCCGCGGCGACCTCGGCGGCATTGAAGGCGCGCGCACCACCACGATCGAGGACGTGTTCACCGGCTTCAATGTCTTCTCCATCGCGCTGGAGATTCCGACTGCGGAACTGTTCCCCCAGGGCATTCCGCACAATGGCCAATTGCAGGCCAGTTCCACGGACAGCCTGTTGCGCATCTGGTCGAGCATCAGCCGCCAGGCCACGCAGACGGTCGACACGTCGAACATCCTCACCGGCGTGCGCGGCTCGGGTAATTATGTCCAGGTCGGGCGCAATGCGCTCCCGCTCTTCAATGCGGGCCTGGTCGGGACGCAGCGGCACACGCTCTATCTGCGCACCTCGCCGATGAAGGACGTCAGTCGCTTCGGCGCGGACGTGTTGTTCCCCGTGCTGGTGCGGGATCTCGAGGCGCTCGGCGTCTATGCCGCGCTCGGCGTTCCCGGCTCGGCCGTGGCTACGCTCAAAGGACCGCGCCTCGACATCATCAATGCGATCAATCTTGGCCGTCCGATTCCGGTCGCGGATGGTTCGACCGGCGACGTGATCACGCTCGACGCCGCCATCGATTCGCAATTCCCCAATGGCCGTCGCCTCGGCGGTGGCTCGACGCCGGCACGTCATCAGGTCAACGTCAATACAGTGCTGATCAGCCTCATTGCAGCCGGCGATCCCGGCGCGGGACTGGCGAAGGGCGTGGAAGTGAACGACAAGGAGTTCCTGTCGCGCTTCCCGTTCCTCGCCTTCGCGCATCAAGGGCTGCTGCAGGGCCACGGCGGAACGAACACGCCGCCGGTACCACCAATCCCCAGCGCGGCCGTGCCGCAGCAGTGACAGGAGAAACGACCATGAAAAGACTGCTTGGTCTTGCAGCCATCGCTCTGCTCACAATGCCGGCGTTCGCGCGCGAAACTCGTACGGAAACGTTCGCGTCCGATTTCCAGACCGTACCCGTCATGGCCAATACGACCGGCGCGGGCGGCGTCGTGTTTCGCACGCAGGTCTCGATCCTCAATCCGACTGCGGCGGCGTTTCCGATCGACGTCACTTTGTTCGATGCCGCCGGAACGCAGCACGACGCCGTGATTACGCTCGCGGCAGGTGAATTGAAGACGTTCACGAATTTCCTCGATGACGTGTTCGATTACAGCGGCGGCGGCGCGGTGACGTTCCGCAGCGCCAATGCCGATCAGCGCTTCGTCGTCAACGCCGAGATCTGGACGGACGGCGGACGGTATGGCACGGACATTCCGGCACTCGAATTCGGGGGAACCGATTCGCCCTCCTTTAGTCCCGGCATCGCCGTCGGCTCGCTGTCGCGTACGAACGTCGGGTGTCTCAATCAGGCCGGCGGCGAGAATCGCATTACAGCCACAGTGCTCGATGCGAACGGCCTGGCCATCGGTTCCGTCGAGTTGAAACTGCCCGCCAACGCGTGGGGGCAGACGCGCATCAGCACGATCGTCAATGGCGGATACGTGCGCTTCACGCCGTCCGATTCGGCGGTTTGCTATGCCGTGGTCGTCGACAACAGCACGAACGACGGCCGTTTCATCCCCGCCGCCGAATACCGGCCGTAATCGTCTTCAGGGAGCGCCGGCGAACGTGCCGGCGCTCCTCGCGTCAGAATTTCAGGCCTTGTCGACGATCGACAAGCAGAGCGACTGAACATCCACGCACACTCGCTGTCATCTCGGGATTCATCGTCGATCGGAGCGAGGCGCTCATCGAGAAACCGCGAAGCTGACGCGATTCGCCGTCGAAGCAGATCGAAATCAGGCAGTCGCATTTCACTCTAGACCTTCGGAAACTTGTACCCGACCCGGTGCACGGTAATCAGATACCGCGGCTCCGCCGGTACGTCCTCGATTTTCTGCCGCAGGCGAGCCATGTGCGTATCCACCGTGCGCGTGAATGCCGAGCTGTCGTAGCCCCACACGTGATTCAGCAACGCCTCGCGCGTCACCACCTCGCCGGCGTGGTCGATGAAGTAGCGCAGGATGCGGAATTCGCGCGGCGTCAGGTCGAGCGGCATGCCTGCCTTGGTTGCCTGGTACGTGCGGAAGTCGAGCGTCACGTCGCCGAACGCGTACTCGTCGCCGGGAGCATTCCGCGACACGCGGCGCAGCACCGCCTCCACGCGCGCGAGCAGTTCCATGAAGCTGAAAGGCTTGGTCACGTAATCGTCGGCGCCGAGCTTGAGGCCGACGATCTTGTCGATCTCCTGGCCGCGCGCGGTGAGCATGATGATCGGCGTGCTGCTGCCGTTGCGCCGCAGCTCCTTGCACACGTCGAGGCCACTCTTGCGCGGCAGCATCACGTCCAGGATCATCAGATCGTGATCGCCGCGCGTCGCCAGGCGCAGACCTGCCTCGCCGTCCGCGGCCATTTCCACCGCGTACTTTTCGAACTCGAAACCGTCGCGCAGTGCAACAGACATGGCCGGGTCGTCTTCGACAATCAAAATCCTGCTCATATTCATCATGCGTACTCCGTTGAAGTGACCGCGACTTTCTGTTCGGACGGCAGCGGCAGCACGATCGTGAACGTGCTCCCCTCGCCCGGCGCGCTGACCAGTTCCACGCGTCCGCCGTGCGCTTTGACCACGTGCATCACGATCGACAGTCCGAGGCCGCTGCCTTTGACGTCGTGCACGAGCGTGCTGCCGACGCGATAGAACTTTTCGTAGATCTTCTTCTGCTCCAGCGCCGGAATGCCGATGCCGCGATCGCGCACCGCGATTCGCACCTCGGCATCCAGAGCACTCACCGTCACGTCGATCTCCTTGCGGTCGCGCGAATACTTCACGGCGTTGTCGAGCAGGTTCACGATCACCTGCGCCATCGCGTCCTTGTCGACCAGCAGCGTCGGGACAGCCGTCGCGCTGAACGAGATCGACCAGCCATGCTCGCGCAACGGCACCTCGAAGCCGGCCACCGTGTGTCCGACCAGCTCCGCCAGGTTCGTATCGCAGAAGTGATATTTCTTCTCGGCCGACTCGATCTTCGAAAAATCGAGGATGTTGTTGATGAGCTGCGTCAGCCGGCGGCTCTCGGCCTCGATGTACTCGCCGTACTCGCGGATCTTCTCCGGCTTCTCGACGCGGCCGAGGCGCATGTATTCGCCGAAGACGCGAATGGACGAGAGAGGCGTGCGCAGCTCATGAGAGACGTTGGAGACGAAATCGCTCTTCATCTGCGACAGGCGCATCTGCCGCGCCACGGCACCGACACTCAGCCCGACCGCGCCGAGGAGCACGATGAACGCCCCGCCGGTCCACATCATGTTGCTGCGGAAGTTTTCCGCGGCCACTTCCTCGGGAGTCGCGCACACGTGGCGGATGCCGGCACGCCAGTTCGTGAAGACGAAGCCGAGCGGCTGCGTGAGGTAGTCGCCGCGGCCGTTGAGCGCACGCGGAAAGCCATCACCGACGCGCAGCGCCACCGCATTCGACGGCGGGTGACGCTGCTTCAGAATGCGCGTGCCGATCGTGGTCATCGACGCTTTCGCGAACTTCTCGTCGAGGATCACACCCGTCACTCCGACCACGTGCCACGACGCGTCGACGACCGGCTTGAGGATGATGCGGTTCTTCGGATCGCGCTCGTCGACGTACAGGATCGGCTGCGCCACGCGTTCCAGGCGGTGCGCGATGTACCACGACGCCGTGGCCATCTTCACCGCCTCCACTTCCGGATCGCTGGGATGTTTGTCCTGGCCGCGCACGTCGAAGTACCCGATGGCCGACATGTGGCCCTTGAAGCGCATCGTGAAGTACGAGCGCGCGCCCGGCACGTGCTGCTGCTTGAAATGCGCGCCGAGGCGCGACACCTCGGCAATCTGCTGCTCGGTCAGCGTCAATGCTTTTTCCGACGCCGTGCGATAGCGCGATTCCAACTCCGCCGTGACCATCTCCAGCGAAGTGCGCTGCCAGTTGCGCCCCGCGGCCGCGGTTTTCTGTTCGAGCGAGCGCAGGACCTGCACCTGCACGAAGAGCAGCGCGCCGAGGGGGATGATCACCACCGGCAGGAGCCAGAGAATGGAGCGTTGGAACATGCGGCGCATGGCGTACGGGTCCGCCAATGGTCGCACGCCGCCGGGCGCCGGTTGCACGCTGCCGCCCTTCCGTGTTTCGTTTGACACAACTTTTGACAACTCAGCGCTGGAACGCGTACGCGATCTTCGTGAATATGCTGCGGCTCTCGCGCGTGAGCGCGCCGGAGTCGCCGGTGATGCTCGCGTCGCCATAGCCGACGAAAAAGACCGTTTGCCAATTCAGCTTGTACGCATACAGCGCCGACAGCGAGGCGCGGCGATCGCGCGGAGAACCTTCGCGTTCGATCGTAGTCTGTTGCGCGATGGCGCGCACGAGTGAGCGCGGCGAGAACGTATACGTCGCCTTCAGCCAGTCGATGCGCGCGTCGAATAGACGGGTTCCTGCACCCGAGGAACCCGAGGAACTCCGAGGAACCCGAGGAACCGCTATATCGAGCCATTCGCGCGAGGTGCGCAGTTGCATCTCCAGATGATCGGTGACACGCGTGGCGGCGCTGATGTTCAGGAGTCCACCGCGGCCGACGCGTGCGCCCGCGTAATCGAGCCGCTCGCCGGCCTGACCGTAGACCGAAATCGCGGGCAGCCAGCGCAACGGCGCGGCGCGAATCTCGAACACGACCTGATCGCGATCGAGCAGCTTGCTGCCGACGCGCTCGCGCACGCGACCAGCCATCACCCATCCGACGCTGCCCCACCGGCCTTCGTAGTCAAAGCCGGTTTGCACTGCCTGGCGAATCGTTTCGCCCCCATCGAACGCCGCGTCGTATTCAGTACCGGCGAAGGGCCGCAGATAGGAGAGGAATCCTTTCGGATACAGCCGCAGGCCCGCCCAGGCTGCTCCTCGGCGCACACCGTTCTGCACGATGAAGCCGTTGTCGGCGCGGAATCCGGGCGAATATTCGTGCGAGACCGCCCATAGGTCGTAGCGCTTGGCGTCCCGCGCAAACACGACGCGATACGCATGGCCATTCATCGATTGCCCGCGGAACTGTTCGTTGAGGTCGGGCCGATCGGGATTCTCCGTGCTGCTGACGAGGAACTGGCCCGACACTTTGTCGGTCTCGTTGCGCCGCCACTGAAAGTCGGGACCGATCAGCCGATTGTGTCCGCCACCTTCGACCTCGCGCGCGCTGACCATGACGCCGCCGAACGACTCGCCGAAACTGCGCCGCACTCGGCCGAGCGCGACGAGCGAGCGGAAACTCTGCGGCGCGAAGTCGGACCCTTGCGGACCGGGCAGGATCACGCTGCCGCCGCCGCGATCTTCGGCGATGAGGAACGTGTACGCGTTGCCGCCCGCGTTGCCCGTTGCGCGCATCCCCCACGCCGGTGAGGTGATGCTGCGCGTGTACGCGGCCGCGATCGGCGTCGAGAGGAGATCGGTTCCTTCGAGAAAGAACGTCCGCTTCTCCGGATAGGACAGCGCGAAGCGACTGTTGACCTCGATCTGCGGCACGTCGGACTCGAGCTGCGAGAAGTCGGGATTGAGCGTGGCGTCGAGCGTGAGACGCGTGCTCGGGTTCCATTTAAAGTCGAGTCCGAGGTCGCTGTCGAAGCGGCGATCCGCGATCGCAAGGTCGCCATCAGCGCTTGCACGCTCGCTGACGTTCGCCGTCGAATACGGCGCGAGCGTAAAATGACTGCCGCTCGGCAGTCGCTCCAGACCGAACAGCTCCGACGCGTGACAGAGGAAACAGCCGGAGTTCTTCGGGATCGGTGTGTTGGCCATGATGTAGCGGAAGTCGCGCGGGTAGTTGCGCATCAGAATCACGCCCCACTGCTGCGGATCGCTGGCCGGATAACGCAGCGACGAAAGGGGGATGCGCAACTCGGCCGACCATCCCGTGGGCGTGCGGCGCGCGACCGCCTGATAGAAGAAGTCGGGCGAGAAGTCTTCCTCGCCGGTCGCGTCATTGACCACGCTATCGGTCTGCACGCCGCGCGGATTCACGCGAAACGCGACGCCGGAGCGCCGCTCGTTGAGCGTGTCGAGCAGCACCGCGACATAGTCCTGATCGCCGAGGACCTTGTCGCGATCCACCAGCGGCGCACGGATCTCCCCCGGCCGCGGATCCTCGGAACTGAACGCGACGTACACCGCCTCCGCGTCGTACGCGATGCGCCCGATCGTCTTCACCGGAGGCTCGGTGTTGTCGCCGCGGTAATACTCGACGAACGCGTCGACCCCTTCGACGGTCGACCAGGCTGCGTCGCTGAGATCGCCGTCGATCGTGACAGGCGCGGAGAGCCTGGTGATGCCGATCCGCGTCGGAACGGCGTTGACACTCAACGCTACGAGAAGAAACAGAAACGTGCATCGCATGACTCCACGATGCGTAGTGCGCCCGCGCCAGTCTGCCTCGGGTGCGTGACACGATGTGAGGGATTGTCACTGACGTAACGAAAGAGTGGCAGAGTCGCAGAGTCGCAGAGTCTCAGAGGGTATTCGGCAGGAGCGCCTCTGAGACTCTGAGACTCTGAGACTCTGAGACTTCCTTCCCCCACCCGCGACCTGACGAACGTCAACTGACAAACCCCAACCGGATCGTGATAATGACGCCGCTCATGGTCGACAAAGCAACTCTCGACGGTTTGCGCATCGCGCGTCCGGACGTGGAGCCGCGTTCTTCGAAGCGCTGGCTCGTCATCGTTCCGCTCCTTCTGCTCGTCATCGGCGGCATTGCGTGGACAGTGACGCGCAGTCGCGCGATCGAGGTCAAAGTCGCATCGGCGCGCGCGGTGGCGGCGGGTTCCGGCGGCGGCGCCGTGCTCAATGCGAGCGGCTACGTGACCGCGCGCCGTCAGGCGACGGTTTCTTCGAAGGTGACCGGCAAGGTCATCGAGGTCCTCATCGAAGAAGGGATGCAGGTCCAACAGGGACAGGTCCTCGCCCGCCTCGATCCTTCCGTCGCCTCGCGCGGAGTCGCGCTCGCACGCGCCGAAGCCACGGCCGCCGCGAGTGCACTCGAAGAAACGCGCGTGCGCATTCGCGAGGCGCAGCTCGACTACGACCGCGCGCAGCGTCTCGCGTCGAGTGAGATCGCCAGCCGCGCCGATGCGGATCGCGCCCGCGCGCAACTCGACGCCGCACGCGCGCGCCTGAACGCGCAACGCGATCAACTCTCGACCGCGCAGCGCCAGGTCGACCTGCAGAGTCAGACGCTCGAGGACACGATCATCCGGGCGCCGTTCGACGGCGTGGTCGTCTCGAAAGACGCGCAGCCCGGCGAGATGATCTCCCCCGTTTCCGCCGGCGGCGGCTTCACGCGCACCGGCATCGGCACGATCGTCGACATGACCTCGCTCGAAGTCGAAGTCGACGTCAACGAGGCCTACATCAATCGCGTGCATCCCGGGCAGCGCGTCGAAGCGGTGCTCGACGCGTATCCCGACTGGCGCATCCCCGCGCACGTCATTACCGCGGTGCCGACGGCCGATCGTCAGAAGGCCACCGTGAAAGTGCGCATCGCGCTCGACCAGAAGGACCAGCGCGTGCTGCCCGACATGGGCGTGAAGGTGTCGTTCATCACCGATCAGCCGGCGACTACGCAGGCGAGCGCGATGGTCGACGTCCCGAAAGCGGCCGTGCGCCGCGACGGCGAGCAGGACATCGTGTTCGTCGTGAAGAACGACAAGGCAGAGCGCCGCGCGGTGAAAGTCGCGAGCGCCGAAGGAAACGACGCGCGCATCGCCTCCGGCCTTGCCGCCGGCGAAAACGTGATCGTCGAAGCGCCGCCGGAGCTCACAGACGGCAATTCCGTGAAGATCAAGGAGTGAAAATGGCCAACCCACTGGTCCAGTTGTCCAACGTCGAAAAAGTGTTCCGCCGCGGTTCCGAGGATATTCATGTGCTGCGCAATCTCGACCTCGTGATCGATGAGGGCGAGTTCCTCGCGCTGATGGGTCCCTCGGGCTCGGGCAAGTCGACGCTGCTGAATCTCCTCGCAGGGCTCGACCGGCCGACGAACGGCGCTCTCACCGTGGCCGGCAAGCGCATCGACAGCCTCTCCCGCCGCGAGCTGGCGCATTGGCGCGCGCGCCATGTCGGCTTCGTCTTTCAGTTCTACAACCTGCTGCCGGTGCTTTCGGCCGAGCGCAATGTCGAGCTGCCGCTGCTGCTCACCGATCTCTCGCGCTCCGAGCGCAAGAAGCACGTCATGAACGCGCTCGAGATCGTCGGGCTCACCCATCGCGCGAAGCACACGCCGCGGACGCTCTCCGGCGGCGAACAGCAGCGCGTCGGCATCGCGCGCGCGATCGTCACCGATCCCACGCTCATCCTCGCCGACGAGCCGACCGGCGATCTCGATCGCAAGACCGGCGACGCGATCCTCGATCTGCTGCAGAGTCTCAATCGCCAGCAGCACAAGACCATCGTCATGGTCACGCACGATCCGCACGCGGCCACGCACGCGTCGCGGCAACTGCACATGGTCGACGGGCAACTCTCGAGCGAGATGGCTGCATGAGATTCGTGCGCCTGATCCTGCCGAATTTCAAACGCCACAAGACGCGCACTCTGCTCACCATCCTCTCCATCGTTGTCGCCTTCGTTCTCTTCGCCTACCTCGGCGCCATCCGCACCGCGTTCTCATTCGGCGTGAGCATGGCCGGCGCCGATCGCCTGATCGTCCGCCACAAGGTGTCGCTCATCCAGCTCCTGCCGCAGAGCTACGAAGCGGACATCGAGCGCATCAGCGGCGTCGCCGACGCGACACACGCGACCTGGTTCGGCGGTATCTATCAAGAGCCGAAGAACTTCTTCGCACAGATGCCGGTGAAGCCGGAAGAGTTCATGAAGATGTATCCCGAGTTCCTGCTGCCGCCCGAGCAATACCAGACGTGGATGAAGACGCGCACGGGCGCTGTCGTCGGTCGCATCACCGCCGATCGCTTCGGGTGGAAAGTCGGCGACAAGATTCCCATCCAGGCCACGTTCTGGACTCGCAAGGATGGCGGCAAGCTCTGGACCTTCGACCTGGTCGGCATTTACGAGGGCAAGACCAAAGAAGTCGACACGTCCATCTTCCTCTTCCGCCACGACTACTTCGACGAGGCGCGCGGCGGCGGCGAGGGACTGGTGGGCTGGTACTACATCCGCGTCGCCGATCCGAAGAACGCGGAGGTAATCGCGAAGCAGGTCGACGATGCATTCGCGAACTCGCCCGCCGAAACGAAGACGGAGACCGAAGGCGCGTTCGTGCGGGGCTTTGCGGAACAGGCCGGCAACATCGGTGCGATCGTAATGTTCATTCTCACTGCGGTCTTCATCACGATCCTGCTGGTAGCCGGAAACACCATGGCGCAATCGGTGCGCGAGCGCATCAGTGAGCTCGGCGTGCTGAAGGCGATCGGCTTCACGGACGGACAGGTGCTGGCCATGGTCCTGATCGAAGGAGTGTTGGTCGCCCTCGTCGGCGGCGCGATCGGCCTCGGCCTCGGCTGGTGGGCCGTGTCGCTCGGCGATCCGACCAAAGGCGCGCTGCCGGTGTTCACATTGCCGCCGCGCGAGCTGATCACCGGAGCGATCCTGGTCCTGCTCCTCGGCATCATCAGCGGTCTGCTGCCTGCGCTGCAGGCGATGCGGCTCAGCGCGGTCGACGCGTTGCGGCGCGAGTAACGGAGGAACGATGCGCTGGTTTTCACAGGTCGCAGCACTGATCGCATTCAGCATCCGAACATTGCCCGCGCGCATCGGCTCTGCCGCCGCGGCGGTTGTCGGGATCGCGTTTGTCGTGGCCGTATTCGTCGCGGTGTTGTCGATCGGTGAAGGATTCAAGCGGACGATGACCATCGCGGGCTCGCCCGACACCGTTTTTGTCCTCCGCACCGGAGCCGATTCGGAAATGAGCAGCGTTCTCGGACGCGAAGAAACGAAGATTCTGGCCGAGGCGCCGGGTGTGGCGAAAGTGAACGGCAAGCCGCTGGTATCGCCGGAGCTCTTCGTGGTCGTCAACCTGCCGAAGCGCTCGACGAACACGGACGCGAACATCGCCATGCGTGGCGTCGAGGCGGCGGCGTTCAGCGTGCGCAGCGAGGTGAAGGTGACGGAGGGGCGGCCGTTCGCCTGGGGTCGCAATGAAGTGATCGTCGGCCGCAGCGCGCAGCGGCAGTTCAAGAATCTCGATCTCGGCAACGAACTGGAGTTCGGCCAGAACCAGTGGAAAGTGGTCGGCATCTTCGAGGCGAACGGCGCGCTGTCGGAGTCGGAAATCTGGGCGGATGCGGCCGTGCTCGCGCCCGCGTACCGCCGCGGCTCGTCGTATCAGACCGCGGTGGTGAAGCTCGCGTCGCCGGGGAGCCTGCAGCAGTTCAAGGACGCGCTCACGTCCGATCCGCGCATGAACGTGAAAGTCGAACGCGAAGCGGATTTCTACGCGGAGCAATCGACGACGCTCGTGAACATCGTCACGTTCCTCGCCGGCATCATCACCACGCTGATGGGTCTCGGTGCGATGTTCGGCGCGCTGAATACGATGTACACCGCGGTCGCCGCGCGCAGCCGCGAGATCGCCACGCTGGAAGCACTCGGATTCGGCGGTGCGGCGGTGATGGTTTCCGTGCTCGTGGAAGCGCTGCTGCTCGCATTCATCGGCGGCCTCATCGGCGCGATCGGCGCGTGGCTCGCGTTCGACGGCTTCCGCACGGCTACGCTCAATTGGCAGACGTTCAGCCAGGTCGCTTTTGCGTTCGACGTAAACGGCAGGTTGATCGTGCGCGCGATCATCGTGGCCATGGTGATCGGCCTGGTGGGCGGCTTCTTCCCCGCGATCCGCGCGGCGAGAATGCCCGTGTCGGTAGCATTGCGCGAACGGTAAAGGTTTGGAGTGCGGCGGCGATCAGCCGCCGCTTTCAAAAGCCGCAGCGGCAGCTGCGGCTGCCGCGTTGAAAGCGGCAGCGCTGCTGCCGCGCTCCAAAGAGCTTTGTCGTACCATTGCCTCGGTGATCCACTTCTATCACGTGACCAAGCGGTTCGACCGTTACTCGACGGCGCTGCACGACGTCACCTTCCAAGTCGAAAAAGGCGAGTTCGTTTTCCTCACCGGTCCGAGCGGCGCGGGCAAGTCGACGCTGCTGAAGCTCATCCTCCGGCAGATCACCGCGACCGAGGGACAGATCGTGGTCAACGGTCGCAATCTCAATGCGATGAAGAAGTCGCAGCTCCCCTACTTCCGCCGCGAGATCGGCATGGTCTTCCAGGACTTCAAGCTCATCGAGCGGATGACCGTCTTCGAAAATCTCTCGTTCATCCTCACGGTGCTCAACGTGCCGCCGAAGGAGCATAAGAAGAAGGCGTATCAGGCGCTGCGCACCGTCAACCTGCATCACAAGCTGAACGCGTATCCGCCGCATCTCTCGGGCGGCGAGCAGCAACGCGTGGCCATCGCGCGCGCGCTCATCAACGATCCGCTCGTGCTGATCGCCGACGAGCCGACCGGCAATCTCGATCCCGACCTCTCGCACGAGATCGTGCAGATCTTCACCGAGGCGAACCTGCGCGGCTCGACGGTGCTCCTCGCCACACACGACCGCGACCTGATCCGCAGCAGCGGCCGCCGCTGCATCACGCTCGAGCACGGACGCATCGCCGAGGAGAAGGCGCGCGTCATCGAGCGCCCGCACGTGCGCGAAGGAGTGTTTGGCCTGGGCGGCTAGCGCCGCCGGCGAGAACGCACCCCCGCGTAAACTGTCCCAGCATGCCCCGCGACTTCATCCCCGGACGCCGCGAGCCGGAAGTCCCGTCCAATACCTTCTCCTATTTCTTTCGCGAGGCGGTGCGGCGCATCTGGGTCTCGAAGCGCACGAGCTTCGTGGCCGTGGCGATGATCGCCATCTCACTCTTCATCGTCGGCTCGTTTCTCCTCGTCGCGGAGAACCTCAATCGCGCGGCCGAGGAGTGGCAGGGGAAGTCGCGGGTGATCGTGTATCTGGAGAGCGATGCCACGCCGCAGCAGGTCGACGCGGTCGGCCGCTGGCTCGCCGCGCAGCCGGATTTTGCCCGGCGGCGTTACGTCACGCGCGAGGAAGCGATGGCGCGGTTCAAGACCTGGTTCGCGAACCTGTCCGAGGTGATGGGACAGCTCGAAGACAACCCGTTCCCGCCGTCGTTCGAGATCGACGTCGAGCCCCGGCTCGCGCACTCGCGCGCGTTTCATCAAAGCATCGGCGCGCTGAAGGCGATGAGCGGCGTCGATCAGGTGCAATACGACTGGGAATGGATCGACCGGCTGCGGCGCGTGGTGAACGTGATCAACATCGCCGGCCTGATCGCGGGCGGGATCCTCGCGGTCGCAGCGGCGTTCACGATCGCGAACGTCATCCGCCTGACCATGATGCTGTACCGCGAAGAGATCGAGATCATGCGCCTGGTCGGCGCGACGGAACGCATCATTCGCGGCCCGTTCCTCATCGAAGGCTTCCTGCAAGGCATCCTCGGCGGGCTGCTGTCGGTGGCGCTGCTGTTCGCGGTGTACGAAGCGGCACGGCGCTCGCTTTCGGCAACGAGCTCGATCCTGTGGGGCTTCCTCTTCGCCGGCTTTCTGCCGTGGCAGAAAATCGCTGCGCTGATTGCGGGCGGCATGCTCGCGGGATGGTTCGGAAGCTGGTTGTCGGTGCGCGAGCGCGGCGAAGACCGATAAACTCCGCGGCGATGAAAATCGTCGAGTGTGTCCCGAACATCTCCGAAGGCCGCCGCGCTGAGATCTACAACGCCGTCGCGCAGGCCGCCGCATCGGTTTCCGGCGTGACGCTGCTGAACGTCGATCCGGGCGCCGACACGAATCGCACCGTCATCACCTTCGTCGGCGAGCCGGAGGCCGTGCTCGAGGCCGCGTTCCGTCTCGTGCAAAAGGGGACGGCTCTCATCGACATGACCACGCACCGCGGCGCGCATCCGCGCATCGGAGCGGTGGATGTCGTGCCGTTCATCCCCGTCGCAAACGTCACGATGGATGAATGTGCCGAGCTCGCGCGCCGTTTGGGCGAACGCGTCGGCCGCGAGTTGTCCGTGCCCGTGTATCTGTACGAGCACGCGTGCAGCGCGCCGCATCGGCGCAATCTCGCGGACGTGCGCGAGGGCGAATACGAAGGCTGCGCGCGCAAGCTCGGCGACCCGCAGTGGCAACCCGATTACGGGCCGAACGCGTTCGTGCCGAAGTCGGGCGCGATCGTGATCGGCGCGCGCAAGTTTCTCGTCGCGTACAACGTCAACCTCAACACGCTCGACAAGCGGCTCGCCAATCGTGTTGCGTTCGACATCCGCGAGCGCGGCCGCATGCGCCGCGACGATGAAGGCAATCCCATCCTCGACGAAAAGGGCGAACCGGTATGGGATCCGGGTCTGTTGAAGTCCGTGAAAGCCGTGGGCTGGGTGATCCCCGAGTTCGATCGCGCGCAGGTGTCGATCAATCTCACCGATCTCGATGTCACGCCTCTGCACGTCGTGTTCGATGTGTGCGAAGAACGCGCGCGCGAGCGCGGACTGCGCGTGACCGGCTCGGAGATCGTCGGCCTGGTCCCACTCTCCGTGCTCCTCGATGCAGGACGGCATTACCTCGCAAAGATGGGTCGCCCGACGGGAGTGCCGGAGGCGATGCTGGTGAGCACGGCCATCCGCACGCTGGGGTTGTCGGAGGTGAAGGAGTTCGATGCCAACGAGCGCGTGATCGAGTACCGCCTCGCCACCGCGCCGCCGCGACTGGCGGCGATGTCGTTGCGCGAATTTCTCGACGAGCTCTCGAGCGAATCGCCGGCGCCGGGCGGCGGTTCGGTGTCGGCGCTGGCAGCGTCCGCGGCGGCGGGACTCGCGGCGATGGTGGCGGTGCTGTCGCATACGAAGAAAGGCTTCGAGTCGAAGCATGAGGCGCTCGACCGCATCGCGGTGCGCGCGCAACAGTTGAAGGACACGATGCTCACCGCCGTCGACGCCGACACCGCGGCATTCGACTCGCTGCTCGACGCGATGCGCATGCCGAAGTCGACACCGGAGGAAGAAACCGCGCGCAGCATCGCGATGGCCGATGCCACCGTCGGCGCCGCCGCAATTCCGCTTGGCGTGTTGGAGGCGTGCCCGGAAATCATCGAGCTCAATCGCGAGATCGCGAAGATCGGCATGCAGGCGTCGCTGTCGGATGCAGGTGTCGGAGCACAAGCGGCGCGTGCGGCGGCGGCCGGGGCATATCAGAATGTGTGCATCAACCTGGCGGGGCTGACCGATCCCCGAAAGCCCGAGTTCCTGGCGCGCGCGGATGCCGCGTGGGAAAAAGCGCGAACGCTGCACGCATTGGCCGAAGAAGAGATTCTGGTGAAGCTCCGCCGCGACGCATGAAGAGCACCCCTCATCCGCGCTTCGCGCACCTTCTACTAGCAGCACGCGCTGCGCGGGATTGGGTCGGCTTCTCCCCTCTTCGAGGGGAGAAGGTGCCGAAGGCGGATGAGGGGTGCTCTTCGTGAGGCGCCATCGTCCGAATGACCCACGCGACCCACGCGCAAGCTCGCTGCTCGTACCTGCGACCACTTACGCCGAAGCCGACTTCGTCCTCATCGGCCTTCCCTTCGATGCCTCGATTCCGACAAGACCCGGCGCGAAGCACGGACCGCAGGCGTTTCGCGAGGCGCTGCCGTCGCTCACGACGTTCGGGCGCGGCATCGAGCTCTCCGGCCGCGTATGCCATGACCTCGGCGACGTGGACCTCGGACATGACGCGATTCAGATCGCGCACGATCGCGTGCAGTCCCTCGCGCGCGACGTCTTCGCGCGCGGTGCGATGCCGTTCTTCATTGGCGGCGACAATGGACTGACCGGCGCGGTGATCCGCGGGCTCGCCGACGCGCGCCCGGATCTGAAGCTCGGCCTCGTAGTCATCGACTCGCATTACGACGTACGCGAATACGACGACGCCGATTCGCTCTCCAGCGGCACGCCGTATCGCCGCGCGCTCGAAACACCCATCTGCGACGGCACCCGCACTTTCATCCTCGGCACGCGCGAATTCGCAAACTCCTCGTACTACGACCGCTGGGTGCGCGAACAGGGCATCACCACCGTCCCCGTCGACGCGTTCGACATCGCGCCGGCGCAGGAGATCGCGGCGCAGGCGCGGCACATGCTCGAAGAAACGAGCGACGCGATCTTCCTCTCCATCGACATCGACGCGGTCGAACTGCCCGGCTCCTCCGCGGCGGCGCCGGGCACGCTCACCTCGCGCGAGATGATCGCCATCGTGCGCGAGCTCGCCGCGTCGCCGAAGCTCATCGGCGTCGACCTCTCGGAGCTCTCGCCGCCGTGGGATGTCAGCGGGATGACGTCGAAGCTGGCGGCGCGTCTATGGCTCGAGGTCTTCGCGCGCCGGACGCCGACGGGCTGAGAGCCCGCCGCTCCAGTATTACGACCCGAACTCCCACGCCAGCTTCTTGAACACGCGGTCCACGCGCTCGACCATCTGCGTGATGTCCTTCTTCGCGTGCGCGGCAGAGAAGAACGCGGCCTCGAGCTGCGATGGCGGCAGATACACGCCTTCGCCGAGCATGAGGTGAAAGAAGCGCGAGAAGCGCTCGCGATGCGATTGATTCGCGGTATCCCAATCGGTGACCGGACCTTCGGTGAAGAAGATCGTCCACATCGAGCCGACGCGGTTCATCGTCACCGGCACGTTGTGTTTCTCCGCCGCGCTGCGCACGCCGGTCTCGAATTCCTGGCTGCGCTCCTCGAGATCGTCGTAGATCGAGGAGTTGCGCAGCACGGAAAGCGTTGCGCGGCCCGCCGCCACCGCCACCGGATTTCCCGACAACGTGCCGGCCTGATACATCGGCCCTAACGGCGACACGAGCTCCATGATCTTGCGCGACGCGCCGTATGCGCCGATGGGCATGCCGCCGCCGATGATCTTGCCGAGGGTGGTGATGTCCGGACGGATGCCGTAACGCGTCTGCGCAGCGCCATACGCGACGCGGAATCCGGTCATGACCTCGTCGAAGATGAGCAGCGCGCCATGCTCGTCGCAGATTTCGCGCAGGCCTTCGAGGAAGCCGGGCTGCGGCGGAATGCATCCCATGTTGCCCGCGACCGGCTCGACGATGATGGCCGAGACTTCATCGCTCATCTTCGCGCGCACGTCGTCGAGATCGTTGTAGCGCGCGATCAGCGTCAGGTTTGCGAGCTCCGCGGGCACGCCCGCGGAATCGGGCACGTTGAACGTCGCGCCGCCGGAGCCGGCCTTCACGAGCAGCGAGTCGACGTGGCCGTGATACCCGCCCTCGAACTTGAGCACTTTCGAACGCCCCGTCGCCGCGCGCGCCAGCCGCAACGCGCTCATCGTCGCCTCGGTCCCCGAATTGACGAGGCGCACCATCTCCACGCTCGGCACCGCCTGCACGATCATCTCCGCGAGCTCGATCTCGCCCGCGGTCGGCGCGCCGAACGAGAACCCGCGCGTGGCCGCTTTCTTCACCGCTTCGACGACGTAACGATGGCCGTGGCCGAGGATCATCGGCCCCCAGGAGCCGACACAGTCGATGTACTGGAGATTGTCGACGTCGAAGATGCGCCCGCCCTGCGCGGTCTCGATGAAGAGCGGCGCGCCGCCTACGCCGCGAAACGCGCGAACGGGTGAGTTGACGCCGCCGGGAATCACTTCCTGAGCACGTTGAAAGAGAGCTTCCGAATGCTTGGCCATGGTCGGCGCGGATTATATGGGCGCCCGCCGCCCGGCCCGGTCTTAGAGTCTTAGAGTCTTAGAGGGTCGACATGCACGTGGCTGGAATCCCCTCTACGACTCTACGACTCTACGACTCTAAGACTCTACGGCTCGGGCGCGGAGGGCGGGCGGGTCAGTACGCATTCTCATGCCTCAACCCATGCACCACGGTCATGAACAAGATCTTGCAGTCGAGCAGCAGCGACCAGTTCTCGATGTAATACAGGTCGTGCTCGATGCGCATGCGGATCGAGGTGTTGCCGCGCCAGCCGTGCACCTGCGCCCAGCCGGTCATGCCCGCGCGCACTTTGTGGCGCAGCATGTAATGCGGGAACTCGGCGCGGAACTGTTCGACGAACTCGGGGCGTTCGGGACGCGGGCCGATCACGCTCATGTCGCCGATCAGCACGTTCCAGAGTTGCGGCAGCTCATCGAGCGACCAGCCACGGATCAAGCTGCCCACGCGCGTGCGCCGCGGATCGTCTTTCGCGGCCCACACCGCGCCCGTTTCGTCTTCGGCGCCGACGCGCATCGAACGAAACTTGAGGATCGCGAACGGCTTGCCGTCGAGTCCCATGCGCATCTGACGGTAAAAGATCGGCCCGCGGTCCTCCAGCCAGATCGCGATCGCGACGAGCAGCATCACCGGCGACAGGAGCAACAGCGCGATGGACGCAACCACGAGGTCGAACGCGCGTTTCACGAAACGGCTCCAGCCGTCGAGCGTCGTGTCGGAGAGGTTGATGGTCGGCAGTCCGTCGAGATCTTCGACGCGCGAGCGCAGCACCATGAACTGCAACAGGTCGGGCACGACGTGAATGGAGAGGCAGTTGCGCACGAGGCGATCGAGCAGCTCCATCATCGCCTGCGATGACGCGTGCGGCAGCGCCACGAACACGTGATCGATCGCATTCGCCTTCACGATCGCTTCCGCGTCGCCGATCTTGCCGAGGTGCGGGATGCCGGGGATCTCGCCGTCGTCGCCGTTACTGAGATAGCCGGCGATCTCGAAGCCCAGCGCCTCGCGCTGCGCGTTCATCCGCTCGAAGACCGTGCGCGCCAGATCGCCGTTGCCGGCGATCAGCACGCGGTCGAGATCTTTGCCGTGCCGATGCCGGCGCACGACGACGAAGCGGACGATCGTGCGTCCGATGATGGTCAGCACCACCGCGCCCACGAGGAACAGCGCGAGCGTTGCGCGCGAGTACGGCACGATGTGGCTCTCCGCCGGCCGCACCCACAGCAAAATGCCGGAGAGGATGATCGTCGCCACGACCGATCCCATCGCCACCGCGACCCACTCCTCTGTTTTTCCGCGCGCCGGACGAATGCGATAGAGACCCTGCACGGCGAAGCAAAGCGGGAAGACGATCGTGATCAGCGGCAGCAGCGGTGCGTAAGTCGAAAAGTCCTGCTGCCCTTTCGTCACCGGGATGACCTCCGTTTGAAAACGGAGGAACCAGGCCGCGAGCATGGCCAGGTTCGACGCCACGGCGTCGTTCACGAGGTAGACGGACGCAAGCGCCCTGTGCTTCTTTTCGATCATTCTATGTTCGTCTTCAACGTCCGCCCCGCAACGCTGCCAGTTCTTCTCTCAACTCCGCATCGAATCGCGTGCGCGAAAACGCCGCCGCGTGCGCGCGGATCGTCTCACGATCCCACTGCCTCTGTTCCACTTCTCCGAGCGCGCGGCGCAGCGAGTCTACCTCCGGCTCGCCGAAGAAAATTCCGGTCGTGCCTTCGACCACCGAGTCGAGTACGCCTCCCTGACCGAGCGCGACCACGGGTGTGCCGAGGGCCATGGCTTCGAGGGGAGTGATGCCGAAGTCTTCGACGCCGGGGAGGATCAGGCTGCGCGCGCGGCTGAGGCGGTCGATGATCACGTCCCGTGAGACGTTGCCGAGGAGCTCGACGTTCTGCCCGCCGCGCTTGCGAAACGCTTCGAGGAGCGGACCGCCGCCGAGGACGACCAGCCGTCGTTCGCTCGCGACTGCAGCGGCGATGGCGAGGTCGATTTTCTTGTAGGGCACGAGTGCCGAAACGACCAGGTGATAGTCCTCGCGGTCGTGATGGAGCGGCGCGCGCAGAAACGCATCGTCGACGAATGGATGGATGATCGTCGCGTCGCGATCGTAGTAGCGGCGGATGCGGTCGCGCACGAAGCGCGAGTTCGCGACGAAGCGGGTCACCGCGCGCGACGTCTGCACGTCCCAGCGCCGCAGCCACGGCGCGATCGACGTCATCGCCGCGCGCTGCAGCGGCTTCGAGCGCGGGAAATAATCGTCGAAGCGATCCCAGATATAGCGCATCGGCGTATGGCAGTAGGACAGATGCGGCTTCCCCTGCGCGTCGATGCCTTTCGCGACGCAATGACTGGACGACACGATGAAGTCGTACGGCGTGAAATCCCATTGGCGCACCGCGCGCGGAAAGAGTGGCAGGAGCTTGCGGTAGTCGTTCGTGCGCGACGCGAGCGGCTGCACGGATGATGTGTGAATGGTGCGAGACTCGATCTTCGGCGAGACCGAGCCGGGATAGTGCAGCAGCGTGAAGAGCTCGGCGCCGGGCAGCGCATCCAGGATCGCTTCGAGCACCGCCTCGCCGCCGCGCATGCCGGTGAGCCAGTCGTGCACCACCGCAACGCGCGTCGTCATTTGTCCTTCGGCGGCGGATATTCGTCATCGGCCGCGCACGCATCGCAGATGTGATCGTTGCGCTGATATTCATCGGCCGGCACGAGGGCCATACAACGCACGCAATAGTGCTTGCCAGTGCGTTCCGGCAGCTCGCGCGGGATCGGCTCATCGTGCATCGCGACGGATTGTACCGACGAAGGCCTCCGGCGGCCGGGCCGCGGGCCCGGACCCGTCTGCGGGCCTAGCCTCCGCGACACGCTGTCGATCGTGGCAACTCTGTGTCGCGGAGGCTAGGCCCGCAAGCGGGGTCCGGGGCCGGTGGCCCCGGCCGCCGGAGGCCTCCTGTGGTCTATCGTTCACCACACGATGTTGCTGCTGATCCGTTTTATCGCCACGATGATCAAGGCGCGGTTCCGTTCGCGCATCGGGCCGCTCGACGAGTCCGTCGTGCGCTTCACCGCCCTGCCGCACGACTGCGATCTCAACTTCCATCTCAACGCCGGCCGCTTCGTGAGCTTCATGGACATCGCGCGCCTCGAGCTGATCGGCCGCACGCGCTTGATTGGTCCGATGCTGCGGCGCGGATGGCGGCCGGTGATGGGCGGCGCGGTGGTGCGCTTCCGCCGCGAGGTGAAGCCGTTCGAGCGCTTCGACATCCGCTCGCGCGTGATCGGCTGGGACGAGAAGTGGATCTACGTCGAGCACGTCGTCGAGAAGAACGGCACGTTCTGCGCGATCGGCCACATGCGCACCGTGATTCGCGCGAAGGATCGTAACGGCAACGTGCCGCCATCCGAGGTGCTGGCGGTGCTGAAACAGGACATCGCGTCGCCGGACTTGCCGGAGTTCGTCGCGCGGTGGCGCGATGCCGAGGATGCGCGGTGAGGAAGAAAGAGAAGGCGGAGAAGATCGGCGAGATTCTCGATTCGCTGTATCCCGCTCCGCCGATTCCGCTCCAGCATCGTGATCCGTTCACGCTGCTCGTGGCGGTGCTGCTCTCGGCACAGACGACGGATGTGCAGGTGAACCGAGTGACGCCTGCGCTGTTCAAGCTCGCGTCGACGCCGGAAAAGATGGCGCGCTTGAGCGTCGATCAGATCCTCGGCGCCATCCGCGCGTGCGGCCTCGCGCCGACGAAGGCGAAAAATGTGAAGAAGCTCGCGGAGACGCTCGTCGCGGAGCATGGTGGCAAGGTGCCGCGCGACATGGAGGCGCTGGAGCGTTTGCCCGGTGTCGGCCACAAGACCGCGAGCGTGGTGATGTCGCAGGCATTCGGCCAGCCGGCGTTCGCGGTCGATACGCACATCCATCGCCTCGCCCATCGCTGGGGCTTGTCGAATGGGAAGAGCGTCGAAAAGACCGAGCGCGATCTGAAGAAAGTGTTCCCGCGCGAGGAGTGGGCAAAGCGCCATCTGCAGATGATCTACTTCGGCCGCGAGTACTGTCCCGCGCGGGGACACGATGAGGATGCGTGCCCGATCTGCTCGTGGGCGCGGGGGAGGCGCAGAGGCGTAGAGTCATAGAGTCGTAGAGGAGTTGTGGGCGACCTCTACGACTCTAAGCCTCTAAGACTCTACGACTACTTCAACAAGCGTCGTTCCGAGCCATCCCCGAACTTCACCCACTTCGGCACGTCGCCCTTCGCCATGCGCACCTGCAGCGCGCTCACCGCGCCGACTCCGCGTTCCGGCACGACGTACGCGGTCTGCGCGTCGCGTGTCCACGCATACGTGATCGTGGCCGGCGCGACGTACGCGGCGGGCGCAGACACGGTCTGCTCGATGATGCCGGTCGCGCCGCGTGAGAGCGCGGTCCACCCGTCGCCATCGCGCCGGAAACGCGTGCGCGTCGTGGTGCGATGCGCCGAGACCGTACCGCCGACGCGATGCGTGACCTCGACCGACGTCGGCGACGCCCATGTCTCGATGCTCGTGCCGTCGCGCTTCACGATCACGCTGTGCGCAATCACTCCGCCCGCCGGTCGCGCATAGATCTCGAACGTCTCCGTTCCTTCGCGCCGCCGCCGCGTGTCGCGCAACTCGTACGTGCCCGACGCGAGCAACGCACCGCGCTCGAGGCGTCCGGGATGCACTTTCTGCGTCCCGGCGACGATGTCGCAAATGTCGTCTTCGAGGGTCGCGTTGGCCGGGGTCTCGACGAAGCGGCCGAGCTCGACTCCCGCATCGGCGCTGCTGACGATCACCGTCGGCACATTCGTGATGTTGCGCCCGGCGATGACTTCGGCCGGCTTCAGAAAATCGGCGTCGATGCCGATCAACTCGACGGTGATGTTCGGATTGGCAGCACGCGCAACAGACTTGAGCAGCCGCGGCACGTGCTGCCGGCTGTCACCGCACCACGTCGCGAGCACGACCTCGAGGCGCACGGGCCGATCGATCGCCTTCAATCGATCCACGATCGCCCCCTCGGGCTCGTAATGATCGGCGATGGCGCGCCACACCGGCGCCGTCGCCCACAACTCATCGATCGTCATCGATCCGGCTTTGCTCTGATGCGGCGCAACGACGATGCTCTTGCCGCCCGAGTTGACGATGTACGTCGACCCGGACTGCACCACGCTCCCATCCACCGGCCCACTCACCTCGGCCGCACTCGTCGCGCTGGTGCGATCGGCCTTGAACGCGAGCTCGAACTTTGGTGCGCGCGTGACGGACTGCTTCTCGGGATCGAGCAACAGCACTTCCTCACCGCAGACAACCGCGATCATGCGCGGCGAGCTCGTCGTCAGCGTCTGCGCGTTGCGGACGAGCGTGCCGTCGACGTACACGTCGCGGATGCTGTCCCGCCATTCGCGCGGCGGAGTGGAAATGAGGGTGGCCAGGATCAGGGCGAGGATGTGCATTGTCGGCTCCTGTTCGTGAAGAAGGTTGTCGGTTGTCGGTTGTCAGTTCGGACGTGGGGCGCAGGCGAAAAGTCACCGACAACCAGACCGCCGAACCGGCCGGCGGGCTGAAAGCCCGCCGCTCCAGATGTCTCACGGAAATTTATTGTATGCACCGAAAGTTGCGCTACCCACACGGTAAGACCGGCAACTATGGAAGGTGGCCGGGCTATATCAAGAAGGAGAATCAGAAGCATGCGCAGCACTGGTAAAGTCAAGTGGTTCAACGACGCGAAGGGTTTTGGGTTCATCACGACTGAGACCGGCGAGGACGTTTTCGTCCACTTTTCCGCCATCCAGGCGAACGGCTTCCGCTCGCTGGCGGAAGGCGCCTCGGTCGAGTTCGACATGATCCAGGGACCCAAGGGCCTCCAGGCCTCGAACGTCACCCCCATCTAACCTGTTCGCTCCCAGCCACCTCGACGAAAAGGACGGCGTACGCCGTCCTTTTTGATTTCACGTCCGGTCCATGAAATCGTCCAGGAAAAACATCCTCGCGTTCGCACTGCTCGCCTCCATCGCGGCTGGCGCCGATGCCGCCGACGTCGACACCGTCCGTGCGCAGTTCCACGCCTACTACACCGGCGCCGGCGCCGATCCGTCTTCACCGCGCATGCGCCGCGGACTCGACGAGCTGGAGTCGCTCACGCGCCAGATCACCGGTCCGACGTGGCTGCGCAGCGACGGCAGCTGGTACGACATCAACTACAACGAGACGCCGAACGGCGGCTGGGGTCCGTGGGACCACACGCGTCGCCTCATCGTGATGGCCAAGGCGTATCGTACGCCGGGTCAAGGGATGTATCGCAACCCGGCGCTGCGCGCGCAGATCGACGCGGCGCTCGCGTACACGAAGACGTTTTACGGTGCGACGATTTTTCCCGCCGGCAACTGGTGGTTCTGGACCATCGGCATCCCCATCGACCTCGGCCCCACGCTCGTCCTGATGGAAGGTGAAGTCGATCCGCAGGTCCACGCGGATCTTTTGCATGCGATGCAACTTCGCATCGGCAACTCCCCGACAGGCCGCGGAATCACCGGACCGATCCCCACCGGACAGAACCTGGTCTGGTCCTCCTTCACGCACCTCTGCCTCGGCATCCTGAAAAACGACGCGCCGATGCTCGCGGCCGTCCGCGACGCGATGGATTTCGTCGTGAAGCCGACGTCCGGCGAAGGCATCAAGCGCGACCGCTCGTTCCATCAACACGGCGCGCAGCTCTATACCGGCGGCTACGGCGGCTCGTTCGCGAACGACGTCGCGCGCTACGCGTTGCTCACGCGCGGCACGTCGTACGGATTGCCGGCAGAGTCGCTGGCGTCGTTCAGCGATTACGTCGCCGACGGCATCGCGTGGACGCTGTACGGCAGCTATTTCGACGTCTCGGTCATCAGCCGCGAAGTGGCGCGCCCGTCGACGACCGGCTTCAATGGAATCGCGGCGTTGCTGCAGACATCGCAGATTGCGTCGCCGCGCGCATCGGAGATTCGCGCCGCCGCGTCGAAGATGCTCGGCACATGGGGCGCGCTTCCATCGGAGCTCGCGGCGCTGGCGTCGAAAGTCGAAGCATCGCGTTTCCCATCGGCATGGCCGAACGGTCATCGCCATTACTTCGCCTCCGACTACACCGTGCATCGCCGCGACGGCTGGTTCGCGTCGGTCAAGATGTTCTCGACGCGCACGAAATCGGGTGAGAGCACGAACGAGGAGAACCTGCGCGGCGCGCGGCAATCGGACGGCCGCTTCTATCTCGTGCAACGCGGCGACGAATATTTCGGCCGCGATATCTGGCCCGCACTCGACTGGACGCGCCTGCCCGGCACGACCGTCGAACAGAAGGCCGACACGGCGAGCAACGCGTACGGTTATGGCACGCGCACCTTCGCGGGCGGCACTGGCGATGGACGCAACGGTGTGTCGGCGATGGAGCTCGCACCGCTGCAGTCCGCGCTCATCGCGCGCAAATCGTGGTTCTTCTTCGACGACGCGATCGTGTTCCTGACGAACAGCATCACATCGACGAGCACGAACCGGATCGAGACGATCGTCAATCAGTGGCCGCTCCTGAACGCAAACGCGCAGCTCGCGCGCCGCGATGACTGGGCCGTGCTCGAAAACGTCGGCTACTGGTTTCCGACGCCGGTCGATCTGAAAGTCACCCGCGAATCACGCACCGGCACCTGGGCCTCCCTCGGCGGCTCAGCCGACGCCACGCCGCACACGAAGTCGTTCGTGACGATGTGGCTCGATCACGGCACGTCGCCGGTGAACGCGTCGGCGGAGTACGTGATCGTGCCGAACATGACTTCGACGTCAATGGCCGCGTGGGCTGCATCGCGTCCGCTGTCGATCGTCGCCAACAACGACACTGTCTCCGCGGCGCGCGATCATCGCACCGGCGCGCTCGGCATCGCGTTCTGGCGCGCGGGCGCAGTGGAAGGCATTCAGTCGAGCGCCGCCGCAGTCGTGTACATCACCACGCCGACGTCGACCACGATGCGCATCGACGCCGCCGATCCCAACGCGAACGCGAGCGGCACGCTCCAGTTGACGCTTCCCGGCGCATGGCGGACGAGCGACGTGGCGTCGTTTAGAAACACGCGATCGACGATGCTGACCATCCCGCGCAAAAGCGGCGAGACGGTCACGATTCATTTGCAAAAGGTGCAAGGGCGGCGGCGGGCGGTTTCGCACTGAGGGAAAACACCGTCTTCTTCCCTCGCGAAGGGAGAAGGTTACTCAATGACATCGCCTGTGTAACCTTCTCCCCGCCGCAGCGGGGAGAAGGTGGCCGAAGGCCGGATGAGGGGGGCCGGGAACCTCCTGTGGCGTGTAGCACCTGAGGTTTCCGCTGTCCTCCGTCGTGTGGAAGGTGGAGTCTGACATCGGTGTGACGTAGGCCGGAATGGTACGTCGGCGCCGCGGTCGCTCGTCGCATGGCCGAACTCCGCACGGATGGCAGAGTGCAGAGACAAAGGGGCACGGGCCGTCGGTTCGCTTTGGAATTTCCCTTCGCTCTGCAGCGCATCTGAGGGACGCACCCTCATCCGCCTGCGGCACCTTCTCCCCTCGCGGAGGGGAGAAGGTTACACAAGACCAGCCGTCAGACTTGCCGCGCGCGCACTCTCCGCGCGATCGTCAAGGCCGCGACGATCACCAGCGCGATCATGCCGAAGATCGGCACGATGTAGATGAACAGCCAGATCGCGATGGTTGCGATCGACTGCAGCGAGCCGACCAGCGCGCGCACCGCGTCCTTCACCACGACCAGCGCCTGCCAGCCGCCCGGCTCGACCACCGGTTGCGCGATTGCGTCGGGCATCACTTCGAGCGAGATCGACGACATCGCGGAAACCTGTGACAGATAGCTCAGCCGTCCTTTGGCCTGCTCGATCTGGCCGCGGATGGTCATCACCTGCTGATGCACTTCCAGCACTTCCGAAGCGCGCTTCGAACGCTCCCGCGCCACCGTCAGCAGCGCGAGCAACTCCGTCTCCGTCGCCTCGAGATTGCGCACGTGCGACTGCAGGTCGACGTACTCCTGCGATACGTCTTCGCTGGTGATGTTCTCGTTATCGACGCGCTTCGCGAGCCCCCGGATCGATGCGAGGGTACCGGTGAGCTTGTCCGACGGCACGCGCAATGTGAGCGTCGCGCGCATCAGCTCACCGTCGCGCCAGATGTTCGAGCCGGCGACGAAACCGCCGATGGCCTCGACCGAGCGCGTGACGGCGTCGACGGTCTCCATCGTGTCGGCGACGACGATGCGCATCTGCGCCGTGCGCACCATCATCGGCGTCACGCCTGCCGCGGGCGCGGCACCTTGCGTCTTCACGCGCGCTACCGATGCATTTGCCGGCAGCGCCGTATCGGTCACATTCGACGCGGCTTTCTCCTGCCTGCTGCACGACAACGACAACAGCACGAACAACAACGCGATGATCTTCTTCACGATGACCTCCACACGCGACGTTGGACGCATGAGGAGCTTGCGAAGAAACCGGCGCCGTCAGTCCTGCGCGCAATATGAGTTCGCGCGTTGCGCGACATACGCCGGATCGACCGGCTTGAGCAGCGTCTCGTCCGCCCACGGCGCAAGCCTGCGCAGCTCGGGGTTCGGATCGCCGAGGAGGATGACGCCGCATTTGGTGCGGTTGCGTGTTTCGCGCAACGTTTCGAGCGCGCGGTTCGCCACGTTGAGGCCGACGATCACGACGCGGAAGTCGCGCTCGCCCAGCAGGTCGAGCGCGCGATCGCCATCGGCGGCGAACGTGACCGTGAAATGCCGCGCGTCGAGCGTCGCGATCAGCGACTTGCGGAACTCGTCATCGGCATGAATCAGCAACACGGGACAACTCGGTCGCACCATGCCGCGTCAGCCCGCAAAGCTCGTTCCAGACGCCAGCGCACGCTGTAGGCATCCGCGACGTCATCCATCAAACAACTGAACAGCACGCGCTCGATCGAGGGATTCCGCTCGACGAACGCGCGCGTCTCGCGCACCGCGATCTTCGCGGCTTCGTCGACCGGATAGCCATAGACGCCGCAACTGATCGCCGGAAACGCGATCGTGCGCACGCCATGTGCGGCGGCGAGCGCGAGGGTGTTGCGATAACACGACGCGAGCATCTCCGGCTCGCCTTGCAACCCGCCGCGCCAGACGGGACCGACGGTGTGAATCACATACTTGGCCGGCAAGCGATAGCCGCACGTGATCCGCGCCTCACCCGTCGGACAGCCACCGATCCTGCGACATTCTTCGAGCAGTTCCGGCCCGGCCGCGCGATGAATGGCGCCGTCGACGCCGCCTCCGCCGAGGAGCGAGGAGTTGGCGGCGTTGACGATGGCGTCGACGTCGAGCCTGGTGATGTCGCCGCGATGGATCTCGAGCATGATTGCCTAAGTCGCCTTCTCCCCTTCAAGGGGAGAAGGTGCGCGAAGCGCGGATGAGAGTGTTCATCGAGCCGCAGGGCGACCCCTCATCCGCCTGTGACACCTTCTCCCCTCTGCGGAGGGGAGAAGGCTACTTTTTGGCAAGCTTCACCACGATGTCGTACTCGCTCTTCGTCACAGGCTGAATCGACAACCGCGACCCCTTCTGCGTGACCACCATCTTCTCGAGCCCGGGCGTGATCTTCAGCGTTTCCAGCGGCACGATGTGCGGGAACTTCTTCACGAATTTAATGTCGACCAGCGTCCAGGTCGGATCTTCCGGATCGGGATATCCGGCGCGGCTGACTTCGGCGAGACCGGTCACGCCGGACGGATCCGCGTTCGATGCGTAGAACAGCACCCTGTCGCCCACCTGCATTTCGTCGCGCATGAAGTTGCGCGCCTGATAGTTGCGCACACCCTCCCATTTCGTCGAACCGTCGCGCTCTAGATCATCGATCGCGTACGCGCCCGGTTCACATTTCATGAGCCAGTGTTTCATGCGCGGAAGGATATCCTTCCCGCGATGCAATTCGAACACGCCCCGCCCGAAGCGCGGCAGCTCCTGCCTATCCCCATCCGCGACCTCGGCCTCTCGCTCGAGCGCTCGCCGGTCGCGGAGCTGGTGCGGCATCTCTACGCGGAGCTGGAGCAAAACGGACTGCGCCATTTCCGGCCGATGTGTTACCTCTCGGACGAATGGGGATCGCCCACCGGCGAGCCCGTCATCGGCATCCCCTTCTACCTCGGCGACACGCGCGTGGCCAACCTCGAAGACGCGATCAACGACGTCGAAGACGAACGCGAGATCATGATGTACCTGCGGCACGAAGCGGGCCACGCGTTCAATCACGCGTACGAGCTCTATCGCACGCAGGAGTGGCGGCAGCTCTTCGGCTCCACGCGCAAGCCGTATCGCGACGACTATCCATTCGTCCCTTTCTCGCATGACTTCGTGCGCTACATCCCCGGCTGGTACGCGCAGAAACATCCCGACGAAGACTTCGCGGAGACGTTCGCCGTGTGGCTCGATCCGACGTCGCTGTGGGAGTCGCGTTATGCGGGCTGGGGCGCACTGCGCAAACTGCAGTACGTCGATCGCATCGCGCACGCGCTCGGCGACATGCCGCCGGTGAAGTCGGTCGGACAGACTGACGTCACCGTCGCGGAGATGGAACAGACGGTCGAGGAGTTCTACCGCCAGATCCACGTCGACGAGTCGCCGATGATCGCCGACCTCGCACTCGACTCCGATCTCACGGACATCTTTCCAGCCGCCGGCGAAGATGAAGAGACGCGCTCCGCGGCGCTGCTGCTGCGCGAGCATCGGCGCACCGTCATCGATAAAGTCAACTACTGGACTGGTGTGCGGCGGACGCTCGTGCGCACGCTGGTGATGACCATCGAGAAGCGCCTCGCGGAGCTCGAGCTCGTGGCCGTGCGCACGCGCAGCCGCAATCAGATGGTCGAGCTGACGGTTTACATCACTACACTGGCGATGACTTTCCTGCTCGGGAAGAAGCGACTGAAGCATCGGAGGCCGACACGTTGAAGGTCACGATCCTCTACAACACGTTCGAAGGGTACGAGGAGTACCCGGGGGCCGACATCGAAGCGGCCGCCGAGAACGGGAAAAAGAAGCGGAAGAAGAAGACCGACATCGAGGCGATCTCCGAAGCCCTCAACAGCCTCGGGCATGAGCCATCGACGCTTGCGATCGATGGACGGCCGCAGACGTTGACCGCCGTGTCGCGTTCGAGTGCCGACCTGTATTTCAACCTGGTGGAGTCGTACGCGGGCGACGACACGATGGAGATGCATTTCGCCGCGTTCCTCGATCTCGTCGGGAAAAAGTACACCGGCGCCGGGCCGCACGGCTCGTGTCTGGCGATGGACAAGACCGTCGCGAAAAAGCTCATTCGCTATCACGATCTCGACACACCGTACTCCGTGGTGATGAACAAGGGCCGCGTCGAGCACGCGCAGGACATCCGTTTTCCGGTGATCGTGAAGCCGGCCTCCGAGGACGCGTCGAAGGGCATCAATGCCGCGTCGGTGGTCGATTCGCTGAAGGATTTGTTCGAACGCATCGCGTACGTCGAGAGCGAGTTCGACACGCCCGCGCTGATCGAGGAGTACATCGAAGGCCGCGAGATCTACGCCGCCATCCTCGGCAATGAGAAGCCCGAAGCGTTGCCGCTCGTCGAGCTCGATCTGTCGAAGCTGCCGGATGGCATGCCGCGCATCGCCGGCTACGAAGTGAAGTTCGATGTGACGACCGAGGCGTACAAGAAGACGAAGTCGGCGCCCGCGAAGGACCTCGATGAGGATCTCGTCGCGCGCATTCACGAAACCGCGCTCACCGCGTATCGCGTGCTGAAGCTGCGCGACTACGGCCGCGTCGATCTGCGCGTGACGGATGCGGGGAAGATCTACGTGATCGAGGCGAATCCGAATCCATGGCTCGATCCGGCCGCGGAGTTCGCGATGGCAGCGAAGGAAAGCGGGCGGTCGTACAAGGAATTGATCGGCGAGATCATCGAGCTGGCGATGCGGCGGTAGCTATGGAGCGCGGCAGCTTCGCTGCGCGTTGAACGCTGCAGCTATCGCTGCCGCACTCCATAAGCGGGGATCGCGGCGCGCAGCACTTCCACCGCCCGCCGCAAATCGTCGCAGTTGAGCACATACGCGAGCCGCACTTCGCTCTTGCCGAGCGGCGACGCGTAGAAACCGTTCGCCGGCGCGACCATCACCGTCGCGCCGTCATGCTGAAACTCGGCGAGCAACCATCGCGCGAAATCCTCAGCGTCGGCCACCGGCAAACGCGGCATGCAGTAGAACGCGCCTTCCGGCTCGCTGAGCTCGACGCCTGGAATCGAGGTGAGTCCGTGATAAAGCACGTCGCGGCGGCGGCGATATTCGGCCACCATGTCGCGCGTGTATTCGTCGCCCAGCGATTCGACGCCGAGCGCGATGAATTGAGCGAGCCCGGGCGGCGAGAGCCGGCCCTGCGCCATACGCAGACACGCGTCGTACACGTCGCTGTTGCGCGTGACCAGTGAGCCGAGGCGGATGCCGCAGGCGCTGTAGCGCTTGGAGAGACTGTCGACGACCACCACGAACTCCTCGTCGTGGGGCAGCTCGAGCGCGCTGATCGCACGCTTCTCACCGTAGACGAACTCGCGATACACCTCGTCCGACACGAGAAAGAGGCCATGCTCGCGGCAGAAGTCGGCGACCATCTCCAGCTCTTCACGCGTATACACGGTGCCGGTCGGATTGCCGGGATTGCAGAGGATCAGGATGCGCGTGCGCGGCGTGAGCGCGCGCTCGAATACCTCGCGCGGCGGCACGTGAAAGCCGTCGCGGCCGCGGCTCGTGACCGGGACGATGTTCAGTCCGGCCATCGTCGCGAACGCTTTGTAGTTCGCGTAGAACGGCTCGACGACCATCACGTCGTCGCCTTCATTCGCGCACGCGAGGAACGAGAAGAGGATCGCTTCGCTGCCGCCGGTCGTGGCAAGCACCTGACTCGTGTTCAGAACGAGGCCGAGGCGGCGCTCGTAATAGCGGATGAGCGAACGCAGGAACTCGGGCGTGCCGGTGGAGGGCGAATACTCGAGGACGCGGCATTCGAGCTCGCGCAGCCGGTCGCGCATGCACGCGGGCGTTTCGATGTCGGGCTGGCCGATGTTGAGATGCAGCACGTGTGTGCCGCGCGCTTTGGCAGCGTCGGCCAGCGGCGCCAGCTTCCGAATGGGTGAGGCCGGCATGTTGAGCGCGCGCCGGGACAATCCCGGCGCGCGCCGCGTTTCGAGCTCGTCGAATGTCGTCATTTATTTTTTCTTCGATCGAAGGACCGCGGGGTGCTTCGCGTTCTTCTCGGTCTGCGCCAGCCGCTGCTTGTCGTCGCTGAGCTGCTCGCCGCGATCCGAGCCATCGGTCTGCGCGCGTCCGCCGATCTTGTAGTAATCCTGATTCGGTTGTTGTTTGCTCATGCTCCCCTGGTTTGCGAAGGGGCTGCCAGCAACTGGGGACGCTGAACCGCGGCGAGCTCTTCCGAAATTTCTGGGCGGCCCCGGTAGACTTTCGCCATGCCGAAAGTCCTCATCGCGCTTCTCCTCGTCGCCCCTCTCACGCTCGCCCAAACTGGTCCGAAGGTCGCCGATGCGATCGTGCCGGTCGTCGGTTCGACCCGCGGGCAGTCGAACGCGAACTTCAAGACGGAGCTCCAACTGACGAACACGAGCGGCGTCGCGACCGGCGGATGGCTGATCTATCGGCCGTTCGGTCTCGTGCAACGTTACGAGCTCGCGCCGTTCGCCACGCACTCGTTCGCCGACGTCGTCGCCGCCATGGGCGGCAGCGGCCTGGGATCACTCGATATCCTCGTCGACGGCGACTCGCTGCCGACGATCGTCGCGCGCGCATACGACGATCAACCGAACGGCACCACCGGCGTCACGGTGCCCGCAATTCCGATCGACTCCGCGCTCACACGCAACGACGTCGCCGCGCTCATCGCGCCGCGCGATCTCACCCGCTATCGTTTCAACGTCGGCGTGCGCAGCATCGACCCGGCCACCCTCGACGTCACGATCCGCGACGCCGCCGGCATCACGCGCCATACACGCTCGCTCACATTCGCCGCACACGAGTTCCTGCAGCAACCCGGCAACTCGTTCGCCGGGATCGCGCTGCAGCCCGACGATTCGATCGAGATCCGCGTCATCGAAGGCAACGCGATCGTGTACGCGACGACCGTCGACAACGCGACGAACGATTCGTCGCTGCAGGTGTTGCGGCGGTAAGCGCGCCCGAGAGGCCGTCCCTACGCCATCAACTGCCGCAGCACGAACGGCAGGATCCCGCCGTGCTCGTAGTAATCCACCTCGATCGGCGTATCGATGCGCACTGTGACCGCGACATCCTGCGTTTTGCCGTCGCCGCGATGAATGCGCAGCGTCGCTTGTTGACGCGGGCGCAGCACACCTTCGATCCCAACGACGTCGAACGTTTCGGTGCCGTCGAGGCCGAGCGTTTGCGCGTTCGTGCCGTCGGCGAATTGCAACGGCAGCACGCCCATGCCGACCAGGTTCGAGCGATGGATGCGCTCGAAGCTTGCGGCGACGACGGCGCGGACGCCGAGGAGGCGGGTGCCTTTGGCGGCCCAGTCGCGGGAGCTGCCGGTGCCGTATTCGTGGCCGGCGAGGATCACCAGCGGCACATTCTCCGACGCATACTTCATCGCGGCGTCGTAGATCGCCATCCGTTCGCCGGATGGGTGGTGAACAGTAACGCCGCCTTCCACTCCGGGCACCATCAGATTCTTGATGCGCACATTGGCGAACGTCCCGCGCGTCATCACTTCATCGTTGCCGCGGCGCGAGCCGTAGCTGTTGAAGTCCTCGACCGACACTCCGTTCTCGAGCAGGTAACGTCCGGCCGGTGAGCTCGGCTTGATCGAGCCGGCGGGGCTGATGTGGTCCGTGGTGACCGAGTCGCCGAAGATCGCCAATGGCTTCGCGCCGACGACATCGGCGGCTTTTCCGGCCTGCATGCCGAAATCGCGAAAGAACGGCGGCTCGTGGATGTACGTCGAGGTCGCATCCCACTCGTAGACCGTGCCGGTCGACGAAGGGATCTCGTTCCACAGCGGATTCTGTTCGGCGAAGTTCGCGTACATGCGGCGGAAGTCTTCCGGCGACAGCGCCATCTGCACCGCCTCGCGCACTTCATCGAGCGTCGGCCAGATGTCGCGGAGATAGACCTCGTGTCCGTCGCTCGACCTGCCGATCGGATCGTTCGACATGTCGATGTCGATGCGTCCGGCGAGCGCGAAGGCAACGACGAGCGGCGGCGACATCAAAAAATTCGCCTTGATCGACTGATGCACGCGCGCCTCGAAATTGCGGTTGCCGCTGAGCACCGAGACGCCGATGAGGTCGTGCCGGGTGATCGCGTCTTCCACGCGCGGATCGAGCGGGCCGGAGTTGCCGATGCAGGTCGTGCAGCCGTAGCCGACGGTGTGAAAGCCGAGGCGGTTGAGGTATTGCTCGAGGCCGGCTTTGCGGTAGTACTCGGTGACGACGCGCGAGCCCGGCGCGAGCGACGTCTTCACGACCGGAGGCACTTTCAGCCCGCGCTCGACGGCCTTCTTCGCGAGCAGACCCGCCGCGAGCATCACCGACGGATTCGACGTGTTCGTGCACGACGTGATCGCGGCGATGAGCACGTCGCCGTGATGGAGGTCCGCGACATGGGTCGGCGTATCTTCCGCGAACGCCACCGCGTCGACACGATCGGGCGACGGGCGGTTGTTCACCATCTCGTATTCGGTCAGCTCGCTGGTGTTGCGCGTGTCCTTCGCGCCCGGCACCGTCTCCATCGCCTGTTCGCCGCCGCCTGCCACATGCGGCGTCTTCGCTTCGGCGCCGACGATCGTCTTCACTTTTCGCGACACCTCTTCGAGCGTCTTCCCATACCCATTCGGCACGTCGGCCTGCAGCATGTTCACGAACGTCGGCTTGAGAACGTCGATCTCGATGCGGTCCTGCGGGCGCTTCGGGCCGGCGACGCTCGCGCGAACGCTCGACAGGTCGAGCTCGAGCACCTTCGTGTACTGCACGTCGCCTTTTTTCGGGATGCCGAACATCCCCTGCGCCTGGTAATAGCTGCGGAAGTTGTCGATCTGCTCTTTCGTGCGTCCGGTAAGCTCGAGATAGCGACAGGTTTCCTCGTCGATCGGGAAATAACCCATTGTTGCGCCGTACTCGGGGGCCATGTTGGCGATGGTGGCGCGGTCGGCGACGCCGAGGGACTCGGCGCCCTCGCCGAAATACTCGACGAACTTGCCGACCACTTTCGCGTGGCGAAGAAGTTGGGTGATGGTGAGCACGAGATCGGTGGCCGTGACGCCTTCGCGCAACTGCCCGGTGAGATGCACGCCGACCACGTCCGGCGTGAGGAAGTAAACAGGTTGACCAAGCATGCCGGCTTCGGCCTCGATGCCGCCCACGCCCCACGCGACGATGCCGAGACCGTTGATCATGGTGGTGTGCGAGTCCGTGCCGACGAGCGAGTCGGGATACCAGACGCCCTCCTTCTCCAGCACGCCGCGCGCGAGATACTCGAGGTTCACCTGGTGCACGATGCCGATGCCGGGAGGCACGACCTGGAAACCGCTGAACGCCTGCATGCCCCACTTGAGGAACTGATAGCGCTGCTGGTTGCGCTTGAACTCGATCTCCATGTTCAACGTCAGCGCATCGGGACGGTTCGAGAAGTCGACCTGCACGGAGTGATCGATGACGAGATCGACGGGCACCAGCGGCTCGATGATCTTCGGGTCCTTGTTCGCGCGTTGCGCGGCCGTGCGCATGGCCGCGAGATCGACGAGCAGCGGCACGCCGGTGAAGTCCTGCAGCAGCACGCGGGCGACCATGAACGGGATCTCGTCGGTGCGCTCGGCGGTCGCGCCCCAGTTCGCAAGCGTGCGCACGTCGTTTTCCGTGATCTTCTTCCCGTCGACGTTGCGCAGCACCGACTCGAGCACCACGCGGATGCTGACCGGCAGCTTCGAGACCGGACCGATGCCGCCCTGTTCGAGCTTCGGGAGCGAGTAGAACTGGCCAGAATGACCGTTCGCGAGAGTGAAGGAATCGAGCGTGTCGAAGGTGTTGTGCGGCATTTCGGCGGGAGTCTATAACCTCGAATTGAGAATTGAGAATTGGGAATTGAGAATTTGATCGCTGAGCTCGTGGCGCCGGGCGCGGCATTGCTCGAAGGATGGAGCGACGACGGGACGTGGCAGATCGTGCTGCCGTGGCCGGAGGAGACGCGCGAGTTGCCGTGGGAGCGCGCATGCGAGTGGAAATCGTTTTTGCGCGAGCTGGAGCTCGAGGCGGTTGTCGATGAGCATCCGTCGCCGTTTGCTGGCGGGTGGGTTGGGTATCTGTCGTACGAGGCGACCGCGTGCGACGAGGGAGCGCGTCCGCGCGAGGAGCATCCGCCGGAGCCGGCCGCGTTTTTTGCGCGGCATCGATCAGGGATCGCGATCGACCCGCAGGGGAACGCGCACGCGTTCGGTCCGTCAGCCTCTGGAGCGACGGGCTCTCAGCCCGGCGACAAGACGACATCCGACGGGCTGAGAGCCCGTCGCTCCAGATTGCAGGATTCCTTCGACGACGGCGCTTACGCGCGCGCCGTCGAGCGCATCCGCGAATCCATCCGCGATGGGGACGTCTACCAGGTCAACCTCACGCGCTCCTTCACGCTCCCCCAGCGCTGCGACGCAGCCGCGCTCTATCGTGCGCTCACCGCGCCGCAGCCACCGCGCTCGTCCGCGTTCCTGCGCGGGAACGGGTGGACGATCTGCAGCGCGTCCCCGGAAGTGTTGCTGCGCTTCGATCGCAATCGCGGCATCGCGGAGTCGCGCCCGATCAAAGGCACCGTGCGCCGCGCGGACGATGACGCCGCCGCCATCGCATCGCTCGTCGCCTCCGACAAGGACGCGTCCGAACATCTGATGATCGTCGACGTCGTGCGCAACGACTTCGGCAAGATCGCGCCGCCGGGCGCGGTGTCGGTCTCCGACTTCCGCACCGTGCGCACGCTCGAGCATGTGCATCACCTCGAATCGACCGTGCGCGCGAGGGGTCTGCACGGACTCGACCTCTGCGACGTCCTCGCCGCGATCTCTCCGGCCGCGTCGATCACCGGTGCGCCGAAACGCGCCGCGGTGCAGATCATCCGCGACCTCGAGCCGGTGCCGCGCGGTGTGTATTGCGGCTCGATCGGCTACATCGACGCGCGCGGTCACGCGGAGCTCAGCGTGGCCATTCGCACGGCGGTGGCCACCAACGCCTCCGTCCGCTATCACGCCGGCGGCGGCATCGTATGGGACTCCGATCCCGCCGCCGAAGACGACGAGACGCGCGCGAAGTCGGCGGCGTTCCTCCGGTTCGCCGGAGCGGAGACGTGATCTTCGAAACGATGCTTGCCATCGATGGACGGATCGTGCAGTTGGAGGAGCACTTCGAGCGACTGCGCACGTCCGCGCTCGCGCTGGGTTTGCCTCCGCCCGATGAAAGCGCATTCCGATCTGGAGCGGCGGGCTCTCACCCCGTCGGCCCCGTTCGACGGGCGAAGAGCCCGTCGTTCCAGATCGCCCTGCGCTGCGTGTACGACGGTGCGTTCTCGTTCTCCTCAGGACAGATCCCCGCGCGAACATTGCGCCGCCGCAAAGGCGCTCGCGTGGTTACCCTCGATCGCAGCATCGTCCGCGAGCAGCCCGAGCACAAGCTGACGTCCTACGCGGAATGGTTGCGCGATCAGACCATCGAAGCCGACGAAGCGCTGTTCATCGATCGCCGCGGCCGCGTTCTCGAAGGATTGACCACGAACGTCTTCGCGACCGATGGCTCGACGCTCATCACAGCACGCGATCGCGTTCTCCCCGGCATCGTCCGCTCATGGGTCCTCGCCAACGCCAGACGCGCCGGTCTGCGCGTCATCGAACGCCGGCCCACGATCGACGAGCTGCGCGGCGGCTCGTTCCTGACCAGCAGTCTGACGCTGCTCGCGCCGATCGTGACCATCAACACACTCGCATGTACACGGCCCGGTCCGGCATTCGCCACGCTCCGTCGTCTTTACCGAGCCGAAATAGCGCGTGCATCGCGCGCCGTTTCCCGAGGTACTCCATGAAACGGCTCTCCTCGGCAGCATTGGTTCTCGTTCTCGTCGCCCTCAGCGCCGACGCCGGTCCGCGTCGCCGCGCCGTCGCACAGCCCGGCACGCGTCCCTCCGAATCAACACCTGCCGGCTGGCTCGCCGCAAACGCGCACGTGCTCCACAGCATCGACCTTGTTCCCGACTCCAGCGACCTCCGCCCGCTCCGCTCCATGATCGGCTCCAGCGAAATGGTCGCCCTCGGCGATGTCACGCACGGCACGCACGAGTTCTACACGGTCAAGTTGCGCGTGGTGGACTTCCTCGTGCGCGAGCTCGACTTCGACGTGGTCGCCTTCGAGGCGCCGTTCCCGCTCGTCGAGCGCATCAATCAATACGTGCAGGGCGGACCGGGTAACGCCCGCGCGCTGCTCAACGAGATGTCGCCGATCACGTACTTCTTCTGGGATGCCGAGGAGATTGCGGCGCTGGTGGAGTGGATGCGTGAGTACAACGCCCATCGCGGCGCCCGCCGTCCGGTCTTCGTCGCCGGCTTCGACGTCACGCAGCCCGACGCCTCATCGAACGCCGTGGTCACGTATTTGCGCAGCGTCGATCCCGTGTACGCGGTCGAAGCGGAGCAGCAGTACGCGTGCGCGCGGGAGTCGAACCTGATCATCGACAAGGATTGCCAGACCAGGGCGAAACGGATTCTCGACGCGCTCACGGAACGCGAGGCCGAGCTGATCGCGAAATCGTCGCGGACGGCGTACGACGATGCGCAGCATCAGGCGCGCGTGGTGGTGCAGAGCCGCTTCCCGTTCGGTTCGGACCGCGATCAAGCGATGGCCGCGAACGCAATCTGGCTGCGCGACCGGCGCGGAGAAACCGGGAAGATGATTCTCTGGGGACACAGCGCACATTTCGCGCAATCGGAGCACGCGTGGACCGGCCGGCGCCCGATGGGCAAAGTCCTCGAAGAGAGCATCGGCGGCGACTTCTTCACCATCACCACGATGACCGCGGCCGGAACCTTTCTGCAATGGGAGGACCCGACGCACACGCGCAACTTCGTCGCGAAAACAACCGCGCTTCCGTCGGTTGCGCCGGGCTCCTACGAATCGTTCTTTCGCCTGCGCGGCGAGCCGTTCCTGCTGATCCCATTCCGCAAGGCGTTGCCGGAATGGCTGGCGACGCCGAAGCTCTACAACGCCGCGGGCGTGAATGGCCTGCCGGGCATCGTCGGCTCGTTGCCGCTGCAGTACGACGCGGCCATCTTCATCGATACGACGACACCGCTGCGCCCGATTCCCGACTGACGTTGATATGGAGTGCGGCGGCAGAGCCGCCGCATTGGAAAGCGGCAGCTGCGCTGCCGCACTCCATAACTACGCCGCTCCGGCCCGCCGCTCGGGCCAGCCTCTCCGTTTCACCTCGTCGAACGTCAGAAGCGCGTTCGCGTAGTAGTCGCGAAGCAGGTGCTGGTCCGGGTTCCACTGCCACGCGTCTTCGATCTCCGGCATTCCGCCGCGATCCTCGAAGAGCTCGTCGCGCCACTGGTCGACCGGTACGATGAGATGTCGCAGCTCGAGCACCTGCCTGGCCGCCTTCCACAGCTCCTTCGGCGTTTTCTCGCGCAGCAACCACGCGCGCGCGCCCCATTCGTCGCGCGCTCGCTCGATCTCGCGCAGCATCGCTTCCTCGGTCAGCACCGGATGCTTCGTGAAGATCGACGCCACCATCGTCACCGGCGTCACGGGCAGAGCGTTGGAGATCTCGCTCATCACCAGTTCGGCGAGCTGCTGCAGGTCCGGCTTGCGCTCGTCGTATGTTGCCGCGAGTAGCCCGGGATGCTCGCGCGCGAAATCATCGACGCTGATCGGCGTGCCGAACGAAACGATCGCGTAGCCATAGCGCTTGAAGCGATGGAAGAGGCCGCGGAAGAAGCTCTTGAAGAGATAGTCGAACGTAGTCTTGAGCTTCTCCCCTTTCGTCGACCGTTCCTCGCGCCCCAGGAGTTCCTCGGTCAGGTTGCGATCTTCGAGGACGCGGTCGTAATTCACGGCCGTCGGGATGATGAACAATGGCGCGCTGAACTCCGGATCGCGTTTCGCCGAGACGAGGTAATCGAGCATTCCCAGCTTCGGTTTCTGGAACGCGCCGTCGCGCGTCAGGCCGCCTTCGATGAACACGCCCTGTGTCACGCCATGCCGGGTGATGGTCTGCACGAACTTCGAAAGGATCGCGTGATACAGCGGCTCGCGATAGCGGCGCCGCACGAAATAGCCGCCGAACCATTTGAAGACGTGGTTGAGCGGCCACACGCGCGCCCACTCGCCGATTGCGTACGAGAGCGAGATGAACTTGAAGAGCATGTGCGCGACGAGCACGTAGTCGGCGTTCGAGCGGTGGTTGATGATGTACACCACGGCCGCGCCTTTCACGGCGCGATCGTTGAAGTCGCGGATCGGTTTGCGCTCGACGACGACGCGATAGAGGAAATGCATGATTGCGCGTGCGACCGGCGCGCCGATGCGGTAATACGCGAGGATGTTGAACTTCGGGACGATCTCCTTCAGGTACGCGCGCGCCTGCTTGCGGGCCTGCTCGACCGAGACGTGATGATCGCGCGCGTAGTTCTGCACGGCCTGCACGATCTCGCGGCTGCCAAAGACCTCCAGCTCGATCTCCGCATGCCGCCGTTTGAGCTTGAACTTGTCGACGTGGATGCGCCGCGCGCGCTGGAACCGCCGCGCGTGCCGCTTGCCGAACACGAGCGCGACCGCGCCGATGACGAGCAGCACCGCGCCGATCAGGAGAAACGTGTTCATGCGTGGCGGAGAGTTTACGCGGACTGCAACTCGAGCACGTGACCGGTGAGCCAGAAGGTGCCCTTCACGACGCCTCCCACTTTCGGAACGGTGGCGAGCACAGTCGGACGCGCGACGAGATCGAACCTGCCGCCGTAGCTCTCGACCTGCGCCGAATGACGGCAAGCATCCCCTCGTCGCGCAGCAGATCGCGATTCGCGTACTTCGCTTTGTACGTCGCGACCGCGGCGTCCCAGATCACTTGTTCGTCCGCGGTCAATGTTGCACGCGCCGGCTCGCCCCGCGCGACGACGCGCAGGAAGTGATGAAGGTTCACCCACAGGTCGCTCTGGATTGCGAACAGCGGCGGCGCCGGTGACGCAACACGCGCAGATGCGCAGCTCAACGCCAGTGACTGCGATCCACGGAACCCACGCGAGACGTTTGTGATCATCGCTTCAGAACTGCATCGCCATTGCGAACGATGCCCTGAGCATGCCGGCGCTCTTGATGGCCTCGAGCTGGAGCTGTTCGCCGCCGCGCCGGAAGATTCCGTCGCTGTCATTGCGCGTACGGCGTGCCGCCGCGCTGTAACGCGCCGCTGCATGCACGCGATCGGTCATCGCGTCGTCGAAATAGAGCTGCGAGGTGAACTCATATTTATTCGCGCGCACCTTGAAGTGAATGTGCACGGTACGGCCGGGATACCATCCCGGATAAATCGTGACGAAGCGCGCCGCGCCACGATCGTCCGTCGCCTGATATCCCCGCAGGAATGACTCGCGATCGCCGACTCCCGAATAGACGCCCGCCGCATCGCAATGCCAGAGGTCGACCTGAGCGTCCGGCAGCGGCTCGCAGCGGTCCTTGTTCAATCGCGAGATCGTGAGCGCGAGCGCGAGCGGCGTACCGCCCTTGCCGTCGCGGATGTCACTCCGGTTCAGGTCACCATCGACGAAGAACGGACCTTCGGTTTGCTGCGGCCGGACGACACACGCCGGCGCGCTCGGAGTTGCAGCGTTCCCGGTGCCGTGGGTGAGCCAGGCCACACCTGCGACGCCGAGGAGCGCCACGACCTCGCGGCGGGAGAACAAGTGGCCAACCGGTTCGTCGTCGTGCATCACCAGTGCATGGTCAGCGCCTCGCGCATCTGTTCGCGCGAGAGGAGCGCGGCGGTGCGAGACTCGAGTTGTTTCGCCGCGCGAAGCAGTTCGTCGGGCACCGTGTCCTCGTAGAGCTCAGCACGCACCACGCGGATGTTCGCTTCGAGGATTTCGATCTGCGCGGGCGCCAGCTCCGCGCGATGCGCGTCGAGCCATCGCGAGATGTGCGTCTGCACGAGCGCCGCTTTCTCGGTTGCAGGCAGTGCATTGAAGATGGCGAGCCGGTCGGACCAGCCCATTCCGCGGAAGTGTTGGTAGTCGATCGTCATCGCGGCACCGCCGACGAGTCTACTCCCGCGTGCCGGAGTATGCTGCACCTCCAGGAGGACCTATGCTCACTTCTTCTCCTGTCACGACGATTCTTCCCGTCATCGACGCCGAGCGCGCCCGTGACTTCTACCAGGACGTCCTCGGATTGCGTTACGCCGGCCAGAGCGGTGACGGCAAGCACCTCTTCGCCATCGGCAGTGGAACTCTCGCACTGATGCAGAAGCCCGAGGGGACGAAAGCGGAGCACACCGCGTTGAGCTTCGAGGTCGCGGACGCAACACGCGCCGTGCAAGAGCTGACGAGTCGCGGCGTCACGTTCGAGGATTACGACTTTCCGAATCTGAAGACAGTCGACAAAGTCTGCATTCTCGGTTCCGAAAAGGCGGCCTGGTTCAAGGACACAGAAGGAAACATTCTGTGTGTGCATCAGGTGATCGGGTGATTTCGCCTACCGTTCCGCTGCCTCTTTGATGACCGCTCCGCGCGAGATCAACAGTCGTTCGAGATATCGGCGCAATAGAAGTTTCTCCGCAATACGTCCAATGAATCCGAACGGCGCCGAAAACCCGAGCACGTCCTTCATGACAGTCACATTCGCATCGCGCACGAAGAAATGGTCGTGCACAAAAGAGCGGAAGGCGCCGCGCACCATCGAATCCTGAAAGTAATTGGGCGGGTCGAAGGCGGTGATTTTCGAGGTGAAGTGCTGGTAAATGCCGAAATGGCGTCCGCGCCAGGTCACTTCTTCGCCCGATTCGATCAAGCCCGTCGTGCGACCGGCGACCGCCCGTTCATTGGTATGGGCAAGCGAGCGAACGTGCAGGTCGAGATCGCGGGCGGCGTCGAAACATTGCTGTAATGGCGCGTGAATCCGCGTCTCGGTGACGATCAGTTCCACGTCAGCCCAGTTTTGCCAGCTCCGCTTCGAGGTACTCCAGCGCGTTCTCGAGTGCGGTGCGATGCACTTCCGAGGTGGCGGTCTCGAGCTCGCGCGTAATACGCGCCTTCGAAAGCTCCAGCCCTTCACGCTTGCGCGCGCGCTCCAGTTCTTCCGCGGTGCGCGGCGCCTTCGCGTTGACCGGGTCCGGCTCCGACTGCTGCGACTCGACGGACTTACTCTCCCATCCGCGTGCCATGCGTCATTGTGGCACGATCACGGGCGCGAGCTCGGGCCGTTTCGCGTGGCGCCCGTCGCCGGACGACTTTCCCTGCAGATGCCGCCACACCCACGGCAGCAGATGGCGCCGCCCCCACGCCAGCTCCGCGCGCACGAGATCCATCGCCGTCGTCCGCGGCCGCTCCGGCAGCGGCTCGGCCCACGATTTGTCCGTTCCCGGCAGGCCGATGTGATACGCAAGCGCGTCGGCGATGCGGGCGTGGCCGATCGAGTTCGCATGCAGGCGATCGTCCGACCACACGCGCGGATCGGACGCCACCGGATACGCGGCCAGGTCACAAAGAATCGCGCCGGTACGCGCGCACGCGGAGCGAATCGTTTCGTTGAGCAGCAGCACGCGTGCGCCGAGGATGCGGGCGAAGGGCATGACGTCGCGGAGATCGGGGAGCGTGAACGTGATCACCGTCGCGCCGATGCCGACCAGCGCGGATTGCATCGCCTCGAGATCCGCGCCGAACGCGGCCGCATCGAAACGCCGCCGCAGCACGTCGTTGGTCCCGGCAACGACAGTCGCCAGATCGGGACGCATCGCCAGCGCGGGCGCGAGTTGCTCCTCGCGAATCTCACGCGTCGTCCGCCCACGAATGGCGAGATTCGCGTAAAGCAAACTCCCCTGCCCCGCCGCGATGCGCTCCGCGAGCCGGTTGGCCCAGCCGCGATAGCCGCCCTGCCCGTCCGGATCGTCGAGCCCTTCGCTCGTGCTGTCGCCGATGGCTACGTAACGCTCGTACATGGTCATCGCGAGTTTAGATGTTCTGGAGCGACGGGCTCTTAGCCCGTCGGACCTCGCGACCGGCCGGGCCGACGGGCTAAGAGCCCGTCGCTCCAGATTTACTTCAGAAAGCCAGCCGCAAGTATCCCTCGGGTCCGCGGATCTGCATGTCCAGCGAGCCGTTGAGCGTCTCCTGCGCGACGTCGACGTTCAGCCGGAAGTAACTGTACGCCGCGCCGATGCCCAGCCACGACAGCGGACGATATTCGAGCCGCGCGTTCGCCGTCAGCGCATCGCCGGTATAGCCCTCGATCGTCACGCGCGGCAGCATGGACACGCTGCCCTCGGCATGCAACCGCCGCGTGAGCGCGATGCGTCCCTGCAGACCCGCGAGCGCGACCGGCACGTCCGTCTCGGCGCGCTCGCTCAACGTCACGGTCTGATCCTCGGTCTCTGCGATGATGCTCGCGTTGAACGACAGCGCCGCCGCGCCGATGCCGATGCCGATGCCGTCGCGTTCCGTGCGCCGCATCCAGTATGTGTACGTCGCGCTCCTGTAATCGAGGTCGAGCTCGGTGGTCACGAGCGCGCGCACGGGATAGACCTCGTCGCGGAACACGATCTCGCGATCGATCTGCTCGAAGCCGCTGCGCGGTGCCGAGAAATACGTCGCGGCAAGCTCGTGTCGTGCGAACGGCCGCCACTGCACGCCGAATCGTTGCAGCGTCTTGGAGTCTTCGAGGCCGAGGTCGCGCTCGAAGCTGACGGTGGTGCCCGTGCCGGTGTCGTCGGGATCGAACCGCACGTTCGTCTCGAATGAAGCGGCGGATGCTCCGCCGGTGATGCTGAAGCGCGGGAAGAGGTCCTGCGCGGCCAGGGGCAACGCGAGAAACAGCAGCAGAACGAGGCGTCTCATACTTCGGCCGTTTTCATGTTCCGCGCCCGGCGTACACTACCGCGCGTGAAAAACGACCTCGACCGCCGCACGTTCCTCACGCTGGCCGGCATGGCTACCGCCGCGTCGTTCGCGCGCCCGCTGGAGTTGTTCGGGCAGCCGCAGCCCGAGCTCGAGGAGCTCACGATCTCCGCGATGCAGGACGGCATGCGCAACCATCGCCTCACCGCCCGCACGCTCGCCGAGCAATACCTCGGCCGCATCGCCGCGATGGACAAGCGCGGGCCTGCCATCAACTCCATCATCGAATTGAACGCCGACGCGTTGCGCATCGCGGACGCACTCGATCGCGAACGTGCCGCCGGCCGCGTGCGCGGTCCGATGCACGGCATCCCGATCCTCATCAAAGACAACATCGACACCGCCGACGCGATGCGTACGAGCGCCGGATCGCTCGCGCTCGCCGATTCGATCGCGGCGCGCGATGCGCACGTCGTCAAGCGCCTGCGCGAAGCCGGCGCCGTGATCCTCGGCAAAACGAATCTCAGCGAATGGGCGAACTTCCGTTCCACGCACTCGACGAGCGGCTGGAGCGCGCGCGGCGGCCTGACGAGGAATCCGTACGGCCTCAATCGCAACGCGTGCGGCTCGAGCACGGGCACAGGCGCGGCGATCGCGGCGAATTTCGCCGCGGTTGGCGTCGGCACGGAAACGGACGGCTCGGTCGTGTGTCCGTCGTCATCGAGTGGCCTGGTCGGATTGAAGCCGACGGTCGGATTGGTGAGTCGCAGCGGCATCATCCCGATCTCGCACAGCCAGGACACCGCCGGCCCGATGACCCGCACCGTCACCGACGCCGCGATCCTCCTGGGCGCGATGACCGGCGTCGACTCACTCGACGCGATCACGCTGCGGAGCCGCGGTCACGCCGCCGCGGATTACACGCAGTTCCTCGACGCGAACGGCTTGCGCGGCGCGCGCATCGGTGTCGCGCGGCAATCGTTCGGATTCAACGACGCGGTCGACAAAGTCATGAACGAAGCGATCGAAGCGATCCGCGGACTGGGCGCGACCATCGTGGATCCGGCGAATCTCGCGACCGACGGCAAGTTCAACGACAGCGAGTTCGAAGTGCTGCTCTACGAATTCAAGGCCGATCTCAACGCCTATCTCGCCGCGCTTGGGCCGAATGTGAAAACGCGCACGCTCGCCGATCTCATCAAGTTCAACGAGGAACATCGCGAGTTGGAGATGCCGTACTTTGGCCAGGAGATTTTCGAGATGGCCGAAAAGAAAGGGCCGCTCACCAGCGCCGAATATCGCAAGGCGCTGGCGAAGAATCATCGCCTCGCGCGGACGGAAGGGATCGACGCGACGCTGAGGAAGGACAAGCTCGACGCGGTGATCGCGCCGACCGGCGGACCGGCGTGGACGACGGATCTCATCAACGGCGATCACTACACCGGCGGCTACTCGAGCGCGTCGGCGGTCGCGGGATATCCGCACATCACGGTGCCGGCTGGTTCGTGCGCGGATTGCCGGTGGGGATCTCATTCTTCGCGGGCGCGTGGAGCGAAGGGAAGTTGCTGAAGTATGCGTATGCGTTCGAGCAGGCGACGAAGGCGCGCAAGGCGCCGGCGTTTGTGGCGAGCGTGTAAGCCGCCGCGGCGTTCCATACAATGCGCGCATGAAACGCCTTCTCGCGATTGCACTATTTGCATTGACCGCGTCCGCTGCATCGAAGCCGTTCTCCGTCGTCGAGGCCACCATCCCCGAGATGCAGGCCGCGCTCAAAGACGGCCGCGTCACCTCGCGCGACCTCGTGCTGCAGTACCTCGTGCGCATCGCCACGTACGAAGACAAGCTGAACGCGATCGTCACCGTCAACCCGAAAGCGCTCGAGGAAGCGGACGCTCGCGATCGCGAGCGCAAGGCGGGCAAAGTGCGCGGGCCGCTACACGGCATCCCGATCGCGCTGAAGGACAACATCCACACGACCGACATGCCCACTACCGGCGGCGCACTGGCGTTTGCGGAGCTGACCCCGCCATACGACGCGACCGTCACGAAGAATTTGCGCGACGCGGGCGCGATCATCCTCGCGAAAACGCAGCTCACCGAGCTCGCGAACTGGGTCGCGGGCTCGCCGACACCGATGCCGACGAACTACAACGCGCTGACCGGCTACGGCTTCAATCCCTACGATCCGCGCCGCGACCCGCGCGACGCGACGTCGGACGGACGCCCCGCGCTCGCCACCGGCGGCTCGAGCTCAGGCACCGGCACCGCCGCAAATTTCTGGGCCGCGAACGTCGGAACCGAGACCTCCGGCTCGATCCTCAGTCCGGCGAACGCGAACATGCTCGCCGCGGTGAAGCCGACCGTCGGCCGCATCTCGCGCTACGGCATCATTCCGATCACCGCCGATCAGGACACCGCCGGTCCGATGGCCCGCACCGTCACCGACGCGGCGATCCTCCTCGGCGTCCTCGAAAGCGACGATCCGCACGATCCGGTCGGCGACGGCTGCACTGCTCCGCCGAATCGCGACTACACGCAATACCTCAAACGCGATGGCTTGAAAGGGGCGCGCATCGGCATCCCACGCGCGTTCTACTACGACAAGTTCACGCCGCCGCAGCTCGGCGAGAAAGCAGAGAATCCGCGCGGCGGACTCAATCCCGAGCAGCTCAAGGTGATGAACGAAGCGATCGAGGCGCTGCGCGCGCAGGGCGCGGTGATCGTCGATCCGGCCGACATCCCGAGCGTCGTCGCGAAGGATCCGAACGAGAGCCTGCTGCACTGGACCAACTGCACCACGATGGACGCGGTCAAGGAGAAGCGCTGTTCGATCGTCTTCGCCTACGGCATGGAACGCGACTTCCACACCTGGCTTCGGTCCCTTGGCAACGCGGCGCCGGTGAAGTCACTCGCGGAACTGCGCGCGTGGAACACGGCGCATCAGAAGATGGGCGCGATCAAGTACGGCCAGTCGCTGCTCGACATCTCGAACGCGATGGATCTGGAGCTGTTCAAGGCGCGCTATGAGGCGGACCGCGCGAAGGACGTTCGTCTGAGCGCGACCAACGGGATCGATGCGGCGATGGATACGCATAAGCTCGACGCGCTGCTGTTTCCCGCGGGGTTCGGCGCATTCATTTCGGCGCGGCCGGGATATCCGACGGTGACGGTGCCCTTCGCGATGGTACCGAATGCGCCGACGCCGGCGTTTCCGGAGACGTTCACCGCGAAACCGACGCCGTTCGGCGTGAGCTTCACCGGACGCGCATGCAGCGAGCCGACACTGCTGCGGATCGGGTACGCATTCGAGCAGGCGACGAAGCGAAGAGTGCCGCCGTCGTTGTTTCCGTAGCGCACAACGCACCCCTCATCCGGCCTTCGGCCACCTTCTCCCCTCGCCGAGGGGAGAAGGCTACATAACACGCTGCCCGAAGTAGCCTTCGCCCCACGTCAGTGGGCGGAAGGTGGCCGAAGGCCGGATGAAGGGCATGCTTCTGCCGCGGCCGCGAATTCGCGCGCCAATGGGCTGTTCACGGCGCGAAAGTCTTCGAGCGCGCCCGCGCAATCTTTCGCTTCGAGGCGATAGCGGCCGCGGAACAGGCGCAGTTCGGGATCACCCGGCTTCGCGGCAACCGCCTGTTCGAGCAATCGCAGGCTGCGCGCGGCGTCGCCCTTGCGCTGATATGTGATCGCGCGCCCGATGACGTGCTTGCGACCTTCCGCCAATCCGCCCGCAAGCGCACGCACAAGCAGGTCGTCGGAGCGATCGCGATCGCGTCCGAGAAGCAGGTCGCTGTAGTTCCACAACGCCGAAGCGTGATTGGGATCGATGGCGACGGCCTGCTCGAACGCGGCGATGGCATCGTCGTACTGCTTGCGCTCTTTCAGGATCAGTCCGCGGTTGCTGTACCAACCTGACGTGCGCGTCGATCCGGCCGGAGCAGAAGTGGCCTCGTCCGCGCCGATGTAGCCGAGCGCTTTGAGCTTCGCCAGCTCTTCGTTCGCTGGCTGCGTGGCGACAGGTTTCATCGGCACGAAGTGCTTGCGATAGTCGACCTGCAGCTTCGATCCAGGTACGAAGATCGGCGACGCGGTGAGGTCCGCGCTGTTCGGCATTCCTGCCAGCGCGAGCAGCGTCGGCGCAACCTGCGCGATGTGCTGTTGCGGACCAGTGCGTCCGCGCGCCACGATCCCTTCGCCCCACAACACGTACACGCCCGCATTGCGATGCCACTTCGCGGCCGTGCCCGCGGCGAAGCTCGACAACTCTGCCGGGCGGTCCTCGAACCAGTGAAAGCCGTGATCGGATGCGATCATCAAGCGCGCACCGTACTTTTGCGCGAGCGCTTTGTATTCGCCGAGGAGGCGATCGATTTCGCGAAAGTAGAGGGCGGGGATGTTCGAGTAGCGCGCGAAATCGGCTTCGCTGATATGCGCCTGCCGCGGCGGCGTGTAAGGCGCGAAGATGTGGCCGATGCTGTCGGTGCCCTGCACGTAGAGAATGGTGAGGTCGGGCCGCGTCTCCGCGAAATATTCGCGCGCAAGACGGTCGTACGTCGCGGTGTCGATGAGAATGCGCCGCAGCGCACTCACGGGATCCGAGTAAGGATCGCCGCCTGCAGCGTGCGCCAACCCATACTTCGCGAGATCGGTTTGTTTCTCGACATCGGCGCGTACCTTGCGCGCCCACGCCTGGCGCGATGATGGATAGACGGTCTCGGTTGCGGTGAAGAAGCGATCCGAAACGACGACGCCGCGCACCGGCTCGGGCGGATACGTCGCCCACAAGCCAAACACCGCGACACTTTTGCCGGCCTGTGTGGCCATGTTCCAGATCGCCGGCAGCTTTCGCTCATCGCTCGTGATCGGCTCCTTCGCGCCTGTGACGGGATGAAAGCGCGTGAAATCGAGGATCTCGTGCTCGAGCGGTGACGCGCCGGTCATCATCGTCGTCCACAGCAGCGGCGAGAGCGGCGGATGTTCCGTGAGCAACTCTCCGGCGATGCCCTCGCGGACGAGCGACTGAAGGTTCGGCATCGAGCCCGCGCGCATGAATGCGTCGAGCAACTGCCAGTCGGCGCCATCGAGTCCGATGAAGATGACCGGCTTCGTTTTGGTTGAAAGCGATGCGATTCCCGCGACGGGCAGCGTCACACGCGCGCTATGAGGGACGCGCAATCGCACCGTGAGCGCTTGCGGATGGAACGCGGTGAGCTCTCGTTTGAGCGATGCCGCGGCGGCCTCTCCGGTGCCGCGCGGATCGCGTCGCAACTCGTCGACGGGAGCGTTCGCGATCCACGATCGCGTGAACTGTTCGACGCGCAAAGCAAGTGACGCACACGGAACGCGATCGGTAGCCGTGAAATCGAAACGCACGGCGACGTCGATGATCTCGCCGCCCGCGTCGGCGAATGGATAGCGCCGATCGAACGGTGAACACCTGTCCCGCCGCAACAGGGCCAACCCCACGACGATCGCGGCGACAACGACTAACGCGCCGAACAGCCAGCGTTTCACGGCTGAGAACGTATCATCCGCACCCATGAAAACGCTTGCATTCACCTTGCTGCTCGCCATGCCGCTCGCCGCGCAAACACAGGGACTGCGCGTCTACATCTCCGCGGACATGGAAGGCGTCGGCGGCGTGGTGACCGGCGAGCAGCTCTCGCCGACCGGCTTCGAGTACGCGAAGGCGCGCGAGCTGATGACCGAGGAGGTCCTCGCGGCCATCGCGGGTGCGCGCGACGCCGGCGCAACCGACATCGTGGTCAGCGACTCGCACGGCAACTTTCAGAACCTGCTCATCGACCGTCTGCCGAAAGACATCTCGATCATTCGTGGCGGACCGCGTCCGCTGTCGATGATGCACGGCATCGACGCGACGTTCGACGCGGTGTTGTTCATCGGCTATCACAGCGGCACGACCAATCCGGCCGGCGTGCGCGCGCACACGATCTCCAGCGCGCGGCTCGCCGACGTGCGCCTCAACGGCGTTTCGATGCCCGAGGCGGGATTGAACGCGTGGATCGCGGGGCATTTCGGCGTGCCGGTGGTGATGATCTCGGGCGACGATGCCGCGGTCGCGGAGGCGCGCAAGGTGGTCGGCGACCTGGAAGCTGCGATCGTGAAGGAAGCGATCGGCTTCCACTCCGCCAAACTCATCACGCCTGAAGCGTCGCGCGAGCGCATTCGCGAAACGGTCAAGCGCGCGCTGCAGAATCGCGCGCGGTTCAAGCCGATCGCCGTGAAAAATCCGGTCACGCTCGAGCTGCGCTTCAAGAATTACCGGCCGGCGGAGATCCTCGCGTTCCTGCCGAACGTCGAACGCGTCGACGCGCACGCGGTGCGCTTCGTCGGCAAGGACATCATCGAGGTGGCGCGCTTTCTCTCGTTCGCCACGAACTATGAGCCGGGACTGGAGCCGTAACGCCGCTGCCACGCGCGGTCGGCGATCGTTGACCGATCTGACAAGACTCGCCGCGCCTCCGCGCGTAAGTTGTGCGCCAAGGAGACATACCAAATGAAACGACTGGCCATGGTTCTCATCGTCCTGTTCACCGCCGCTTCGCTGTTCGCGGGCGGCAAAGAGTGCAACACGAAGAGCGCGAAGAACGTCGAGCTGACCGGCACGCTCGCCGACAACGTCTTCCGTCTGAACGACAGCGACCAGAGTTACAAGGTCTGCGAGAAGACGAAGAAGTCGGTGCTCAAACTCAGCAACACCGGCACGCTGCAGATCAAGGGCAAGCTCGTGAGCTGCGGCGAAGGCGAGGAGCTGGTGATCGAGAGCGCGAAGAAGATTTAGAGACAGTTCCTCGGGTTCCTCGGAGTACCTCGGGTTCCTCGGAGGGGTTTTTCCCGGCAGCGTCCCCCCGAGGGACCCGAGGAACCGAGGAACCCGAGGAACTCATCCTTCGATCTTCGCCACTTCCTCATCCGACAGTACAAAATCCTCGATGGCCAGGTCTTCGCGCATGTGTGCGGGGTTGGTCGTGCCGGTCAGCGGCAGCATTCCTACCTGCCGCGCGAAGCGGAACACGATCTGCGCGGGCGTTCTGCCGACGCGCGCCACGATCTCGCGAAAGCGCGCGGAACGCAGCTCCGCGACGTTTGCCGTGAGCAGCGAAAATCCCTGATACACGATGCCGCTGTCTTTGCAGAACGCGCGCACCGCGGCATCCCAGCGCGTCCGCGCGTAGCAGCGGTTCTGCACGAACGCGGGACGCACATTCACGCGCTCGCACAACGTTTCGAGCTGTTCGAGCGCGACGTTGCTGATGCCGAGGAAGCGCGTCTTCTTCGCGGCGCGCAGCTCTTCCATCGCGCGCCACACTTCGAAGTCTTCGGCGCCGAGGCCGCGGCCGCGCGAGGGGCCGTGCAGCACGTACGAATCAATCGCTTCGACGCCGAGATGCTCCAGCGAGCTTGCGAACGACTGCCGCACCTGCGTCGCGTAATCCGCTCTCGGATCGTACGGGAGACGATGATCCTGGCCGCGGCGGTACGTGAACTTCGTCTGTACGAAGAGATCATCGCGACGCACGACTCGCTCCGCGATTGCACTGGCGATGGCCGCACCGACGCCGGCTTCGAAGTAATGCTTGCGCTGGTTCGCGCTGTCGATGCCGCGGAACCCCGCGTCGATCGCGAGTCGCGTCAGCCGCTCGGTCTCGTCTTCTTTCCACGCGGTGCCGTAGAGAAAGGTCGGATGCATGGAGCGATTATGCTTCGCCGCGCATGTCCGATTTGAATTACGCGCTCTCCGATCCGGCGCTCTCGCAACGCCTCGAGCGTTGCGAGGGAAAATCGAACGCCGCCTTCGTAGCGGCGCGCGCGAAGTTGCAACCGGAAGTCGGCGCGCGATCGATCCAGCACGCGGGCGCGTATGTGCAGTTCGACGGTCCCGGCTCCCCTCTCACCCAATCCTTCGCCCTCGGCATTTTCGAAACGCCGACCGCCGAGGACATGGAAGTCATCGAGAGTGTCGCGCCCGCACACGAAGTGTCGCCGCTGGCGTCGATGGAAACGATCCAGTTGCTCGTCGCGCGCGGATACCATCCGATCGAGCTGACGTCGGTGATGCACAAACCGATTGGTTCCTCGGGTTCCTCGGTCCCTCGGGGTTCCTCGGAGGGGATGGATGCCGGCTTCCCCGAGGAACCCCGAGGAACCCGAGGAACCCGAGGAACTCCGAGGTACTCCCTATGCGCCCGTGTCGCGCAGCCGCACGAGATCGACCTCTGGTGCGACGTCGCGACCGAAGGATGGAGCGAGTTTGCGGAGCTCATGCCGTTCGTGCGGGAGATGGGTCGCATCGCCGCGAGGAGCGAAGGGACGACGTCGTTCTTCGCGGAGGTCGACGGCCGCGCAGTCGGCACCGGCGCGCTCGCGATTCACGACGGCGTTGCGCTTCTCGCGGGCGCGAGCACCATTCCTTCCGCACGCAGGCAAGGCGCTCAACGCGCGTTGCTCGAGACGCGGCTGCGTTACGCGGCGGAGCAGGGCTGCGATCTGGCGATGATGTGTGCCGCTCCGGGCAGCGCATCGCAGCGCAACGCGGAGCGGCAGGGATTCCGGATCGCGTACACGCGCATCAAATGGGCGCGGTAGCGAGCACTTCTTCGATGCGGATCTCCGACTGCAGCGTCTTCGCGACCGGGCAACGCGCTGCAATTGTCAGCAGCTTCGCGCGCTGCGCAACGTCGAGTGGTCCGAGGAGCTGGATCTCGACGCGGAAGCGATGGATGTAACCGTTCTGCGTCGAACAGTCGGAGCAGTCTTTCGCGTTCTGGCGATCATGCGTAACGGATAGATCGACGCCTTCGAGGGGAAGTTTCTCGCGCTTCGCGTAGAAGTGCAGCGTCATTGCGGTGCAACTGCCGAGCGCCGCGGCGAGCATGTCGTACGGCGTCGGCCCCTCGCCTCCTCCGCCGGCATCGACCGGCTCATCGAGCACCCACTGATGCGGCCCCGCCTCGACTTCCGTGCGAAACGATCCGCGCGACCGGAGAACGACCGGCTTCCCCATCGTGTTGCCTCCTCGCCTGTATCGTACGCGACGCGCCCCGATTGGGAGCGACGGTCGCTCCAGATGGTTTAGGCGTTCGCGACGCCCCACACCGAGGAACGAACCCACACGCGCATTGCGTCGACGCGAAGCGGAGGACTCATGTAGTAGCCCTGCGCCATGTCGCAGCCGAGGCGTTTGAGGATGTGCCACGACTCCGCGCTCTCGACCCCTTCCGCGATCACGATCAGCCCCATGTTGTGTCCGAGCTCGATGGTCGAGCGCACGATCACCAGGTCGTCCGTCGCGCTTTCGGTGAGATTCAGCACGAACGACTTGTCGATCTTCAGCTCGTCCACCGGCAGACGCTTGAGATGTGCGAGCGATGAGTAGCCCGTGCCGAAGTCATCGATTGCGAGGCAGAGTCCGCGCCGTTTGAGATCGGCGAGGATCTTCTGCGCGTACGTTGCGTCTCTCATGACCGCACTTTCGGTGATCTCGAGCACGATCTTTCCCGGCGGCAACCCTGTGTCGGACAGCAGACCGCTGATGAACGTCGGCAGCTCGGAATCGAACAGATCGAGCGCCGACAAGTTCACCGCGATCATCAGATCCAATCCATCGGCGCGCCACGCCGCGCACTGCGCGATCGCTTTGCGGATCACCCACTTCGTGATCAGGCTGATCTTTCCAGACTGCTCGGCGAGCGGAATGAACTCGTCGGGCGTCATCACGCCGTGCCGGGGATGATTCCAGCGCACCAGCGCCTCGACGTGCATCACGCGCTCTGTGGCGACGTCGATTTTCGGCTGGTAATAGAGCTCGAGCTGATCGCCGGCGATGGCCTGGCGCAACTCCATCATCAGCGAGAGGCGGTGCATGCTGTGCTGATCGCGTCCTGCCTCGTACACGGCCATGCCGCTCTGATCTTTCTTCGCGTCGTACATGGCGATGTCGGCGCGTTTGATCAGCGTTTCGGCGTCGTCGGCGTGATCGGGATAGACGGCGATACCGAGGCTGGCGTTGACGTCGATGGAGACGTCGCCGAGGACGAACGGCGCGTCGAACGCGGTGGCCACCCGCGCGGCGATGCTGGTCGCGTGACGCGAATCAGGCGCGGTGAACTTCACCGCGAACTCGTCGCCTCCGAGGCGCGCGACCGTGTCGTTCGAACCAACGGTCTGTGCCAGGCGCCGGCCGATCTCGATGAGCAGTTGATCGCCGAAGTGATGGCCGAGCGTGTCGTTGACGTCCTTGAAGCGATCGACGTCCATCACGATCATGCCGACCGAAGGGGTGGAGCCCTCGCCTTTCGACGAGGAGAGCCGCTTCGCCGCGGCGATGGCGTGCGCGACGCGCCCGAGAAAACGCGCGCGGTTCGGCAGTCCGGTCAGCGCGTCGTGCGTGGCCTGGAACATGATCTGGTCTTCGCGCGCCGCGATGGCCGCCTGCATGGCATTGAACGCGGTGGCGAGATGTCCGATCTCGTCCTTCTGCTTCACGACGATCGGCGTGACGTAGTCGCCGCGCTCGATGCGGCCCGCGCCGTCGGCGAGCACCTGCAGCGGGCGGCTGACCGTGCGCGCGAACATCACGGCGGCCAGCACCGCGATCAACAGAATCGCGAACGACAGCGCGAACACCTGCCGCTCGAGAGTCACGAACGGACGGCCCGCTTCGTCGAGTGAGCGCTGCACGAGTGTATTCACGCGCGACCGATCGGCGGTCGGCAGCGGACGAAGGAGCGTCGCGAATGCATCGTCGCCTAAGTTGAGTGTCGTCTCGATGTGGCGGTGCGGAGTGCCGAGTGCCGCCAGCGCCGAGCGGAGCTCATCGCGTTCTTTCGGATGCAGCGTGGAGATCAAAAGCGGCGTGGCGTTCGCGGCGCTGCTCCAGATCGAGACCTCGAGCGAGGTGAGCTCGCCGACGTCGCGCAGCACCTGTTCGTCGATCTCGAAACCGGCGGAGACCCATGCGATCGTTCGCGGCGCGAGCACGGGCACGATGACGAACTGATACGGCCGGTCGGCGAAGGAAACGGTGGCGGAGGCCTGTCCGTCTTCGCTCGCTTCGGCGGCCTTGAGCATCGCGTCGAACGGAAAGCGCTTGTCGACAAGGCGATCGCCGATCGTGTCCGCGGTGACGGTGCCATCGAGCGCGATCAACGCGACCACGTCGGCGTCGATGCGTCTGCCGTGGTTGTCGAGCACGGACGTGACGGTCGGCAGATCGGCCGATGCGACCGCTTCGCGAAATGCGAAGTCGCGCACGAGGAGGCCCAGGGAGTCGGAGAGACTGCGCGCGCGGGTTTGCATCACGCGGTCGAGGACGTTGTTGCCGACGCGCAGATCGTTCGCGACGCTGCTCCGCAGCGTGCGCCGTCCGGCAAAGTGCACCGAGATCAGCGTCCCCGCTTGCAGCAACACGAGGACCGCGATGAGAAGGTAAAGGAGTCTGGCCTGGAAGCTACGGACGGGCATTGGCAACGAACGTCGCCGTGAGGCGCTCGCTCCCCGTCGCGGTGATGCTTTGCGGCTGCGGCTCGTCGCGCATGTCGGGATACCAGACGCGCAGCGTGTAGCGGCCGGGGGCGAGGTCGCGCAGCGCAACCCGTCCGTTCGCGGGCGTCTTCTCGAAGTATGGCGTATCGACGATCACGATGAACGCGGTCATCTGATCGTGGATGTTACAGCCGAGCGTGACGACGCCGGCGACGTCGAACACGACCGGATTCGCGGGCGTGCCCTTGTAGAGCGGCAACTGGAACTTCTTCGCGGGCGAGAAGGAGTAGACGTGATGGCGGATGTCGTCGCTGTTCGGGAAGCGCACGGAGGTGCCGGTCTGCACCGGCAGCACGTGCGGGATGAACATGCGGTTCTTCTGGTCCATCACCGCCGCCTTGTTCGCCAACGGCACCGTCCGCCCCTCGGGAACCGCATACACCACCGCATCGCGCACGGCACCGCCGCGGGGAGTCTGCACGCGGACGTCGATGGTGGCGCCGAACGCCGGTGCTGCGACTGCGATGGCGAGAGCGAACCGCAGGAAGGGGCACATGGCGTTGGGAACGCGGTCTTCGAGAGGTGCATTTCGCGATCGGCGATCGTTGAAACGCTTCTATCGCTTCCGTCACTAACGATGAAAGGAGAAATGCATGTCCAGCCATGACATCGGTGACCGCGACATCCATCTGAGCGGACTGGCAGTGTCGGATGCCTATCGTCCGCACATCGCCGAGCTGTACGGACCCCTCAGGCTACGCACGACGATTCGCATTCTTTTCGTCGTGGACACGGAGATCGGCCTCACGGAGGTGCCGTCGGCATTCGGAGTGGGACGGGTCATCCGGCTGCTACGGGAGTCGCACATCGGCTGCACACACTTCACGGTGGACATCGCCCGCCGCAGCGGCGGCGCGCCCTCCACGAACAACAGCCCCGCACCGAATCAGCCTCGCTACAGCGGCTTCCGTTTCGACCAGCAGGAAGCCGGCCAGCCGATCCTCAATAAATACGACGAGGTGTGGTGCTTCGGTTTCAAGCCCGGAAACGACGCCGGACCGGACAGCAACATCACGCAGAGCTTCGCGATCCCCGCCACCGATAACGAACTGAAGGTGCTGACGACGTGGATGAACGAGCGTCGCGGCGGACTGTTGGCGATGGGCGACCACGATTATCTCGGCGCGTCGATGTGCCACCGCATTCCGCGCATTCGTTCCATGCGCCGCTGGACGAATGCTCAGGGAGTCCCGCCCATCGGCGACATCGATGATGCGGACACCCATCTGCGTCATGACACGAACCAGCCGGCCACACCCGCGCAGATCAACAACGGCGCGTTGATCCCCTTCTTAGCTCAGGAGGACGCCGTCCCTCAGAAGACCGACTGGGTTCCGTGGATTGCGCAGCGGGTTTCGATCTTCAAGATCATCGAGCGGCCCCACCCGATCCTCTGCCATCCAACGCACGGTCCCATCGACGTCCTGCCGGACCATCCACACGAGGGGTGGTGCTACGAAGATGACGAGATCGATCTCACGGCGACGTACACGTTCGGCACGCTCAGCGGCAATGAATATCCGGAGGTGGGTGGGAATCCTCATGGTCCCACGGTCATCGCACACGGAACGACGACGCCCAATCCGCCGTTCAATCTGGAGAAGGGCCCGTCGCCGAAGAAACGCTTCGCGCAGATCAGCGTCTATGATGGTCATCCCGCCCAGGTGGGACGCGTCGTCACCGACGCGACATGGCATCACTGGTTCGACGAGAACATCCAGGCCATCGAAGCGGCCGGCGGAGCGAACTGGGACAAGATCAGCCGCTACTTCCTGAACGTTGCCACGTGGCTCGCTCCTCCCGGCATCAACAACTGGTGCTTCGTCCTGGAGGTTCTGGCCACTCATTTCACGTATCTCGGCTTCCAGGAGTACACGCGCACCGCGAGTGTCTTCGACCTCGGAAGGCCGCTGCACGTCTACCTGTCCCATTACTTCGGCCCATGCTGGGTCACGCGCTGGCTCTTCGACACGATCCAGATCGTCGACGACGATTTCTGGGCGTATCTGAAGGACCGGTTGTTCTGGAGGAAGGGTTGGCCCGGGCCGGGCGATCCGTGCCTTTCCTGCCCGCCATTCGAGCTGCTCGAGATCGCGGCGCTGGGTGGGCTGGTGCGGGCGACGTTTCCGATCGCCGACGAGATCAAGGCCGCGGCCGAGGGCAATGAGGTTCGGACACGGAAGATGGACACCGACGATCTCACGAAACTGCAGTACGAAGGCGTGCGCCTCGGCCTCGGCGAGTTCCGCGAGCGCCTGGCGAAGTCCATCGACGAGATGCAGGCGATGGTCCGCACGAAACGACGTTGATGTCAGGGAGTGCGGTGGCAGCGGCCGCCGCACTCTCTAATGCGGAACGGCGCGATCAATGCCGGAAGTAGATCAGCGTCGCCCCTGTGGCCGCGACGAGGGCGCCGATCGCCGCGAGCACCGCGAAGTGTTTGCGGCGAAGTCCGTCGAGCAGAGGCGCGAAGACGAAGCGGATCGGCCGCACGAACGCCGCGCAGAATGCTGCCGCGATGATCCACCACGATCCGAACACTGCTCCACCGATGCCGAACACGAAGCGGATCTCGCCGGCCGTGGTGCTGGGATAGTCCAACATCCGCTCGAAACCGTCATCATCGAATACCACTCCCATCACCGGCAGCGGCGGCCCGATGATGAGCAACCCGGTCGCGAACATGAGCACGACTGCGATCGAAGGATAGACCAGCCATCGGCGCGCGCCGAGCGGTTCGCCGCGGTCGCGCGCGAGCTCGACGTATGCGCGGCTGACGAGCATCGCCGGGATCAGCAGAAAGAAGCCGCCGATCGGAAGAAACAGGCACGCCGCGGCGAACAGGCCGAATGCGAGGTACGCCAGGCGCCAGTCCTCGGGGCCGCTGCGAAGCCGGTCCAGAAAGCGGCGCAGAAGCGGCCGCTCTTCCTCGGCCATCCAGCGCTCGGGCGGGCCCAGGCGATCGAGAACGCCGATGACTTCAGTTGGGCCGACGGGTGTGGGCGCACTGGCGAGCGCGATCTCGATGTGCTCGCGCACGCTCTGCTCCACTTCATCCGCGACCACGGCTCGCGTCCCGCGCAACTCGCTGCGCATGCGCTGCAGATAGTTGTCCAGTCGCTCTCGCGCTGCAGGCGTCATCTCGATCATCGCTTCCGTTCCTTTCGGAGACCGCCAATCGCGTGGTGAAGGCTGTCCCAGTGTTGATTCATCCGATAAAGATCGTCACGGCCGCGTGCGGTCAGCCGGTAATACTTCCGCGCCGGTCCTTCCTGCGACTCCTCGATATACGTCTCCACGAGTCCACTGTTCTTCAGCCGGCTCAGAATCGGATACACCGTTCCCTCGGTGATCACCAGATGATCGACGTCGCTCAGGCGGCGAACGATGTCGTAGCCATAGAGCGGCGCGGCCGCGATCGCGTTGAGGACCGCAAGCTCGAGCAGTCCCTTGCGAAGCTGCGTCATCCAGTTATCGAACGAAAGATCCGTCACGACTACACAATGATGCCTTGCAAGGTACTTGTCAATGCATTGTAGTGTTACAAGATCAAGTCGCAGAGTCGCAGAGTCTCAGAGTCTCAGAGTCTCAGAGAGTATGAACGCACGTGCAGCCGACCCTCTGAGACTCTGCGACTCTCAGACTCTGCGACTCCCGCCGTGAGACTTTCCCCGGCCCCGGTGCGATCATGCTCGCGATGCGCAGAACGTTCGGGGTCCTCGTTCTCGCGGCAGCCTCGGTTGCGCTGCCCGTGCGCGCAGTGGACGCGCTGCAATGGAGCGGGTTCGCGTTGGCGCGCGCGACGAACGACGACGCGCTCGGCGCGCAGATTCAGCTCGGCGTCGACTGGCGGCCCTTGCTCGGTCTCGGCGCGCACGTGCATCTGCTCGCGCGCGATGAAAGCGACGGCTCGAAGCGCGGACGCATCGGCATCGTGCAGGCGTATCTCGAACAGAATTTCGAGCGCGGCGCACATCGCGTCCGGCTGACCGAAGGCGCTTTCTTTCTGCCGGGATCGCGCGAGAACGTCGACGCGCTCTGGGAATCGCCGTACACGATCACTCCCTCCGCGCTGAACAGTTGGATCGGCGAGGAGTTCCGCCCGGTCGGCGTCGACGCCGCGTACACGCTCCGCCGGCAATGGACCAGCGGCATCACGCTCTTCACCGGCAACGACACGCTCGGCGCTCTCCCCGCCGTCCGCGGCTGGGCCATGCGCGATCACTGGGCTCTCCTCGGCGAACATCTGCCGGTCGACGAGGAGTATTTCACCTCCGTCTCCGCCGAAACCGACAACAATCTCGGCTTCGCCGTGCGCGGACGCTGGAACAACGATCGCGCGACCGTGCAGCTCACGCACATCGACAATCGCTCCGACGCCCTCGAGCACGGCGATCTCGTGAACTGGGACACGCGCTTCGACATCCTCGGCGCCGACTACAGCGCCGGCGACTGGACCATCGCCGCGGAATACGGCTGGGGCGTGACCGACGTCATCGACGAAGAATCAGGACAGCGTTTCTCGAGCGACATCGACGCGAGTTACGTGCTGGTGTCCCGCGCACTCGCGCGCGGACGCGTTTCACTGCGCGGCGACATTTTCAATGTCGACGACGACGAGGGCCACGCGCTGACGGCGGCGTACTTCTGGTCCCCGCGCGGTCCAATCCGCGCGGGTGTGGAAGCGATTTTCACCGGCGACGATCGACGCTTGGCGCTCGAGGTTCGTTATGCGTTTTCGCCGTGAGAACGGCCATCCAGTCGTCTCTCCGCTAGAAGGTGTACCCGACCCTCGTGTACACGTACCGGCCGTTCATGCCGAATGGTGACTGACTCGGATACGTGAAGATGCCGAAGTTCCCTTGCGGCGTACCGGGGAAATTCTTGTCGGGGAACGCGTCGAAGATGTTCTCCGCGCCGAGCGCGAACGTGTACTGATTCCACTTGTAGGAAAAATCGAGATCGGACAGCCATGTCGCGCCGTACGTCTGATCGTCCTGCGGCAGCAGCGTGAAGCTGCAGAACTCACCGTAACGGCTCTCGCGCGCGGTGGCGGTGAAGTTCCCGTACGTCCACATCTGCATCAGGCGCAGATTGTCCTTCGGCTGCCCGCACTCGATGCGGCGGCGCTCGATGCGATCGAACAACACTTCTTCGAGACCGGCCAGGATCGCCGGCGTTTCGACGACACCGGCGATCTTCGTTTTGTTGTGACTGTACGCGGCGGACGCGTCGAGACGGCCCCAGCCCGAGAGGCCGCGTTGATAGTTGGCGACGAGATCGTAGCCGCGCGTCTCGGTGTCGATCGCATTCGTGAAGAAGCGCGCGCCGGTCGCGCCGAACGGCTGGATGAGCGGCAGCACACGCGCGCCGGTGAAGTTGCCGGAGAAGACCACGCGGTCTGCGATGTCGATGGCGAAGTAATCCGCCGTGATCTCGAGATTCGGCAGCGGCTGGATGACCACGCCCGCGCTGAAGTTCGTCGACTCTTCCGGACGCAGGGCCGTCGCGCCGAGTGCGCGCGCGATCGGGCTGTTGACCGGGTACGTGCCGACTTCGAACGGCGCAAGCTGACCCGTGGAAGGATCGCGCAGGAAGTTCGTGCTCACCGCCGAAAAGTACGACTGATTCAGCGACGGCGCGCGGAAGCCGGTGCTGGCCGCGGCGCGGAAGATCAGCGACTTCATCGGCGAATAGCGGCCGGTCGCTTTCCAGTTGGTCGTGCTGCCGAAGTCGCTGAAGTTTTCGTAACGCGCGGCCAGGCCGAGGCGGAGCTGGTCGAGGACGTCGCCTTCGAGATCGACGTACAACGCCTTGCTGTTGCGCGACGTGTCGATCTCGTTCGACGGACGGAAACCGGGGAACACCTGCGCGCCCGCGGGAGCGCGATTGCCGAACTGATCGAGCTGTCCGCCGTCGATGTACGAGTTCGGCTCGCCCGCTTCGATCTCGTAACCTTCCTTGCGGTATTCGACGCCCGCGGCGACGTTGAGCGGTCCGGCCAGCCCGACGTCGAAGCCTCTCCACAGATCGCCGTTGATGACCACGAGGTCGTCGCCGAGCGTGCCCGCGTAGAAGTTCGTCTGATTGTTGTTCGGACCGAGCGAGGTGTTCAGCGAGTCCGTGACATAGAACTCGAACCGGTTGCGGCCGTAGCCGACGCTCGCGTCGTAGTACCAGGTGGCGAGCTGTCCGCGCGCGCCGCCGGTGAGCGACTGATCGGTGACGCGCGGCTCGATGAGCGGGAGAAATCCGAGCGGATAGATCGAGGGGATGTTCTGCGCCTGCAGCGCGCGGCGGAAGAACCCGCCGTGCGATCCATGACGGTTGCTGAATCCGCCGAATGCATACAACACCTGCTTCCCATCTTCGGTCAGCGGCAGGTTGAAGTTGGCGAAGCCGATGATGTCGCGCGCGTACGAATCGCCCCAGTGATGATTCGGCTGCGCCACCGCGTTGTTGTTCGCATCTCCGGCGCGGATCTGATCGCGCGGATCGGGTGCGGCGCGGTTGGTCTCGCCGCGGTTGCGGTATTCGCCCGTCGCGAACAGCACGCCGCGTCCGATGCCCCATCCGCCGCTCATGCTGAGATCGAGGAGCTGCCCATCGCCGTGCGTGGTCATGCCCGCTTTCGCCACAACGGTCAGCGGCTGCTCGCTCGACTTGAGCACGAGATTGATGACGCCGGCGATGGCGTCGGAGCCGTACTGCGCCGATGCGCCGTCGCGCAGGATCTCGATGCTCTCGATCGCAGACGCGGGGATGGCGTTGAGATCGACGCCGCTGGAGCCGCGGCCGACCGAGTTGTTCGCGTTGACGAGCGCGCTCGCGTGGCGGCGCTTGCTGTTGACCATGACCAGCAACTGATCGGGACCGAGGCCGCGCAGCGTCGCGGGACGGACGGTGTCGGTGCCGTCGGTGATCGTCGGGCGCGGGAAGTTGAACGACGGCGCGATCTTCTGAATGATCTGGCTGGTCTCGGTCGACGGCGCGGAGATGATCTGCTCCTGCGGGATCACGTCGACCGGCACGGCCATCTCGCTTTCGGCGCCAATGGCGCGCGAGCCGACCGTGATCTCCTGTCCGAAGGCGACCTGCAGCACGAAATCGTGCGCTGCGTCGCCGGCGCCGAGATCGACCGTGGCGGTCTTCGTCTGGAATCCCTGCAGTGTGGCGGACACGCGCACCGCGCCGCCTACGCCATCGACGGTGACGCTGTAGTTGCCGTCGACGTCGGTGATGGCGGTGACGCTCTGGTTGTCGACGGTGATGGTCACGCCCGGCAGCGGCGTTCCGTCGGAGAGCGTGACCCGCCCTTTGACCGTCGCGGCGTGCGCCGCGGCCGTGAGTGCGATGAGTGAAAGGAAGAGAACGACACGTCCGAGTCTGGACATTGGTGCCCCTTTCGCCGCCTGAATTTTTTCTGGACCGAATTCAGTATTGAGCGGCGGCGGAGCGGAGTCAATTCCGGGCTGAAGTGCGGCGTAGGCGTTTACTGCATCGCGTCGCGCAGTTCCTGGAAGTGGCGCGCGAGGACCGCGGAGCCGGCGGCTGGCACCGCGGAAAACGTCACCGACTGCACGCCGAGCGCGTTACGCGCGTCGTTGATCGCCTGCCGAAGCTGCGTGACGTGCGCGAGCCGGATCGGCTGGCCAGCCGCCGCCTCGGCCAGCGCGACCGGCGAGAGACCGGCGGTCGCGCGCAGCAGGTTGATGGTTTCGACGATCTCCTGTACGTGCACGGCTTTGATGCGCGTCGAGCTCGTCAGCGGCTGGTCGGTGTACGGGAAGATCACGGCCACGTCGGAGTTGCTGATCGCGATCAGATCTCGCGATTGGTCGTAGATTTCCATCCGGTACGCGTACACGGTTCGCGGCTGCGGGTTGGATTCGATCACCCGCGGCACGAACGTCGCGACGCTGTGCGTGTGCCACGGATCGCTTCCGATGCGGCGATAGATGTTGTACGTAGCGCCGAGCGGCGGCCCCGGATATTTGCCTTCAGCGCCGATGACGTCCGTATCGCCGGAACGGCCCGCGTATGCATCGAGCGAGAAACCGGCCGAGGGAAAGACCGTGTAGCGCACGTGTTCGGTTTGCGACGGCTCGAAGAGCTGGCTGCCCTCATATTTCGCTTGAAGGTAGTGCACGCCCGGTGCGAGCAAGGGGGTGAATTCGACCGGCGCACTGCCGTTGGTGAACTTGCTTTCGATGAACGTCGTGCCGTCATAGAGCCTGACGTTCCCGGCCGGCCAGACGCTTCCCCACGGATCACTTCTGACCTCGACACGCACTTCCGGCAACTGACCGTACGTCAACACCTGATTGACGCCGCTGCTGCTCAGGAACCGCATCGTCGACCGCCCTTTTCCGACGGTTACGCGAAGAACTTCCGAGGTGCTCGGCGGTTGCGTGGCAGTGCCTTCGAACGTCGCGTAGAACTCGTACGTGCCGAGGGAATCGTGATCGATGGTCCAGTTCGCGTTGGGACCGCTCTGCGTGTACTGCGAGCGCGTGCCGTTCGTGTACAACCAAAGCTCGCCGTTGAGTTGTCCCGGCAGCGGCGAGGTCACGTTTCCCTGGATGTACAGCGGCGTGCCGAACGGGTGCGGTTCGTCATTCCCGCCAACACGGGTGAGCGTCACGGTGCTCTGCTGCGTCACGACTTTCTGCGTCACGGCAGCCGTCGCCGCCGCGCGATAGTGGTCATCGCCGGCAAAGTGAGCGGTGATCGTGTGCGTGCCGAGTGCAAGCGACGGCACTTCGATCGTGGCGACGTTGTTCTGGAACGTGCCCGTCGTGATGCTCGTATCGCCCTCTTTCAACGTGACCAGGCCGGTGGCGAACGGTGCCGGAAAGTTGAACGGCGGGATGAAGCCCGGCGCAAATGCGAGCGGCACTTTGAACTTCGCGGTCTGACCGGCGCTGATCGTCGGATAGACCGACGCGAGCGTCACGCTCACGTCGCCGGCCAGGTTCTCGAACAGCGCCAGAGCCTGAGGATTGCCGATCAGCGCGACGTCGATGCGCCCATCGCCTGTGAAATCCGCGGCCGTCAACCGGTTCGGCCGCATGGTTGCGAATGGTGAGAAGCGCGGAACGTCGGAGTAATCGGGCGTCGTGCGCAGCGTTCCGTTGCCGTTGCCGCGCAAGGTGCCGAGGCGTCTCGAGTTCTGCAGGGAAACCACGACGTCGACATGGCTGTCGTCCGTGACTTCGGCCACCACCAGGTCGATCGCGTCGGTCTGCACCGTGCTGCCGACCGGATAAACGTCACCCGCTCCGAACGTACGCGAGCCGAGGTTCACCGCGACATGAATCGCGCTCGGGACGAGGTCCGCTGTGATGATCTCGCTGTCGCCATCGCCATCGAGATCCGCGAGCACGGCACGCGCCGGAACGACGGCCGAGGTCGACACGTGCACGACCGCGTCGAACGTCTCATCTCCGCGTCCGAAGTAGATCGCGTATCGCGTCGGCTCGGCGACGCGCGTGAGGAAATCGGAGTGCCCGTCGTGGTCGATGTCGCCCGACAGGAACGACGTCGCCGTCGAATCGGCATCGGTCCGCCACACCTCGGTGAACTGACCAGCGCCATTGCCTGCGAAGAGCGCGTAGATTGCGCCGCTATAGCTGCGCACGACGAGGTCTTCGTTGTTGTCACCGTTGAAATCGCCTGAGGCGATCTCGGTCGGCGCGAACGTCAACGCGTTCGTGACCGGCGCGCCGAACGTGCCGTCGCCGTTCGAGAAACGGACGTCGATGCTGTTCATGCCGGTGTCGGCCGCGACGAGATCGAGATGTCCGTCGCCGTTGATGTCCGCGACGAGCATGTCCGACAGATACGTGGCCGTGTGAGCGACCGACGCGGCCGCGAACGTGCGATCCGCCTGCGCGATGTTCAGCAGAATCGTGTGCGACGGGGTGCGCGCGACCAGGTCGGGCCGGCCGTCTCCATTGAAATCGCCGGAGAACGTCGCGCTCACGGTGCCGATGGTCTTGAGGTCGCTGCGGACCCATTGCGGAAAATACGCGAACATCGGATTCGCGGCCAATACCGCCAGCACCATGGACGTCAACAAGCGAGTGCGATTCATCGCACGGCCTCCCGGAGCTCCTGAATGTGCGATGCGCGAATCACCGCTCCCGGCGCAACCATGCCGGTGAACGCGAACGGAATCGCGCCCAGCGCCACGCGCGCCTGATTGATCGACTCGCGTACGGCCAGCACCTGCGCGGCGGTGATCAAATGGCCGCCCGCATTCGCGGTCACGTCGATCGGCGACAACTGCGCCGCCGCGCGCACGATGTTCGCGGCGCGCACGATCTCGGTCAGATGCGCCGCTTTGATCTTGACTCCGGCGGCGAGCGGGTCGTCGGTGAAAGCGATTCGCATCCCGAGATCGGCGTGACTCACAGAGTAGTCGTGGCCTTCCATGCGGTAGAGGTACGGCGTCTCCGGCAGCGCGTTCGTGTCGAGCCACGGCGCGTTCGGACAGCACGAGCCGTACGACGCCTGCGCCCACGTCTCATTCGCGGCTCGGCGGCGGATGATCAACTGATCGCTCAACCACGTCACCCGCACTGCCTCCGCGGTGCCGCGTGCGTCGATGGACCGCTGGCCGCTGGGAAAGATCACGAACGGAAGCGTGTCTTCGGTCGCGTTGTACTGCGAGTCGCCGCTGTAGCTGATACGCAGGTGATGAGTCCCGATCGAAAGCGCGGGCAGATTGAAGGTGACCTGTCCCCACGCATCGCTGAGTGTGTACGTGCCGAAGGTCTGCGAGCCCTCACCGATCGTGATCGTGCCGTCCGGCTCCTCGCCGTTGCCGGCGGTCCGGTACACCGTTACGGAAACGGTCGTTGCGCCGCCCGCAACGCCCGACGACTTGTCCATCGTGATCTTCGGTGTGGCCTTGCCGATCTCGTATGTCAGCGTCGTGCGGCTCGGCGGGTGCGTGGCGTCGCCGAGGAACTCGGCGACGAATGTGAACGTGCCGATGTGTGAGGGCGCCGGCGAATACGTCGCCGTCGGCGCGTTGTAGGTGAAGACGTTGTAGGGCTGGCCTTCGATGAACATCCTGAGCGGACCAGTAGGCGTGCCGCCTGTGCTTGACGTCACGTTCGCCACGATCTCCGGAGCGATTCCATAAACTCCCTCGGCCGGAGTCGCTTCGAGCGTGGTTGTGGTCGTTTCGCTGGTGACGTCGATCGTGATCGTCGTCTCGAGCGGCTCGTATTGGCTGTCACCGGCATACGACACGGTAAGCGTGTGCTCGCCCGGCGTGAGGCCGCTGATGAGCATCGGCGTATTGCCAAACGACGCAACGGATGCAGTGGCGAGAATCGTGTCGCCCTTGCGAATCGAGACGTTGCCAGTCGGTGCGATGCCCGAACTGACACCGAGCGGCGCCAGAACGCGCACGTTGATCGTGACGTCCTGACCGATGGAGATCAACGGCGATTGCGTCGTCGCCTGGATGCGGCCATCTCCGCAGAGATTGCGATACAGCGTGACGCGCGGCACCTCCTGCTCGTACTCCGAGATTTCAGCAATGACGACGTCGCGGCGCCCGTCGCTGTCGAAATCGCCGGTGGCGGTGTCCGGGCGATCGGTCCACGAGCATTCGAGATCGGTGCCCTGGAAACGCGTGAACGTGCCAAGACCGGTGCCGCTCCACGTCCAGAACTGGCGTCCCTCGCCCGCGCCGATCACGTCGAGGTGCGCGTCGCCGGTGAGCTCGGCGAGCTCGTGATCGTAGTTGTCCCCCGGCTTCGTGAAGATCAGCGGATCGCCGAACGCGCGGCTGCCCAGGTTACGCATGGCGGCGAGCACGCCGTAGTAACGCGAGGTCGTGAGGTCGAGCAGACCGTTCCCATCGAGGTCGCCGGTGTGGAGCGCGTGCACGGGCGACGTGCCGCGGATCGTGCCCGCGTCGAACGCGCCATCGGAACGCCCATAAAACGCATCCATCGTGCTGCTCGTCGCATAGCCGGCCACGACGTCGATCCAACTGTCGCCGTCAATGTCCGCCGCGACGATGGAACGTGCACCGGCACGGAGGGCCATGCGCGTTCTCTCGGTGAAGTGGCCCGCGCCGTCGTTCGCGTAAAGCACGAGCACCGCAAGCGCCGGATCGAACGTCGCCACGTCAGAGGCGTTGTCCGGATCGAAGCGCGCGATCGCGATTGCTTGCGGCGCGATCGTCGTAGTCGATTCGATCGCGGCGGCGAATGTGCCGTCGCCGTTCCCGGGCAACACCATCAGCGAATCGCCGGAGGGGAAGACCAGATCGACGTGAGCATCGCCGGTGAGCTCCGCGGCGGCAATGCTTCCCCGGATCGTGCCGGTATGGACGTCCGCCGGCGTGGCCAGCCCGCCGGTTCCGTTGTTGCGCGTGATGAAAATCGTCGTGGCGGTATTGCCCGCGACATCGACTTTGCCGTCGCCGTCGAAGTCAGCCGTCGTTACGAACTCGGCCGTTCGGCCCAGCGTCGCGACGGGAGACCAGTACGGCACGAGACAGTCCGCGTGCGCGGAGGCCGCGAGTGCGGCGACGAGGATCGAGCAGACGATGCGCAAATGGGAATCGGACCTGTTCGGCAGTTTAACCGGATTTGGTGATTATCCTTCCCGTACACGCGCCTGGAGTGCCGTGACTACGGCGGCTGACGCGCGATCGATGAGATCCGTGTAGTCGAGCTCGTCTACACGCCGATCGAGCGTGTCGTCGTACATCGGATGGGCGACCGGCGCGGTGCCGTGCAGGATCGCATCGCGCAGCTCGAACAGCTCCGCGTCGAGTTTCATGTCGAGCGCCTGCATCGCCTGCGCGAGGCGGATGAGCGAGAGCGTGTCGTCCTCCTCGACGCGCGCGAGGTGCAACAGGTGAAAGAGCGCACGCTCGATGTTCGTCGACGCGAGCTGTCTTGTCCCGATCGACAGCGCGTCGTACCACTTCACGACGTCAGCGAGGGGCAGCGGCCCGATCGTGTCGCTCGCCGAGATCCACGCGAGCTCGAAGATGCGCGCGTCGAGGCGCACGTCATCGAACGTGCCACTGAACGATCCGGGCACTGCCAGGTTGAGGATCAGAAACGCATCGTGCAGGAAGAGATCGACGAACGAGCGCACGTCGCGCACGTCGGGCTCATCGCGCTCGTCGATCACTTCCAGCGCGAGCTTCGCCGGCCGTCCGCTCCAGCCGGCACGCACGCGCACTTCTCCGTTTTCGGTTGCGTAGACGCGCTCGCGAAGAACGTCCGCCGCTTCGCGCCACAGCGTCGCTTCGGCGGGCGCGACGAGGTCGCCGAGGTTCGCGGAAAGGCGTTCCCGGTTCGCGATTCGTACATCGACGTTGGTGTGCATCATGGTGATCTCCGCGATCAGGATCGCGTGCGTCCGAGGAAGCGCTGCAAATCTCTACGATCCGTTCCCGCTCCTCAGTGCCCGCCCCTCGGCGAACGCAGAGCGGCCGCGGCGGTGCGTCTACTTCGAGTGGACGGTTGCCGGATCGGCGTTTCCGAGGTAGGCGCACAGTAGACAACTAAACGAGTCTGCACAAGCGTAACCGTTCTTCCTTGCGCGCTCTCGTTGCCATGTGTTTTCATCGCCATCGAGAGATTCGTCCCGCCTCACATTCGCAAATCCGAGGAGCCCTGACGATGAGGAATCGTTCCGCGTTGCGCTGTAGTGTTCTGATCACGATCGCGCTGCTGACGGCAGCTCCGGCGCTCGCGCAGACCTTCGTCTTCGATCTCCGCGGCAGTCAGGAAGTGCCACCGGTCGCGTCCTCGGCCACCGGCGGTTGCATGGGTGTGCTCGATCAGCCGAACGCGGAGTTCACGCTCACGTGCGTGCACAACGTGATCGGCGCGACCATCACGCACATCCATCGCGCGCCCGCCGGAGCAAACGGCGACATCGTCTTCGACCTCGGCGATCCCGCCAGCCCGATCACCGCGACGTGGAGCGGCATGACGCCCGCCGACATCGCCGATCTGCTGGCCGGCAACCTCTACATGAACATTCACACCGCCGGCCGCCCGTCGGGTGAGATTCGCGGCCAGATCCTTCCTCGCACGGTCGACGTGGTGCCGTTCACCGCGGACGGCGGACAGGTGGTGCCGCCGAACGCGAGCAGCGCGACCGCGAACTGCACCGCGGATCTCGACGAACCCGCTGCGTCGCTCGCGATTCAGTGCACACACAACGTCGCGTCGCCCGACTCGGCGCACATTCACGAAGGTCCGTTCGGCACGAACGGGCCGATCGTGTTCACGTTTCCTTCACCCGCGAGTCCGTTGAACGCGAACGTGCCGATGACGCCGCTGCTCGTCGCCGATTTCGCGGCGACGTTCCTCTATCTCGACATGCATTCCGCGGGCACGGAGGACGATTCCGGCGACGAGATCCGCGGTCAGATCGGCACACCGCCCGCCGGCGCGACCACCGGCACGGTGATCATCCGCAAGGCAACGTTCCCCTCCGGCGGCAGCGGCTTCACGTTCACCGACACGATCACGCCCGGTGCCTTCGGTCTCAACGACGGTGGTACGCGCACGTTCAACAACGTCGCGCCGGGAACGTACACCGTGGCGGAAGATGATCCGTCATCGCTCGGATACACCCTCGCCGATGTTTCGTGTGATGACGCGGACAGCACCACGGATCCGAACGCGCGCAACGCGACCATCCGCGTCGCCGCGGGCGAAATCGTGACGTGCACGTTCCGCAATCTGGAAACTTCGCCGACCGATGACATCTTCGTCTTTCACTTGTCGGGCGATCAGGAAGTGCCGCCGATCGCGACGCCGGACCGCGGTGGATGCATGGGCCGCTTCGACAGCGGCGCGAACGAGCTGACGCTCATCTGTACGCACGATGTCGACTCGCCGACGCTGATGCACATCCACCGCGCGCCCGTCGGCGCGAACGGCGACATCGTCTTCGACCTCGGCGATCCGACCAGCCCCGTCACCGCGACGTGGAGCGGGATGACGCCGACGAATGTCGCCGACCTGTTCTCGGGCAACTTCTACATCAACATCCACACGTCGGGGCGGCCGTCGGGCGAGATCCGCGGCCAGATCGTGGAGCGATCCGTCGATACGGTTGCATTCACCGCGGATGCGAGCCAGGTCGTGCCGCCGGGCGCTTCGCCGGCGACCGCGAACTGCACGGCGAACCTCGAGGACCTGACCGCGACAGCACTCGCGATCTCGTGCACGCACAACCTGCCGGCACCCGACGCGGCGCATGTGCATCAGGCCCCGCGCGGCCAGAACGGACCGGTCGTATTCACCTTCCCCTCGCCTGCCAGCCCGCTCAATGCAAACGTGCCGATGACGCCGCGCCTCGTCGCGGACTTCGCCGCGTTCTTCCTCTATCTCGACATTCATGGCGCCGGCGGCTCCGAGGACACCGCGACGGATGAGATCCGCGGACAGATCGCGACGGCGGTCGTCCCTGTGACTACGGCAACGATCCGCATCACGAAGTCGACCTCGCCCAGCGGCGGCACCGGGTTCTCCTTCACCGACGACGTGCCGGGATCGCCGGGCACGTTCACGATCGACGATGGGCAGACGCACACGTTCACGAATGTGCCGCTCGGCACGTACGCGATCACGGAGTCGGCTACCGTGGGCTACTCCCTCACCGACATCACTTGCGACGACGGCGACAGCACCGGCGATCCATTCACGCGTACGGCTACCGTGAATCTTCAGGCCGGCGATGTCGTGACGTGTACGTTCCGCAATCTGCAGAGCGTGGCGTCGCCGCAGCACTTCGTATTTCATCTGTCCGGCGATCAGGAAGTGCCGCCGACCGGCTCGACCGCGCGTGGCGGATGTTATGGGCAGCTCAATGCCGCCGCGGCGACGTTCTCGATCGTGTGCACGCACAGCGTCACCGATCCGACCATCGCGCACATCCATCGCGGCGCGCCCGGCGTAAATGGACCGATCGCGTTCGATCTCGACAATCCGGTCAGTCCGATCGAAGCGACGTGGACAGGGATGACGCCGACCGACATCGCGGAACTGCTCGCGGGCGATCTCTACGTGAACATCCACACGAGCGGGCGCCCGTCCGGCGAGATTCGCGGCCAGATCGTGCCGCGCTCGGTCGACAGTTTCACGTTCCCCGCCGACGCATCGCAGGAAGTGCCGCCCACCGATTCGCCCGCCGCCGGCCTCTGCTCCGGCGACCTCGGCGACGATCCGTCATCGCTCTTCGTGCAGTGCTCGCACAACGCGCAGTCGCCGACGAGCATCCACCTGCACAGCGCGCCCGCGGGTGAAGACGGCCCGGTGGTTTTCGACTTCAACCCGAACGCGAACCCGTTCTCCGGCAATGCGCCGCTCACGCCGCGCCTGATCGCCGACTTCGCCGCCGGCTTCCTCTACGTGAACATCCACACCGCAGATTTCCCGGAGGGCGAGATCCGCGGGCAACTGATCGCCGGCGCCGCTCCCCCCGCGAACGTGGCCGGTGTACCCACGGCGGAGACGTGGGCGCTGATCCTAATGACCCTCGCGCTGGCGCTGGGAGCGTGGTGGCGGATGCGATAGCACTATGGAGTGCGGCGGTACAGCCGCCGCTCTGAAAGCGGCAGCTTTGCTGCCGCACTCCATGGCGTCACAGCACCTTTTCTTCGGGATAGCACCACGCCCAATCCTCGCCTCGTTGGTACGAGCGAATGATCGGGTGCTCGGTCGCGCGGTAGTGTTTCGTCGCGTGCTGGTTCCTGGATGAGTCGCAGCAGCGCACGCCGCCGCAGCTCATGCACGCGCGCAGGTGGACCCAGGTGTCGCCGATCTTGAGGCAATCCTCGCAGCCTTGGGCCGCGGTCGTGATCTCGGGCTGCACGGACTTCGCGTGCGGACAGCCGTTGCGTTGTTCGTCCGTGAGCGTGATCGTTCGCACCGAAACCTCCTCTGCCGCGGTCGTCGCGGCATTCGTCGATCGCAACAGCCGCGCCGCGGTCGCGAATGCCTGTGCGCTCGCGCGCGCCGTCAGGCGGTCGCCCTGTTGCAGAACGAAATCATCATCGGGCGGCGCGAAAGTCTCGTCGCCGCGTTGCACGGACACGACGCGAAGGTCCGCGGCCGCGGTGAGCTCCCGGATCGTCACCGGCGTCATCGCGGTGCCGCGCCGCACCGTGAACGTCCGCGTGTCGAAACACGACTGATCGAGATCCTCGCACACGACGATCGGCACATCCGAGATCGCCGAGCGCAGCGCAGCATAGCCGCCGGTCCGCACGGTCTCGACGTGATCGTCGATCTCGGCGACGCTCACCTGATACGCGTCCAGCACGCGCGTGAAGAGCTGTACGCCGATCTCCATCTCGTCCGCGAGCACTTCATCCGCGCCTTCCGCGATGAGCGCATCCACGTCGGTCGCGGAGCTCGTGCGCGCGACGATGTGCAGCGTCGGATTGATCCCGCGCGCAACCGCGACGACGCGGCGTGCGATGTCCGCCGTGTCGTCCGGAATGACCAGCATCTTCGCGTTGTCGATCGCGGCGGCGTTCAGCAGAAAGCGCTTTGTGTAATCGCCGAGGATCATGCGCAGCCCTTCGTGTTGCGCTTCGGATGCGCCGGTCGGACTGAGCGTCACGATCACGAACGGCACGCCCGAATCGCGCAATACGCGCGTGAGGTAGCGCGCTGCGCGGCCGTACCCTGCGACGATCACATGATTCTCGAGCGCCACGTGCTCGATCGCGGGCTCGCCCGCGGTCCGGAGTGCAGCTGTGTTTCGCCGTTCCTCGAGCGCGCGACCCGCACGCGCAAGCAACGGGGTGCCGGCCATGAGCAGTACGGTCGCCGCGATAAATGTCTGCCCCATCCCTTCCACACCCGCCGGATGCAATCCCGCGGAGCGGCCAGCACGCTCGAGCACGAACGAGAACTCACCGATCTGCGCGAGCAGCAAGCCCGTCGCGCCCGCGATCGGCGCGCCGTAACCGAGCACTCGCGCGGCGACACCCGTGACGATGCTTTTCAGCACCACCACGCCGGCGACGACACCGAGAATGGCCAATGGATGCCGCACGATGAACGTCACGTCGAGCAGCATGCCGACAGAGATGAAGAACACTGCGCTGAACAGAATCTGCAATGGCAGGATCTCCGCAAACGCGTGATGGCTGAAGCGGCTCTCGCTCATCACCAGGCCCGCGAGAAAAGCGCCGAGCGAGAGGCTCACGCCCGCGAGGCTGGTCAGCCACGCGGTGCCCAGGCACATGGCGATCACGGTCAGGAGGAAGATTTCCTGCGAGCAGGTCCGCGCGACTCGCTCGAGAATCGGCGGCATGACGCGCCGCGCGACGAGCAACACCAGCACGACGATCATCGCCGCGGTGCCGAGTCCTTGCGCGATTCCCGTCGCGGAGCCCGCGCCGCCCGCGAGCATCGGCACGATCAGCACCAGCCCGACGATCGCGAGATCCTGAAAGATCAGGATGCCCAGCGAGAGCTGTCCTTTCGGCGAGGTCAGCTCGCTGCGGTCGCCGAGAACTTTCAGCACGAGCGCGGTGCTCGACAGCGCCACCAGCGCGCCGGTGTAAACGCCGCTGCGCCAACTGATGCCCATCATCGCCAGGATCCCCGCGACTGCCGCGATGGTGATGCCGAGCTGCAGGCCGCCGCCGATGAAGATCGCGCGTTTGATGCGCCACAAGCGATCGAGACTGAACTCGATGCCGAGCGTGAAGAGCAGGAGCACGATGCCGATTTCCGCGATCTGATCGATGAGCTCCGCGTCTTCGACGAGGCCGAGCGCGTGCGGTCCGATCAGCACACCCGCGAGCAGGAAGCCGACGATCGGCAGGATTTTCAGGCGATGGCAGACGTACGCGATGACCGCGCTCGCGACCACCATCGCCACGGTCTGCGAGAGAAAGCCGTGCATTGGGCCGACGATTGTGCCATCTCCGGGCCGCAGCTCTGGAGATGGCGGTCATAATCGCGACATGGTCACTCGCCTCTATCTCGTCCGCCATGGCGCGACGCAACTCACTGCCGAGGATCGCTTTTCCGGTTCCGCGGGCGTCGAGCTTTCCGACGAGGGACGATGGCAGGCCGAACGCCTCGGCGAGCGGCTCACGCGCGAACGGGTGAAGGCGATCTACAGCAGTCCGCTCTCGCGCACCATGAATACGGCGCGCATCATCGGCAGCGAGTGCAACCTCGAGCCGGCGCCGATGGACGGTCTGCGGGAGATCAGTCACGGTCGATGGGAAGGTCTCACGCGACGCGAAGTCGAAGAGCGCTTCGGCGGCGAGTACGCGGCGTGGGCAGAAGACCCGTTCACGTTCGCGCCCGAAGGCGGCGAAACCGGCGTCGCCGTGCTCGCGCGCGCACTCCCCGTCATTCGCACGATCGTCACTCGACATCAAGGCGAGCGCGTGCTCGTCGTCTCCCACAAGGCCACCATCCGCATCCTGATCAGCAGTCTGCTCGGCTTCGACGCGCGCGGTTATCGCGATCGCCTCGATCAGGCGCCGGCATGTCTCAACGTCCTCGATTTTCGCGATGCCGTGCACGCACGGCTGATGCTGTTCAACGATACGTCGCATTACTCGGAGCATCCCCGCGAAGCGACGAAGAATTTGTCGAAGTGGTGGGATGCGCCTGTGTGAACTGACGACCAGAGGCCTCCGGCGGCCGGTCGTTAGATCACACGCGCGCTTGCCACGGCTTCGGTCAGAGCCTCCGGCTCGACCGGCTTGCGGATATAGCCGTCGAAGCCGGCGCTGCGTAGGCGACGGGCTCTCAGCCCGTCGCTCCAGTTAGCTGCGTAGCACTGCAGCCACCACGGACTGCGCTTCTTCCTGAATCCGTGTCAGATGTTGCTCACTGACGGAGCTTTCCGCGTAGATCTTGTAGATGTTCTCCGTCCCCGACGGGCGTGCGGCGAACCAGCCATTGCGCGTCGTGACTTTCAGTCCGCCGATCGCGTTGCCGTCGCCCGGTGCGTTGGTGAGAATCGCTTCGATCGGATCGCCCGCGAGCTCGTTCGCGTGCACTTGTTCGGGCGCCAGCTTCCCGAGCAGTGCCTTCTCCTCGGGCGTCGCGGCTGCGTCGGTGCGCGCGTAGTACGAAGTGCCGTGTTGTGCGACGAGATCGCGATACAGCTCACCAGGATCGCGACCCGTGCGTGCCGTCATCTCCGCGGCGAGCAAGCCCATGATGATGCCGTCCTTGTCGGTGGTCCACACGCTACCGTCGCGACGCAGGAATGACGCGCCCGCGCTTTCCTCGCCGCTGAAACCAAGCGTGCCTGCGAGCAGGCCATCAACGAACCATTTGAAGCCGACCGGCACTTCGTACAGACGGCGGCCGAGGCGTTTGGCGACGCGGTCGATGAGACTACTGCTGACGACGGTCTTGCCGATCGCTGCATCGGCCCTCCATTGCGGGCGATTCGTGAAGAGGTACGAGATCGCGACGGCGAGGTAGTGATTTGGATTGAGCAGTCCCGCGCTGCGCGTGACGATGCCGTGGCGATCGTTGTCGGTGTCGTTGCCGAACGCGACGTCGAAGCGATCGCGCATCTCGATCAGGCCGGCCATGGCGTGCGGCGAAGAGCAGTCCATGCGGATCTTGCCGTCCCAGTCGAGCGACATGAAGCGGAACGTCGGATCGACGGACTCGTTCACGATCTCGAGGTTCAGTCCATAGCGGTCGCGCACGACGTTCCAGTACGCAACGCCGGCGCCGCCCATCGGATCGACGCCGATGTGCACGCGCGCCTCGCGAATGATCTCGAGGTCGACGACCGCGGCGAGATCGCGGACGTACGCGTCGATGAAATCGTGGCGATGCGTGGTCGGCACGGCCAGCGCTTTCGCGAACGCGACACGGCGAATTTTCGACGGGTCCTGCATCAGCGTGTTCGCGGCTTGCTCGATCGTTTTGGTGGCAGTGGTGTCCGAGGGGCCGCCATGCGGCGGGTTGTACTTGAAGCCGCCATCTTCGGGCGGGTTGTGCGACGGCGTGATGACGATGCCGTCGGCGAGATGCGCGTTACGGCCTCGGTTGTACGTGAGGATCGCATGCGAGATGACTGGTGTCGGCGTGTAGCCGCGGTCTCCGTCGATCATCACTTCGACGCCATTCGCCGCGAGCACTTCCATCGCGGAGACGAACGCGGGCTCGGAGAGCGCGTGCGTGTCGATGCCGAGGAAGAGCGGACCGTCGATCGATTGCGCGCGGCGGTAATCGCAGATGGCCTGCGTCGTCGCCAGGATGTGCAGTTCGTTGAAGGCTGTGTGCAGCGACGAGCCGCGATGGCCGGAGGTGCCGAAGGCGACGCGCTGATCGCGGATGTTCGGGTCCGGCTTTTCGGAGTAATACGCCGCGACGAGGCGCGGCACGTTGACGAGCATGTCAGCAGTCGGGCGCGAGCCCGCGGTTGGTGTACGCATCAGGCGCGGAGGATATTACGGAGCGGGAATCGCGGCGATCGCCGTTTGCAGCTCGCGCCAATGCTGCCACTTGATCACCGAGCCGTGCGCGATGGCCTCGGTGAACGCGAACGTTGCCAGTCCGAGCGTAGTGCGAGCGGCGTTTACCGCGGTGCGCATTTCGATGATGTCGCTGAAGTTGACGCTCATGCCGGCAACGATGTTCGGCCTCGAGTACGTGACTGCGCCGAGACCAGCGGATGCGCGGAACGCGTTGATCGTCACGCGCAGCTCATTGATATGCGCAGCGCGGATGAGGCCTTGCGGATCGGCGGTGAACTGCTTCGTGGTGGCGACGTCGCGTGTGGACGGCGGTCCCGCGTTGTCGTCGCCATCGACGGTCGAGACGCGATAGAGATACGACTTGTTCGCGCTGACCGCCGTGTCTTCGATCGACGCCGTAGCGACGGTGGCGAGGACGACGAATGGTCCGTTGTCGAAACTGCGCTCGACGCGATACGACGCGGCGTTTGCGACCGCCGACCAACTGACGCCGATCTTGCCTTGCGTGATCGTCGTCGCGTCGACGGTCGACGGCGGCAGCAGCGTGATGATCTGCGTGAGCGTCGACGAGATGCTGCCCGCGTAATTCGTGTCGCCGTCGTACCTGGCGGTGATCGCGTGCGAGCCCGGCGCGAGATTCGATCGAGTGAGCGATGCGGTTCCCGATGTGAGCGTCGCTGTGCCGATGACACTCGCGCCGTCGCTGAACGTCACGTTGCCCGTGATCGTGCCCGCCGTCGCCGAAGTCACAGTTGCGGTGAACGTGACGGATTCACCCGGATGTGCCGGATTGAGCGACGAAGTCACGGTCGTCGTGGTGGCCGCTTGCACGGGCGCGTTCGGATCGCTCAGACGCATCGCGTCGAGGCAGATCGCGCCGGTCGCGCCGAACCCCGAGCCCGCGAACTCGAGCATGATCTCGCGCACTTCCTGCCCCGCGGTCGGATTCGCGAGCTCATGGCGGATGTCATCGTCGATCTCGAGGATGCCCGAGCCGGGAGAGCTCCAGGTCACGGTCACGTTGTGCCAGCCCGTGGAGAGGACGATCCACGCGGTGGTGGCGGTGCGGGTGCCGGCTGCGTTGTAGAGCGAAAGGCGGATCGACTTCCCGAGCGGACGGACGGCCATCTCCACCGCGGCGTAGATGGTGATGTCGTCGTTCTGATTGTCGATGAGCTCCACGACCGGCATGGTGAACGACGGCGAGGCCGTGAGCGCGTCGAGGTTCACCTCGAACGTGAGCTTCGCGGACGTCAGCGCGATGTTGTCCGGCGTGAAGTTGCGCAGCAACTGCGTCCAGTCCTCGCCCTCGAGCCGCAACCCGAACGGACCTTCCTGCGCGCACTGCGCGGAGACCGACGCCTCCCGCAGATCGCTGCGCCAGCCCTCCAGCACTCCGGGCAGCGGACTCGGAGTATTGAACAGCTCCTCCGTGAGCCACGGCGAAGTGCGCGGGATGTACGGCAGCGGCTCGGCGAGCGACAAACGATCCAGCACGTTGCGCGTGATCTGCTGCACCGCGGCATCGACCGACAAGCCGCGCAGCCAGTCGCGCGTGCTGACATTGAACAGCACTCCGCGGTTCTCGTTCACGTAGTAGCCGATGACGCCGTAGCCTTCCTGCCCGGGCACGGTCGCGAGGATCTTGAAGTTCAGCGGTGTCCCGTCCGAGCCATCGACGAGCAGCTCGCCTGTCGGCAGCGTGTTGAAGACAGCGCCGTCGACTTCGTTGCCCGCCGCTGCTTTCCCGAACGTGCCGCCGTCGATGAGACCTGTGCCGTTGAATGCCCAGTCCGATGCATCGACGACCGTAAAAGGCGTCCGCTCCTCGACCGGCAACGCCTCGGTACTGCCGGCCACGACATTCGCGTAACCGCCGTGACGGAACGACGCGCCGAGGATGTAATTCTCGGGATTGAAGACCGGCCAGTCGAAAAAGTTCACCGTCACGACGTCGTCGTCGACGCCGGTCATCGGATCGAGATTCGCGGCCTTGTACACGGTGAACTGCCGCGTCTCGAAGTTGACGCGCGACTGCCACCACATCGTGTTGCCGCTGAAGACGGCCACATTGCCGCCGGCGCGGCTGTACGCCTCGAGATTCTGGCGCGCGGGCAGGGTCCAGTATTCGGAGTGACCGACCAGGAGGACCAGTCTGTAATTACCGAGCAGGTTCGGATCGGCGAGATCGTCATCGCTGATGAGGTCGAACGCGCGGTTCTCGGCCGTCATCCAGTTGACGATGTGCTGCTCCCATGCGGGATAGCGCGCCAGTCCGAGGTTGTCGTAGTAAGGGCGCTTCATCGAGACGATGTGCGCGCGCTGGCCGTTGGTGGAGATCGAGTCGTAGACGCTTTTGCCGCCGAACTGGTTGTAGGCCTGCCACGTGTTCGTCGGCGCCACGACGAGGATCGATGACGCGACGCCCGGGTTCGCCGCGCGCACGATGAAGATCGAGTTGCGCACACCGCCGCTGGTCGGAAAGCGCGCCGCGTAATAGCCGCTCGGCCATGCGGATGGAATCGTGAACTGCGTCGTCGCGGGCCAGCCGCAGCCGTTTTCCCAAAGGCCCGCGCAGTCGATCACGGTCGACGTGAGCCCGGAGATCGTGGCGAGCACTTGCGTCGGTTGCGCGAGATTGACGATCTGGATCGCAAACGGACTGATCGAGGTGGAGACGTGGAAGGTGATCGTGCCGCCCTGCGCGACGCTGGCGCGATCGGCGTAACCACCTTCACTCCACGGTTGCGCGACCGCGAACGGAGCGAGCGCGAGAACCGTGAGGACACACACCTGCCGTGTGAGGAAACGGGACATACCGATCTCTGGCGAAGCTACGTGGAAACTGCGCTGAACTGCTGCCTGCAAAAAGGCGCTTCAGCAAACGACGTTCCACGCGCGCCGCGGTCGACGGGCTGAGAGCCCGTCGGACCCTCGTCGACTACGCCGGAATCGCGATCTTCGCGCCGTTCTCGCTCAGCCAGTCCGCGAACGATTGCAACTTCGGGTTCAGCGCGCGTGTGCTCTCGACGTCGCGCGCCGCGCGGAACATCGGCTCGAAGTCGCGCTTGAACTGAAACATGTTGCCGAGGTCGTCCGCGCCGGGAAAACCGAAACCGCGGAAGACTTCCGGCTCGACGGAGTTGTAGCGCACTTCTTCCCCCGCGATCTTCGAGAACGCCGCGGCCATTTCGCTGCCGCTCAGATGTTCGCCGGAAATGCCGACGCGATGTCCGATCAGTTCGGGCCGCTGAAAGATGCCGTACGCCGAGCGGCCGATGTCTTCGGCCGCGATCCCCGGAAGTTTGCTGTCGCCGATCGGCAGCGTGATCGCGAGCTTGCCATCGGCGCCGCGCGCCGGCCCCATGCCGAAGTGGATGAAGTTGTCCCAGTAGAACGACGTCAGCAGGAACGTGACCGGCACGCCGAGCTCGGTGAAGATCGCGTCCGCTTCCCCTTTCGCATCAAAGTGCGGGACTTTGTACTTGCCCTGCAGCGTCGGCATGCGGTCATCCGAGAGCGGCACGTGCGTGCGTGTGTCCTCGAGCGTCGACCAGATCACGTGCTTGACGCCCGCATCGCGCGCGGCGGCGGCCATCGTGCGCGCCTGCTCGAGCTCTTTCGCGGGCGAGAAGTGTCCCCAGAAAAACGTCACGCAGTACGCGCCATACGCGCCCTCGAATGCGCGACGCACGCTCTCCGCGTCGTCGATGTCACCAGCCACGACTTCGGCTCCGAGCGCGGCGAGCTCGCGCGCTTTCTCCGAGTTCACATCGCGCGTGATCGCGCGTGCGCTAAATTCACTATCGGGGTCCGAACAGATCGCGCGAACGAGACCCCCGCCCTGCGCACCGGTAGCTCCGAGGACTGCGATGATTTTCTTTGTCATGCGACGCATCGTCGCACGGATCAGTCGTTGGTCGCGAGCACGGTGGTCGGTTTGCGCCGGAAGAACTTCGACGACATGAGCCAGCTCTTCTCCGGGTAGTACGCGAACACCGCGCTGCCGCCGCGCACCGTATTGATGATCTTCTTCGCGACCGCCTGCGGGACCGCGGGGCAGCCCCAACTGCGGCCGAGGCGGCCGAGGGCGGTGATGGCGGCGCGGCTGACGTAGGAGGCGCCGTGCATCACGATGGCGCGGTCGCGGGCCATGTCGTTGACGCCTTCTTCGAGTCCGCGCAGGCGCAGCGAGTAGCCATTGCCGCCCATGTACGTGTCCTCGGTGACGAAGAGGCCCAGGCTCGTGGCCAGGCTGCCGGGGCTGTTGGAGAAGAAGGTAGTGCGATTGCCGCCGCTGTTCTTTCCGTGCGCACAAAGCTCGCGGAAGAGCAGCTTGCGCGCGGCAAGATCGAAGACGAAGAGGCGCGGCTGCGTGGAGGGAAGCGAATAGTCGATGACCGTGAGGATGTCGCGGCGGCGAACGAGCCCGCGTTCCGAGGCGGTCTCAGCGGCGTCGAGCGCGAGCTTGAGCACTTCCGCGCGCAGACCCGGCGCCTGCCGCAGCAGCGACTTCGCAAGCGCATCCTGCTGCGGACGCGCCTCGGCGACCGCAGTAAACGACAACGCGACAAGAGTGGCGAGGACGATTCGCTTCATCAATAACCTGGACGGGACGATTTTGGGTGCGCTTTCGCGCGCCGTGATGGTAACAAATAAGTTCTGAAACGGACTAGACATTCCTGCGTAGCCAACTCAGCAGATGCTCAACGAGTGCCGCCGTGGCCTGGCCACGATCGATGAGATCGAACGCGTGCGGCTCGTTCGGATGGTTGGCGACCGTAATCGGGAGATTCGCGGCCAGTGCGCGTGCGATGAAGCGATCGAGCGCGGCGTTCAGGTGAGGCGTTTCATCGCGGCCGGCGCGCGCAAAGAACAACGGCACGTCATGCGGGAGATCATTGAATGACGCTTGCGGATTCGTGAAACGAAACGCCGTCGCGGCGTCTGCAACGTCGGTGCAGCCATCCGTGTCGAGGACGAACGGATAGCAGAGCGCCGCGCACTTGACGCGAGGCTTCGCGTCGATCACCGCGGATAACGCGAGTGGAGCATTGCCCGAGCTCGCCCAAAGCGCGATGCGATCGGTGTCGAGGTGCTCGAGCAGATGGAGCAGGTCGGCGCGCGGATCGGTATTCGTGTACGCGATCGCGGTCATACCCGATGCGGCAATCAACCTCGCCCATGACACGGTCGAGCCCATGTCCTTGAACCTGCAGCCGACCATGCGCGCGAAGCCGGGATCGGGATAACCGGCGACGAGCACCACGACGGGCTGAGAGCCCGTCGTTTCAGATCGATACACATCCATCGTGAGATCGCCGCGGTATGCGACGTCGCGCTGAACCAAAACGTCATCCATACCGGGCAACTCGTACAGCACGGTCTTTTCCGCGATCGCCATTGTTCCTCCAAAGCAAAAGCCGCCGGGCAGGATCACTGCCGCGACGGCTCTTCAGCGAGGATCGTACGGATCAGAAGCACGCGCTGCAAGTGGTTTATGCTGCTCGCGCAAGGCACCTCCATGCCGAACGAAAGCGCGCGACAGGGACCCGGCCCCGGCTCGGTACTCGACGGCAAGTACGAAATCCTCAGCCGGATCGGCGCGGGCGGAATGGGCGAAGTTTTCAAAGCGCGCCACGTCCACCTCAACACGTTCCGCTGCATCAAGGTGATGAAGCAGTCGCTGCTTGCGGACGACGTGTTCCTGCAGCGGTTCCTGCGCGAAGCGCGACTCGCTACGCAGATCCATCACCCGAACATCGCCGTCGTCCACGACTTCTTCATCGGCGAGGGCGGCAACTACATGGTGACGGAGTTCATCGACGGCACCACGCTGCGTCAATGGAGCGCCGCGCACGGGCCGTTTCCGCTCCCGCTCGCGGCCGACGTCGCGTCGCAGGTGCTCTCCGGTCTCGAGCACATTCATCGCCGCGGTCTGCTGCATCGCGACATCTCGCCGGACAACGTGATGCTGCACTACGACGACGCCGATCGCCTCGTCGCCAAGATCATCGACCTCGGCATCGCCAAGGATGTGAACACCACCAATACCGAGATGACGCAGGCCGGCGTGTTGATCGGCAATCCGAAGTATATGTCGCCCGAACAATTGGGCATGCTCGGCGACGGCGAGCAGCTGGACGGCCGCGCGGATCTCTACTGCCTCGGCGTCGTCCTGTACGAAATGCTCATGGGCGTTCCCGCTTTCCAGAGCGAGACGCCGCAGGGCTACATCATGAAGCACCTCACGCAGGCCCCTCCCCGCTTCTCCGCGGTGAAAAGCCACGCGGCCGTGCCCGATCGGATGGAGAGCATCATCTTCCGCGTGCTCGAGAAAGATCGGCGACGTCGTTACGCGGATGCACGCGAGTTCATGGACGCGCTCGCGCCGTTTCTCTCCGCACCAGCGGGCACTCTGCATCGCGACGATGTCTCGCGCATGCGCCGCGGCGCGGAGAAAACAGTCGAAGAACCGATGCCGGTGCTCGGGCCGGACGACGCCACGGTCGCGGAATCGCCGTCGACGGAGTTCCGTGCGAAACAGTTCGAGCTTTCGCTGCTCGACGACGTTTATGCACGCGAAGCTGCGGGCGATCGCGACGCGCTCCAGCGCCTCGGCGAAGCGCACCCGCGCGGCTCGCTCGTTGGCGACGCTGCGCGCGACGCGCTCGGGCGATTGACGCAGGCGCAGCGCGCCCGCGAAGAAGAGGAAGCGTTCCAGCGCGCATGGGAAGACGGACGCACGGATGTGTGGCGTGCATTTCTCGCGGACCATCCGAAGTCGATGCGTGCCGAACGCGCGCAGGAGATGCTCGACGAGGCGATCGCGTTCGAGACGTCGACGACCGGCGATTCGGAGACATCGATCCGCCAGTTTCTCAGCGTGTGGCCCGAAGGCCGGCATCACCTCGAAGCGGAGATCCGTCTCGTCGCGCTTCGCAAGCAACATGACGAAGAAGCGGCGCGGCGCATCGCCGAATCGCACGACTTCGACACGGCGTGGGAAGCGGGAACCACCGCCGCGTGGGATCAGTATCTGCGTATTCACGGCACCTCGGAGCGCGCCGACGAAGCACGTCGCTGCCGCCAGGAGGCGTCGGATTTCGAGCAGGCCGTCGCCGCAAACCTCCCCGCCATGTGGCGCGCGTTCCTGAAGACCTGGCCCGAGGGGCGGCATCGGATGGATGCGGCGCTGCGGGTGAAACGATAGGAGTACGACATGAGCGAGACCGAATCAGCCACTGCCTTTGGTCCTGCGGTCCCGGAACTGCCGGTCGCAGATGTGCAACGTGCGCAGCAGCATTATCAGAACGCACTCGGCTTCGAGATTGGCTGGCTCGAGGACAGCGGCGACATCGGCGCCGTATCGCGCGGGAACACGGCCATCTTCTTTCGACGGAGAAATCAGCCGTTCGAACCTGCCGTGCATTGGATCTTTGCGGCAGACATCGACGCCACCTACGACGAGCTGCGTTCGCTCGGTGCGCGGATCGTCGAGCCGCTGGAGAAGAAGCCGTGGGGCTTGCGCCAGTTCACTGTCGAAGATCTGGATGGAAATCGCTTCTACTTTCACTGCGATTGAACTATGGAGTGCGGCAGCGATCGCTGCCGCTTTCAGAGGCGGCGGCGGTAGCCGCCGCACTCCACTCGAGCCTACGGCGTGCTTCATTGTGTCCAGACGCATCGCGCGTTCACCAGTCGCGAAGCGGAGGCCGTAAAATCGTCGCGATGGCGAGAGACGTCAAGGAACTGACGGAAAGCGCGACGGCTACACATACTCGCGCGTTCCGTGTTCGCCGGTACACGGTCGCATATCGAATCAGCAACAACACCATCGTCATCGCGGCTGTCGCACATCACAGCCGCGAGCCGGGTTTCTGGCGCGAACGGGACTAGTTCTCACCATCCACAGAATGCTGGTAGTGACACGACCACAACATCTCCAACGTCATCAACTACTTACAAGTCCTGGCATCCGAACTGCTTTTCATCTCGCTAGCCGGTAGTACCACTACCAGCCGCAGACTGAGAGAAAGGCAGCTCCCGATGATTCGACGTTTGGCAGGACCTCTCGTTTTCATCCCCACCCCCGAGGCGCGACCGGCGCCCCGCACCTGACCGCGGATCTTTCGCTGACGGCCACGTGACATTCCGACCCAGGACAACCAGCAAACCGTGGAGCACAGCTCCACATCAGGCAGGAGTTTTTATGCGTAAGCTGTTCGTGGCCGCCGTCCTCGCGGTCATGTTCGCCGGCTCGGAGCGCGCGTTCGCCATCGAGCCTCGTCTCAACGAGCAGGCCCTCGACGCGAAAGTCGTCGTCCTCCCCGCTCTCAACGCGAAATTCGACGCCGTCAAGGTCAACCTCTATCTCTCGACTCCGCTCTGGTCGACGTGGAACCTCGGCCATGGCGGCAACTGGACCGCGCAGTTCGACATGCTGACGAATCATCCGCGGCGCGTTTATGGCGGCGCGATCCCCTGGACGAAAAATCCGAATCAGCTCGAGCAGGTCGCGCGCTCGTTCATCGACGCCAACCAGTCCGTCCTCGGCGTCGCCAACAGCCGCCTCACCTACGACCCGACCGGCGCCACCGCGGTGAAGAGCGGCCGCGTGATGTACGCGGCGTTCGACTATCACATCAACAACGTGCCGGTCGAATACGCACGCCTCGTCTTCGCCGTGAACAACGGCAACATGATCTATTGGCACTCGGCGAACATCGCCGACGTCCCGACCATCACCACGCCCACGCTCTCCGCATCGCAGGCGCTGAGCAAAGCGCTGTCGCACGCGGGCGCGCTCGCATCGCAGGTCAACATCGTCAAATCCCCGACGCTGAAACTCCTGCCGCGCAACGGGCTCCTCGGCGCGCTGCTGAAGTACCAGCTCACGTACGAAGTGATCTTCCGCCTCAACGGCGGACGCTCGACCTGGGTCGCGCACATCGACGCGCTCACGGGACAGATCGTCGCCTTCGGCGACTCGAACCGTTACGCTGCATGCACCGCCGGCACGGGCGGCAAGGTCGTCGGCGGCGTCAAGCCGGCCCAGGCCACCGACGCGGAAGTCGTGCGCTCGTTCCCGTACGCCGAAGTGAACGGCACCGGCACGACGAACGCGAACGGCAGCTTCGCGTGGGACGGCGAAACCGCGTCGACCGGTCTCAATGGCGCGTTCTTCGACACGAACTGCGAAGATTGCCTCAAGTCCGAGACCGATCCGCAGAGCGGCTTCCAGCCGTTCGCGCAATCGAACAACGGCCGCATCGACCTCGGTACCGGCGGACGCGACGTCGTCCTCGGTCCCGATCAGCCCACGACGTCGTACGGCAACGGCACGTCCACACCCGCGGACCGCACCGCGTTCTTCCACACCAACGTCGCACGCATGATCGCGACGAAGTGGATGAACCTCCCGTTCCTCTCCGCGAAGATGCCGGTCAAGGTCAACATCAACGACGTCTGCAACGCGTTCTGGGATGGCTCGAGCCTGAACTTCTTCAAGGCCGGCGAAGTGACCTCGGGCAGCAGCGTCATCTCGTGCAGGAACACCGGCGAGATCCGCGACGTCATGCAGCATGAGTGGGGTCACGGCCTCGACGACAACGACGGCGAAGATCCCGGCTACGCCGCAGGACTCGGCGACATGGCCACCGGCGAAGCAGTCGCCGATCACGTCGCGCTCTTCGTCGATCACGACTCGTGCGTCGGCCAGTCGTTCTACAACCGCTTCACCGGTCCGTTCATCACCGACCCGGTCACGATGTCCGTCGCGCAGTGCGACGGCGTCCGCAACCTCGACGAGCATCGCACCACCACCGGCATCCTCACCACCACCAACGTCACCGTGAACTGCGCGGCCGTCACCACCGCCCCCTACTACATCGGACCGCTCCTCGGCGAAGGCCACTGCGAAGGCGAGCTATGGGGCCAGGTCAGCTGGCATCTCGTCAACAATCTCGAGACCGGACGCAGGTACGGCACGGTCACTCTCGATGCGAACAAACACCACGTGACGTACGCCGGCGACGCGCTGCCGAACGGCGCGAACAACTCGCCGAACGGCGGCTTCGGCCGCGACGTGGCCTGGACGATCCTCGAGCAGCTCTACTTCGAATCGCGCCCGGTCGTCGCGTCCTACGCGCCGTCGCGTTTCCAGGTGCAGGGCGTCTCCGCGTACGACGGTTTCATGATCGCTGACGATGAAGGCGACGGTCTCGCCAACGGTACGCCGCACGCGGCCTACATCAATGACGCGTACGTGCACCACGGCAACGAAGAGTGGGCCCCCGGATCGACGACCGCTTCGGTCGCGAACGACACGAAAAACTGCAGCACGCCCGGCACGCCGAACGTGACGCTCAGCCAGTCCACCGACTCCGCGAGCGGCACGCCGCACGTGACCATCAGCTGGACTCCGGTCGCAGGCGCGACTTCGTACAGCATCCTGCGCACCGAACGCCGCGACGACGTGTTCCTCGAAGTGGCGCGCGTCAACACCGGCAGCAGCATCACCGACATCGGCGTCGACAACGGCGTCACCTACTACTACCGCGTCCAGGCCAACGGCAGCGGCGGATGCTTCGCCGTCTCCGCGGGGGGCGTGCAGTCGATCTCCATCGCGCAGCCGGAGCCGAAGTTCAACAACGTCGTCGTCAACGATTCGGTCAATGGCAACAACGACGGTCAGCTCGACGCCGGTGAAAACGTCACGCTCTTCATCGCCGTGCGCAATCACGGACTCGGCGCGCTGACCAACGCCATCGCCGCGCTGCGTCCGCTCACCGCCGGCGTCTCCGTGGGAACCATCAAGGCCGCGTACGGCACGATCGCGCCAAACGGCGTGGCCGGCCCAGCCGAATCATTCAGCGTCACGCTCGACGCGAGCGGCGAGCTTTGCGGCACCACCGTGCGGTTCGTGCTCGACATCACTTCCGATCAGGGCTGCTTCGCGGTTCCGGTCTCGCTGGAGCTGGCCGACAACGAGTGCCAGATGTATGGGGAAGCGTTCGCGCGCCCGCGTTCCATCGACATCACCACCGACACGCTCAATAGCTGCGGCGACGGCGACCTGTCCCCCGATCCCGGCGAGATGGTGCGCGTCACCGTCAACGTCGCGAACGACGGCGATCTCATCGCGCAGAACGTGGTCGTGAAGCTCAGCAGCGACAAGCCCTACCTGACCATCCTCGAGACCGAACGCCACCTCGGCCAGATGGCGCCCGGTGCCAGCGCGCAAACTACCTTCACGATCTCCGTCGGGGCCGCACCATTCGCAGACGCGGCCACGCTCACCGCAACCGTGTACCCCGGCAACGGCGCCACCACTTCGCGTGCGCGCGACCTGATCGTCAATCGCGACGTCGTCAAGCAGACATTCAACGCCACGTTCGACACGAGCAACGACGGCTGGACTCCAGGCGGTCTCTGGACCCGCGGTCTCGCTCCATCCACCGGCAATCTCACCACCGTCTTCGCGTCCGGCAGCGGCGCGGATCAATGCGACACGCTGACAGGCCCGGAAGTGCAGTTCTCCAGCGACTCGACGATCTCGTTCGATCTCGCGTTCATCACCGAGAACACGCCGGTCGACGGCGCGCTGGATGGACTGGACGTGCAGATCACGCTCGACGGCGGCCGGACCTGGAACACAGTCGACGTACAGCAGGGCTACGCCGCGGTCTCGACGAGCACCGCCTGCATCGGCGCCGGCTCGCCGATCTTCTCCGGCGCGTCACCGCTGATGCAGCGCTACACGGCCGATCTGTCGCAGTACGCCGGACGCACCGGCCAGATCCGCTTCCGCTACGCCAGCGATCCGCTCATCGACGGCCCCGGCGCATGGGTCGACAACGTCACCACCGCAGAGATCTTCGTGTCCGTTCCCGACATTACCTGCCAGTGATTGGGAATGGAGCTCCCGGGCGAGCGCACGCCTCGCCCGGGAGTTTTTTTCGCCCGAGCGACCGAGAGCGTCGTCCGCGCTAAGCTCTCCGCATGCAACTCGTCCGCGGAACATTCTTCGGTGAGGCGGAGCGCGAGTTGCGCACGCCTTCGTTCGGGTTCGCGGAGCGCATCGCGCTGGTCCCCGATCGCGAAGTACCCGAGCACATGCACACGAGCGCGCACTTCGTTCTCGTCGTGCGCGGGACGTACGTCAGCGATGCGAGGAACGTGCGCGGCTTGTGCGGACCGTCGACGCTGATCTTCAATCCGACCGGCACCACGCACCGCGATCGCTTCCGCTCCGACCTCGGCCGCTTCTTCACGATCGACGTCGCTCCGGCAGCCGCAGCGCAAATCGAGGCGCGACATCCAGTGGCAATGTCGCTGACATCGCACGACGCGCTGGCCGTCGTGCTGAAGGCCCAGCGCGAGTCGCGCGCGATCACGACGTTCTCCAATATGGTTCTCGAAGGACTCGGCCTCGAGCTCGTTGGACGACTGATCGCGCCGGCCCCGCATCCGGGCCGCACTCCGCCGCGATGGTTGCAGCAGACGCGCGATGCAATCCACGATCGCTGTACGGAACGCGTCACCGTTGCGGAGCTGGCGCATGAGGCGCGGGTGCATCCGGTGCATCTGGCGCGGGCGTTCCGGCAGTACTTTCATCGCTCGCCCGGCGAGTACCTGCGCCGCTGCCGCATCGATCGCGTCAGTGAACTGCTGCGGCGATCGGACTTACCGCTGTCGCACATCGCGCTGATAACCGGATTCGCGGATCAGAGCCAGATGACGAAGGCGTTCCGCAGCGTTACCGGACTCACGCCGTCGATGTTTCGTTTTGACAAGACGCGCTCGGTGCACGACACGACGTTGACTTCATGAAACGACTGCTGCTCGTATTGCTGCTCGCCTTCAACGCGCTCGCTCAATCCGATTGGGAAACCGCCACGCCTGCGTCCGCGGAGCTCGACGCGAAGCGTCTCGCGGACCTCGACGCGAAAATCCGCGCGGGCGACTTCAAGCAGATCACCAGCGTGTTGATCGCGCGTCACGGAAAGCTCGTGCACGAGTCGTATTTCGATGACGGTGGCGCCGAGGAGTTGCGCAACACACGCTCGGCAGGCAAAAGCGTGACCGCGATGCTCACCGGCATCGCCATCGATCGTGGCGCACTGAACGTCGATGCATTGGTCTTCCCGTACTTCGCCGACAAGAAGCCACACGCGAATCCCGACAAGCGCAAGGAACAGATCAGGCTCGAAGACCTGCTGACGATGAGCTCCATGGTCGAATGCGATGACTGGAACGAATACTCGCGCGGCAACGAGGAGCGGATGTACATCATCGAGGACTGGACTTCGTTCTTCCTCGACCTGCCGGTGCGCGGCTATGCGCCGTGGGTGAAGCGGCCGAAGGACGCACCGCACGGCCGCACGTTCAGCTACTGCACCGCCGGCGTGTTCATGGCCGGCCGCGTGCTCGAACGCGCGACGAAAACGAAGGTCGAAGATTTCGCGCAGCAGCATCTCTTCGGTCCGCTCAACATCACGAAAGTGAAGTGGCCGCTCTCCGGCCTCGACGAAGCACAAACCGGCGGCGGCCTCGAGCTGCGCAGCCGCGACTGGCTGAAGCTCGCGCAGCTCTACCTTGACCTCGGCAAGTGGCACGGCAAGCAAATCGTCTCTGAGCAGTGGGTTCGCACGTCGACGACGCCGCACGCGCAGATCGACGACGACAACTCGATGGGCTATCTGTTCTGGCTGCGCCGCTACAAAGCGGACGATGAGAAGAGCGCCATCTGGTACATGACCGGCTCCGGCGGCAATCGCGTGGTGATTTTCCCCGCCCTCGACATGGTGGCCGTGGTCACCACGACCAACTTCCGCATCCGCGAACAGCACCAGTTCAGCGACACGATCCTGAGGGATCACATTTTGTCGGCGATCGCGAGGTGACGAGCGGCGGCCTCCGGCGCCCCGGTGTGCGCGAGATCACTTGCGACAACGCGGCCGACCGGCGATCATCCCGGCAACTTGAAGTTCCTCGCCATCGTCCTTGCCAGCGTTCTCGCTACGTCCGTCGAACATCCGATCCTGTTCGTGACGCAGGTCCCGCACGCCGCCGACTTCACGACCATTACGTCGACCTTCGGCAACCACAGCGCGCAGATCGACTCTGTCCCGCGCGGCGGCGATCTCATGATCCGCTATCCGGACGGCACTCTCAAGAATCTGACGCGCACCGCCGGCTACGGCATGGAAGGCCTGCAGGGCGCGAACGCGATCGCAGTGCGCGACCCGGCCATGCATTGGAGTGGCGCCAGGGCGCTCTTCAGCATGGTCATCGGCGCGCCGGAACAGTTCCAGTGGAACCCGTATGTGTGGCAGATCTACGAGATCACCGGCCTCGGCAAAAGCGACACGCCCGTCATCCGCAAAATCGCCAACCAGCCTGCCGGCTACAACAACATCACGCCGATCTACGCGACCGACGAGCGCATCCTCTTCACGTCCGATCGCCCGCGCAACGGCGCGCGTCATCTCTATCCGCAACTGGACGAATACGAAGAAGCACCGACCGTCACCGGCCTCTGGCGACTGCATGAAGCGACCGGCGAGCTGCAGCTCCTCAATCACTCGCCGTCCGGTGTGTTCACGCCGATCGTCGACAGCTTCGGCCGCGTCATCTTCACGCGCTGGGACCATCTGCAGCGCGACCAGCAGGCCGATGCCGATGAGCAGGAAGGCGAAACGTACGGAACATTCGACTACGCCGACGAAAGCGAAAATGCCGCGCGCCTCAATCAGCGTGTGGAAGTCTTTCCCGAGCCGCGCAGCAGCCGTACGGATCTCCTCGAAGGGACCAACCTCGAGGGCTTGAACATCAACCACTTCTTCCCGTGGGAGATCAACGAAGACGGTACCGCGGAAGAAACGCTGAATCACGTCGGCCGCCACGAGCTGCACGGCTACTTCAATCGCAGCATCAACGACGACGACGCGGTCTCCGAGTTCAACGGGATCGGCACCGGACGCGCGAATCAGAACGAGATCCTCAACTTCTTCCAGATCCGCGAGGATCCGGCGCAACCGGGCCGCTACGTCGGGACCGACGCGCCCGAGTTCCAGACGCACGCATCGGGACAGATCGTCGCGCTCGGCGCGGAGCCGACCCGTCCCGCCGATCAGATCCAGGTCTCCTACATCACGCCCCTCTCGACGCGTTTCGTGCCGGAAGGGACGCCGGAGCCCGATCACTCCGGCCACTATCGCGACCCATTGCCACTATCGACAGGCACGCTCCTCGCGGTCCACACGAGCGAAACGCGTGCGGACCGCAACGACGGTACACGCGCCAATCCGACGTCGCGCTACTCGTTCCGCATCAAAACGCTCGAGCAGCAGAATGGTACATACGTTCCGGGCGCACCGCTCACGCCGGGGATTCAGGCGAGCGTCTCGTGGTTCGATCCGGACGTGAAGGCGACGTGGTCGGGCACGTTGTGGGAACTGTCGCCGGTGGAAGTGCGCGCGCGACCGAAGCCGGTCGCGCGGACGTCGCGGCTCGAGGAGCCGGAAGCGAAGATCTTCCGCGAAGAAGGCGTCGATCCCGAAAAATTCAAGAGCGATCTGAAGAAGCGCAATCTCGCCGTGGTGGTCAGCCGCGACGTCACGACGCGCGACGCCGCCGACAAGCAGCAGCCGTACAACCTGCGCGTTGCATCCAACGCAAACGCGCCGCAAACGAATGCTACCGGCAAGATTTATGACGTCTCGTACCTCCAGTTCTTCCAGGGCGATCAGGTCCGCGGCATCGGCGGCACCGACTCTCCGCGCGCCGGACGCCGAGTGCTTGCGCGCACGATGCACGACCCGGCCGCGAAGAATCCGTCCACGCCTGTCGCGGGCGGCGTGAAGATCGCGGCGGATGGCTCGGTCGCGGCGTTCGTTCCGGCGCAACGCGCCATGAGCTGGCAGACTACCGACGCGCACGGCACGCCGGTCGTGCGCGAGCGCTACTGGCTCACTTTCCAGCCAGGCGAAGTGCGCGTCTGCGGCTCATGTCACGGGGTGAACTCCCGCGACCAGCTCGGTCGCACGGCACCGCAGAACTCGCCGGAGGCGTTGCGCGCGCTGCTGAAGTCGTGGAAAGCCGAACAGCAGCCGCCCGCGGGCAAACGCCGCGCTGTGCGGAAGTAATGCGGAGTGCCGCCAAACCGAATGAGATTGTCGATTCTCGACAGAGTGGCGCGATTTGCATCGCTGGAACTGCAGCGCAGGTTTGTCGTCCACGGCACGGTCAGGGAGTACCTCGTTGCGGAGGAATTGGCTGAAGATCTTCTGGACATCGAGCGCCTTCTGGCCAGACACGGTGATGAATTCACGCCGGCGGAAGCCGCCTGCCTGCAGCAACTCATTCAGACGCTGAACACCGTCGGTCGTGATTTGCTCCGCGAAAAGGTGACTTCGGCCGAGGAGCTGATCGAGCGCGATCCCGTTTGGGGCGCGATTCGAAGCGCAGCCGCCAGGTGCCTCGACTGCCTCGGCTTTGATCTCCATGCATGGGAACAAGAGGAATTGAACAGCTAGCCGCGAACACCGCCGCCGCGCGGTGCGGAAGTAATCGCAACCTCTTTCCCGTTTCGAACATTCATGGCTGCCGAGTCGGCACTCCGCGAACAGGTCGCGCGCGTCATCCGCGAGCGTGGCGACGATTACTTCGAGCGCGGCCGCGTGCGCCTGTTGCGCGATGCCGGCGGCGGCGCGCTGCACGCGCACGTGCACGGCACGACGACGTACGAGGTCGACCTCGTCGTCGAGAACGAGTTCCTGGTCGTCCGTTGCGATTGCCACTACTACGTCGATCGCGCGGAAGCGTGCAAACACATCTGGGCCGCGATCCGGGCCGCGAGCGTGCGCAACATGCTTCCCGACAAGCCGCTGCAGCTCGAATACGACGCGCCGCGCGCGCAGCCTGCGCATCCGCCGCTGCGCCTCGTGCCGCAGCCGCGGCCGTGGGAACGTTTCTTCGAAGCGGTCGGACGCGCGGCCTCTGCGCGCGGCCAGTCATCACGCACCATCCCCGACGAGATCGCGTACGTCGTCAAACGCTCCACCACGGCCACGGCGGTCCCGCTGCACATCGTCGGCCGCTCGCGCCGCAAGAGCGGCGACTGGGGCAAATGGAAACTGCTCTCGCTCGAAACCGCGGACCTCGCATCGCTTTCCGACTTCGATCGCGAAACGCTCGCGCTTCTCACCTCGCGCTACAGCCCGATGGTCGAGTCGATGACAACGCTGCCATCCGCGGCCACCGCATGGTGGATCGAGCGGCTCGCGCGCGCGGGACGCTTGTTCGTCGACGACGAGAGTGGCGAGCTGCAACCGCTCGCGTGGGATGACGGTCCGCCGTGGAAGCTGCGCGTGTCGATCGTCAGCGATCACGATCGCTCCGTCTATCGCATCGAAGGACTCATTGCTCGCGACCACGAAACGTTACCGATTCAGGAGGTCCATCGCTTCGCCGACGGCATCCTCTTCCGCGATCGCAGCGTCGCGCGCTTCGATGACGGCGGCAACGCGCAGTGGCTGCGCGCGCTGCGCGGCACCGGTCCCCCCTCACCCAACCCTCTCCCCCCGGGTGGAGAGGCCAGGGTGAGGGGGGTCGAGGTTCCGTTCGCGGATGCCGATGCTTTCCGCCAGGCCTTGCTGCTCGCGCCGGTCGGTGAGATCTCGCTGCCTGAGGAGCTGGGATGGGAGGTGGCGCGCGCGCGTCCGCATCCGGTGCTGTCGCTGCACAGCAACGCATGGAGCTCGGAGCTCACCGGCGAGTTGTTCTTCGCGTACGGCGAATGGCGTGTGCCGCACCAGTCACGCGAGACCCAGAAGATGGTCGGCCGCACGCTCATCCGACGCGACCGCGCGCGCGAGGAAACGTATCGCGCGCGCCTGGCCAGCCTTCCCGTGATCGGCACGTTCGAAGGATGGAAGATCCGGCAACCGCACCTGGAAGAAGTGGTTCGCAAGCTGGCGGCGGAGGCGTGGACGATCGAGATCGACGCCGCGCCGGTGCGCGTCGCGGAAGACGTCGAGATCGACATCTCCAGCGGCATCGACTGGTTCGATCTGAGCGCCACCGCGTCGTTCGGCGACGTCACCGTCGCACTGCCGGAGCTGCTCGCCGCCGCGGAATCGAAGCAATCGCTGCTGCGCCTTTCCGATGGCTCGTTCGGGATCGTGCCGGGAAGCTGGTCGGAGTCGCTCGCACCCGTCGTCGAGCTTGGACGCGCGCACGGGCAAGCGCTGCGCTTTCATTCCGCGCAGGCTTTGCTCGTCGACGCGCTGCTGCAACACCGCCCGTCGTCCGCCGACGGCGCGTTCGCCGAATTGCGGCGCAAGCTGAGCGAGTCCACACCGCAGCCGCGCAATGAGCCGCCGACCCTCACCGCCGACCTGCGCCCGTACCAGCGTGCCGGCCTCGGATGGATGCACTTCCTGCGCGACCTCAACCTTGGCGGCTGCCTCGCCGATGACATGGGTCTCGGCAAGACCGTGCAGACGCTGGCACTGCTCGAAGAGCTCCGCGCGTCGGACAAAACGGCGCCGTCACTGGTCGTGGCGCCGCGCTCGCTCCTCTTCAACTGGGCCGCCGAAGCGCGCAAGTTCGCGCCGCAATTGCGCGTACTCGAACATCACGGCGCCGATCGCACGAAAAACTTCGAGCGATTCGCTGAGTACGATCTCGTGCTGACGACGTACGCGACGATGCGCCTCGACATCGCGCAGCTCGCCGAGACCGAGTTCCAATACGTGATCCTCGACGAGGCGCAGGCCATCAAGAACGCGTCCAGCCAGGTCGCGAAGGCGAGCCGCCTGCTGCGCGGCAAACACCGCCTCGCCCTCAGCGGCACACCCATCGAGAACCACCTCGGCGATCTCTGGAGTCTCTTCGAGTTCCTCAATCCCGGCCTCCTCGGCTCATCGCGCTCTTTTGCGCGCACGTTCGCGGGCAAGGCCGCGCCGCCGGAACGCCGCGGGGCACTCGCGCGTGCATTGCGTCCGTTGATCCTGCGGCGCACGAAGGAACAAGTCGCGCCGGAGTTGCCGGAGCGCATCGAGCAGACGTTGTACTGCGAGCTCGAAGGAAAACAGAAACGCGATTACGAAGAGCTGCGCGATCACTACCGCCAGGCGCTGCTCGGCCGGATCAAGACCGCGGGCGTCGCGAAATCGCGCATGCAGATCCTCGAAGCGTTGCTGCGCCTGCGGCAGGCCGCCTGTCATCCCGCGCTGATCGTCGGTTCGGTGACGGAGGAGACTTCGAGCGCGAAGACCGATCTGCTGCTCGAGGAGTTGACCGAAGTGCTGGAGAGCGGCCATCGCGCGCTGGTGTTCTCGCAGTTCACGTCGTTCCTCTCGATCGTGAGGCGCGAGCTGGAGGAGCGGAAAATCGACTACCTCTACCTCGACGGCATGACGCGCGATCGGCAGTCGATCGTCGATCGTTTCCAGAGCGAAGACGGCCCGCCGCTCTTTCTCATCAGCCTCAAAGCGGGCGGCCTCGGCCTCAACCTCACGAACGCCGATTACATCTTCCTGCTCGATCCCTGGTGGAATCCGGCAGTGGAAGCTCAGGCCATCGATCGCGCGCATCGCATCGGCAGACAACGTCCGGTGATCGCGTACCGCCTCATCGCGCGCGACACGGTCGAGGAGAAAATCCTGGAGCTGCAGTCGCGCAAACGCGAGCTGGCGGACTCGATCATCTCCGAGGACAACAGCGTGCTGCGCGGGCTGGCGATCGAGGATCTCGAGCTGCTGCTGTCGTAACGTGTACTGCGCATGACTTCCTACTACCTCTGGTCGGCGGTGCCCGCGCTGATCGTGATCGGCGGCGCTCTCCTCGCCGCTCGTGCCGCGTGGAACCGGCGACGGAAGGAGAAGGAAACGTTCCGCAGCATCGCCAGAACGTTCGGATTCACATTCTCCGAGCCGCCAAACAGCAGCAACTTCATGACCGTGATCGGCGACTGGGAGATGAAGGGAACGTACAACCGCATCCCCGTCCGGATCTACGGGAAACGAGTTTCGGGTCAGAAAAACAACTCCGAGTCGACGTTCGTCGATGCGACTGCGAACTGCCAGACAAAATGCCAGTTGGCAATCACGCGCGAGACGACGTTGAGCCGCATCGGAGGCGCCGCGTTCGGCCTGCAGGACATCGCGACGGGGGATGCAGATCTCGACCGCCGTGTGGTCGTCAAGGGCGTGCCGATTCATATCGTGGAGCGAATCGCGCGCAATCCAAAATTTCAGCGAGAGCTCGCGCGGCTATTTGAGCTCGACGGCATGATTCACGTCGATCTGCATGGCGCGCACTATCGCCGTTCGACGGTCTTCACCAATGAGCAAAGTCTGAGACTCCTGCTCGAGGCAATGACGCGAACGGCCGCGGCTTTGGAAGAAGCTGCGGCCTGAATCGCTCGTGATCACTCGCCGCATTCGACGCCGATCTCGCGCTCGAAGAGCGTCTTCACCGGTTGCGGCGTTCCATGGCGGTACAGCTCCAGGGTGAGCTTCCTGGTGCATTCATCCTGCGTGGGTGCGCGCACGACTTTCAGAAAATGCGGCACCTGCCACGGCAGTTCCACGATCGCGGAATCCGAGTGCCTCGCCTCGCGATTCCTGTGCGCCAGGTTTGCGTTTGGCCACTTCGGCAGATCGCCCGGGCGAGCAAGCGGTTCGGAGCGCACCCGAGGGGTCTCCGAGGACAGGTCGACGGTGTAGGTAGCGTCCCAGCCTGCAAGCTGAACGGCGCCGTCCGTACAGCGCATGCCGTGCACCTGAAAGTCGGGCAGGGTCACATGGAGCTCAGCAATCGAATGGTCGGCCACCGTGCGAAGAACCACGAGCGTGTGCTGACCATCCGCTTGCCGCAGTTCGTAGGCCAGATAGCTGTCCGCGGCGCAATAGGAGCCATCTGAATCTGCGAGCGCTCCGACAGCAATCGCGGCGGTGATGAAGAATGCGAACAATCTGCGGATCAGCATGAACGTCATCTCCTAGATCCATACGTCATTTGGAGCGGTCCTCGAACCGTCCTGCACTTCACCTGTGTTCACCGTACCCACCGGCTCCACCAGCATCACTTTGCATTCGGAGGCCGCGTACGGCTTGTGTTCTTTCCCTTTGGGAACCACGAACATCTCACCGGCATTCAACGTCACGCTCCCATCGCGAAATTCGATGGTCAACTGGCCGTCGAGCACGAGAAAGGTCTCATCCGTATCCGCATGGGAGTGCCAGACGAAGTCGCCTGCGACGCGGGCCAGCTTGAACTGGTAGTCATTCATCTGCGCGACGACCTTCGGCCGAAAGTGCTCCGTGAATAATTTGAATTTCTCATTCAACGAAATGGCGCGGTACATCTTCATCCCTCGCGATCAGCGCGCCGCCGGCTCCGGAGGCGGAGGGGGCATCTCGGGCTCGGTCTTGCCGCGATGACATGTCCAACAACTCACGCGCTGACTGTTGGGCTCGGGTGCGTGCCCTTCCGCCGCTTCCACGCGACCCATCCAGGTCTGATTGATCTCGTTCGTCATGCGCAGCATCACGCGCGCGATCTTCTTTTCGGTCTTCGCGTCGGATGGGAAGTCGAGCACTTCCTTCGGCTCGGTGGCCGTGACGACATGGCAGTGATTGCAGCGAACGCCGAGGGAGCGGGTGAAGCCGCGCATGGCGGCGATCAGCTGCTCGCGTGGAATGTCGCGCGGAAAGACCTGCAGATTTTTGAACTCCGACTGAACGGCGGTCGCGGCGGGCGCCTGCGCCTGCGGCGCGGCGCTCGCGCACCCGAGGATGAGAACCAATGGCAGCAGCTTCTTCATTACGCCTCCTCGATTCGAGGGTATGCAGGAGTCGTGCGCCAGGTTGGTACCTCGGAGTACCTCGGAGTACCTCGGAGTACCTCGGGTTCCTCGGGTTCCTCGGGGTTCCTCGGGTTCCTCGGCTGAGACTAGTCAGCCCCTCCGAGGTACTCCGAGGTACTCCGAGGTACTCCGAGGTACTCCGAGGTACTCCGAGGAACCCGAGGAACCCGAGGAACCCGAGGAACCCG
>Ga0196977_1000035_pt1 | contig 98229 bp, 75 predicted proteins | sample S3v_1013CmetaG_FD_148634 | JGI IMG/M metagenome (GOLD analysis project Ga0196977, IMG submission 148634) | Soil microbial communities from Anza Borrego desert, Southern California, United States - S3+v_10-13C | ecosystem: Environmental > Terrestrial > Soil > Desert | place: USA: California...
AAACGCCGGCAAACTGCCGCCGGCGTTTTCCACATCTCCCACAGCGCCTGCTGCTAGGAAGAAAGAGACGAGGAGAACGACCGGAGACCGACCATCCCACTTTTTGCAGAACTTGACAGACACAACTAAGGGAGGGTCATTCTGACGGCGGCAGCCTGACCCGACGCATCTCACGCCACCGCCTGCCGGAGAGCGTCAATCTCCCGAAGGAGTTGCAGCACATCGTTCCAACTCGGAACCGGAAGGTCTACCAAATATCCCGCGCCGATCGCGACCGCTTCAGGAAGCACCGTGCAACGCGGGAAGTTCACTTGCCCTTCTCCTCGGACGACGCCACGAGGCTCAGCTCCGACGCGTTGAACACGGTGCCGGTGAGTGTTGCGTCGCTGGTGAACACGACGCCGACCACGATCCAACCGTCGTTCGGCGGCTTCGGCATCGGCTCGAAGGCATCCCTTCCGTCGCTTTCGGTGATCGCAATGTTCCGTTGCGGATCCTTCGGATCGCCGGTGAATACCACCGAACTGCCGGGCGTGACGAAGATCTCGCGGAGCTGACCGTTGTCCGTTCGCTTGCCGAGCAGCTCTCCTTCGAACACCAGAACACCTCGATCGAAATGGGGCCGGGTGCCATCCGGCGACATCACGTCGCAGCCAGGGCAGAGACCGTTGAACGTCCGCCGCGGAAGTGGGCAGGTTTTCCAGTCGCCACAAACCGCGGCCGAAGGTCGAGACATAAACGGTGTTGAGGCTGGCCCAGAAGAATTGCGTAACGGCCGTCGCGCCCCGCGAGCCGTCGATCCTGCCCCAGGTGAGGCCACGGTCATACGAGTGGTAGATCCCGCCCTCGCTGGTGCCGATCAGTACCTGCGACGGGTCACTCGGGAAGAAGCTGATCGCAGTGACCAGCGGCATCAGGAATCCGTTGTTCACCAGACGGGCCTGGAACTGCAGCTTGCTTTCGTCCAGCAGGAGATCCTTGAGGCCGGGAATCTCCGTCCAACTGTCGCCGCTGTTCGTGGACCGCATCACCGTGTGCTCGTCGGCCGCGATGACATGAAGCCCGGTGTCGCGAGTCACGTCGTAGAGCGGGTAAATCACGGAGGGCATCGTCCGGTTGAGCGCCAACGATCCGAAGCCGCTCATCAACGGCTCGAACAGATCCACGAGCCCCGGCGAATATTTGAACCGCATCAATCCGAGCGGGCCGCCTCCCTCCTGGTACGGTTGATAGACGATCGTGGGGTCGTCCTCGCCGGCATACCCGAGCTTCGGCAATCGAAGGGCCAGGTCCTCAACGAACACGAATGGCTGCCACGAGATCATGTCCGGGTCGGAAGTGACGTCGAGCCCATGCGGCACGTCTTGAACGCGCCGGCCCTTCCCGATGAGAACCGGCGGACTCACGCCGAACGCGTGATCCACATCCCTGGCGTCCTGCAGAAAACGCTTCGCCCATCGCGGCCGGCAATAGTTGCATCCGATATAGGTAATCCTCGGTTGGCCTCCGAACTTCACGCGCCGTTCCGCCTCGATGTAAAAGCCTTCCGTCATTTCCGGTTCGCGGCCGAGCACGTTGCCGGAGGAGTCCACCGACCAGATGTTGTTTTCGTGCGTCGTGAAGTAAAGATCGATGAGGCTTGTCTTCCCGATGTACTGACCGGTGACGCCGGTGACCTGAAGGGCGTTATAGCCGCCGCTCCCGCCGCCGACGTACCTCCAGGTCGCGCCGCCGTCGACGGTGTTGTGTACGCCGCCGTTGCTGGCGAGGAGCACGGGCTCGGCCCCGTACAAGGCAAGATCGCGGGGGAAATGCTCGACCGCGAGCGTCTCCCACTCGCCGGAGTAGTCCGGCAGGTCGCCGAGCGCGAGCGCGCGCAGGCGATGCACGGTGCACCTGTTTCCGCGGTAGAGGTCGAGCACTCGCAGCACGCCCTTGTTCCGCACCGCGGTCTTGACGAATGCCGTGCCACCGCAAGTCGAATTTCCGTTCTGCAGCGGTACGGGGATGGCCGTCCATTGCTCGCCGCGGTTTTCGGTCCGGAAGAGCCGGGTTCCATTCGTGACGAACGCGTGATGCGGCGACAGCGGCGACCGTTCGAGCGAATGCAGAGTGATGCTGTTTCCTTCGATGAACTCGCCCGGATTGAACCACGAGCCGAGCTGGTCGTGAACGAGCGTGCCCACTCTTACCCGGACCGGTCCGGCCGCGTACACGCGCCGTGGTTCGTCTTCTTCGCCGTGCTCGAGCAGCACGGAAAGCGCGTCGACTCCGGGGAACGGATCCGAGCGTGTCCATTCCACGCCGCCGTCAATGCTCACGAAGACGCCGCTCGACGTCCCGACAACGATGTCGTCGCCGACCGCAGAAATCCCGAATCCGTTCAGCGGCCGCGGCTGGGGAGGAAAGGCTGGTCTCGGCAGTGCGACCTGCAACCATGTCTCTCCACTGTCCTCGCTGCGCCACAGACCACCTCCGTTGTTGGTCTTGTAGTCGATCTTCGCGGTGACCAGCACGATGTTCGGACTGGCCGGAACGTACGCGACCGCTTGCGTGAAGGTCAGCGGAAGGCTGTCGACGTGGGTCCAGGTGAATCCGCCGTCAACGCTCTTGAAGAGACCTCCGCTGTCCGAGGCCGCGAACATCCGGGTGCGGTCCTCGGGATGAACCGCGACCGTGTTCGTGCGCCCGCCCTGCGGAAGATTGGGCCGGAATTCGGAGACGGTCCAGTGGGGAACGAGACCGGAATCCGAGAACGCATGGACCGGCATCAGCAGCGCGATGAGAACCCATGCAGCGGGGGAACTGCGACGAACGACGTTCGGGAGATTCACGTTGTTCTCCTCCGTTTCATCCACAAAGCGGAAGGCGGAGGAAAAAGGGGCCACTCAACGACGACGCAATTCTTCGATCCAATTCATGAAGGCTTGCGTTTTCGGATCCCGGGTCGTGCGTTCGCGACATCATCGTTCCTGTCGTGGCCGGGCTGCTCCTGGCTCGAACGCCGTAACGCTACACGTGACTTCGCCGCAATCCAGTAGTAACTTTTAGTTGTCTTATTTCGGCAACCGATCGGAGTCTTGTTGCGAGTTCCGCAACAGGGCGTCACTGCTTGCGCTGAAGCGGAACAAGCGGCGGCTCACACCGGCCGCGCGGGCGGTACGGTGACGATGCGATGGACGAGGTCGATCGACTCATCGAGGCAATCGCCAGGAGCGGCGTCAAACGCTCGTGGCTCGCCGACGAAGTCGGAATCGGCAAGTCGACCCTCACCAGGATCGTAAGCGGCGAGAAGAAGATCGTCGATGTCCGCCTGTTCCACCGGCTGGTCCGCGCCATCGGCCAGCAGCCGTCGACGTTCCTCGGCGAGGCCGAGTCCCCATTTCTCACGTGGGATCTCGAGAAGATCCGCGAGGCGGTGTTGCTGCTCTACGACAAGTTCGTCCGCCCGGAGCCGGTACGCGCCGAGGCGAACGCGCAATTCCTGGGCGGGCACGTGAGCCGTCGTCGCGCGACCACGATACCGGCCAATCCAAAGCGCGTCGCGAAGCGGTACCGGGCCGCGGCGACGCCGGACCGCGAGACCTTCCACGACGACGATGACGTGCCCGAGCGTGAGATCCCGACGCACTACGCGGGCCTCGGCGCGAAACACGTCTTCAAGGCGGAAGGCGACTCGATGATCGGCATCGGAATTACGCACCGGGACATCCTCTTCGTCCGACCCGAATCCGACCCACGCGCAGCGAAAGGAAAGGTCGTGGTGTGCCGCGTCGAAGGATCGGAGTACGTGAAGATCCTGCAGATCAATCGCGGCCGCATTCACCTCGTCAGCGCGAACGAGCGTTACGAGCCGCGCGTGATCGACGAAGATGTGGACGACTTCGAGCTGATCGGGGTGGTCGTAGGACGGTCCGGATACCCAGCCGTCTGACGGTCTGCGGCTAAGCGTGCCGGTTAACAGTCCGCTCCGCGCCGCCCTCTATCCTGCAGGCGAGCCGTGTTCGTGACAGCCGAAGACGCGGAAGAACGGGAAGCGATTGCAGCGGCCGCAAAGGGCGACCGCGCTGCCTTCGGCCTGCTGTACACGCGTTATCGGCGCATGGTGCATGCGGTCGTTCTCGCCACGGTACCTGTGGGAGATGCGGATGATGTCGTGCAGGACGTTTTCATGATCGCCATGCGCCGGTTGCAGGGACTTCGCGAGGTGTCGTCGTTCGGTGCCTGGCTCGCGGCGATCGCGCGGAACGAGTCGCAGCGATCCCGACGCCGCATGCGCGAACACGTGGAACTGCCTGACGTGCCGATGGCGTCGCGACAGGAAGACGAGGCGGACGCGCAGCACGTTCTGGCCACGATCCGCTCGTTGTCCAGCGCCTATCGCGAGACGCTGCTGATGCGGCTCATCGAAGGAATGACCGGTCCCGAGATCGCCGCGCAGACTGGTCTGACACCGGACTCCGTGCGGGTGAACCTGCATCGCGGGATGCGCTTGCTGCGCGAAGCACTCGAGCGAGGTGTGCGATGAGCGATTACTTGTGGGACCGTACGGGCGAGCCGGATGCGGACGTGGTGCGGCTCGAGCAGTTGCTCGCGCGATATCGATACGACCGGCCGATGAGAAAGCAAATGCGCATCGCCCGCGGGCGGTGGCTTCGCAACGTCGCCGCGGCCGCGGCTGCATTGCTGATCATCGCCGGAGTGGCGTTGGCTGCGGTCGCGCTCCGGCTGCATTGGACGAAGGGTCGGCCATGGGACGTGATCGCGGTCGCAGGCGCCGTAACGATCAACGGGAAGGCGGTCGCCGCACGCGATCTCCTGCGGCCGGGCGACGAGTTGCGGACCGGTGGAAACTCGCGGGTCACGATCCGCGTGGCGCGCATCGGCGCGATCGAGGTCGGACCATCGTCGATTGCGCGGCTGGTCACCACTGAATCACGCCGACACCGGCTCGCGCTGCAACGCGGGACAGTGCGCGCCCGCATCTGGGCCCCGCCGTTCACGTTCGGCATCGAGACCGCAGCCGGCCTCGCCAGCGACCTCGGGTGCGACTTCACCCTGCAGTTCGCGGGGGGGCGCGGCAGCATTCACGTGACGTCGGGATGGGTCGACTTCGACGGCCCGGCCTGGTCGTCGGTCATTCCGGAGAACGCGACCGCGGAACTGCTCCCTCACGGTCCGGGGACGCCTGTCTACGCGGACGCGCCGTACGCGTTGCGCGATGCGGTGCGCGCGTACGACGCCGGCGGGTCGCTGTCGGCCGTGTTGCGACACGCGCGTCCGCGTGATTCGATGACGTTGATGCACATTCTCGAGCGCGCGAAACCGGAAGAGCGCGCGCTGGCCGTCGACGCGGCGGCCGCTCTCGCTCCGTTGCCGAGGGACGTGACGCGCGAGCAGCTCATCGCCGGCGACTTGCGCGCTTTCGATCGCTGGCGCGAATCGGCCGGACTGCGCGGAACCAAGCAGTGGTTGTTGCGTTGGCGCGATGCCTTTCCGGCGCCGCAGGCGGCCGCGCAACCGCGGCGCCGTGCCATCGCCCATCCGTCGCCGCCGCGAACGGAAAGCTATGCCGTCGGCGCGGGGCCGCGCGCGGTGGCCGTCGGCGACTTCGATACCGACGGGCAACTCGATGTCGCGGTGGCGAGCTCCGGCGCCGGCACCGTCTCCACGCTCTTCGGCAGCGGCAGACGTTTGCGCGCGGGCGCGACCATTCCGGCCGGACGGGAGCCCACGGACATCAAGGCCGCCGACGTGGACAACGACGACGATCTCGACCTCGTGATCGCCAATCATGAGACTTCCGCGGTGACCGTGCTCCTCAATGACGGCAAAGGCTCGTTCATCGCCGCGCCGTACTCGCCGTTGGCCATGGGCGCGCGCCCGCACATTCACAGCGTCACCGCCGCTGATTTCGACGGAGACGGCTGGATCGACCTCGCGGTCGAAAGCTCCGACACACGCGATGTCCGGTTGCGACGCGGTTCCGCGAACGGATTCCACGCTTCGATCGCGATCGATGTTCGCACGATGCCGTACAACCAGTTGGGTGCCGCGGATGTGTCGGGGGACGGCGTCGCCGATCTCCTCGTGCCCGGCCACAACGACCGGACCGCGCGCGGCGTGACGCGACGCGCCAACGGGTTCGGACTGGCACCGTGGACAATTGCGACCGGAAACACGCCATGGCTCGTGAACGGCGCGGATGTGGACGGCGACCGTCGCGCCGATGTGTTGGTCGTGGAGACGGATGCGGTCAGCGTCTGGCTGCAGGGAGCGAATGGATTTTCTCACGCGTCGTGGTCGCCAGTGCGCGTCGCGGGCGCGACAGGATTGGCGACAGGGGATCTCGACGGCGACGGTATTGCCGACATCGCCATCGGCCCATGGTCCGGCAGCGGCGTCACGGTCTGGGCATCGCGCGGACGCCGCACTCACGCCGTCACGACCTGCCAGCGTCCGATCGGTCTCGCCATCGCCGACCTCAATCGAGACGGAAGCGGGGACCTCATCGTTGCGTGCAACCAGGAGGACCGGCTGCTGGTCGTGCCCTTTCCGTTGCGATGAAGCCGAGCGTTGCGGGCATAGGACTGAGCGCTTTGTGCTCTGCTCGCATTACACTTTCGCTCACGATGCCGTACGCCACCACATGGGAAGAGTCGGGCGTGTTATGGACGTTCCGCGGCCAGGTCACGGGCGAGGAAATCCTGAGGGCGAATCAGGAAATCTATCGTGACCCGCGGTTTTATCGCCTCACCTATCAGATCGTCGATCTGACCGGTGTCGAGCGCTTCGACGTCACCGAAGACGACATGGCCATGATCGCGGTCCATGACCGAGCCGCTGCGCGTGCCAGGCCGGGTGTACGCGTCGCCGTCGCTGCAGCCGATGAGGTCATCAAGGATCTCTCCGCGTTCTACGACGCGGTCATGGTCGGTTCTCCGTGGCACCAGCGCATCTTCGACTCGATGACCGAAGCGCGCGAGTGGTTGACGCAACGGTAAGGCGCGTTACCTCGAGTCGACGTGCCAGCCCGGATGGAGCCAGCGACCGTCGCGCTTGACGAACACCTCGGTCAAGAGTCCGCGCACCTGCTGTTCTTTCGCACCGATGGCGAACGTCACCTCGTAGCTTCCATACAAAACAACGGTATCGCCGATACGCTGCGCGCGCGTTTCGGGAAACGAAAGCGAGACCAATAGGCCTCCCGCTTTCTTGAACTCGCGCGAGGACCCGATCGCCTTGTCGCGATCGGAGATTTCGTTGCCGTCCCAGCCGATGGAAAGAAAGTCCTCGGGCAGCATCGAGCGCAGCGCTGCCTCGTCACCGCCAAACCATGCGCGCCAGGCCGCTTCGCGCACGGCGAGGAGATCCGGATCGATCGCTTCAGCGGCGTTCAACGGGAGAGACAGAATCACCAGGAACGCAAGAGAGAAGAAGGCTACTCGTACAGTTCGCATCGTTCAGATTCCCTTCGCGGCAAGAACACGCCCGCGCCGCCGTACGTTCACCTTGCGCTCAACGCTCCTGCGCTTCGCGCGGGTCGCGCTCTTTGGCTCTTCGCTCCCACGAGGCGGTATTGATCTCGTGCACCTTGCCGCCAACGAACGTGATCACGGTGTCGAGCTTGCGCAGCGGGTCGGTCGTGTAACTCCACTCCTCGATGGCCACGCCGTCAAAGCGAACGCGCGCATGGCGGCGCTCGGGGCCTCCGCCCATCACGCGCTCCACCTCGGTCAGCGTTTGCCCGATGCGCAGTTGGTTGACGTGCTTCTGGTTCTCGAAAGCGCGTTCGACCGCCCATTCCGGTGCCGCGGCCGGAGCGGTTGCGCAGCGGCTCAAAGCGATCAGTGTGATGCAGACAAGCAGCGGCCTCAGAACCATCCGTTGCCGTCCGGATTGACCGCGGCGCGCGCCACGCCGGCGTGCACCGCCTCGCGCGTGGCCGCCGGAGGCAATCCGCCTTTCACGACCACGTATCGCATCGGCAACTCGGTCGGATGGAAGACGGAGTTGTACGCGAGGAAGTCGGTAGTTGTGCCGACGGAGAGCTCCGTGCCGCGCTCCATCATCACGACGTAGATGGTGTCGCGGTCCGTGTGCTGGATACGGCCACTCTCCACCGCGTTCGCGAGCGCGCGCTGCACGTCGAGATCATTCGCGGTTGCACCGAGGGATGAGAGCGATGCGCCGCTGACGCGCAGACCGGTGTTGCGGACGCCATAACGATCGAGCGTCTCTAAGCGCTCGGCGGAGCTGAACTCACGCGCGATCTGCAATTCCTCGCGGATGGAGGCGCGCTCGCCGATGATGATGACCTGGATGGCGGGATCGGCGATGACCGCTCCACCGTGATGCAGCACGCTGTCCGGCACAGCATCGCCGCCCCGATAGATCTGCACGAGACCGCCGTCGTCATCACGCACGAACCCTTCGCGAAGCACTTCCTGAATCTCGCCTTCCTCGGTGATGGCATCCGCGGTGACGCCCGGCGCAAGAGCGGAAGAGCCGAAGGTGATGTCCAGCACGGGATGGATCTCGATGCCGTTCGGCGCGATGCCGATCTGGCCATGTTTGAAGTCCCAGAACCCGACGCCTTTAATCGTCACCGGCGTGCTGGTGGTCTTCATCGTGGAGGTGGCCGTGAAGCGGGCGTCGAACTGTGAGCGCGCGCGTCGGATGCCGGTGACGAACGCGCCACCGGATACGCAATTGGGATCGGCGATCTCCACGATCATGGTCCGGCCGGCGCTGTCACGAATGACCAGGTGATAGTCCTTGTCGGTTTGCTTGTTGTATTTGATGAGTGTTCCGCTGAGCCGGTACTGGGTGGTCTCGCGCGGCGAGAGACGGCTGCAACACGGCAGTGAAGCCGGCTGCGTCGACTGGTGCATGTTGTAGATGGTCGACGAAACGTAGGACGCGAGATTCACGGACCACGCGCCGGAATCGGTGCCGGTCTTGATGGACCAGCGCTCCACGCCGCACTGCGCGAACGTGGATGTCTGCACGACCAACACAAACAGCACGACCCCGAGACCGACCCGTAGACGCATACGTCCTCCTCGTCGTTCGTTGAAACAGCTCCAGGGGGCACCGCCGGCAGGAAACGATCGCGAGCATGCACGCGCGTTGCGAAGCCGTCAAGCGGCAGCCTCGATCGACTGTCACCCGCTCATGATTTCGCGCGTCCCATGGCATCGAACGCGGATCACTCCCGCACGACCAGCTCGAACACTCCTCTCTCCCTCCGAAGCACACGCGCCGGTGCGGTCACCCGGCGCAGCAGGAGAATCAGCCGCACCATCGCGGCGGCTTCGCGTTCCGACATCGGTGCGGATGGAGACGAGAACGCGAAGACCGATACGGGACCGGTTGCCTCGATGACGCGTGATGCCGACAGGCAAAGCCCACCCGATGTACGCGCGACCGTCACCGGTGCGTCGGTCTGATGCACTTGCGGATCGCGCGCGACGATGTTCGCGACCTCACGGACGTGATGAACGTGCGCGATGGAGCGGCGGCGCAAGAGAATCGTCACGATCATTGCCGCGATGAGCACGAGCAGTGTCGCGAGATGCCAAACGCGCCACGGCAGCACGCCGCGCAACTCGCCGATCACGACGGTCGCGGTGAGCCAGAACGAGATCCATTGCGCTTGCGACAGGCCGAATGTGTACGGGCGCGCCGGATCGCCGCGGAAGTATTCGAGGACGAATCTCGCGAAGTCGTACGCGATGACATACGCGGCCAGCGCCGCGCCAGGCGGCGCGCCGCGCCACACATCCATCGAGGCGACGATGACCACGCCGAGCACCCACACGGCTTCGACCAGTTGCAGCGGGAAGATCCGGACGCCCGCGTAATACCAAGTGAAACCGCACGCGACATGCTCGTCGCCATAGCGCACGCCGAAGCGCGAAGGGCGCCCGTGACAGCATCCGACGAGCAGGCAGCCGATGCGTCCGCAGAAAAGAAATGCGCCGATGCCGAGGATCGTGAAGTCGAGGTAGGCGAGCACCGGTGCGCCGAAGAGTTTTGCGACGAAGGCGGCGGCGACCAGGACCGCGATCTCGTGGTGGTAATAGATGATCTGCTCGACGCCCGTGATCACCTTCGTGACCAGGATGACCGCGAAGAACGTCGCGATGGCCGCGACCACGATCGCCGCCATCATCCAAAGCGAAAGCGCGCGATGCGCGGTGAGCGTCATCGCCAAGACCACCGCTGCAATCACGCCGACGATGCCGCAGAAGGTGAACGACGACAGCTTCCGCGTTCCGAAGTGCAGGTATGGCGCGAGGAAGCGGGAGCGGGGCACCATGGTCACAGTTTGTAAAAGCGCACCCACCATGCGCGCACTCCTGCGATCGGGACATAGGTCATCTGGCGGTGGAACGCCGGAGCCCAGCGCCTCTGGTCGGCTTTCGAATCGTCCTGGAAGGTGACGATCTCGTCGCAACCGACATCCCCCTTCTTGCACTTGTCCGGCACCGGCTGACTCCTCGGCGAGAACCATTTGATGGTGCCCTGAGTCTTGTTGTCGGCATCCGACATCGGCTTCTTGAGGATCTCTTCGGCCATGGCCGTGTCGGCGGCTTGCGCGGTCTCGCCGTCGCGTACCGCGAACTTGGTTACGGCCGTCTTGACGTCGCCGGTATTCATCCGGAGCATCTCATTGCGCACCGACCATGCGACGGCGCGTTTCTCGGCGTCGTTCGCAATGCCCATTTCGGTGCGGATGACTTTCGCCAGTTCGGCGACGTTCGCGGTCGTGTAGTGCGGATGACTGGTCCCGGCTCCCTTGTACGCGCCGACGTTGACCTTCACCGGTTCCGACTTGAGCTTCGATCCGGACGTCTTCAGATCCACGCCGCCCGTGCCGTATGCGTACTTGAAGGGAAGGAGCTCGAGCTTGTAGCTGCCGTCATCGACCATGAACACGCCGGTGGGGTCGTACAACTTCGTGCCGTCCCACTTGCGCGTGAACTGCCCGAGGCCTGCTTTGAAGACTTCCTTGCTGAACGTCTTGCCGCCCGGTCCCTCGAATTGCGAGAAGCCGTCCCCCACCGGCTTGCACGAAAACGACGCCGTAAACGTGACGGTGTCGCCCGGCTTCTCGATCACTTTCGGTTCCACCCTGAAATCGGTGACCACTTTGTCGGCGTCGGTGGCCTTGGTGCACTTGGTCGCCGCCGGTGCAGGAATGGGAGTGGCGGCCGGTGCCGCGTCTTCTGTTGCGGCGTCGCCGGTGGTAGTCCCGGCGTCACCCGCCACCTGCTCTTTCACCTCCTCGGCTTTCTTTCCATCGCCGCTGCTGCAACCGAAGCAGCGCTGCAGGCCGAGGCCGGAGCGGAGGCGGGGCATGGCGTCGCGGGCGAGATCGGCGAGATATCCCTTCGCGCCCGACCACAACGAAACGACAGCGCCGACGGCCGACCGGTCCGCATCCTCTTCCAGCGATCCGTACTCGTTCGCGCCCCGCTTCTTGTGTGAGGTGGTGGGACTCGACGCGCTCTGCTGCACGACGTGCGCGAGCTCGTGCGCGAGGATCGCGTCGCCGACGAGCGTTCCCGGCTTGTATTCGCCGGGGCCGAATGCGATGTCGGAACCGATGGTGAACGCGCGCGCATTGAGACTGCTCGACACTGCCGCGGCACGCGCGCCGGCGTGAATGCGAACGTTCGAAAAGTCGTGGCCGAACGCGCGCTCCATGCGCGATCGCGCGCTGCCATCGAGCGAGCGTCCCGCTCCGAGCTGTGCGCGAATCGCACGCGGATCGGCATTCGGCGTGATCCCGCCGGGCCTCGCCTTCGGCATCACGCCATCGGGGCTCGACGACGCCTCTTCGGCGGGACAACTGAGCGCGCCGACGCCGGCGGCCGGCAGGCTGCTCTCCGCGATCTCCGCGGCATCGGGAACGCCGGTCACTTCTCCCGTCGTGGCCCACACGTCGACGGCGACGCGCACGCGATCGGTGACGATGGGGATGTATTCGAACGCATCCGTTGCGAGCGTACTCTCCGGTGCGAACTTGCGGATGGCGCGCTCGAGCTGTTCGGCGCTGCGGTTGCGGTAATAGTTGAACCAGAACGTCACGTACGGACAACCGTCGACCGTGCGTCCCGCACGCCGGAGCGACTCGTCGGCGGCGGCGCAAACGGTGTACTCGAGCTGCGCCAGAAACTCCGTCTTGGTCATCTGCCCCTGCTGCAACTCGACGACGGTGTCCTCGAGGATGAGCGGGCGGACCGAGATCTCTTCGCCGGTCGGCGCGGCTTCGCGCTGAATGAGACTGGAATGGCCGCCGAACGAACCCACGACGGGCTGAGAGCCCGTCGCTCCAGCGATGACTCGTTCGGCGACCGCATCGGCTTCGCGCTCGTGCGCATCGCCCGGGTCGCTGATGGTCCGTTCGGCCGCGAACGTGCCGGAGCGTTGCTGCGCGACATGCGTCAGCTCGTGCGCGAGCAAGCGCGGCTCGCGCGCGCTGGACGGGCCGTCGAACACGATGTGCGATCCGACCGTGTATGCACGCGCGTTTACCGAACGAGCCGATGCGCTGTCGATGTGCACGCGCACGGCACCGAAGTCGTGGCCGAAGCGCGCCTCCATCTGCTCGCGCATGTCGGCGCGCAGCGGCGATCCGGGCGAGGAAAGCGTGCGCTCCACTTCCGGCGGCACGGTCGTCGATCGCGCGAGCCCGCGCGCTTTGCGCTGCACCTTCTTCTCCTCATCGCATTCGCACGACGCACCGGCACCGCCGCCGCACCCGCACTTGCGCTGAATGACGAACGGACGCTGTTCGATGCGCGGCTTCGGCGTCTCCGGCACTCTGGCCGCGACCGGCGGATCGGCCTTCGCGACACGCGCCTGCGCTTTCACTTCGGTACCTTTCCCGTGCGATTGAACGACTCGAACCAGAAATAGACCCGGGGACTATGGTTCTTCAGCCACCCCGGATCCGTCTGCGAGATCGCAAACGCCTCGGCGAAGAATTCTTGATCCGGTTTCTCGCCCGCGTACTTCGTGAACGGCTTGATGTTCTCGCGCTTGACGAACCTGTTGAACGCGTCCTTCAGTCCCGACATCTGGAACTCGACGCTGTGTCCGAACTCGTGGGTAATGGTCATCGTCTCCGGCGCGTTCACCCCTTCCACTCCGCCGCGGAACACCGACTCGCCGGCGCTGTTGAACGCCGTGTCGTACATCACGACAGTCCGAGACGCACCCGTTCCAAAGGCCTGCGCGGCATAAGGCTCGACGGCGCCGTCAGCCTTGCGCGGCACGGTTTTACGGCCAAGACGCACCTGCTGCAGCTTCGTCACGATCGCGTCCGTCAGCGTCTGCAGCGAGAGCTCCGTGAGCTTCAACTCCGCGGGGACGAAGTCTTTCTTGTCGGTGTCCGGGATCTGCGGCGGTTTGAGCTTGTGCACGTTCTTGAGCCGCGTGAAGGTCGCGTCGGCGCCGAGGACCGGCATTTTGTAATTGGCGTTGAACCAGTCGGCGGTGGACGCCTTCGCGGCCATTTCCGTGTTGGCGGACTGGCGGAGCTCCTCTACGGTCGCACCGGCCGGTTTCACCGCTGGATAGCGCTTGCCGAGCCATTTCTTCAGCTTCGGCGGATCATCGTCGTTGTCTTCGTAGCCGCGAACGCGCGCGACGTCGAGCGCGCTGGGATCGAGCTTCGGACTCGATCCCTGTTCGCCGACCCGCTCGACGTCGACTTCGTTGTCGGGCCGGAACCGCAATGTGTAAAACACTTTCCGATTCGTGTTCGCGATCGGCACGATCGCGTCCACTTCGGCATTGCGAGTCTGACGCGTCGTCCAGTACGAAGCCACGAAGTACTTCACGGACAACGCTTCGTCCTGCGGCACGCCGGTCAGGTCGACGTGGCCCAATGTGTCGCCCTTCGTCGCGTGCGGCGTGCTCTGCGCCTCTTCGATCCTCAGGTCGGCGAAGTCCTTTCCGCGATAGCCGGCCGGCGGAGTGACGGTCGTCGGCTTCGGCTGGTCGAGCAGTTCGATGGTCAGCGATTCGAATCCGCCTTTCGGCTTCTTCTTCCCTTTGACGATGAACGTCGTCTCCACCGGCTGCGCGGTACCGCGCGGTTGCGACTTGGTGACCACTGCCTGTTCGAACTCGCCGGTCTGCTTCTTGAGCCACCAGGCAATCTGGTTCTTTTCCTCGCGATGGGTCTCGAAGTACGCTTCGACGTCGTTGGAAAGCGACAGCACCGGCGGAACGTAGACCTTGGGCGCCGGGACCGCATAGTCCACGGTGCCGGCCGGATTCTCGAGCAGGAAATGAATGCTGAGCCGCGGCTTTGCGCCCGCGCCCGTCGGCTGGCGAAACTCGAAGCGGTAGAGCAATCCATTTCGCCTCTCGCGGTTCGGCGGGATATCGACCACTTCCGTGAAGGACGTCGATGGATTCGGCGTCGGACGAAGACGCCAGACCGCGGCGAAGACCGCGTCGCGTTCCTCCGCGTTTTTGGAGATGCGGTCCGTCGACGTGGTGACGCTGTACACCTTGAGCGTTCGCTGTTCCCAGTAGCTCAAGCCGGCAACCGTGTCGACGTTCTGCTTGCTGATCTCCACCCAGTCCGTCTCGACCTGCTCGACGGCGTCCGGCGAGAGGAGGCGATCGATGTACTGCTGGACACCGGGATCGGCAACGCGCATGCGATACGCGCGCAACTCGGCTCGCGACATCGAGTGCAGCCGGTCGATCACGTATTCGTCGCTCAGACTCTCGGCGTCGATGGATCCGGAATCGAAGCGGAAGTCGGTGCGATGACTCGGTGGCTTGCGCTGGATATGCACCGGCGCGCCGCTCGCCTGTTGCACCACATGCGAAAGCTCGTGCGCGAGCAGATGCTGGCCGCCGCGGGTGTCGAGTGCGGGCGATTGCGGGCCCAGGACGATGTTGGGCCCGACGGTGTACGCGAGCGCGTCGAGCTTGCGCGCGGACTCGGCGGCCTTGCCGTCGTCATGAACGCGCACGCGGCCGAAGTCGTGGCCGAAGTGCGGCTCCATCGCTGCGCGTGTCGATGCATCGAGCGGCTTGCCCGGCGAGGAAGAAATCGCATCGCGTGCGGGCGCCGGAATCTTCGATGGGATCTCTCTCGATGGCAGCGGCTTCGCCGTGCGCGCGCCCGCGGCCGGTCCGCTGCGGACGAAATCATCCGCGGCGTGATCGGCCTGCGTTTCGTACGCGCGCGTTCTCATCCGCGCTTTCCTCCGAGCGCCGTATGGACGCTGCGCGCGATGCCCTCGCCTGCCGCACGTGCACCGGGCCGCAATGCGAACGAGCCGCCGTCGAGATGCGAGATCTCGATGCCGTGCGTGACCTCGATTCCGCGTTCGCCGAGGAGGCGCGCCAGCTCGGCGTGCACTGCATCGCCGACGTCGTGGCGTTGATGCGGATCGAAGCCGTGCAGCACGAGCTCGCCGATGTGCAGCTCGATCGGTCTCTTCACACCCACCCTCCCGCCTCCGTCTCCGTCAGTTGCCGCTCGAGCTTCGCGTATTCGCTCCGCGCGGCGCTGAGGAGGTGATCCATGTGCACCGGCGCTCCGCTTTGCGCGGCGAGGAACGCGGCGCCGACCGCGATGTTGCGGATGTTGCCGCCGGCGACGTTGAGCCGCGCCAACCGTCCGAGATCGAGCTCCGCGACCGGTGTGCTCTTCGGAAACACCCGCCGCCAGATCTCCACGCGTTGCGTGGGATCGGGAAACGGGAACGTCACCACGAAACGCAGCCGCCGCAGAAACGCGCTGTCGATGGCCGCCTTCATGTTCGTCGTGAGCAACGCCAGACCGCGATACGCCTCCATCCGTTGCAGCAGGTAGCTCACTTCGATGTTCGCGTAGCGATCGTGGCTGTCCTTCACGTCCGTGCGTTTGCCGAACAACGCATCCGCTTCGTCGAAGAGCAGGATCGCGCCGCCCTCCTCCGCCGCGTCGAAGACCTTCCTCAGATTCTCCTCGGTCTCGCCGATGTACTTGCTGACGACGGAAGAAAGATCGATGCGATAGAGATCGAGCGCGAGCTCGTTCGCGAGCACTTCCGCGGCCATCGTCTTGCCGGTACCGGACGGACCCGAGAACAGCGCGGCGATGCCCAGTCCGCGCGCGCCGCCGGCGGCGAAGCCCCATTCCTCGTACACGCGCGCGCGATGGCGCACGTGTACGGCGATCTCGCGCAGGATTTTCGTCTGCAGCGGAGGGAGCACGAGATCGTCCCATGTGGCCGCAGGGCGAATGCGTTGCGCAAGGTCATCGAGGCGAGGCCGCGTCGCGCTGCGGCACGCATCCCATAAAGCCTCACCGAGCGGCCGATCATCGTCGGCCGACGCGGCGGCCGAGATCAGATGGATCGTGCCCGCGCTCAGATCGAAATGCGACGCGAGGAGATCGACCGTGCCGTTCACTTCATCACGACGCGGTCCGAGAGCCGCGTCCCACACGCGCCGCTGTTCGGCGAACGGCAGCTTGCTGACGTCGAAACGGATCGCCTGTTGCGCGTGCGATTGAATCGGCTCGCGCGTAGCGATGAAGGCCACCGAGCGGAGGTGCGTAGCGAACGCCATCATCGTCCTGCGCGCTTCGGCGTTCGCTGTTTCCGCGTCGAGCAGCAGCGCCGCGCCGCCGAGGTGCCACTCCCGTTCCCAGAGTCGCGCGAAGAGCTCGCGATCGGCGGCGGACGACGGCACGTCGGCCTGCGCCATCGCGAAGAGTTGCAATCCGAGTCCGCCGCAAACCGCGGCGGCCACGCTTCGTTTCGCGGTCGGATCGTTGCCGGAAAGCTCGATGATCGGTGCATCGCCGCGCAGGCCGGCGATGAGCGTCGCGATGCGCATCGCCGTGGCCGCGTGCGTCTCGCCGACCGGCACGTCGCCGCCATCGACGCGATTCACGAGTGCGAGGCAACGCTCGTCGGGATAAGAGACGCCGGTGAGGAAGTGCAGGATCCGCTCGTCGATGCGCATCGGCGATTGCGTGATGGACTCGCCGGGCGCCATCTCGATCAGACGCCAGCGCCGCAGCGGTGCGACGGGAGTGAGCGCGCTCCAGTGCGCGCCGGGCAACGCCGCGAGCGCGAGCGCGAACGTCGGCGGGCCCGCCAGAACGCGCGCGAATGAGGCGTCGAGATCGACACCAGCGCAGAGCACCACGATGTCGCGCTCGAAGGGGCTGAGGCCGAAGGTCTCGCACAAACGATCGAGTGCGGAAGGAGGGGACATCTCCTGGAGCGGCGGGCTCTGAGCCCGCCGCTCTTCGAGGGGCTGAGAGCCCGTCGTTCCAGTTTCGATCGCGCGGCGCACGCGCGCGACCGCGGCCATCAGATGCTGCTGATTGCCGGCGAGCCAGTCCTGTTCGTCTTCGCTCATGGCAACGTCACCTTCTGGATCGGATCGAACCGCGGCGGCGTCTTCGTGCGGTCGATGAGCTGACTCTCGATGCCGTCGACGCGCAGGCGCACGACGTATTCGCCCGCCGGCGGCGCATTCGCGCCGCTGGCGAGAAACGTGAGATCGGCGGTTTTCGCCGCGCGCGGTTCCGCGACGAGCTCGCGCTCGCCGACGATCAGCGAGACCTTCTGCTGCGGCAGCACCTGCGGCCGCACTTTGAGCTTGATCGTGAGCACGCCGGCGGGCCGGGTGATGTCGGTGTCGAGCACTTCGTCGGGACCGACCATCTTCGTGACGATCGCCGGCGCCAGCGCGAATGCAATGGTGTTGCTCGTACGCGCGGCCTCGCCGGTGCGCGTGACGACGGCGGCAGCTTTCCACACGCCCGCGGGCCAGTCGGCGGGCGCGTTTGGAACCGAGACCAGGATCTTCGTGGCGTTCGAACCGCCCGCCGCCGCAACGACGATCGGCGTGCCGAGCATCGGCGGCTCGAAACGCGCCTGCACGCTCGAGCCGGAGAGATCGTGTCCTTCGAGCGTCAACGTCTGCGCGAGGAGAATCGCCGGCTGTTGGTTCGGCGGAACGGCGCTCGTCAGCGTCGGAAACGGCGGCACGAGCGACGGCTGCGTCACGACGCCGCGATCGGCATCGCCGCGCATGAGCACCGGCATCGGCGTACGCGACGGCCGTCCCGCTTCGATGAGCACCACCGACGCCACGTACGCGATCGACGGCCGATACGGGGTCTGCAGCGCCGCCCACAACTTCGACGTTTCCTCCGCATTCATGTTCACCGGCGTGATCTTCACGAGCTCGATCTGATCGGCGAGCTTCGCGGTGGCGATCTTCTCGAGCAGCGGCGGCAGTTGCGCGGCCGCCTCGAAAGTCTTGCGGATGGAATCGCGAGTCAGCACCGGGACTTCGTGCAGGAGCTGCGCGGCGTAGCCGAGGAGCACTTCCGCTTCGAAGTCCTGCTTGCCGTAGGCGGAGACGAGATAATGGAGATTGAGCGCCAGCGGTGCGTTCACCAGGCGATCGCCGCGGACATCGCGCGCGGGCATCGCGGCGTTGGCCCATGCGCCGTTCGGCTCGACGTGATACAGAAAAAGATTGAGGCGTACGTAGTCGTTCGCGTCCACCTTGATCTGATCGGGCGAGATGGCCGTGACTTTCACGCTGCCGACGGACGTCACCAGCGGCTCGTGCACCGTCGCGTTGTCGAGCAGGTTCTTGAGCACCGCCGTCACGGCGCCGATGGCGAAGGCATTGCTCATCGCTTCTCTCCGTCGCGGCGGCGCAGGTAATCGTCGAGCGTGAGCGGGGCGTTTCGTTTCGGCGCGCCGGTCGACGGACGCGATTGCGCGGGCGGCGCGATCGCACGGACGTCGATGCGGCCGATGGTGATGCGGATCGGTTGCGGCTCCGCGTCTTCTTCGTGCGGCGGAGTGACGACGCGCGTGGTGTCGCGATGTGTGTGGCGGTCCACGCTGCGCGTGGTCTGCACGCGTAATGGCGGATGCGGGACGAGGCGTTCGCGCTCGCGCTCGATCTCGATCTCGATCTCGCGCATGCGTTCACTGGAGCGACGGGCTCTCAGCCCGTCGGGTTCGGCGCGGGGGTCGACGTGGGGGTCGACGGGCTGAGAGCCCGTCGCTCCAGATGGCACGCTCTCCGCGACTGACGGCACGGGCGGTGCGACGACGATTGGTGGCGCGTTGACCACAGGTTCGGATGCTGGCGTTTCGGCGCGTGTCGTCGTCGTTCGCGTCGTGTGCACTACGTGACGGGTCTCGAGGTTTTCATCAATTGCAGGCGCCGCGTACTCCGCTCGAGCTCGAAGAGGCGCAACGGGCATCCGCGGCTCGTCGTGGACAGAGACCGGGGCTGCAATTTCGCGCTCCGCTGAGACCTCGTCGAACCCGCGCGGCTCGAATCGTGCGCGGACGCGCGGCTGCAGCGCGGCGCCTTCGCCTCGCGCGCGTTGGACCAGCGAAACGAGATACCCGCTCACGATTGCAGGCGCTCCACGTACAGCGCGCGTCGTCGCGCGCTCATCGCCAGAATCTCGCGCTCGCTCCAGCCGTAGGCGCGCGCGAGCACGTCCACCTCGTCGAGCACGCGCTCCGCGGCGGCGGCGAGCTCGCTCCAGAAAAACGCGGCGGCGTCGAAACGCACCAGCCATTCGTGTGCGCACGACGGACAAGTGAGCGCCAGTTGCACATCCGCGCGCGGATCAGCCGCGGTGAGCGCGTTCTCGAGCTCATCGAACATCGCCGCCGGGATCGGCGACACGTTCGCGCGCACGAGACAGCGCTCGAGCATCGCCTGCCGGATCACATCCGGCTCGCGCAGGTGGACAACCGCGGCGATGTCTTCACCGCGCGGAAGACGCGCCTCGACCTCGATGCCGTCGCGCGCGACGAGCACCGGCTCTTGTCCTTCGGGCAGGCCGAGGATGTCGGTCGTGAGCACGCTGGTCTCGCAACGCTCGCCACAGACAGGACATGTGGCGACGCCTTCCATGCGCGCGCCGAACATCTCCTCGCGAATCGCGAGCAGACGCGCCTCCAGCGCGCCCGCAGTGAGCGCGAGAGGTGCACGCTCGCCCTCCGCGATGGCCAGGGCCATCGCCGTCCGCGCGAGCGGATCGGACCGCTGGCCCTGTTCGAAGAGCCGCAGCATCCCTTCGGCCGAAAGTGCGGTCATGGTCTCAGACGATCGGCTCGACGAAGCTTGGCTCGGCCGGTTCCTTCACCTCGTAATCGCGCTCCCATCCCTCGTTCTCGAGCTTAAGCGTCTGGATGGCTACCGCGTTCGCGTTCGCGTCGAGCTCGGGCTGCGCCTGATACTCCGAAGGCCAGCAGCGGTAGAGCTTGTACGAGATCACGAGCTGTCCCGCCTCGTTGTACATCTCGATGATGACGTCCTTGCGAAAGTCCTTCAGCGAGGTTTCCTGCCCGAGGCCGTTGGCGTAGTTCCAGACCTTGTTGGCCCACTGCTCGAAGTCGACGTCGTGCGTGATGCCGCGCTCGAGCGTCACCGCTTCGTATTCGGTGCGGCCCGGCGATTTGCGGCTGGTGCTCGGATCGCCGCCGTCGCGATGCTTGACCACTTCCGTGGTGCGCTTGAGCGCGCCGACCTTGCTGATGCCGGCCACGTAGCGTCCTTCCCACTTCACCCGGAACTTGAAGTTCTTGTACGGATCGAACCGTTGCGCGTTGGTCGTGAATGGGGGCATGAGTCATTCCTCCTAGGTCTGCAGTTGACCGGCGAGTTGCTGGATGCGGATGAAAACGAATTCGGCGGGCTTGAGCGGCGCGAACCCAACCAGGATGTTCACGCGCCCGTTGTTGATGTCGCTCTGCGTGGTGGTCTCGCGATCGCACTTGACGAGGTACGCCTCGCGCGGCGAGCGTCCCTGGAACGCGCCCTGCCGGAAGAGGTCGTGCATGAACGAGCCGACGTTCAAACGGATCTGCGCCCACAGCGGCTCGTCGTTCGGCTCGAAGACCACCCACTTCGTGCCGCGGAAGAGGCTCTCCTCGATGAAGAGCGCCAGGCGGCGGACCGGGATGTACTTCCACTCCGAGCCGATGTCGTCGTCGCCTTCGAGCGTGCGCGCGCCCCACGAAAGAGCGCCGAACGGCGGCATGATGCGCAGGCAGTTCACGCCGCGCGGGTTGAGGATGCCGTTCTCCGGATCCGTCAACAAGTGCTCCACCGCCTGCACGCCGCGCAACGACGCCTCGGTACCGGCGGGCGCTTTCCACACGCCACGCGTCGCATCGGTGCGCGCGAATACGCCGGCTAGCGTGCCCGACGGCGCGGAGGTGCGCAGCGCGCCGCCGCGCAGCGGATCGGAGATCGAGATCCACGGGTAATACACGGCCGCGTAGTTGCTCTTCGGCAGGTCCGTCGACTTGGCCGTAGTCTCCATCTGCGCCGGCGTCTTCGACGCGGGCGGAGCGTCGACGATCATGAACGCGCGCCGTTCGACGCAGTAGTTGACGGTATCGGAGAGCACACCGCGGTCGGTGATGCCGGGCAGGCACATGATGTTGAACAGGTCGACGTCTTCGAGCGCGTAGATGCCCTTGCGATCCGCGCGGCTGCCGATGAATGACGAATAGCGGTTGGCGTCGTCGATCGGCGACTCGGTCCCGTTCTCCAGCGAGATGTCGACGCCGGGAGTGGACGTGGTGCCGGCAGTGAGCTTCAGGCCCGCCGCGATGTCATTCGCGAGACCCGGAAGCACGGTCACCGACGAGCCGCCGCCGCGCGATCCGGACACGAGGACCATCTTCGTGCCGTCGACGCGCGCGACGAAGTTGCGGAACGCCTCGAGATCGGGACGTTTGTCGCGCACCGCGGTCTGCAACCGCGTCACCGTGTTCGCGACGGTGCCAAACGCGGGAGTGCTGAAGGTGATGGTCTCGGGCGTGCCGCCGTCGATGGAGATGCGCATCGTGTGGACTGCCGCAGTGGGGATCGCGGCCACGTCAGCGTCGGCGATGTTGCCGCTCGCGAACGTACCGGCGGCCGGACCTTCATCGGGACGGACGGACGCGGCGGCATCGATCTGTTCGGTGAACTGCAGGCGCGCCGACGCGTCATTCGCGAGTCCCGGCAGGACGCGCAGCGTCGAGCCTTCGCCGCCCGCGCCGGAAGTGAGCGTGATGCGATTCGCGGCGACAGAGCCGGTGAGCGCATCGAGCGCGGGATAGCCCGCGTTCACGGCGTTGTTCACGAGCTCGACGATCTTGTTCTTCAGGTCGTCGAGCGTGCCGGTGAGACCGGGAGGGAAGATGATCGTCACCGGTGCTCCGCCGTTGCCGGCGATGCGGAATTGGCTGTGCGTGTCGTCGATGACCTGCTCGAACGTGAGCGCCGTGACGCCGTCGGCCGCGACGAGCGGCGCGCTGCGGATCGCGCCCTTGGTGGTGTTCGGGATCGCGGCCGCGACGCGCTTCACCGTGATCAACTCCGACTTGCCGTTGATCATCGACTCGACCCAGCGCGCATCGCCGCTGTTCATCGAGAGGTTCGGGAACGTCTCGGTGATGGTGTCGTTCGGATCGTCGGGCGAGGTGTATCGCGCGGTCAGCGTGAAGTTGCTCCCGCCGTTGTGCGCGACGGTGAGGCGGATGGCGTTGCCGGCGCTCCCCTCGTCGCGCGCGTCGACCTTGAGCACGTTCGCCGCGCCTGTCAGGAGCGTCTTCGTCGCCCGTCCCGGCGAACCGGCGATGCGCGTGATCCACGCCTCGCCGCCGCCGTTCTCGAAGAACTGGCGGACGGCGTAGCTGAGCTCCGAGTCAGTGGAGAGTCCTCCGAAACTGCGCTCGAAGTCGGCGAAGCCGAGGACGCGGACGGCGCGGTTGATCGGGCCGCGCCTGGTGGTGCCGACGAACGCGGTCACCGACGTCGCCACGCCGGTGATCGTTCGGACGCCGCTCTTGAGCTCCTCGATGTAGACGCCTGGGTACGTGGGTGTGATGGGCATTTGCGTGCTCCTTTTATGAAGTCTGAAGCGTGGTCGAGTGATCGAAATTCGTAGGCTCGGTCACCTTCCGGCCGACGTCGTGTGTCACGTTGTCTGCGAGGAGCCACTTACGTTTTTCTGAGCCCGGGTCGGGGGAGCCCAGGGCGTTGAAGCCGTTGTCGAAACGCGTGATCTGGTTATCGCGGACGATGGCAAAGACTCCGAAACGACCCTGGATGTTCATCCCGTGGAGACCGCGATTGGTGCGGCGATCCGCCGTAACTTGATTGCCACGCACGGCGAGGTCGGTACTGCCGATGTCGATGCCATGCTCGATGCTCTGGTCCTTGTCGCTCCTTTGGATGAGCACCGTGTTGTCCACGATGAATGTCCGCTCGTTCGGCTCCTCCGCCCGGCGGTCATTTTCGTAGTGCACTCCAGCCAGGATGCCGCGCGCGAACCGCAAGATGACGTTCTCGCGGATGTGCACCACCGTCCGCGCGTTCAGCACCACGATCCCCTCGGCGGCCCGCGTGGTGAGGAAGCGCGCCACGATGGGCTCGACGCGGCGCAGGAACGTGCTGAGGGCGGTGCGGAACGGAGCCGAAGGGAGGTCGGAGACGAATCGCATCATCTGCTCGACTACGTCTCCGAGAAAATCCGGCGGTGCCAGCACGTTCGCCGGCAGGTTTCTCCACTCCGCCGCCTCGGCTTCTGTCGGCGCACGGAACGAAAACGGGCCGCTTCCGCCAAACGACAGCCGGACGTTGTGCACGCTCCTGGGAGGGAGCGTCGTAAAGTCCGGAAAGATCTCGCTCGCGGCGGCAATGGGCAGATCACCGCGCGACCGCCGCGTCGGACCTTCCAGCTCGCAGGACTCGATCTGGACGACCGGCGCGTTGTTGATGACGATGCCCACCTGCTCGGAGCCGACGTCGAAGTCGCATCGGCTGACGCGCGCGTCCGTCGTCACCGACTGGATGGAGAGGCACGTGAACGTTTTCGCTTCGCCGCCGGCGCACGCAAACGCAACGTCTTCGAAGAGGCAACTCGTACACTTCAGCACCGAGATCGCGCCGAGCATGTTGACGTCCGTCGTGGTCGCCGACGGATCAGGGATCTCGGTGCTCTGGAACGATAAATCGCGCACGGCGATGTCGGTGTTCCCCTCGAACACCAGCAGCCGATCGATGCCGCGTCCGATGATGCGGCTTCCTTTACCTGTCCCGGTCAACGTGAGTCTGCGCCGCCCTCCGATGGTCAACGTTTGTCGGAGCTCGAAGTCACCAACGCCGAAACAGATCTCCGCATCTCGGTTCTGCGGCAGATCGAGGATTGCTTGCGGCCAATCCATCTCCGGCGTCAGCACGAGCGTGCAGATGCCTGCTCCGCTGGGGCGGTTGCACAGTTTGTCGAGTGCCTCCTGCACGGTCCTGGTGCCGTTCAGGAAATTGCACGCGCCCGGCTCGTACACCACGTCCTTCGCGTACTGGATCCACGCGTTGAACGCGATCGGCGGCAGCTCGGGAACGTAGTTTTTCGCTTCGAGCTCGATGAGGCGCGCCGTCACGGTCTGTCGAATCGTGGTCAGATCGGCGCGCCAGATACACGCGGCTTTTCCGTCGACGCCGGTCGTGACGACGAGCGTGGTGCCGGGACTCGTATCGGCAGCGGTGCTGACATTGCCCGTGCCGTTCGTGACGCGGAACTCGACTTTCGCTCCCGCGACCGGCGCGCCGTTCGACACGAGCACTTCGAGGTTCTGCGGCAGCCGCGGATTCGCGAGCGAGACTTCCTGTCCGTCGCCTGCGAGGTAGAAGAGATCGGGCGCGGTGATCGGCGCGAACAGCGGACGGCAGTCATGCGTCACGTTGCCGGTGGCATCAATCGTCGCCAGCGGTGCGAAGTGGTGCACGATTCCTTCGGCCGGCAACGCGATGGCGTTGCCCGCGCCGTCGCCCGGCCACTCGATGTGTCCTGTCTCGTCGCTGATCGCGGTGCGCGCGGGGATGGTCCAGTAATCGCCGGTGCGATAGTTGCCGGGCTCGAACCGCACCTCGACGCCATCCTCGAGCGCCACGAATCCGCCGGCGCCGAGTTGCGTCTCGCCGCTCTGCCACAAACGCAGACGCGGGTTCTTCGTCAAATCGACTGCAGTGGCGTCTGCGCTGAGCGTGACGATGCGGTCCGATTCCGCGGGCGGCGTCGTGACGGTGAACAGCGCACCCGGCGTGCCGTCGAGTTCCTTCACGTCATCGATCAGCTCGACCACGTCGTTCTGCTGCAGACGCAGCGCGTCGTCACGACCGATGGTGCGGAGCTTGAGCTGATCGGGATGTCCGGCCACCGCGCTCTCGATCGCGAACACGACCGAGCCGTTCTCGCGCGACCACTTGAATCGCGCCGTGGCGCGCGTGCCGGGCGTGTGGATCTCGACGCGATAGAGCTGGTTCTCGAGGCGTCGATATCCTGCCTGCGGCGAGATCTCGCACTGCTTGGGCGGACCTGCCGGCTTGTTGTCGCGCGCGGCCATGCGTCCCGTGCTCGAGGGCGGGACGAAGGTCTTGCAGTCGGTGACGTTCGGCTCGAGCCGCACCTGCCACAACGTCTTCGTGCGCGTGGTGGTGTCGGGGCCGCCGAGGGCGACTTCGCGGATGAGCGGATCCTCGAGGTGTGTGATGTGGCGCTGCCACACATCGAGCCAGACCAGGTACGCGCCGGCGATCACCTGCGTCTTCGGCGCCACCACCTGCGTGTGCGCGGGCTTCGGATAGTCGGGCTGCGTGAGGTAGGTGTTCGTCGTGCGGATCGCATCGAGTCTCGAAAAGCCCGCGAACACGTTGCCCATCGTGAGCCTGCGCGTCGTCGCATCGACGGCGTTGATTTTCAGGATCGCGGTCTTGCGCAGATTCGCGGCGTCGCGCCCGATCACCTCGATGAAGCGGTCTCGCGCCAGCAACGTCGCATCGGCGGCCCACTGATCGAGGATGATGTCCGCCGCGGGCGTGCCGGGCGGCGTGATGCGGATGGTCTCCCCTTCGCTTTCGCAAAGGATGCCGTCGACGTAAAACCTGCCGCTCGTAAACGCGACGCTCGCGTCGGCCCAGTGCACCGCGAATCCAGCGTCGTATCGCGGCGCGCCTGCCGGACCGATGATGTCGCGTGCCGTCGTCGTGCGCAGATGATTCTGCACGTCGACCAGCTCGTTCATCTCGGCGTCGAGCAGCACGCGTCCCTGCTGCAGGCGGACCCCGTCGTAATGTTTGTTCCGCCGGAACGTGGAGCGACTGAAATCGCCCTTCATCGGCTCACCTCAACTCGCATAAAAAATCCCCGCCTCCAGACCGAACCGGAGGTATTCGTCGAGCGAGGCACGAAGGTTCGCTTCGCGCCTCGCGGCCTGCACGATGTGGAATGCGCCCATCTCCGAACCATCCTCGGCACCCGTGCGGATCTGCAGCGGCGCGCGGACGTCGAGGAGCGCGTAACCGGGATCGCCGTAACGCGCCGACACGAACGCCGGCCGCAGCCACGCCATCACCGCGTTGGCGATTCCGGCGGTCGGTTGCCCCTGCGCGGCGGCCAGCGCGGTGGCGGCGGCGGTCTCGGTCTCGGGCTCGCAATGATGCCGGCGCGGAGTCAGCGATACGTTGGGAGGTTCACGGCGCACAAAGCTGAATCGCACGCAGCCGGTCTGCCGCCGGTCCGCCACGATGCGCTCGGTGAAGATCGATTCGGAACCGAGCGTCAGCTCCTGCACATGCACACGGCCGAAGATCGTCGCGCGCTCGATCGTCGCGGGACATCCTGCGTTCGGTCCGCCGCCGCCGATCGCGTCCTTCGTGCGATCGGGCGAATCGACGATCGAATCACGGATCGTGAGCTCGCCCGCGGCCGCCGGCATCTGCACCGGACCGCTGATGCTGCGGTCGAGCAGCAGATGCAGCTCGCCCTGATCGGCGTCGACGACGATCGACGGATTCGTGGGAAACGCCGCGTTGCCCGCGCGATCGAGATGGACACCCGGCACGATCGTGCAGTGGCGCAGACGAAGATGCGTGAGGTGATTCGGATCGCCGCCGTCCGCGAATTGCGGAACGGACAACGCGCCTTCGATGAGCAATCCGTTGAGCGTGAGCTCGGAATCCGCGCCGCCCTGCACGGCCAGCGTCGCGCCGAGGTTGAGCAGCGGCCGCGAACCGTTGCGTCCGCGGATCTCGATCTTTTGGCCCGGTGCGAGCTTCACGTCGACGGCTTCGGTGTAGTGGCCGTTGTCCCTGATCTCGATGACGCCCGATTGCGCGCCGAGTTGCGTGAGCGCATTGGCGATCGTGCCGGAGCGCGTGAGCGCAATCGTGAACGGGCTCGATGTCAGCGACTCGCCGCGCTCGTACTCGCCGCCGCCGATGTCCGCGCCGAAGCCGTAGCGGAACAAGACCTCGACCTTCGCCGCGGCGGCGGAAAGCGCGATGCGTCCGCGTTCCGGATCGATCGACACCATGCCGGCGGGCGGCGGCGTGTTTGCCCAGCCGCCGCCATCGTCCGAGAGGTTGCAGACGTCGATGTCCTCGATCGGCACGGCCACGTCGTCGACGATGACGTGCACGCTCTTGTCGGGTCCGTAATACGCCTCGAGGTCTTCGGCCATCGCGCGGATGGTGATCGGAATCGGCACGTTGATCGGCGCCGCGAGATGCGCGATCTCCTCTTCCGTCTCCGGCTGCGTGTAGAGCTCCATGTCGTTGCCGAGGGGACTGAACATGAAGCGTTGCGCATCGACGGAGATCGCGGGCGAATTCGTGAGCGGATACGCGCCGATGCGCCAGAGGAAGATGGCGATGTTCGGGATGTTGTGCCGTCCGCGCGCGCTGCTGACGCGGCGCACGTCGACCGTGTGTGCGTGACGATCGAACGCGGTGTCGATTTCTTCGGCGATCCGCCCGTTGCGGAGGTGGACTGTGGCCAGGCTGTGCTTGCGCACGTGATTCATCGACTGCGTCGTGACCAGCCGCTCGAACATCTCCGCGACCGCGGCCGGATAACGCGTGACGTCGCGCGCGAGCTGCTCGAGCATCGCCGCCGTTCCCTTGCGGCGACGATAGGCGATGGTGTTCGCGACGAACGCACGCGTGCGGAACGCGGTGCCGCTCACCGATTTCACGCCGCGCACGCCGACGAGATCGCCGATGTACGGCACGACCCACGGCGCGGCGGTCTCGATGAACTGATCGTCGTAGAGCTGGTCGAGGTTTTCCTGCAGCACTTCGACCTGCTCGCCGAGCACGGACAGGAGAATCTTCAGCACGCCGCCCGCTTCGGCATCGCGTGCCTTGTGAATCGCGGGAAGGAGGCGGAACAGCGCGTCGCGGTCGAGTGCCATCGTCACGCCTCCTTCGTCACCGTGAGTGTGATCGGCCGCGGGTCGAGCAGGAGCAGTTGCGCTCCTTCGCTCGTCGCCGCCGCCTGTCCCGCCGGAACTTCGGCGAGCAGCGGCGCCTCGGTTTGTGCATCGGTCTCGAGCGACGTCACGCGCGCCGAGACCACGCCTTCGACCGAGTGCAGCAGGGCCGTGACTTCACTGAGGAACACCGGCTGGCCGAACGAGCGCGCGTCGAACGAGAACGCCGACCGCAGCTTCGTCTCGATCGCCGTCTTCACGATCTCGGGATCGCGATCGCGCGCGCAAACCACTTCGGCGGCGACCCGGAAGAACGTCCTGCGATAGCTGACCACGCGGATCGGAACGTATGGGTCGCCGTACGTTCGCAGCGCAGTCGCGAGCGTCGTGGTGTCGTCGACGGCGACGCCGTTCGGTCCGGCTACGGTGACGAACACACCGCGCCGCTCGCCGCCCGTCGACCACGTTGCGATCGACTTGGCGACGCCCGCGAAGCCGCGCGCGAAATCTTCGAAGTCCTGCAACGAGACGACGCGGTCGAGCGTGAGCACGGTCAGCGGCGCGTTCTGCCGCGCGGCGTCGCGCGATTCGGGATCGTCGCCGCCCGTCGACGCCATCGGATTCTTCGCCGACTTCAAGCCCTGCGGCCGCGAGATCAGCAGCGAGACCTGTTCCGCCTCGAGATTTCCCGGGAGACCGATGCCCTTGCGATATTTCGCGCGCACGTTTTCCTGGCCGGTGGGCAGTCGCGCGCCGGAGATGCCGTCGCCGAACGTGATCGTGGTCGTGCCGTCGTCGTTGAGGCGCGCGATGTACACGCGCTCCTCCGCACCGCGGCCGAACAGCGTCGGCACCTCGGACCACAACACATCGTCCACCCACACCTCGAGCGTCGACGCGCGGCCCGACGGTGTGTTCGCCTTCACGTGCGTGAGCGGCGGCTGGCGCAGCGTGAAGCTCTGATACATCGCGGCCGCATCGCCGCTGCCCAGCACTTCTTCGACGCCTTCGCCGTGCGTGGCGGCGGCGACGTTCGCGTTGATGCGAACGGTCGAGCGCGTGTAGGTGCGAAGCAACTGGTTCTCGAACGTGACGATCGTGAACGCGCCTTCGATCTCGACGCTCTTGAGCACCGCCACTTCGCCGGAGAATGTGCCGCGCGAATCGGTCTCCTCACCGCTGATGGCTACGCTCTGCCCTTTGCGGAGGCGGATGAAAACGCCGTCGAGCGTGAGCTCGCCTTTGCCGTCGACGACGTCCGTCAGCGTCAGCGGCTCGATGAGATACGGCGTGCTCTGTGCGTGCACGGTGGTCGTGCGCACGAAGAACCGGTCGAGGCCGATGTCGCTGCCGGCGTTCGAGGTGTTGAATTTCGAGAAGCCGAGGAAGCGGGCGGAGAACTTCTTCGACGAGCCGAGGGAGAAGGGATCGAACTTCACATTCGGATGGAAGACGACTTCGTCTACTGCATCGGGACGGAGCGCGAGACGCGTGCACTTTCCGCTCATCGACGCCTCGACGCGCGTGGTCTCGTTGGCGTTGGAGACCTGATACAGCTTCGCGAGCGACGCGTTCGCGCCGGTGGGATCGTTCGCCCTCGTCTCCGGGCGGCGGAGGATCACCAGGCTTTCCTTCGCGATCTTCGGATACGTCGTGTCGAGATCGATCGCCGGGATGTCCGCGCCCGGCTGCTCGTCGAGATGGTCGAACGATGCCGTGTCGAACTTCGACTTCTTCGCCTTCGCGGTGATCTCGCCGTCCTGTTCGCGGACTTCCTGAATCTCGAGCGCGGGCGCGTTGTAGCCGAAGATCGACGCGCGCAACGGAAACACGAACACGCGCGCGGACGTGACGTACCACGCCACCGCGGCCACGCGCAGCGCCGATTCGAGTGCATCGAGATCCCACGATTGATACGCGGCGATGAGCGTGAGATCGGCAGTGGTCCAGCGGTTGCCGATCATCTTCTGGATCGTCGCGGCGTCGAGCGCGTGCGGCGCGGTGGTGAGGTCGATCGGCGTGAACTGCGGTCCCGGATCGCGCACCCCGTTGCCGATCTCGTTGTCTTCTTCGAGCGTGAACTTGATCGTCGTCAGATCCGCGTCCTCGTCGTACGCGGCCTCGGTGACATGACAGATGGCGCGTTTGCCCGCACTCTCAATCACGATCAGGTCGCCGCCGCGGACTTCGAGCTTGCCGGCGACGTCGACCGGCGACTCCGGTTGCGGCCGCACTTTGTGCAGCCGAGGCAGGATCGCGTTCCAGTCGGGAAACGCGACGATGTCTTCGACGGTCTCGAACGTCTGCGCGTTCTCGCCGGGCCGCGGAAGGCTCTGCACGCGCGTGCCCTTTGCGATGGGCGTCGCACGCGGGACGGGGACGACGATGTCGGCGTTGCGTGTGAGGTTCGGCGGCAGCGGCGGCGGTTCGTCGATGCGGAACGCGAGCGCCACCGACGCGGCCACGCCCGGCTTGAGCTCGTAGCCGATCGTGCGGGCGAGCTGCAGGATCGACACGCGCTCGGTCGCCGTGCGCAGATACGACTCGTTGGCGATGCGCTCCTGATAGAACGTCAACACGTCCGCGACCGTCGCGAACGCATCGACGAGCGCGGTGGTGAAGTCTTCTTCCGCGCGCACGTCCGGCCGCGGCTCCGGCATGCGCCGCGTGAGGCGCGCCAGCATCGTCTCGCGGAACGAGCCGTGCGTGCCGGTGCGATAGCGAATCGCCGGCAGCGCGGGTGGATTATCGATCACGGCGGGCGTGAGGACGTCCAGTCCTTCGCAGCAGCGGCAGCCTTCCGCGTGCAGTCCGCTGCTCATCGTCCACCATCCACGTGAATGGTCATCACGCCGTTCTCGGGAAAGTTCGGATCGTTGTCGAGACGCGCGATCTCGAGGCGGCCGACGGAGATGCGGCCGCTCGTCTCCGCCTCGGTGCTGTCGAGGCCGAGCCGCTGAAACTTCTCGATCGTCACCGACTCCACACCCGGCACTTCATGCGCCGCGGCATAGATCGCGGAGAGATACACCGGCTGGCCGAACGTGAAGCGGTCGGGGTCGAAGAAGCCGCCATTGCGGCTGCTGAAGCGATCGCGCACGGCCGCGAGCACGTCGGTGCGGAACGCATCGCGCGTCGCGCAGATGTGCAGCTCGAGCTCGAGCGCGGCAGGACGCGGGCCATCGATCTCGAGGTCGTATCCGGCCATGCGATAGGTCTCGATGAATTCGCGCAGCTCCTCTTCGAACGGCTCATCGACGCTCTTGCCGCCGACGCGATCGACGGTGACGAACACGGTGTGCCAGCTTCCGGTCCAGCGAAAGGTCACTGCGGCGCGCTGCACTTCGGGATGGCGCTGCGCGACTTCCTCGTAGTCGCGCGGGGTGACGGCGCGTTGTTGCGTGCGAAACGCGACCGGCGCCTTCTGCCGCACATCTTCGAGCGGCTCGGGATCAACGCCGCCGCGCGCGGGCAGCGGATTGTTGACCGCCACGATCTTTCCGCCGATGAGCGGCTGCGTGAACACGATGTGCGCGATGGAGTCGGCGCCGACGTTCCCACGGCGGCCGTTGCCGACGCGATATTTCGCCTCCAGCAGCACGCCCGCGTCGGGCCGCTTGCCATGTTCATCATCGCCGAAGCGCAGGAGCGACGTGCCGTCCTCTTCGGCCTCGACCACGAAGTCGGTGCTGAATCGCTCGCTCGCGAGCAGATCGCGACGCGACGTCCAGACGATGCCGGCGGCGTCCTCGACTTCGATCTCGGGCGTCACGTCGCGCAGTTCCCAGTGCAACGCCTCGCCAGCTCCCTTCGAGCGATCCACCGCGACGAGCTCCGTCGTTTCCCTTCCCTGCCGCCGCTCGCGCTTGCGCACGCGGCCCGCGCGCGTGACCGGTCCTTCCTGCAACACGGGCTGAAAGCGCACCGATGGCAGAAGCTCTTCTTCTTCGGCGCAACCGCCGCCGCCCGCGGTCACCGGCGCAAGCTGCGGATTCGGCGTCGGCACGAGCGGCAGCTTTTCCCACTCCGCGATCGTGCGGCCATGATCGACGAGCACGATGTTGCCGAGAGCCACGCTGAGGTCATCGCGGTATCCGCTCGTCGTCATCGCGGAGATGCAGAAGGGGAACGGGAGCGCATCGCCGGCGTGCCATTCGATCTCCGTGATCTGATCGTTGGTCAGCGGATCGACGAGCGGCGTCGCGTCGGCCTTCTTCGCTTTCACATGGATCAACCGCACCGCGTGCGCGCGCGCCGGATCGGCTTCCTGCGCGGTGCCGCTCTCGGCGCCGAGGAGCTCGCGGAACACGAGCACCATGTCCGGCTTCAGATCGGGATAGTGGCCTTCGAGCGTGGCCCTGGTCGCGCCTTCCGGCAGACAGCATTCGCGCGACGACCAGGTGTAGAACGGCATACGGTTGTGCTTTTCGAAGAGGCCGCGCAGCTCGTCCGGCAGGTCCTGCTGGACCGGCTCGAAGAACTCGACGCCGAGGGATTTCGCCGCGGCCGCGTTGAGATCGGAGAGCTGGATGACGGGCGCATACGACGGCGTGCGCGTGAAGAGCGGCGTCGTGGCGTCGAGCAGCGGATCGAGGATGTCGCCTTTCACCTCGAGCTGCACCCACGCGCGTGCGTTGCAGCCGTCGTGCATCGGATAGTCGACCAGGCGCGCATGCCGCCGCACCGACACGCGCCGCCTCGCGGTGCCGAGGTACGCCTCGGTGGCGATGACGTCCTGCTGATAGCTGAGCTGATCGGCGGCGTACGCGAGCAGCTCCACCAGCGTGATGCCGATGTCGGCCGGATTGCGCTCGCGCCACTGCGGCACGAGCAGCGCCATGCGATCGAGCATCAGTTGCCGGAACGTCGCGTAGTCCTTCGCGAGATAGTCGATGCGCGGCTCCGGCAGCGACGCGCTCTTGCCGGTGCAGTCCGGCTTGCAGTCGAACGGGCTCGGGCAATCGACCTTGAACGAGAGCTCGACCGCGGCGAGGCGCGGATCGTAGCCATCGGGCGCGTCGTCGTCCGTGGCGGAGGTGACGAGACGCAACGTGTAAATCGAGAAATCACCCGACTGGCTCACCGTGATGGTGAGCACCTCGTTGTTCGTGATGGCGGTGACGGCTTTGATGGCCTTCACGCGCACGCCGCCGTCGATGCGCACGTTGAGCTCGGACAGCGGCGCGCCCGCGTCGATCGCGTGAATGAAGTGCACTTCGAGCGTGACGGGCGAGGTGACTTCGACGTAGTCGATCCCGTTGAGGTGCGGCGGGTTCGATCCGCCGGCGAGCTTGCGCACTTCGGCGCGGCGCCGCTCGTCGCGGCAGGAATAGCGCGCGCTCACGACGTCACCGCCCGTGTGAACGTGTCGACGCGCGTCTCGCGCGTGAGACGGTTGACGTAGCGCACGACGATGGTCAGCTTCGCGTCGTTCGCTTCGACGGCCACGCCTTCGACGTCGATGACATCGCTGAGCCATTGCTGCAACGCGCCTTCGATCAGGAACTGTGTGGTCGCCGCAAGCTCAGGGCTGTTCGGCGCGAACACGAGCTGCAGTACGCCGCTGCCGAACGTCGGCCGCATCACGCGCTCGGTCGGCGCGGTGAAGAGCACCTGATCGATCAGGTCGCGCACGTGCCGTTCGTCATCCGCTTCCGCGGTGCGGCTGCTCGTGTCGATGTGATACGGCCAGGCGACGTTCATCTCACATCCCCACCACGCGCGGCTGCGTGACCAGGACCGTGGGCGGTCCCGCCGGAATCTGATCGGCGCTGATACAGAGACCCGTCGACGTCTGCAGGATGACGGGTTGTCCCATCACCGTGACGCGCACGGCCGGCACGAGCCATTGCACGCGCACGCAAGGCTGCGGCTTCGTGCCCACGGTGAAGACGCAACCGGCGACGAGATACGTGTCGCTCATCGTTGCGGCAGGCATCCCGCCCACCATCACGCGCACGTTCGTGGAGATCGTCTGCACCTGCCCGCCATGGGGACAGATGGCCGTGGCGCCGACGTGGAAAATCGGACCGGGCATGACGACCTCCTCCTACGTAACGACCAGTGCTCCCGCGTTGATGGTGACGGTCGGTCCGGCCATGACGATCGTGGCCCCCTGACCGTTGTTGAGCGTGATGCCGATTTCGCTGATGGAGATGAATGCGCCGGTCTTGAGCTTGAGCAGAAAACCGCCCGTCGGTCCCGGCATGTCGCTGACGAGCAGCGTGTTCTGCTGCAGCGTGTTGATGACGAAGAGATCGAGGCCGGGCGGCGTCGCGCTCGCTAGCGCGGGCACTTCGGCGGGCGTGCCCCAGAACCCGCCCACCCAGATCGGATAGTCGATGTTCCCCTGCTCGAACTCCACCCACACACCCGATCCAAGCGGCGGGATGTAGAACACACCTTCCTGCATACCGGCGAACGGCACGCAGGGCATGGCCCACGTCGACGGCACGAGGCCGGTGACATCGGCGACCTGCACCTGCACGCGGCCGATGCGCATCGGGTCGATGTTGTTCACCACCGTGCCGCGATACTTGCCGAAGTAACGGTTCATACCGCCACCTTCTGCGAGAACGCGACGCGCGCATTGCGCGTGAGCTGGAAGCTCTGCTTGTACTCGCCGCGCTTGATGCTGTGCGTCACGCTCTTCACGTAGTAAAGGCCGTCGTAGGTGATGCCCGCGCCGCGCACGCCGACGAGCTGCCGCGGCTTGAGCACGCGGCCGTAGCGCAGGACGTCGAGTTGGCCGGTGCCGGTGACGACGTCCGCGGATTTCGACACGCGGCCGAGTGCGGCGAGGATCGCCTGCGTCGGCGTCATCCGCGCGGTAGCGCGCTCGCGCACGCGATCCTTTCCTCCCGCCGCGCCGGTCTCTTCTTCCTGCTGCTCGTCGGGACGGTTCAGCATCTGCAGTTTCAGCGGCGGCGGGATCTTCGCGCCGAGGGGCGGATTGAGCGGGGTGATGGAGGGGAGCGGTATCGGATACGCGATCTTCGGAACGGCGATGTTGTTCTGCACGTGAAAGATGAAGAGCGTGCTGGACATGCCGTCGAATGCGAGGGACAGCGACTCGACGTTCGAATGCGCGTCGCTGTTCACGGTCAGCGCCGGCTGCGGGACGCCGAATTTGATCTCGGGACCCCAGTACCCGACGTTCATCCCCGCCACCGGGCCGGGATCGATGTAGAAGACATAGCCGACGAAGTCCGCGAGCTGATTGATGTACGCGTAGTCGGTTCCCTCGTGTCCGGGGATGGTCTCGGTCGGCAGCGGGACGTCGATGAGCACCGAGGGGATCACCTTCGGCACGATGCCGAACGCCGCGTATTTCGCGAGCATCAGCAGCACGCGCGCTTCGCGCGGCATGGCCGGATAGCGAATGATGCCTGTCCAGTCGATGAGGTCCATCAGCACGCTGAGGTCCTCGCCGGTGATGCTGAGCGTCGTCTGCCCCGGCTCGTTGCTCGGCGACACTTCCTGGCGCGTGATGACGCCGTCCATGATCGGCGTCTGCTGGCCATTGATCGTCACCACGATGATCACGCGCGTGAGCGTGTCGAAGAACCCCATCGGCAGGAGGCGCGTGTTGATGATCGAGTTCTTGCCGAAGGTGAACGAAAGCTGAAAACCGCTGCGCTGGCCCGAGCCGACCGTGACCTGCACGCTCGTCAGTGCGTCGATGACCTCGCGCTGCACGCGCTGCGGCACGACGCCCATGAGCAGCGTGAGCTGCACACCTTTAAGCACGCCGCCCTCCCGGCAGTACCGCCGGCAAGGTGACGCGGATGCGCTTTCCCGGAATCGCGGTGAGATCGTCGGGACGCATGACCACGTTCGCGTCGCAGAGACGCCAGTACAACTCGGCGTCGCCGAAGACGTCCGCGGCGATGACGTCGGGACGCTCGCCTTCGAACACGCGATGCTCCTGCACCGTCTCGAACGCTTCCGGCGGCGGGATGAACCTTCGCTTCACGTACGGGACGATCGAACCGTCGGCGCGCGTCAGCGTCGCCGTCTCGATGGAGGCATAGCGGCTGGTCGGTCCGAAGCGGCTGGTCGCCATCACACACCCTCGATCCCGAGCGATCCGAACACGCCCGCTGCCGCGCGCGCGGCGAGCTTCTCCTTCTGCTGGTGATAGGCCGCGAAGAGACTCGCGCCGCGGTGCTGCGCGCCGAGGTCGTTCGAGGAGAGGACGCGCATGCCGAGGCTGACCTTTGCGCGGATCGGATTGAGATTCGGATCGAATGCTTCTTCAGTGATGGAGAAGTCGGTGAGGCGCACCGGCACGACGCGGTTGCGGCTCCAGACGAAGACCGTGAGCGGCGCTTCGAGCGGTGCGATCTCGATGGTGCCGGAAAGCGCGAGCGCGTCGTTCTGCCGCAGTTGCGCGGAGGTGGGATAGACGATCACTTCCAGCGCGGCGAGCTGCGGCTGAATGCCCAGCTCCACGGCGGCGCGATTGCGATCGGGATGCTCGAGCTGATCGGTCGCGTCGATCTCCGCGTCGAGCTTGATGGTCTCGACGGGAGGACCTTTCAGCCGCAGAGCCTCCAACCGATCGCCGCCTTCGCCTCCCATCCCCTGCACCTGCAGCGATCGCGTGAGCGTGTCGGGGTTGTACTGCAGGACGATGATCCGCAGCACGTTCCCGCGCGAAGGATCGAGCAGGACGAGACCACCCTTGAGGACTCGCGGCGAGCCGGAAAATGCCATGGCTTTCGAGAACTTTCAAAGACAGGAGTGTTGATGGGCGGCGATTTCCCTACCCACGGATGAAACGTTGCCTGTCATGGGGAGGTAGTGGCGGGAGGGGGCGGAACGTTTCAAACGGGGGTTGCGCGGCACGCACCCCCAGAGCTTCTGGACAATGTCACACACGGGCTCCACCTCGAACAGCGCGCGCGGAAGTTGCGACTGGCGGATGATGGCGCCGCCGCGGCAGCCACGTGGTGATCAGCGGCCACTTCGGAGGGATCAGCGGTTTCAAGAAAGAGCTCGACCGCTTCCCGCAGATTCGCGGACGCTTCCTCGACCGACTCCCCCTGGCTTGCCACGTCGAGCTCCGGACAAAGTGCGACGTAGCTGCCGCTCCCGCGGTAGATCATGGCGGTGAATCGTTGCGTATCACTCATTGGGTCTCCACGGTCACCCGGTCATGCGGCGACTGCCGCATTGATGTCAACGAGGGGTTGAAGCTGTCCGCCGAATGGCCGATTCGCCGTTCCCGAACCGCCCGGACGCTGTAACAACGGCATCGTATCGAAATCGTCCTGATCGATCGATGAACGACGCGAATGCTTCGCGCGCACGGCCTGACATTTCCTTGTCGATCCGATGCAATCGCTTCACGAGGCAGCGGACGTTGAACGCGTATCAGCGATCGCATCGTCGTGTTGCTCGCGCTGAGCGCCGGAGACGGCGGTTGCGGCATCGACCCGAACGGGTGCCATGGCAACGGGTTACACCGGCGCCGTCGACCCGAACGGCCGGCCGACAACCTGAACCGTCACGCAACCGTGTCCCCGCCCTCCCTCGCCCCCGGGCGTATCATGCCTCTCGATCGATCGAGGGAGGACGGGCATGAACATCCTGCGCAGAACGTCGCTTTTCGTGTTCACTTTTGCAATCGCGGCTCTCCCGCTCATCAGCCAGGAGACGGAGACGCCAACTGCCCAGTTCGAGGAATCGCTCGAGGTGCGGCTCTACAACCTCGACGCGATCGTCACCACGAAAGACGGCAAGCCGGTGCGCGGCCTGACCAAAGACGACTTCATCGTCCTCGAGAACAACGTCCCGCAGCCGATCACCAACTTCTCGTTCTACGACATCGGCTCGTCGACGATGGCGCTTTCCTCCGGCAATGAGCTGGTCAGCACGCCGACGCAGACCACGATCGCGGAAGCACCGCCCGCGCGCCGCTTCGTCTTCTTCATCGACGAGATGGCCATCCAGGGCCAGGGCCGCAAGAACCTGAAAAAGCAGGCCGCGACCCTGATCTCGGCGATGCGTCCCGGCGATCTCGCCACGGTCGTTCGTCCAACCTCCACCGCGCAGATGGAACAGTTGTTCACGAGCGATCCAGCCGAAGTGACCAAGTGGCTGAACAAGGCCATCGACTCGTGCAAGGTGCGGCTCACCTCTCCTGCCTTCGCGGAGCTGCGCCGCTTCCGGCAGGCGATGGAGACCGCGGAATCACCGAGCGAGATCGCGCTCGCGAAGAAGACGTACACCGATCAGCAACGCACGCGCGTCGAGCAGCGCGTCGCCCAGCTCCGCGCGCTCATCGCCGGCCTCGCCGCCACCGATGAAAAGAAAGTACTCGTGCTCATCACCAGCGGTTTGAATGCGCAGCCCGGCCGGGAGGTCTACAGCACCGAAGAGCAGCTCATGATGACCGAGATGCACAAGGTGAAGGGCCACGAGGAGCTCATGAACGAGCATGTGCCGACCGGGCTCGTGGAGATGCGCGATCCGAGCAATCCCAGCGACATGGGCGGCCTGCGCGGGATCGCCGTCGGCAAGATCACCATGAAGGCCTTCAACCAGAAGAACGGATGGGACGGTACGAATCGCCCCGGCATCAACGACCTGCAGACGCAGATTGACGACCTCGGACGCACCGCCGCCGCGAACCGCATCGTCATCTACGCGCTCACTCCGGAGATTCCGATGTTCCTCGAGAGCGGCCGCGGTGCCGACGCGCGCACGCTGACCACGCAATCGACAGTGATGGGCGATAACGTCCATCTCATCGCGCGCGACGTCGTGCCGGCGGAGATGCTCAATCAGCTCCTCGAGTACGAAGGACAGACGCTGCAATCGTTCGCCGAGAAAACCGGCGGACGCTGGTTCCGCGGCACCGGCGTGGTCGATGACACGTTCCGCACTCTCAACGACGACCTGCAGGTGTACTACTCGATCGCGTATCGCGGCCACGGCGACGCGAAGAAGGCGCGCAAGGTCGCGGTGAAGGTGAAGAACCGTCCCGAGCTGAAAGTGCGCACGCGCAGCGAAGTGAGCGACAGCGACAGCGGCGACATGGCCAGCCGCGTCATCGCCGGCCTGCTCTACCCGCTGCAGAAGGACGAGCTGAAGATGGCCGTCAAGGCCGAGACGCCGCAGAAGGACGGGAAGAAGTACAACGTGCCGCTCGAAGTGGTGATCCCGATCGACAAGATGACGTTCCTCCTCGCCTCGGACGGCACGTACAAGGCGCGCGTCACCGTGCACTACGCGGCGGCGGCCGAGAAGGAGTTCGTCTCCTACGGCCGGCAGGAGCAGATGATCGAGCTCACGCCCCACCAGTACCGCGAGATGTTGCGGATCCGCTATCGCTACACGTCGAATATCACCGTGCCCAAAGGCAAGATCCGCATCGCCCTCGGCGTGGTCGACTCGACCTCGAAGATGTCCTCCCTGCAGACGGTGAACCTCAGCGCGCCTTAGCAGAGCGCGCCCCCCCTCATCCGCGCTTCGCGCACCTTCTCCCCTCGCCGAGGGGAGAAGGCTACATAACAGCGTGTGCCTATGTAGGGTGGCCAAAAGCCGGGTGAGGGATTCGCGGATCACCACACTAAAATGCGATCACAACCGTGAATCGTGCCGCTGTCGCACTGCTCCTCGCCGCGCTGTGCGCGACGCCTGCGTCGGCGCTCGATCCATCGCGCGCGCTGACGCAAGCGCGCCTTTCCATCTGGATCAGTGACGACGGCCTCCCGCAGAACACGGTCAACGCGATCGTGCAGACGCGCGACGGGTACCTGTGGCTTGGTACCGAGGAGGGGCTGGCGCGATTCGATGGCGTGCGGTTTGTGGTGAGCGACCGGCAGAACGCGCCGGCGATGCGCACGTCGTTCATCTCGTCGCTGTTCGAAGGGCCAGACGGCACGCTGTGGATCGGCACGTACGGCGGCGGCCTGCTGCGACTCCGCAACGCACGCATCGAAGCCTTTCACCCCGAGCTCCTCGGATCCGATCGCATCCGCGAGATGTACGCGCAAGACGGCGCGATCTTCGTCGCGACCGCGGGCGGCGGCGTGCTGCGCATCGATGGCGAACAGGTGGCGCGCTTCACGACGCGCGATGGTTTGCCGACCGATCGCATCTGGGCATTCGAAGAAGACGGCCAAGGCGGCTTATGGATCGCGACGCACGGCGGAGGCGTAGTGCGCTGGAAAGACGCACGCGTGCAGCAACGACTGACGAGGCGCGAAGGGCTGCCGAATGATTACGCGCGCGCGATCCTGCGCGATCCCGATGGCACGCTGTGGATCGGCACTGACGGCGGCGGCCTCGCCGCGTGGCGCAACGGCGCGATCGTGCGCGTGTTGACGACGAGCGATGGACTGCCGAGCAATCTCATTCGCTCGCTGCAACGCGATCGCGACGGCAGCCTTTGGATCGGCACCGACGCCGGGCTGGCGCGCTGGCGCGGCGATCGCGCCGAAGCGTTCAGCGTCAACGAAGGTCTGCCCAGTCCCATCGTGCGCACCGTGATGGAAGATCGCGAAGGCTCGTTGTGGGTCGGAACCACGGCAGGGCTGGTGCGCCTGACCGACACGCGATTCCTGCCGTTCACGCGCAAGGAAGGGCTCTCGGTCGACGGCGTTCGCGCCATCGTCGAAGACCGCGACGGACGGATCTGGGCGGGCACGGAAGGCGGCGGTCTCTGCGCGATCCTCCCCTCGCCCGCGCGATGCCTCACGAGGCGCGACGGCCTGCCGATGGACACCGTCTACGCGCTGGCAACGAGCCGCGACGGCAGTTTGTGGGTCGGCACCGATGGCGGTGGCGTGGCGCGCCTGCGCGATGGAAAGTTCGTCGACGCGGTCGATGCGCGAAGCGCAGGCTTGCCGAACGACCGCGTGCGCGCAGTCGTCGAGACCGCGGACGGCGCGTTGTGGATCAGCACGACCGCCGGACTCGCGCGCGTCGCCAACGGACGCGCGACGCGCGTGCGCGAGCTGGAAGATCGACAACTCCGGCCGCTCCTCGCGCTGCCTGATGGAAGCGTGCTCGTTGGCACCGACGGCGCGGGATTGTGGCGCGTCGATGCGAACGGCGTGCGTACCACGCTCGTCGCGAAGACCGGGCACGGTCTCGAGAGCGATCGCGTGTTCAGCCTCGCACTCGACGCCGATGGCGGAGGGGTCTGGATCGGCACCTCGGGCGGAGGTCTCGCGCGGCTCGATCTCGCAAGCGGCGCCGTGCGATCGCTCACGCGGCGCGATGGCTTGCACGACGACGTCGTATTCCAGGTCGTCGATCAAGGCGCCGATCTGTGGCTGACGAGCAATCGCGGCCTCTATCGCGTCGCGCGCGACCGCGTGCTCGCCGCGATGCGCGGTCAGAAGAGCGATTTGACAGGCACTGTCTATGGTTCGACCGATGGCATGCCGTCCGCGGAGTGCAACGCCGCGTCGCCCGCCGCGATCCGCGCGCGCGACGGACGGCTGTGGGTCGCAACCGCGCGCGGCATCGCAGTCGCGGATCCGCGCGCGAGCACCCGCAACACGGTGCCCCCGCCGGTCCACGTCGAAGAAGTGCTCATCGATGGCAATCCCGCGACCGCGCGGCCACTGCGCGTTCCACCGCGCACGCGACGTCTCGAGCTGCGATTCACCGCACTCAGCCTGCGCGCGCCGGAGCGCGTGAAATTTCGGTATCGGCTCGAAGGCTATGACCGCGACTGGGTCGACGCGGGCAACAGTCGCGTCGCCCATTACACGAAGCTCGCGCCCGGCAGTTACACGCTGCGCGTGATGGCCGCGAACGAAGACGGTGTGTGGAGCAAAGGCGAGGCGCGGCTCGGCGTCACCGTCGATCCGCGGTGGTTCGAAACCTCGTGGGCGCGCCTGTTGACGCTCGCGCTGATTGCGGCTCTGATCTGGGCCGCGTTTCGACTGCGCCTCGCCGCGTTGCGCGCGCGCAAGAACGAGGAGCTCGCGCAGCTCGCGCGCGAGCTGGAGGACACGAACCGGCAGCTCGGAGTCGCGAATGAGCGCCTGCGCGCGCTGTCCTATGTCGATGGACTGACCGGCGTCGCCAATCGCCGCCGTTTCGACGAAGCGCTCGAGAACGCGTGCGCGTCCGCCGCCGAAAACGGCGAGCCGCTCTCGCTGGTGCTGATCGATCTCGATCACTTCAAGCGGCTCAACGACGCGCAGGGCCACCAGCACGGCGACGAAGCTCTACGAGCCCTTGCGGCTTTGCTCGCGCAGCGCACGGAGACGCGCGGTGGCCTGGCGGCGCGCTTCGGCGGCGAGGAGTTCGCGTGGCTGCTTCCCGGCGTTACGCTCGACGAGGCAAACGCCGAAGCGGAGGCGTTCCGCATGCTGGTACGCGACGCCGCCATCCCCCACCACACCAATGACTCCGGCATCGTCACCGCCAGCCTCGGCGTCTCGTCCACGGACGGTATGAGCGGAGTCACTCCGGACGCTCTCGTCGCCGCAGCCGACGCCGCGCTCTATCGGGCGAAGTCGCGCGGCCGCGATCGCGTCGAAACCGCCGCGCCGAGTCCGAGCAGGAGCCAGAGCGCGGGCGCTTGATGGACCTGATGAAAGGCGCCGAGGAACGATGTGGCGGCGAGCGCGATGAAGACGGCGGCTGCAAACCTGGAACGACGGGCTCTCAGCCCGTCGACCCACCGGTAGGCATACATGAGCACGAGCACCACGATCGGCACGCCGCCTTCGATCAGCCAGGCCATGTACATGCTGTGCAGCGACGCCTGGAATCCGTACGTGCGCTCGAAGTACATCTGAAAGTTCCGGTATCCGATGCCGTGGGGAAAGCTTTCGCGGGCGAGGCGGGGGGTCAGTGCGCTGATTTGCGTGCGGATCGACACCTGTTCGCGCGGCCGGATCTGCACCCAATACGCGGTCGCGCTCAGCTCTTTTTCGAGCTTCGCGATCGCGGCCGAAGCGTCGTTGCCCGGCAACATGCGCGTGATGCGGATCAACGTCGTGAGCATCATCGGGCGCGTGGCCGGGATGACCGAAAGCAGCAAAGCAATCGCCATCACGCCGGCGAGTGCCGCGGCGCCTCTGCGGATGCGATCGGAAGCGCTCGTGCCGTACGCGATCGCGGACAAGCCCAGCGCAATCAACGCGGCGGCGAGCGGCGCGCGGCCACGGCCGATCAACAACAACGCGATCGTCGCGGACATCGCCAGCAGAAACAAAGCCTTTCTACGCGAAAGCGCCGCACTCCATGAGGCGAACGCGATCACGAGCGGCAGCAACATCGGCGAGTACCCGCCGGTCCGGGCGATGGGCGGATCGAGCCGCAACTCGAGCGCGGTCAGAAGCACCGCCGGAATGACGACAGTGACGATCGCGCCGGCGATCGCGGTGTCGGTCGAATTGCGGCCCGCGAGGTAGAAGACGGCGAAGATGCCGATGCCGATCGCGTCGACAGCCAGCCATCGCAGCGCGTGCGCAGGATGCTCGGCCCAGCTCGCGCCGATCGCGAACACAGCAAAGTAGACGACGATCGGAAGCGTTGCTCGCACCACTCCGTTCGTTTCGATGCGTCCGCTCAGCGCCACGCACAACACGAGTAACACGACCGCGGCCGCGCCGGCGTACCAGACCTTGTATCCATAGGGCGTGAAAATGTATCCCCACAGGATCGCCGTGCCCGCGACGAGCGGAACGGCGCGCAGCGTTTCACCCACGCCGCAACTCTTTCACACCCGTGTCGAGCCGGCGCCGCAACAACGCGCGCAACGTCGCGCCGTCCGCATAGCCGACCTGCGCAGCCACTTCGTCGACGGTCGCGTGGCCGGTTTTCAGAAGGTGCACGGCGCGCTCGATGCGCAGGCTCTGAAAATACGAAAGCGGCGATTTGCCGAGGACGCTCTCCATGCGGCGCGCGAGCGTGCGCTTGCTCGCGCCGACGGCCTTCGCAGCGTCATCGAGCGAGAAGCCGCGCTTGAGCCGTCCGCGTGCCCACCGCTCGAAACGCTGCACGATCGGATCGGAATGAATCAGATGATCGGTCAACGCGTACGCGGACTGCGACGGGCGCGTGTCGATGATGAGATAGCGCGCCGTGAGGGCGGCGAGCTGCGGACTGACTCCGCGGACGATCCACAACGCGAGATCCATGTGACTCAGCGCCGCGCCCGCGGTGACGAACCGGCCCGATTTCACGATCATGTTCGACTCGTCGAGCGACACGTTCGGATAGCGCCTGCGAAACAGCGGGGAGAGCCACCAGGTCGTCGTGGCCTGCTGCCCGTCGAGCAATCCCGACTCCGCCATCACGAACGTGCCGATGCAGGCCGCCGTCATCATCGCGCCGCGACGCGACCATTGGCGCAGCATGGCGCCGGCATCTCGCACATCGGGTCGCGACAGCGCCGCTTCCAACGGTTCCGGCATCTTGAACCCGATCGCCGGCACCACGACGCAATCCGTGCGTGTGCCGGCGGCGCGAACAGGCACGCGCAGACCGTGCGACGTCGCCACCTTCGTTCGTACGCCAACGATGCGCACGTCGAATCGCGACACGCCCAGTCCGGCCACTTCGTTCAGCTCGTTCGCCGTCTGAAACGCATCGAGGACCGCGGACAGGCCGAGATCGAACACACCATCGAGAACCAGGACATCGACGCGCATGGCAACGATGATAGCGAGCGGAGCGCCCGCCACATCAGCCGGCGCGGGACGCCGGCGCTCCGCTGGCAAGGATGCTCCTGAAAATGGCGTTCTTGCCTATCCCGAAAACCGCAATGGCCACCTAAGCTGACCGGCCATGGACATTCTCGAATGCATCGGCAACACGTCCCTGGTCGCCTTGCGCAACATCGCGCCCACGAGCGGCGCGCGCATCCTGGTGAAAATCGAAAGCGAAAATCCGACCGGCAGCATGAAGGACCGGATGGCTCTGGCAATGATCGAGACGGCCGAGGCGGCCGGACGTCTTCCCTCGCATGGCCCTGTCGTCGAATACACCGGCGGCAGCACCGGCGTCTCGCTGTCGCTCGTCTGCGCGGTGAAGGGGCATCCGCTGCACATCGTCACCTCCGACGCCTTCGCCCAGGAGAAGCTCGACCACATGCAACTCCTCGGCGCCGAGCTGCAGATCGTACGCAGCGAGGGCGGCGGCATGACCGCGAAGCTCACGCGCGACATGATCGAAGCCGCGCGCGTGATCGCCGAGGAGACCGGCGCGTACTGGACGGATCAGATGAAGAATCGAGACCAGCTCGCGGCGTATCACGCGATGGCCGACGAGATCTGGGCGCAGACGGAGGGACAGGTTGACGCTTTCGTGCAGAGCGTCGGCACCGCGGCGTCGATTCGCGGAACGGGCGAAGCGCTCCGCCAACACGATCCACGCGTCACCATCGCTGCCGTCGAGCCGGCGGAGTCGCCGGTCCTGTCGGGCGGCCAGCCTGGCTCGCACAAGATCGACGGCGTCGGCGCCGGCTTCGTCGTCCCGCTCTGGGAGGCCGGCATCGCCGATCGCATCGAGCGCGTGTCGACCGCGGATGCGATCGCGATGGCGATGCGGCTGGCGCGTGAAGAAGGCTTGTTCGCAGGGACATCGACCGGCGCAAACGTCGTCGCCGCGCTGCGCGTCGCGGAAGCTTTACCGCGTGGTGCGACGGTCGTAACGGTGATGTGCGACACGGGGATGAAGTATCTGAAGACCTATCGCAATCGTTCCCAAATCGGGTAGGATCATTCCCGAAATGGGAAGGACGATGCCCAAGGCGGCGCCGAGTGCTGTCGCATCCGCTCTCTTCACGCCAGTCCAGCAACGAGTGCTCGGGCTTCTCTTCGGACAACCGGAACGACGGTTTCAAAGCGCCGAGTTGATTCGGCTGGCTGGCAGCGGAACGGGCGCGGTTCACCGTCAGCTGCAGCGGCTTGCAGATGCGGGACTCGTCACCGTTGCTCGAGATGGCAACCAGAAATATTACGCAGCGCGGAAGGACGCTCCGGTCTTTCCGGAGTTGCATGGACTGGTTGTAAAGACCGTGGGGATCGTCGAGCCTCTCCGTGCGGTGCTTGCGCCGATCGCGGATGAGATCGACCTCGCGTTCGTCTTCGGTTCGGTGGCGAAAGGCAGCGAGCGGGCGGGAAGCGACATCGATCTACTGCTCGTCACCGATACGTTGGCGTACGCAGACGTCTACTCCGCGCTCGCAGCCGCTGAGCAGACGCTTGGACGAACGATCAATCCGACGGTCTTCACGCGGGCAGAATGGAAAAAGAAGCGCGCACGTCCGGATTCATTCGTCAAAAGGATCACCGCTCAACCTCGGCTCTTCGTGATCGGTAGCGGTGATGACGCAGAGTGAGCCGCTGGAAAAACTCGCCAGCACCGGACTTCTCAAACATGAAGAGCCGCGACGTGAGCAGATCACCGGGCTGCTGCATACCGGCGCTGTCCGGCTGGAAGATGCGTGCAGGACTACGAACGCGCCGGAGAGCCGCTTCGATCTCGCCTATAACGCGGCGCACGCGCTGGCACTGGCCGCCCTCCGTATTCACGGCTACCGGGCGGACAAGCGTTACATCGTCTTCCAGGCACTGGCGCACATTCTGGAAGTGGACGCGCCGACGTGGCGGCTTCTGGATCGCTGTCATCGCGCACGCAACGCAACGAATACGAAGGGGTTCACGTCCGTTGACGAGAGAAGCTTTTGAGCGGTCTGATCGGCGCGGCGCTCGATCTTCTCACTCGCGTTCGTGCGCTCGCCGAAATCTGGAGGCTTCTTCTCGGAGTCATGAGAAGGAGGTGCATATGACGATCGCGATCGTGAAGCTCGGCTCTCCCCGAACGCCCGATGAAGGCCTCCGCCTCGGCACGGTGCGCAGGCCGCCGCGCGGCGTGCCGAAAGCGGAATTCGCGAAGCGCGATTTTTATGACGTGTGGCTGCCGAATCTCGCGCCGACGCAGGAGTTGCTCTCGTTCGCACTGGCCGCGCCGGACGAGAAAACGTGGAAGACGTTCGTGCGGCGTTTCCACGCCGAGATGAACCGGCCCGATGCGTCACGCGTGCTCGATCTGCTCGCCGCGCTGTCGCATCAGACGAACTTTGCGATCGGCTGCTATTGTGAAGATGAGACGCGCTGCCATCGCTCGGTGTTGCGTGAGCTGCTCACCGAACGCGGCGCCAAGGTCAGGGCTTGAGTCCGGCGAACAGCGCCTCGAAGATCTCGATCCCGTCCCACAGATTCCGCAGGCGCAGGTTCTCGTTCGCAGTGTGCTGATTGTTGTCGTGATTCACGATCGGCAGCACGATCGCGGGCGTGTTGCCGGGATGCTGAAACAGATGGATCGGGACGCTGCCGCCCATCGTCGGCAGGCGCACCGGCTCGTGTCCCGCGCGCGTCATCAGCGCGGCGATCTCCTGCGACAGCGGCAGATCGAGCGCCGTACGCGCAGGTGGATAGCCGGAGCCCCAGCGCACGCGCACGAGCTTCGTGCTGGCGAGACGCACGGCCGCGCCGGGATCGTCGCGCACGATGGTCCAGCCGCTCGCGACGAGATGCCGCTCGACGCGCGCCTTCACGGACTCCGGCGTCTGCGCCGGCACCAGGCGAAAATCGATCGCCGCGCGAGCGCTCGGCTGAATCGTGTTCGACGCTTTCTCGCCGACGCCGCCCGATTGAATCCCGCTCACGTTGAGCGCGGGCAGCAGGATGCGCTCGTTGAGCGACTCACCTTCCGTGCGCGCGATCTGAAACTCGCGGCGAAGTTCCGCCTCGACCGGCGGCATCGCGGCGATGGCCGCCTTCTCCGCGGCCGTCGGAGGAACGACGTCGTCGTAAAAGCCATCGATGAGAATGTAGCCGTTCTCATCGCGCATCGAATCGATGAGGTGCGTCAGCGCGACGATCGGATTGGGCACCCAGTTGCCGTAGTGACCATCGTGCAGTCCGCGCGCGGGGCCGTAAACGACGAGATCGAGTGTGAGCACGCCGCGCGCACCGAACGCGAGCTGCGCGCGCCGGCTCTGGTGCACCGGACCGTCGCAGATGATCCAGGCGTCGGGACGGAGGACTTCGGGATACTTCGCGATGTAAGCAGCGAGATGCGGTGAGCCGGCTTCTTCTTCCCCTTCGAAGACGAAGCGAAGGTTCACGCGCGGCTTCATGTTCTTCGCGCGCAAGCGGTCGAGCGCGGCGAGCATGGCCACGATCGGCGCCTTGTCATCGCTGGCCGAGCGCGCGTAAAGGCGCCATTCAGGATCGAGCGTCTTTGCGTTGAGCCAGTCGACGTCGTTGCCGTTCGCGTCGCGCATCACCGGCGTCCATGGCACGCTCTTCCACTGCGCGGGATCGACCGGCTGGCCGTCGTAATGCGCATAGAACGCGATCGTGCGCGTCGCGCCGGTTGCTGTCAGATCGCCGACCACGATCGGCGGCGCACCATCGAGTGTGAGCACGCGCGTAGTGATACCGCGCCGCGCCATCATCGCCTCGACCGCCTTCGCGTTGCGGTTGATGTTGACGGTGTCGTCCGCGAGATTCGGGATCGCCAGCAACTCGGTCAGCTCGCGAACAATCGCACGCTGATCGGCGAACAAAGGAAGAGCGCAAAGGAGGACGGCCAGCACGCGCAGCATGCGCGGATGTTAGTACCTCGGAGTACCTCGGAGTACCTCGGAGTACCTCGGAGTACCTCGGAGTACCTCGGGTTCCTCGGGTTCCTCGGGGTTCCTCGGGTTCCTCGGGTTCCTCGGGTCCCTCGGAGCGGTTCAGGCCCCCCGAGGAACTCCGAGGAACCCGAGGAACCCGAGGGACCGCCCCCGTTACAAATCCTCGATCCGCAACGTCTCCGTCGCGTCTTTCCACGCCGTGCGGAACTGTGCTTCGACGAGCGCCGCTTCGTTCTCGCGCTTCTGCGCGACGAGGCTCTGCCACAATCCGAAGAGCAGCCGCCCATCGCGCGGTTTCTTCGCCAGCGCCTCGCGGAACACGCCTTCCGCCTCCGCCGCCTTGCCATCGCGCAGCAATGCGCCGCCGAGGGATTGGCGGATCGGGTAATGCCAGGCGGGGGGCTCGTCGTACTGGATCGTTTTTTCCACTTCGATCGCATTCCGCCACGCCTCGATCGAACGATCCTTTTCGCCGCGCGCCCACATCATCGTCGCCTCAAGCGTTGCGGCGGCCAGTGCGAGCAGGTCGGATGATTTGTTGTTGCCGAGGAACATCGAATCGGCGGGAATGACCTTGCGGAGCGATTCGAATTTCTCGCGCGCCGCGGCCGCTTCCGCGACTTTCCCCTTCTCCGCGAGTGCCATCGCCTGCGCGTATTGCCACAGCCCGCGATGCAGCTTGCGGTGTTCCGCGGGCACCGGCGTGGCGAGGATGTCATCCCAACGATGGAAGCGCAGATCGGAGATCAGCGGATACACGACGAACGCCTCGAGCATCTGCATCTGCTTGTCCGCGTCGCCGATTTGCCGCGCCATCTCATTCGCCGCTTCCTTCGCCTCGGCATACCGCCCCTGCTGCGCGCGCGCGAATGAAATGAAATGGATGTTGTGCGTCCAGTACATCAGCGGATACACGCCGGACGCACCGGTGCGATCGACAAATACTTTGTCCGCGGCCGACGCTTCGATATTCGTCTTTGCCGCCAGGTCGTAATCGCCCGTCTGCAGAAAGATGTGACCGGGCATGTGGACGAGATGGCCTGCGCCGGGGACGAGCGACATGAGCCGCATCGCGCTCGGAATGGCGCGCTCGAGATTCGGTGACGCCTCGACCGCATGAATGTAGAAGTGATTTGCGGCGGGATGATCGGGATTGTGCTTGAGCACCGACTCGAGCACCGCCACCAGCTCGAGCGTCCCCTCGGCAGGCTTGCCGTCGGGCGTCCAGAGTTGCCACGGCCGCAGCATCATCAGACTTTCCGCGAACATCACCGCCGCGTCGAGATCGTCCGGATACTTCTTCACCAGCTCACGCATGGCCGCGCTGTAGTCGAGGTGAAACTGCTTCCAGTCCGACTTCGCGTCGGCGGATGCGAAGCGCTTCGTCAGCGCCGCGATGTACGCCTGTTCGCGCGCGCTCGCTTTCGGCGCGAGCTCCACGGCCTTCTTCACCGCAGCGAATGTCGACTTCGCGCGTTCTTCGCCAACCGCGACGTCGTTGTAGTTCGGACCAATGGCCAGGGCGAGTCCCCAGTACGCCATCGCGGCATCGGGATCGAGCTCGGCGACGCGGCGGAAGTAGCGCGCGGCCTCGTCATGATTGAACCCGTACAGCAGCGTCAGTCCCTGATCGAAATACGTCTGCGCCTCGGCACTTTTCGTGGTGATGGGATGGTGATGATTGCCGAGTCCGGGATGCAGTGTGGTCGCGACAGGAGCCGGTGGGGCCTGGTGAGCGTGTTGGGAGGTCGCCGACACCGCGGACATGAGAACGCACACGAGGACGATTGCGCGCATGGTGATCTCCTTCGATGCCTCAGATGCCGCGAAGTATGCCGCGGTTTCATCCTGGAGCGACGGGCTCTCAGCCCGTCGACCATCAAAATCAATTCGACGGGCTGAGAGCCCGTCGCTCCAGATCAACGCGCGCGTTTCATCAAGGCATCGCCGAGGGTGAGGCCTTCGACGACCGCGCGTTCGTAGAGGCGATAGCCGTTGTCGCTGTTCGTGAGCACCACCAATCCTTGCTTCGATTTCGGCAGTAGGATGATCACGGCATGGACACCGCGATCGCTGCCGCTGTGGATCAGCGCGTACTCGCCGCCGGGAAGGTCGGGATGGACTTCCCATCCCAATCCGAGAAACGCATTCTCACGCATCTTTGCGTGCGGAGTGGCCATGTCGCGGAACAGCGCATCGGAAAGGCCGGCCCCGCTCATCACCCATGCACCGAAGCGGCCGTAGTCTTCAACAGACGTGATCAGATCGTCCGCTGCATTCGCCGTGGTCGTCTTGTGATCGGTGTACGCGTTGCGTCCTTCCGCATCGTGCCAGCGCGCGAAGCGCGACTCATCGGTCCGCGCATCCCACGCGTGCCGCGTGTCGTGCATGCCCGCGGGCTCGAACACATACGCGCGCGACAACTCGGAAAGCGGCTTGCCGAACTTCTTCTCGAGCGCCTTGCGAAGGTACTCGAAGCCCTCGCCCGAGTAGCCGAACTTCGCGCCGGGATCGGAGTGAAACGCGAGTTTCTTCGACTCCTCCTCCCAGCGCCAGTTCAGGAACCCGGTCTGATGACTGAGCACGTGACGCGTGGTGAGAAGGCGATGCCGGGGATCGGCGGCGACATCGGGATCGACGTAGTACTTCGCGAGCGGCTCATCGAGCTGCCACTTCCCTTCGTTCACGAGGCGCAACGTGAGCATGGCCACCACCGGCTTCGTCAGCGATGCGACGTTGAAAAGCGTGTCGTACGGCGCCGGCGTGCCCTTCGCGAGCTCACCGTGTACGGCCACCTCGCGCAACTTGCCGTCGCGGATGATGGCGATGCCAACCGCGGGCACTTTGTTCTCGCCCAGCCACGCCGCGATCATCTGCGGATCGTGTACGAGCATCGTGAAGAGAAGAGCAGCGACGCCAGCGTTCACATCGGCGTATACGACGACGGCTCCCGAGGGTTTCTGGAGCGACGGGCTTTTAGCCCGTCGACGATTGAATCAAGTCGACGGGCTGAGAGCCCGTCGCTCCAGATGGCTACTTACACTCGGCGAGCCCCGCCATCGGCAGGTCGAACGCATGGAAGGCCGCGCGCAAGTTCTTCATCGTGTCGGCGAACGAGATGCCTTTGCCATCGTCGCTGTCGCTCATGTCCACTGCTTTCGTCGCGCCACACAGGGTGAGCGTTTCCACCGGCGCGGAAGGATTCACCGACTTCATCATCGCGGGGTCGCCGTACAGCGGGCGTCCGTTCACCGCCACGAGCAGCACGTCCTCGTGCGGCGCGTAGATCAGCGACGAGTACGCGTCGCGCGTTCCGCGTCGCACTACGACATAATCCGCCTTCAGTCCCTTCTCGAGCCGCCCGACCTTCGAGTCGATGCGCGCCAGCCTGGCCGGGTTCGTCGTCGCCATCTGCACGAGCTCTTTCGGCGTGAGCGGTTTCGGGAACTGCTGATCGGCCCAGATCGCGGCGTAGCGCATCTCCTCGATCATGCCGTTGCTGCCCGACGGCGACCAGTCCGGCGCGATGGCCGCGGTCACGTGTTTCTTCGCCGCCGCGATGTCCGCGGTCTTGCCGTACAACTCGATGTTCGTGCGCGGCGACCAGACGAAGCCGACGCCGCTCTTTCCGAGCTCTTCGAAGTCTTTCTCCAGCAGCGGCACGCCGTGGATGATCACGAACCCCTTGGTGAGGAACCCATGCGCACGCGCCATTCGAAACTCGCGAGCCGCATTCGCATCGATTCCTTCGGAGAGATGCGCAACCACCGGCTGGTCCGCGGCGAGCGCCTGGCGCACACTCTGCTCGTCTTCCTCTCTCAGCTCCAGCGGAAAGATGCGGTACTGCAGCGGTTCCTTGTTCACTTCATTGCCGAAGAGGCCGGAGTAGTAATCGAGATTGCGCGCGAGGCCTCGCGAACACGGCTCGTACAAACTCCCCACCGTGCTCGTCGCACCCCAAACCAGCGCCTTCACCTCGGCGAACCGCTCGATGTCGCACGGAGCTTGCCCGCGCACCTTCGACTGCGGACCGGCCAGGCCGACTGCATACGCGGCCATGGCCTGCCACTCGTAACGCGTCTTCGTCTGCGTCCCCGCCGACCAGCGCGGATGCACGTTCCAGGTGAGGTGATTGTGCAGATCGATCAGGCCCGGATAGATGAAGCCTTTCGTGTCGATCACTTCCGCGCCGTCGGGAATGGCGACGCTCGCGCCCGCGTCGGCGATCACGCCATCACGTACGAGGAGCACTCCGTTCTCGATGACCACATCGGGAGTGACGAGCGTGCCACGCAGCGCATACGTCTGCGCGGAGAGCTCGAGGGCGAGAACCAGCGGAACCAGCAGGCGAATCATGCAAAGACCCCCGCGAAGCGTCCAATCCGGAGCGACGGGCACCCCATCTGCCCGTCGCTCCAGATGGTGGTATCAGTGATGTGAATACGGCGTCTGCAGCGGCGCCACTTCGACTACGGTCATCATCCCGCGATCCTCGTGCGCGAGGATGTGGCAGTGGATGACGTAGTAGCCGGAGAAGTCGACGAAGCGGCTGCGCATCTTGAAATAGCCAGGCACCTGATACGTGGTGGTGCCATCGGTGAACGTGCTGCCGGACGGAATGGGGAAGACGTCCCACCAGATGCGTCCCGTGGCCGGCTCGGTCGGCGTGCACGGTTTCCACGTCGACGAATCGAGCGGATCGATTACGCACTGTCCGGGCCGCGCATTGGTTTTGTCGATCGTGTACAGCGGCACGACTGCGGTGTACGTCGCGCCGGTGAGATTCGCGGGCGGCTGATTGTTGATGGTCATGGTGTTCGTCGCGTCGTCGATCGCGGCGATCATCGACGGTCCCATGTTCTTGTCGCCTACCTTGCTCGTGACCCAGATCCAGTCGCCGACGCGGAACTCGCTCGAGAACAGCGCGCTGCCGGTGGCTCTGGCGATGGTCGATTGATCGCCCGCCGGCGGCTTCGTGGCGGGCGGATTCGGAACGATCTTGGTGACGTTGATCGTGCCCGTGCCCGCGGTCGTCGTCAGCGGCGTGTTCGGATCGAAGACCGACGTGATCTGGAACGGGTTGATGTGGATGTGGAACGGATGCGCGATCTGGTTCGCGTTCGCCGGCGGGAAGGTCTCGTTGACGACCTGCCACTCCTCGGCACGATTCAACGCGACGACCACTCCGAGCTCGCCGTCGAACTTCTTGCCATCGATGGTGTGCTGCGACGGGAACTTCGTTCCGACCACCGGCGCGATCGCGCTCGACGCGAACTTGATGACCTTCGTGCCGCTGATCTCCGCATCGGTGATGTCGTCGAGGAAATCGGGGAACGGCGGCGGAGTGGGCATGAAGCCCTTGGTGCTCGCATCGTTCGCGGTCACCTTCACTGTCAACAACGTGAACGGCGCGACGTTCGGCTTCATCGGTGGGCGATCGCTGGGATCGACACTGTTGAAGACCAGCACGTTGTACGTGTTGGTTGCACCAGTCGAGGTGTCGAACGCGGGCGCCTGCACGAGCAGGTCCGCGCGATTGCCCGAGGCGAGCAGGAACTCGTCGTTGAGCGGGCCGAAGTTCTCGAACTGCACGCCGTCCTGCGCGATCTGCTTCCACTGGATGCCGGCCGGCTTCTGGAAGTACACGCCCGCGCGACCCGAGGTATTGGCGATGCGCCACATCTGCACCGAGTTGCCAGCCATCGTGACGACCGGCCGCAATTGACCATTCACCGAGAAGTCCGGACCGGGACCCTGCCCCGTTCCGGTCTGCAGACCGGGCACATTGCCGAGCTGTTGGATCACCATCACCGGCTGCGTGCGCGTCCAGTTCGCTCCGTAATAGGCGTTGATCGCGTCGTCGTATTCACCTTCGATGACGAACGCGCCGGTCATGCCGTTCATCACATTGATGGTGGTCGAGCCGTGTTTGTGCGCGTGATACCAGTGCGTGCCCGGCGCCTGTCCCATCAGCAGCGGACGGCTCGGCGCCGCCGCCTCATCGATTTCCGCCGCGCCCGCGCCGTGCGTATGCGGCGTGCGCGCGACCGCTTCATCGGTGGTCGTGGCTTCGGCTGCCGCCTTCTTCTCCGGCAGCTTGAAGCAGTAGGGGAACGCGGAAACGAAATACTGCGGGAAATTGCCCTGTGCGATCAGCTTTTGATCCCACGTCCACCATTCCGGCGCGTACTGCTTCAGCGGATCCATGAGCGCCTGCTGCGTCGACTGAGGCAGGTCGGACCACAGCCGCGGCCACATCTTCGGACCAGTGGCGGTCGACAGCTCCTGCCGGCAGCGCGAGAAGAACTCGTCGAAGGCCGGCTTCATGCTCTGCGCGGTGACGACCGGCGCGTTCGTGCCGTCGGTCTTGCGCGGCGACGGGCGGATCTGCAGGAACACGTTGTCGCCGGTGCTGTTCGGATTCGTGTGCGTACCGTGATAGTGCACGTTCGTGAACACGGAGCCGGCGAAGCAGTCCGGATATTTGTCCGCGATGGTGGTGCTGCTGTCTGTGCCGGGATAGACGCTGCCGCCCGTGCCCGACTCGTCGCACTTGCTGTCATCCGTACCGGGGAACTTGGCCGCGTCGATGACGTTGAGGAACGTCAGCGCGACGATGTCGCCGACGCGCGCGCGCAGCGTCGGACCGGGCATCGGACTGGTGAGCTGCTGCGACGTCGGATTCCAGGTCGTCGGAGCGGAGCGGCGATACGCACGCACCCATTGCGGGACGCAATACGGCGAACTGCCCGGGCCGGCCGACGCGACCGTGAACCGCTGCTGCTCGGAAACGGTGTAAAGCGTGCCGCTCAGCATGTTGTCGACGGCCTGGATTTCAGGGATCGTCGCGAGTGGCGCGCCGGTGATGTTGGCCGGACATGGGAACGAATTCGCGGGCGCCTGCGCCAATGCGACAGGGACCAGCATGATCGACAGGGCGGCGAGACAGATTGCGTTTGCTCTTCGCACGTTCATTCCTTTCACGAGACTACGTTGATGGACCCGGTCTCATCCGGATGGATCGAGCAGTAGTACTCGACGGTCGTGGGCGCGGTGCCACCGACGATGTAGGCGGGTTGGGACGACTTTCCGGCGTCGATCTGATTGGTGATGCGGTCGCCGCCGGTCTGCCAGATCTCGTGCTCCTGGCCGGTCTGGTTGTTCCAGGAGACCATGTCGCCCACCTGCGCCTGCAACGCGGTTGGCGCCGTCACATCAGGCGAAACGTAGACGTCGGGAACGAAGCTCGCGTACGTCGAGCCGGGGACGATGAGGATCGACCAAGCATTTCCTGCCATGTTTTTCTCCTTGCTGAAGCGCGTTAAAAGCGAAGGCCAAGCGAAAGGCGTACGGTGCGCGGACGCTGGTACGCGAGGTCATTCAGTGGTTGTCCGAAGTTCGGGGCCAGTTGGTAATGCGTTCCTTCGAGCGGCGTCTCGGATCGCGGGTCGAACGGCTGCAGTGTCGCGGACGTGGCCGCGGTGCTGACGGTGGTGCCGAGGCGTTGGGGGTCGGCGATGCCGTCACGGTTGAAGGCGTTGAGGAGATCGCCTTGTGCGAACCATTCCAGCGCACCCGTGTGAATCGACGTGCGCAATGCGAAGTCCGTCGAGTGGATGTTGTCGGCGCGCAACGCGCCGCGTCCGCTGAAGTAGTACAGGCCATTCGGAACCGCCGCGTAACCAGGATTCGCCGGCGCGCCGGTATAGCGCGTGAGATTGATCGGGCCGGCGATCGAGTACGGCAACGCGGAGTCGTAGTTGTGCAGCAGCGACGCGGAGAGATTCGCGCGGCCGAGATTGAACGCGTAGCCGATCCACGCGCGCACGCGATGGCGTTGATCGCCCGGCAGGTATCCGGCCGGCGATGCTCCGTCGTAATCGAAAAACTCGGGGTAGTACGACGACGGATCGAGGTTCGCGACCGCGCCGCTGGTCGGGCTCTCCCCTTCATCGTTTCCGCGCAGCGTCGCGTACGTATAGTGCACGCCGGAGTCGATTCCGTTCGACGTCCACTGCGCCTGCAGTTGCAGCGCGCGATATTCGCGCTCGATGTCGTTGCTGTTGCGCAGCAGCGTGAGATCGACCGGGATGCCGAGCGGCGTGTTCGTGCGCCGCGTGCTGGTGGTGACGTTCGCGGCGTAGAAGTCGCGCCAGTCGCGCAGGATCGCGTCGGCGCGTACGTACCCGCCCTTCCCGATCCGCACTCCGTATCCGGCAGTCACTTCTGTGACTGATGGAGACGCGAGTGTGCCGTCAAAGTACGTCGAATAGCCGGGGATGACGCGTGTGCCGTTCGCGCGCAGGTTGTTCGCGGCGCGGTTGTCGGTGCCGCCCTGCGTCGTATTGAAGTAATCGAAGACGGCCCGGATGACATCCGCGGTCGAGGTCGTGAGCGCGTTTTGATTGATCGCGGGACCGCGGTACGCGAAGTCGATCGACGCCGCGTTGCCGGCTGCTTGATTCAGCGAGGCGATGCTGTCGGCGATGCGCGACACGTACTCGCCGTACGAAACATTGATGTGTTGCCGTCCGTCTCCGCGAACGTCGAACTGCACGCCCAGTCGTGGCGTCAGTTTGTGATCGTTCGCGGTGACGACGCCATCCGCGTCGACAGCGTGATTGCGATCCCAGCGCATGCCCGCGGAGAACTGCCAGCGGCGCCCGAGCGACCACGCGTCATTGAGGTATGCGGAGCCGGTGCGCAGCTCGTTTTCGCTCGCGGGCACGAGGATCGGATTCCAGCGAATGAACGTGCCGCCGCCATTCGCGGTGGTCGGCGTGACCACCGGAAAGAGCGTGCCGTTCGACGACTGCGCGCGCGATACGAAGAGCGAGAAGTCGCTGCCCGATTGATGATTGTTCGCGTAGCGCGACTCGGTGAAGCGATCGATGCCGGCCACGACGTCATGCGTGCCGGTACGGCCAGCATCGAAGAAGGCGCGACCACGCAGCAGCCAGTTTTCGTTGTCGCGGCGTTCGACGTCGCACACGCCGCAGAGCGTCGGCGCGTTGAAGCGCGTGTTGTTGTTCGAGCGATCCAGCAGCACGGTTCCGCCGACGATGTCGGTCGCGAACGCACCGGTGCGATCGGAGAAGCGGCGTTGCGAGTAATGCCCTTCGACCAGCACGTTGCCGCCGAGCATCCCCTGATACAGCAATGCGCCGAGCGATTCGGGATCGTCGCGTGTGGTGAGGCTCGCTTCGTCGTACACGTTGTTGTTGAAGCGGACGTTCGTGCCCTGCGTGTCGATGGCAAAGTACGACGCGACGATGCTGTGTCGCGGTCCCGCCTGCGCAGTGAGCTTTCCTTCGTAGCGCTTCTGATCGTTCGACTCCGCGTAGCTGATTGCCGCGCCGCCGGGAGGTGCGACCGTCTGCCGCGCCGTGTCGTTCTTCGCCCAGCGGCCGGCGGTGAAGAACCACAGCCGATCGCGCAGCACGAAGCCGCCGAGCGTTCCTTCCCATACATGACTGAGCGTGCTCTCGCGCTCCTCACGCGCGGGGGTCTGCGCGGACCAGCGCGGGCTGCTCAGCGAATCGCGCAGCGACGCCGCGAGGTCGTTGCCACCGGAGCGCGTGATCGTGTTCACGACGCCGCCGCTGAAGCGGCCGAACTCCGCCGAGATCGCGCCGGTCAGGACAGTCGTCTCCTGGATCGCGTCCTCGACATACATCGGCCGGATCTGTCCGCGCGTGTTCTCCGTGACGACCACGCCGTTCACCAGCACGAGGTTGTCGTAGCCGGGGCCGCCGGAGATGGAGAGCTGTCCGTTCGACACCGCGTTCGCGGTCACGCCCGGCGCGAATTGCGCCGTGGCGAGCTGGTTTCGCTGCAGCGGCAATCGTTCGATCATCGCCAGTGGCAGATTCGTGGAGACCGTCGGAGACTCGAGCACCGAATGCGAGGGCGCAGTCACCGTGATCGCATCGAGCGCGATGTCGACACGCGCGACCTGCGAGAGCCGCAGCGTGACGTCGCTCCTCGCGTCGACGCTGTCGCGCGTGAACACGACGCGATATTCGCCCGGCGGCAGCGCGGCGAAGTGATACGCACCCGCGTCACCGGTGACCGTGCTGCGCGTCCCCTGCAGCGCGTCCGAGGAGATGGTGACCAGGACGCCGGCGAGCGGTTGCCCGCTCGCGGTGACCGTGCCGGTGAGCGACGCGGTGGTCTGCGCGCAAAGAACGCGCGCGGCGAGCAGCGTGATCGCTGCGAAGATCAATTTGTTCATTTTCCGGAGGTCCCGAAAGATGGTACCCCGATAGCGGCCTCGTGCGACACTGCGGCCATGCGCAAAATCGCTGGAGTGGTCCTGTTTTGTACGGCTACCGCACTCCGAATCACGAAAGTGATGCTTGCACCGTAACCTTCACCTGCTACAGAAGGGCGCGCGCTTCGCGTTTCCGCTTCCCGATGCAGCGATGGCGCTCATCTTCACGCTCGCGGCGTGCCGGGTGCCGTGGTTCGCGCAGCGCGAGGAGCTGGTGTTCGGCCTGGTCGCCGAGGGCGGGTTTCTGATGATGCAGGGGACGCTGGTGGACATCGCCACGCGTTTGAAGAAACGTCCGCCGATCTGGGTCATCGCCGTCATCGTGATCGGAGTGGCGCTCTTCTCGCGCGAAGCGATGGATGTGCTGCGCGCGGCGTGGTCGCGCGGCATGGTCGTTTTCATCCCGCTGCTGCTGTCGCTCGCGGAACGCGGCGCGATCCTCTGGCACCTGCCCGCGCGCCCGCGCGTCGAGAAAATCGCCGCGCGCGCATTGATCTCGAATCGCATCACCACCGGGCTCGCGTTGTTCGCGCTGCTGACGCTGGCAATGCTCCTCGGCGTGATGTTTCACGGCGCGTTCGAAACGGTCAACCCATCCATCGTTGTTCTTCGCCGCCGGTGCGATCTACTTCGCGGTGGCCGCGTTCGACGACTGGCGCGTGCGCGGCCGCAAATTCGCCGAAAATCCCACCGTGTTGTTCCGCTTCGATCCGCTGGGTATGACGTATCTCGAGCCGTTATAGGTCGCGTGCGTCTCGAAGTAGACCCATCAGGTAGGAAAATCCCGCGCGGCAACCCTCCTCTGTTTGAGAGGTGAGTCATGTCCAAGAGCAATCCACGCGGCGACGAACGCTGCGATGAGCTTGATTTCACACCCGGCATCCGCTTTCCGCAGGTCATCGCGGGCGAATACGTCGAGATCCGGGAGCGGCGCCGCGCGGCGAAGACGACCGCCGAGCCGCCCGCGGAGTCGGAGATGGGCAGGCCCTCGAAACTCTGCGGTCTCGCGCTCTCCGGCGGCGGCGTCCGCAGCGCGACGTTCAACCTCGGCCTCCTGCAGGCGCTGGCAGCGGCAGGAAAACTGAAAGCGTTCGACTACCTCTCCACCGTCTCCGGCGGCGGGTATGTCGGCGGCTGGTGGAGCGCATGGCTGTCGCGCAAGGAGCGCGATGACGAACCGGGCCAAGTCTTCCCGCCGGTCGAAGACATCGAGAGCGAGCGCGACGAACGGCGCACGCAGTTGCGGAACGCGAGCAGCCGCCCGAACGTCGACCGCCCGCAGATCAAGGACAGCGCGCTCACCGCCGGCGAGGATCCGATCCACCACCTGCGCCTCTTCTCGAACGTCATGACCCCGCGCAAAGGATTATTGAGCGCCGACACCTGGCGCGCAGTCGCCGTCATCTCGCGCAACATCGCGCTGACGTGGATGATCCTCCTGCCGATCCTGCTCGCCGCGATCCTCATCGGACAAGCGTGGTTCACCCTCGGCGGCGAGCCAGCGTCACTCGTCGATCGCCTCGGCCGCGCGCTGGCAATTCCGGGACTGCTCTTCATCGGCAGCCTGGTGTGCATCTTCTTCTGGATGCTCTTCAGCAGGCGCTGGCAGACGCTGGCCGACAAACTCGTGGCGGTCCTGAGCACGCTCGCCTTTCTGGCGTTGACGGTGTTCCTGCTGATCATCCTCGGCGTGCGCAGCGTCAGCGACATCCCGATGGCGGTCTACGCGGCGATCGGCTTCTGGATCGTATACGTGACGGCGCGGTTGATCTGGTGGAAGGTCGTGCACCAGGCGAAATGGGGCCATCGCGATTTCTGGCGCAACCGGATCGTGAACGTGCAGACGAAGACCTTGTCGTACTCGGTCTTCGCATTGATCATTTTTCTCTTCGCGGGATTCGGCTACCTGATCTTCGATTTCCTCGTGCGCGCGGGAGAAGTCACCGTGGCGAAAGCGGGTGGCTGGTCGGCAGCGGCCATGGCCATCGTGAGCTCGATCTACACCGCGCTCAAAGCGGCGCCGACGGGCGGCGGTGATACGCCGACGCCGAAGAAACCGTCGCTGTTGCAGCGGGTCATGTTCGCGGTCGCGCCGACGCTGTTCCTGCTGCTGCTGGGGATCGTGCTGTCGTGGATCGGACGCCAGCTCTATCTGCTGGTCATGCCGAGCACGTTCCTGGTGCAGTTCGTCACGCGCGGCGCGCTCGTCTCCGCGTTTCTCTTTCTCGTCTTCGCGTTGTACGAGTTCCGTCCGCCGCAGAAGTGGAAAGGGGTGGTCGTCGTCGCGGCGTGGGTCGTGGTCGTCGCGGCCGCATCGACGATTCGGCCCGGAACGCTCAAAGACTACCTCGTGCCGATGGGGGCGGCCGCATTAGGCCTGCTCGCGGTTGCACTGATCATCCGCGCGGTCGTACGGCGGCAGATCTGGATCTCCTGGTACGCGATTCTGCTTGCGATCACCGCGCTGTGGATCGGCTTCAGCGTCGATCCTTCGGTGTACACGCTCAGCGATCCGTACCTCCCGCAGTTCGTGATTTCGGGAGTGGTGGCCACGCTCGTGCTGCTACTGTTCGAGCTGATCCAGGGACGAGGAGCGAATACGCGCTCGATCACGCTGACGGTCATCGGCTCCACGATTTTCGTGCTCGTCGGTGCGGCCATGGGCGCAGGCGCGAAAGGATCTGCCGCACTGACGCTGGTCGGCCTCATCGCCACGATCCTCGGCTGGGTGCTGGCGCTCGGCTGGCTCTCCGATCCGAACCTGCTCACTATGCACGGCTTCTACAAGGCGCGCCTCATCCGCGCGTACATGGGCGCGTCGAACGTGCTCCGCGGCAAATCGAAGGACGCAGACATCACGGACGCCGTGCCGGGCGACGATCTGCTGCTCACGCAGCTTCGGAACACCGAACGGGGTGCCCCCTATCACCTCATCAACACGATGCTGAATCTGGTCGGCGGCCACGACCTCTCGACGCAGGCGCGCGCGTCGGATTCGTTCACGATGTCGAAGCTGTATTGCGGCTCGGTCCGCACCGGATTCCGGCCAACGAATGAATACGCGTGCGGCTCGATCTCGCTCGGCACCGCGGTGGCGGTCTCCGGCGCCGCGGCCAGTCCGAGCATGGGCGCACAGAGTCCGTCCGCCGCATTGTCCGCGCTCATGACGCTCTTCAATGTCCGCCTCGGTTATTGGGCGCCGACGCCGAGCCTGAGTTACTGGCGCAGCGGCTCCGCGCGACTGTGGCCCGTCTATACGCTGCAGGAGCTCGTTTCACAGACCACCGACCTGCTCCCGTATTGCAACCTCACCGACGGCGGGCATTATGAAAACACGGGCGTCTATTCGCTGATCCAGCGCGGATGCAATGTGATCGTGGTCGGCGACTGCGGTATGGACCCGGACGTCACCCTCGACGACCTCGGCAACATGATCCGCAAAGTGCGCATCGACTTCGGCACCGAGATCAACCTCGACGTCGCGCAATTGCGGACGAAACCGCCGGGCGTTCATGTGATCGTGGGCGAAATTCTCTATGGTCCCGATCACGCGGCGGCGCTCGGCCTGCCGCCGGGCGAAGAGAAGGGCACGATCATCGTGGTGAAGCCAAATCTCGCGCTCGCCGACGGCAAGCCGCTTCCCGTCGACGTACAACAGTACGGCTTCAAGAACACCGATTTCCCGCAGCAGGGGACGTTTGACCTCTGGTACGACGAAGCGCAGTTCGAGAGCTACCGCAGGTTGGGCGAAGAGTCCGGGAGGCTCGCTGTCGCGCTCGGGGTCTTGTGAAAAATCTGGAGCGACGCCAGAGTGTGCGCACGTGGATGCTCGCGCGATTACTCGCAGCGTTTCACGATGTCGTTGGCGTCGACGTTCGTCTCGTCGCGCCCGACGCCGCAGTTGATGTTGTCCACGAAACCGTCGCGGCCGGAGATGCGGTCGGCGCCGAGGTCGCCGCGGATGACGTCTGCGCCTTGTCCGCCGTCGATGATGTCGTCGCCGATGCCGCCATCGATCTCATCGGCCTCGCCGTTGCCGTTGATGATGTCCGTCCCGGCGTTGCCGAAGAGATGATCATCGTTGCGCCCGCCGTTGATCGTGTCGTTGCCGGCGCCGCCGTTGATGACGTCATCGCCGTCGCCACCATCGATGCGATCGTTGCCCGCGCCGCCGTCGAGCGTGTCGGCGGCTGGACCACCGGTGATCGTGTCATCACCCAGTCCACCGTCGACAATCATCTGCAGGAGCGGACCGTCGCCGTTGAACGTCAGACTGACGACGTCATCGCGGTTGCCTGTGCGAATGATCGCTCTGCTGACGGTGGATACCTGGCAGATCGCAGTGCCGGTGACGACGAAGCACGGGCCATTCGCCGAGAGCAGCGAGGTGGTATCGCTGATCGTAATCCCGGTGACGAACTGTCCGGTGCTCTGATCGAACGCCGCTCCGTTGCCGTTGACGACGATCGTATTCACATCGCCGGATCCGGCGTCGAAGATGATCGCGTCGCCGCTGATGCTGACGACACCGCCAGCCGCCGCCGGCAATGCGGCGACCATCATGAAAATCGTAACGAGGGCTCCCGAGAACCTGTTGCTCATCCACTCTCCTTTTCGTTTGCGATCACGATAGGTGCGGGTGCGCCGGGTGTCCTGACAGCGCGCTGAAATCTCGCTGAGATTTCCGTGAAACGGCGACAACATTGCATACCGTCCGTGGCAAGGAGTACGTATGGCGGACGATCTTGTGGCCAGGGCCTCGACGACGATCAATGCTCCGGCGGCGGATGTCTGGGACGCACTCGTGAAACCGGAGAAGATTCACCAGTACATATTCGGCACGAACGTCGAGTGGGAGTGGCGCGAAGGAAGTCCGATCACCTTTAAGGGCGAGTGGCAGGGGAAGCCGTACGAAGACAGAGGCACAATCCTGCGACTCACGCCATCGCGCCTCCTGCAATACACCCACTTCAGTCCGATGGCCGGACAGCCGGACGTGCCGGAGAACGATCACACGATCACGATCGAGCTGACCGCAGCGGGCTCGCAGACGAAGGTCGCGCTGTCGCAGGACCACAACGCGACAGAAGAAGAGCGCGCGCACTCGGAGCAGAACTGGACGATGATGCTCGACGGCCTGAAGAAGTTCGTCGAGAAGGAGGCGTGATGCGCACGGCGTCTTTACTGCCCGCACTGGTGGTGCTCGCATGCGCGAGCGCCGGAGTCCACAACACCACCTGGACGCTCGCATCGATCGGCGGCAACGCGCCGGTCGCAGGCGCGAACGTCACGCTGCAATTCGGCAACGACGCGGCGAGCGGCAACGGCGGCTGCAATCAATACCGGGCCACGTTCACCACGAACGGTTCGGCGCTGACGTTCGGCCCCGCGATGTCGACCAAACGCGCGTGCGTCGAGTCATCGATGAACGCACAGGAGACCGCGTATTTTGATGCGCTCTCGCGCGTAGCCTCTTACGAACGATCGGACGATCGCCTGGTACTGCGCGATGCGTCCGGCGTGCCGCTGCTCGAGTTCAACGCTAAGTGACGGTCTCCCGTCGCTTCAAGGACTGCGCGTTCCACAGGCGCGGTAACGGCGCGATCACCTTCGGCCGCGCCTTCAAAGTGGGCATCCTCATCGCGCTGATCGCGTGCGCCGTCTATGTGATCGCGTGGGAGATCGTCTACTTCAACTTCATGCCCGACTTCATGGCCCGCTTCAAGGAGTTCTACGCGCTGATCAACATCGGGATCCCGTTCCTCGAAGTCTTCCCGGTCGGACTGATCGTCATGCTGGTCTCGGCCGGTCCTGCGCCGGCGCACGCCGGATAACAGTTCCTCGGGTTCCTCGGGTTCCTCGTGGTTCTCGGAGGGAAAAGATGGCACCAACCCCTCCGAGGAACCCGAGGAACTCCGAGGAACTCCGAGGAACCCGATTCAGGGGATTTCCTGGAGAAAAAGGAAGGCAAGAATTTGACCTCGGCGGGCGCCCGTTCTACCGTTCCGCCACGAGTTCTCCTGTGCGTATCGTCCCCCTCATCCTTGGCCTGCTCCTCGCGGCCGATCTGTCTGCGTTGCCCGCGGATCGTGCCGTACGTCAATACGTCCGTCGCTCCTGGACGGTCGAACAGGGTCTGCCTCACGGCACCGTCCGCGGTTTCGCACAGACCGCGGACGGCTACCTCTGGCTCGCAACATACGAAGGCCTGGTCCGGTTCAACGGCGAGAAGTTCCGCATCCTCGACAAGTCCGCCAGCCCCGCCGTGCTCAGCAACAGCATCGTCACGCTGCTCGGCATGCGCGACGACACGCTGTGGCTCGGCACCCTCGCCGGTCTGATGCGCTATCGGAACGGCGCGTTCGAAACGATCTCGATGGAGGGTGGCTCCGACATCGTCAACGCCCTGGCCGCGTCGCCAGACGGAACGGTTTGGGTGGGCACCGCACGCGGACGATTGCTCAACATCTCTGCCGTGCGCGGCGGCGCGCGCGCGGTTCCGGTTGCCGTGCCTCTGCCGCGCACGCCGATCACGGCGCTCGCGGCGACGGCGAACGCGATCTGGATCGGCACATCGGGCGGACTCTCACGCTATCGCGACGGCAAGCTCGATACCTGGACCACCGCGAACGGCCTCTCGAGCGACACGATCGTCACGCTCGCCGCGGACCTCGACGACGCGCTGCTGGTCGGCACCAGCACAGGGCTCGATCGCATCGCCGCGAACGGCGCCATCACGCACATCGACGGCCTTCCCGCCGATCAGATCACCGCGCTGCGCCGCGACAGTGATCGCAATCTCTGGATCGGCACCTACAGCAACGGCATCTTTCGCTCGAGCGCCTCGGGAGTCGAGCCGTATGCGATGGCCGACGGCCTCCTCAATCCAACCGTGCGCTCGATTTTCGAAGATGACGAAGGGAGTCTCTGGATCGGCACGAACGGCGGCGCCGAACAGTTGCGCGCCGGCGCCTTCGTGAACTGGAGCGAGCGCGACGGCCTGTCCGACGCGGTCGCGCGCGTTTTGTTCGAGGATCGCGACGGCGCGTTGTGGGTCGGCACCGCGAACAGTCTGAGTCGCTGGAACGGCAAGGCGTTCGAGAAGATCGACGACGCGCGTCTCACCGGCATCCTCTCCATCGCGCAAAGCCGCGATGGCACGTACTGGTTCGGCACGTCAAAGGGCGTTTATCGCCAGTCGCGCGGTGTCATGACGCACCTCACCACGGCGGAAGGCTTGTCGAACAACACCATCCGCGACATTCACGAAGATCTGCGCGGCGACGTCTGGATCGCCACCGACTTCGGGCTCAATCGTCTGCGCGCGAACGGCGCCATCGAGAGCTTCGCCGGCCGCGGTGGACTTGGCACCGACTACGCGATGGCCATCGCCGAAACGCGCCAGGGCCGTATCTGGGTCGCGACCGGCGGCGGCCTCGCCGAGTTCGACGGCAGCGCGTTTCGTCTGCACTCCGCGCCGCGCGAGCTGCCGTCGAATCGCCTCTTCGCACTGCACGCGGACGACGACGGCACGGTGTGGATCGCAACCGACGGCGACGGTCTCGTGCGCTATCGCGACGGCAGCTCGAAGGTGATCACGACGCGCGACGGACTGCCGACCGACAAGATCCTCTCGCTCGTCGATGACACGCACGGCAATCTCTGGTTCGGCACCGTGCGCGGCGCGTTCCGCGTTTCGAAGCGCGAGCTCTCCGCGGCGGCCGATGCGAAGTCGCGCCTCAACATCACGCTCTTCGATGAAAACGACGGCCTGGGGAGCCGCCAATGCAACGGTGTCGCGAATCCCGCCGCGCTCCGTACACGCGACGGCAGGATCTGGTTCGCCACCGCGAACGGCGTCTCTGCAGTCACAAACGTCCGCCCGCGGCCGATGCCTGCGCGCAAACCGGTGATCGAGCGCGTGTCGATCAATGGCCGCGACGTCGCGCCGTCGGCCATGCGGTCGATTCCGCCCGACGCCACGCGCATCGAATTCGAGTTCTCCGGCCTCACGTTCATCACGCCCGAGCGGCTGCGCTTCCGGTATCGCCTCGACGAGTACGACCAGGACTGGTCGGAGACCGACACGAATCGCCGGCTCGTCTCGTACACGAACCTTCCGGCCGGCGAGTATCGCTTCATCCTGGCCTCGTCGCGCGATGGCATCACGTGGCGCGAGACGTCGCTGCCGCTGCAGCTGCGGCCGCACTTTTACGAAACGAAATGGTTCATCGCGCTGGCAATCCTGGCCGTGGCGGCGCTGCTGTTCATCACGCACTCGATCCGGCTGCACCTGACGCGCGAGCGCGCCAAACATCTCGAGCAGGTCGTCGAGGACCGCACGCGCGAGATCAGCGAAGAGAAGGCGCGCACCGAGCTCGCGCTGCAGGCAGCGGAAGCGGCCACGCTCGAAGCCGAGCGCCACGAACGTCTCACCGAACGCGCACTCGCGCAAGCGGAGGACGCGAATCGCGCGAAGAGCATCTTCCTCGCCGCCACGAGCCACGAGCTGCGCACGCCGCTCAACGCCATCATCGGCTTCTCCGAGATCCTGCTCTCGAACACGTCGAAGCAGTCGGACCCGCGGCAGGAGCGCTTCCTTCACAACATCCACTCCTCCGGCCAATATCTCCTCGGCATCATCAACAACATCCTCGATCTCTCGAAGATCGAAGCGGGCCGCATGGACATCCATCCCGAGTCGTTCTTCCTGCGGCAGGAAGTGGGCGGCATCTGCGCGGTGATGAAGGGCGTGACCACGCTGCGCAAGATCACCATCGAAGTCGACATCCCGAAGGATCTCGCCGTCGAAGCCGATCCGACGATGATCAAGCAGATCGTGTACAACCTGATGTCGAACGCGGTGAAGTTCTCTCCCGATCGCTCGACGATCACGGTCTCGGCGCAACGCGTCTCCGACGCCGACGGTCCCGCCGGTCCGGATGCGGTCGCGATTCGCGTCAGCGATCCCGGCGCGGGCATCGATCCGAAGGACCACCAGATCATCTTCCAGGAGTTTCGGCAGGCGGAAGGCTCGCGCGGCGAACGGCCGCAAGGAACGGGGCTCGGACTGGCACTGGTGCGACGTTTCGTCGAGTTGCATCGCGGCTCGATTCGCGTCGAGAGCGAGCTTGGCAAAGGCAGCACATTCATCGTGGTCTTCCCGCGCACGCAGCGGCCGGTGATGGTGAGCGACGATTCGCTGCAGGAAGACGCAGTAGGAAAGGTGTAGATGATGACGTTCAGTGATGCGATCGCGACCTCTCACCCGGCCTTTGGCCACCCTCTTTCCACTGCGTGGGGCGAGGGCTACAAGGCGCGAGCCTGGTGGGTAACCTTCTCCCCTCCACGCGGGGAGAAGGTGCCGAAGGCGGATGAGGGGTCGCAGCAATGAGTACGATGTTCGCGGCGACCGCGAAACAGCAGGAGATGGCGCGGCTGGCGCGCGAGCTTCACGCGCATTGGCTCCGCGAGCTTGGCGAAGGCCGCGTCACCGCCGAAGGGGCGGACCACGTACTGAGCCACGTGCGCTCGCGTAGCGCGGAGCTGCGCCAACGACTCGATGACGGGACGCTGGAAACCGAGGAGCACAACGATCAGCGCTTCGTGATGGTGATGGCCATGCGCCGTCTCATCGACGGTGGCGGCGAAGAGCGCGCCTCGCGACTTTTCGCGCGCGAGATGCACGATCTCTTCATCGACAGTCCCCCGCTGCCGCATCCGAAGTACCGCTTCACGTTCGACTGGGTCTCGCCGCACGCGGCCGCATGGGAGAGCGATCTCGCACATCTGAAAGGCAAGCCGAACGTGCGCGGTCTCGAGATCGGCTGTTTCGAAGGACAGTCCGCGTGCTGGTGGCTCGAAAACATCCTCACTCATCCAACCAGCGGTCTCACATGTGTCGATCCGTTCGCGATCCCGATGGACAGCACGTTGCTGCGCTACTTCGAGCGCTACTTCGATCACAACGTCGCGGCGAGCGGCGCCGGCGAGCGCGTGACCAAGCTCGTCGGCAGTTCGCAGGTCGTCCTGCGCACGCTGCCGCCCGCGCATTTCGACTTCGTGTACGTCGATGGCTCGCATCGCGTCGGCGATGTCTTGCAGGACGCTGTACTGGCGTGGACGGTGCTACGTCCCGGTGGGACGGCGATGTTCGATGACTACGATCTGGTCGACGACGTGGCTGAGGGCTTGTCTGCGCGCGCGCCCGGCCGCGCCCTCGACGCCTTCGTCACCATCCTCGGCAAAAGCGCCACGGTCGTGCGCAGTGACTGGCAACTTATTCTCCGGAAGGGCTGACCTCCCGAAGTGCTGCTCCTCATACGGCAGCACTTGGGTATCATGCAGTTCAGTCCAGTCCGCTCCCGCCCCCGGAATCCGCTGATGCACAAAATGAAGTCGTTGTCTGTCCGACAACTGTCCGCCATCCTCGAGAAGGTCGCGACTGAACTGCGCGATCGCTTCGGGCTCACCCGACTCGCCATCGGCGGCGGAAGCGCTCCGGCGTTGCTCGATCATCTGTTCTCGGGCAGCGCGCTGCGCATGCGCGACTTCGACCTCGTGCTCATCGCCGACCGCCCCGTGGAGGAAAGCCTCGCGCGCGAGATCGGCGAGGCGCTCGATACGCCGGAGATGCGTTTCCTGCCGCGCTACGTCTATCCGCGACGCCGTTCGCGCGGCGGTGAGAACGGCGAGTTGTGGACCGCGGGCTGGGGTCTGATCTGGGACGTGCGCGGCGTCGAAGTCGACCTTTCAATCTTCCACGATGAAGAAGCGCTCGACCTCAACGGACTGATGAACGTCGATCGCATCCAGATCCCGTTCGGCACGCACGCATCGCTCAACGACATCGCCGCGGCGATGCTCACGATCGGGTCGCCAGAGGAGGCGGTGGCGTCGGGGTTGGTGAAGGATCCTTGCGGCGGATACGCGAGCTGGGTCCATCGAGCGCCCGCGATCGTCGCGTGGAACGCGATCCTTGCCTCGCCCCTCGAGTGCGCCATCCGCATCGTGCGCGCGTGCGCGCACAAGCTGCATCTGTCGCATCTGCACGCCGAGCTCGCCGATCCGTTGCGCGCCGCGATCCTCCAGGGCCACCAGCGCGGCGATCGGTTCATCCGCGTGCGCAGCCTGGTGAAGCTCTTCCACGACGACCGCGTCGGCGTCGAGTTGGAGATGCTGCATGAGCTGGGTGCGTTCCGCGACTGGCTCCCCGAGATCGGCGGCGTGATCGATCGCCTCGGCCACGGCGGCCTCTCCGCGATCTTCACGCAGGCCGATCGCGAAGGCCGCCGCGACGCCGATCATCACGCCGCGTTTGCGCTCGCGGGCGAGCAGGGCGGCGATGAAACGAGCGCGCTGCGTCTCGAGGCGCTGCTAGTGCAGATGCCGCCCACGAAACGCGATGGTGTGCTGGCAGAGATCGCACGCGCCGAGCCGACGTTCGCGACGCTGGTGCGCAATCAACTGCCGCGCGTGGAAAGCCGGCGCCGCGCGAAGAGCACCACGACCACCACGCGCACGTCGCGGCCGCGTTCGCGGTCGGCGCGCGCCGTACGCATGCCGCCGCCTCAGTCGTTCCGCGCGACAAATGAGCCGGTCGACTTGCTGACCTGAACCGGCGCAACCGCGCGCATTTCTTCGCCGCGCTCGTTCACGACGGCTGCCGCGCGTGGGCTCATCGACGCGATGTAGCGCATTACGGCATCAGGCTCCGTGATCTGCAACGAGTCGACGTAATCGTGGCGTTCGATCGTCGAGAACGCGCCGCGCAGTTGCTCCTCGGCATTCTCGAGCGTGAACGACGCGGAGACATCGTGCGCGTCGATGTCGAACGCGCGCATGAGCTGCTTGATCTCGCGCAGGTGATCGACGCCGTTCGTCGCCGCGAACAACGCGCCGCCTTTCGTGAGCACGCGGCGAATCTCCATGAGACCGCGTTGCCGCTCCTCGACGTGATACAGCATGTGATTGGCGATCACGAGATCGAAGCTCGCGTCCGCGAACGGCAAGGTGGGCAGAGCGAACGTGACGAATCGCGCGCGCGGCACGATCGCGCGTGTCGCGTTCACCATGCCGATCGAAAAATCGGAGAGCACGAGGTCGACGTCGCGCGGAATGCGATCGAGATTCTCGCGCCACAGACTGCCTGCGCCGCATGCGATCTCGAGCAAGCGCATGCCGTCGCGCAGGTCGAGGCGATCGAAGACCCATCGCTGCAGGCCGTAAGGGTTGGTGCTGAAACGTTGATGCAGCGCGATGCGCGCGGAGAGATTCGCGCTGGTTGCGTATTGCGAGGCGAGATCCACGGCCCGCGATCTTAACGCCCCTGGGTAACCTTCTCCCCTCCACGAGGGGAGAAGGTGCCGAAGGCGGATGAGGGGTCCCCTCACCCGGCCTTCGGCCACCCTCTCCCCGCTCACGCGGGGCGAGGGCTACATAATGACGACTCCTTGCGTACGCCCCACTGCGTCCTCTTCCTGACCGTGTTCATCGACCTGATGGGCTTCGGCATCGTCGTGCCGGTGCTCGCCTTCAGCGCGAACGTCTACGGCGCCGGCGGCATGACCCTCGGTCTCATTCTCGGCAGTTTCTCCGTCATGCAGTTTCTCTTCTCACCCGTGTGGGGCAGCCTCTCCGACCGCATCGGCCGCAGACCCGTGCTGATGGCCAGCCTCTTCGGCAACGTCCTCGGATTTCTCACCTTCGCATTCGCGATGAACGTGGCCATGCTCTTCGCATCGCGCATCTTGTGCGGCATCGCCGCAGCGAGCATCGCGACGGCGCAGGCCTACGTCGCCGACACGAGCGATGAAGCGGGCCGCGCGAAAGGGATGGCCAACATCACGCTCGCGTTCGGGCTCGGCCTCGTGATCGGACCGCCGTTCGGCGGTGTGCTGTCGAATGCGGGCATCGACTTCGGATTTCCCGCTACGCTCTTCCCGGGCGCGGCAGCGGCGCTGCTTTCGGCGATCGCGTTGCTGCTCGCGACATTTGCGTTGCCCGAGTCGAACCCGCGGCGCATCGCGAATCGTGGTCGATGGTTGCCGGTCGATATCCAATCATGGCGCGCGTTTTTTCGTCTGCGCGGACTGCGACTGGCGGGACTGGCGATGGCGGTGCTGATGTGCACGTTCGCAGCAATCACGCCGTTGCTGGTGATGGTCGGACGCGATCGTTACGGACTGACTGCGCGCGAGGTTGGTTATCTCTTCGGTGTGATCGGCGTCGTGGTCGTGTTCCTGCAGCTCGCCGTGGTCGATCGCATCGCGCGACGCCTCGGCGACATCCCCGCCGCGATGCTCGGCGCCGCCGCGTTGTTCCTCGGCGTCGTGCTCATTCCGCTGACGCGCGACACGCGCGTGCTCGTCGTCGCGACGGCGTTGATCGGCGCCGGTCAGGGCATCTGCATCCCGACCCTGTCCGCATACATCAGCCGCGTTGCACCGGCGACCGATCGCGGCGGGATGCTCGGCATTTCGAGCTCGCTCATCGCGCTCGCGCGCGTGATCGGCCCTCCGGTCGCAGGATTCGCATACGACGCGCTCGCGACTCCGGGCGCGCTTTTCTCGCAGGCAGCAATCGTGATCGTAGCGATCGCACTCACGCTGCGGCTCGTTACGGCACCTCGAACGCGATCTCCGTCACTCCCGGCATGAGCTTCTGGCGCGGCGCGCCGGCAGACAGCGGCAACGTCAACGGATCGAACGTACGCCCGCGACTGGCGACGTCATTGACGGTGGGACCGAGGATGATCTCGATCGGTCCGGTCTCGGCGATGTCGCGGTACTCGACGGCGTTTCTGCCGTTCACCATCGAGTTGAGATCGCGTGCCGTTTGATGGGTGCGCAACGCACTCTGCGGAACGAGCAGGCCGCCGATCACGATGCCGATGTACGTGTTCGCACGGTGGCCGTCGCCTTTGATCGAAACGTTGAACGCGCGCGCCGGCGCGTTCGGGAACGGGATCTCCATCGTCTGACGCAGCGCGAGCGCCGGCGTGCGCGTCACCCACAGCGGATGCGACGCCGACACCACCGCCATCGTCTCCCCTGCTTCGTGGCGGTTCTCGTACAGGAACGTCCCGTCGGGCGCGAGGTCGACGCGCTCGCTCTCGGTTCCTTCCGGCGACATCCACACGATCACGCCTCCTTCGAACGGAATCGGAGAGACGATGCGCCCCATGCTGCCGCGCAAAGGCACGAGCTGCACGTCGAGCGTTTTCTGCTCGCTCTTCGCCAGCGTGAACGGCTCGAGGTCGCGTTTCTGATATCCGGTGTGCGCGACGTTGATGCGGATCTCGCGATCGGGCACGTGTCTGATGATGAAGCGCCCTTCGTCGTCTGCCTTGACGTGTTCCGTGAGGAGCGGCCGCCGCGGCATCAGCTTCGACATCACGGTGTAGCGGATGGTCGGCGCGCGCAGGCGCATGTGCGTGAACGTGTCCGTGACATCGAGCGTGAACGAATTGTCCGGGATCTCGATGTCGTATCGCGTCCGCCACCGCACGCGTTCGTCCGTGATCACATACGCGTTCAAGCCGCCTTTGCATGCGGTGATGTCAATGCGCTCATCGCGGTCGATCTCGTTCGGTACGGGCGAAACGGCCAGATACTCGCCGTCGTCGTGCGACCAGAATCCAACGGCTCCGCCAGGGAACTTCAGCATTGCGTCCTGCGCGAGCGGCTCGGCGCCGAGGTTCACGCCGCCGTAAAGCGTGTCGTACATCGCGTGGACGGAAAGCTGCCGCTGCTGCAGCGCTGCCACGTGCGTGCTTCGGCTGAACGGCGGCAGCTTTCCGAAGCGCAGCTCCGCGCGATAGGTGCCGGGCGCGAGGTCGTCGATGACGAACGATCCTCGCGGCACCTCCGGACCGAACGTTTGTCGACTGACCACGCGGCACGAATCGGGATCGACCGGTGTCATCGCGTTGCGCTGCCTTGCGCACGCGGAGATCGTGATCTGGAACTGCGCCGGCGGATCCTTCGACCGATCGCATGAACCGAGCTGGTGATCGAGCGCCGCGACGTCGGCACTGGTGCTCCAGTTGACGAGCAACGATGCCGCGGGTTGCACGAGCAGAGGCTCCTTCACCGATGTGACGACGCGCGAATCGATCTTCGCGCGCGTGCGATGCGGCAGCCAGCCAGGGCCTCCGATCGAGAGCTCCGCTTCACCGGCCGTAACGCCGCGCACGAGCGCGAACGCACCATGGAGCGCCGAAAGACGCGGCAGCGGATCCGATTCGAGCGCGCCTACGCGCACCTGCGGCGGCGACACATCGCTCGCTTTGCGCAACGCGTCGCGGTCGCTCTCCGCGACGCTCAGCCAGCCGAGGAGGGATGGCGGCATGGCGCCGGTGCGTGCGTCGATCGCGCGCTCCGTTCTCGCTTCGGTCGCCGCGATCGGAACGATCGACACGACCTTCGAGCGCTCCAGCACGAGCAGCCATAGCGGTTCGTCCGCGGGCACGAGCATGCGCTCGCCGCTCACGGGAAACGCGGCCGCGAGACGCGGGGTGTACACGACGCCGGTATGGTTGTCGGGCAAGTGCACGGTGAGCGTCGCGGCGGGCAACGTCTGAACATCGACTGCGCTGCCATCGTCGACGAATACAGGCAACGACACCGCATGCTCCGCGCGCTCGAACACGTTCCACTGCCCTGCCGGCACCGTCGCATCACCGCACGTCACTTCCTGCGATACGAGCCAGCGGCGGAATGGATCATCGCGGTCGCCCGCGCGAAAGCGGCAGAGCTCATCACCGGACAGAGGAAGTGCGAACAGAAAAAGTGCGAGCCAGCGCATGCGGGGGGTAAGACGTTCCTCGGGTTCCTCGGGTTCCTCGGGTTCCTCGGGTTCCTCGGAGGGCCTCGGTTCCTCGGAGGGCCGGCGGGCTAAGAGCCCGTCGCTCCAGATCGTCAGCCATCCCCTCCGAGGAACCCGAGGAACCCAGGAACCCGAGGAACCCGTCCTCAAACGGGCGTCGGCCCGCGCCCGAGCAGATACGCAATCAGATACGTCAGGTCGTTCGCGTTCACCACGCCGTTGTTATCGACGTCGCCGCCCTGCACCGGCGCGGGGCCGCTGCCCTGCAGGTAATTGATCAGGTAGAACGCGTCGGCCATGGTTGTCGTGTTGTCGCCATTCACGTCGCCTTCGAGATGCTGCGTCCAGCGAACGCGACGCACCGCGCCGCTGCCGCGCGCGAGGTAATACAGGCTCCCGTCATCGGCGACCGCGATGTCGACCGGACTGGAGATTCCGGTCGCGAAGTCGTGCGAGGCCGCGGCTTCGTCGAGCCGGTGAATCCAGCCGCCGCACAAGTCGGAGAAGAAATACGACTCCACGTACAGCGAAGGAAACTGTCGGACTTCCGGCGCATAGAACGCGCCGCCGGCGACCGCACACGTGCTCGCGGAATTCGCGTAATGGAACAAGGGCGTGATGTACGCGGGGTTCGTCGTCGGTCCTTCGGTCTCGGGCCAGCCGTAATTGCCGCCCGCAATGCCATCGTTGATCTCTTCCCAGGTCGACTGGCCGACGTCGTTGATGAAGATCCGGCCGCTGTTCGGGTGAATGCCGAACGTAAACGGATTGCGCAAACCCATTGCCCAGATCGCGCGATTCTTACCCGTCGCGCTGTTGAAGAAAGGATTGTCCGTGGGAATGCTGCCATCGCTGCTGATGCGCAACATCTTCCCGTGGAGATTGTTCAGCGTCTGTGAGTTCGATCCGACCGCATTCTCACCGACCGCCGCATAGAGCTTGCCGTCGCGGCCGAAATGGATCGCGCCTCCGTTGTGATTCGTCGCGGAGAGATGATCGAGCTCGAGCAGCACCACCTCGCTGCCAGCCGCGGCGACGTCGCCGTTCGCCGTGAAGCGGCTGATGCGATTGTGAATGGCCGGCGTCGTGGCGGTGTAATAGACGTAGACGTAGCGATTGCTGAGAAAGTCGGGGTCGAACGCGATGCCGAGGAGACCGCGCTCGCCCGTGGAATTGACAGTGAGGGTGACAAAGGGTGTCGGCAGCAGCACGTGATTCTTGATCACCCGCAGCGCGCCCCCCTGTTCGCATACGAAGATGCGGCCGTCGGGCGCGACCGCCATCGCGGCCGGATTCGTGAGGCCGGTGATCGACGTCTCCGTGAACCCGGCCGGCAGCGTCGCGGCGCTTGCGGATGGGAAACCGATCACGAGAGTGAAGACGGCGGCGGCGTATCGCATGGCAATGAACGTGCAGCAAGCGTGCTGCCACTGCGTGCCGTCGTCATGCGTCGTCGAATTACTTTCCTGGCAACCGTCCTCCTCCTCGCGAACGTGCGGGTTCGAGCGCAGGATGTGCTCACACTCAGTCACGAGAGCGCCCCTGCCGGCGGCATCGTCGCTGTGTCCGTCTCGCTGCTGGATGTCAGCGGCACCGCGCTCGGCGTCGACACCGGATCGCCGAACCGCATCCAGGGGTTCGCGTTCAAAGTCCTGTTTCCAACGGAGCTCGTGACGTCGGTTGCATTCACCCGTGCCGGCATCGCGGCGACCGTGACGCCGATGCATTCCACGGCGCTGCAGGGAACGGGCTGGAGCTCGTGCATCGTTTCGTTCCACGAAGCGACGAATCCTTTGCCGCTGAACCTCAACACCACCGCGCCCGGCGATCGCATCGGCACGTTAACCGTGACGATGCGAGGCGATGCGCCGGCCGGCTCGATCGCAACACTCACGCTGCATCCCGTCAGTGCTGCGCTATCCAATCAGTCGGGCGCGACGCAGGAAACCGCCGCAAACGGCCATCTGTCGCTCGTGAACGGCAGCGTCACCGTGAGCGCATTACAGACGCCGACGAACCTCATCGCCACGGCGACCGGTGCGTCGCAGGTGAATGTGTCGTGGTCCGGCGTCAGCGGCGCCGATCATTACGAGGTGTGGCGCAGCTTCAACGGCGGCGCATATGCGCTGATCAATACCGACACTGCATCGCCGTTCACTGACTCGACCGTCAGCGCGAATACGACCTACCTCTATCGCGTGCGCGCCGTAGAAGTGGACGACGATCCGTCCGGCTTCAGCAACATCGACGCGGCCACCACCATCGTGTTCACCGACGATCCGCTGGTCGCGCAGTCGACGACAGTCAAAGCCGTGCACCTCACGCAACTGCGCGCCGCCGTCAATGCAATGCGCGCCAGCGCGGAGCTGTCCGCGCTCGGCACCGATCCCACCGTTGCGGCCTCGGCACTCGTTCGCACCACGCACATCACCGATCTCCGCACCGCACTGAGCGCCGCGCGCGCCGCGATCGGACTCAACACTCTGACTTACACCGATCCTGTCCCCACGCTCATCAAAGCGATCCACGTCACCGAGCTCCGCAATGGCGTAAAGTAACGCGCCGTGGCGAAGGACTCGCACCGCGACGAAATCCCGCTGGCCCGCCTCGGCGGACGCATCGCCGACCTTTCCGACAAATATTTTCCGGACGCCTTCGTCTTCGCGCTCGCCGCCGTCGTCGTCGTCTTCCTCTTCGGCCTCGGACTCGGCGAACGTCCGCGCACGCTCGTCACCGCGTTCGGCGAAGGTTTCTGGGTGTTGGTGCCGTTCACCATGCAGATGGCGCTGATCATCGTGACCGGCTTCGTCGTGGCGAGCTCGCGCCCGTGCAGCCGGCTCATCGAAGCGCTCGCGCGCATCCCCAAAAGTGCGCGCGGCGCGGTGGCGTTCGTGGCGCTGTTCTCCATGCTTTCATCGCTGCTGTCGTGGGGCTTCTCGCTGATCTTCACCGGCCTGCTCGTGCGCGCGATCGTGCGGCGCGTCGAAGACGTCGACATCCGCGCCATCGGCGGCGCCGCCTACCTCGGCCTCGGCAGCGTGTGGTCGCTGGGCCTGTCGTCCTCGCCCGCGATGATGATGGCCACGAAGTCGTCGATCCCGTCCGATCTGCTGCCGATCAGCGGCGTCATTCCGCTGACGCAAACCATCTTCCTCTGGCAGAGCGTGCTGCTCGCGGTGCTGCTGATCGTCGTATCGCTCGCGGTTGCGTATTACTCCGCGCCAACCGGCTCGCGCGTGCGCACGGCGCGCTCGATGGGCGTCGAGTTCGAGGAGCTCACGGTCGTCGACGAAGTCCCGCGGACTCCCGCCGAACGGATGGAGCACAGTCCGCTGCTGACGATCGCGGTGGCGGCGTTGATGTTCGCGTTTCTCGGATTCCGCATCGCAGCGAATGGTTTCGCGGCCACGCTCGACCTCAACAACTTCAACCTCTTCTTCCTCGCCCTCGCCATGCTGCTGCACTGGCGGCCGCGCGCATTTCTGCGCGCGGTGGCAGGCGCGGTTCCGGCGACGGCGGGCGTGCTCGTGCAGTTCCCGTTCTACGCGGGCATCTTCGGATTGATCTCGAAGACCCATATCCAGGAGACGCTGTCGAATCTATTCATCAACGTCGCGACGCCGGACACATTCAATCCGATCCTGACCATCTATTCGTTCGTGCTCGGCATCTTCATCCCGTCCGGAGGCGGATTGTGGGTGGTCGAAGCGCCTTACGTGATGCAGGCCGCAAATGCATTGAAGATGCACCTCGGCTGGACGATTCAGACCTACAACGCGGCCGAGACGCTTCCGAACCTGCTCAACCCATTCTTCATGCTGCCGTTGATGGGGATCCTGAACGTACGTGCGCGCGACCTGGCGGGATATTCGATCCTGCAACTGCTGTTTCACGCGCCACTGGTACTGATCTACTGCTGGCTGATCGCCTACACGCTATGACCAGCCCATCTGGTTCAATGGCGGACGGCGCGCCGCTTGCCATTCCCACTCATCGTCGTCGCCGCCACTAATGACGACCCACACCGATTCGTCATGCGCACCCAATACCTCCCCGGCCGCGTCGGCGTTCCAACAACGGGAGCGCTGGTGACGCCACTCTCGCCCTCGAACCACTCCGACGTCGACACCGGCGCGCCCGGCAATCCCGGCTTCGGGCAATTGGGATCGGGCGCGCTGATGTTCGAGCGCACAAACGACACCCACAATGACCGCGCTTGTGCGTTGCCGCGTACAGGCGACGGCGCCTCGAAGTAGTTGAGCAATTGCTCGTCCGTTTCGTCGCCGCGCAATTCCCACGCGTCGGGAAAGCCGAGGTAATTGTGGGCGTTCCAGCCGAATTTCAGCGATGCGGGACGGCTCGTGAACGTTCCTACCGGTGCCGGATAAAGCCACGGCGCACCGGAGCTCCAGATCCAGCGGCCATCTTCGTGGCCGGCTGGATGGTAAGGCGTAGGCACAGGATCGTTCGTGCGGCGCAGGCGCAATCGCGATACACCATGCGTACCGAATCCGCCGATCAACAGCGCGCCGCGCGGATCGACCGCCACCAGCCACGGATAATGAGGCGGGTTCGCCGAGTCCCGCGCGCCCCATCCTTCCGGATACGGATTCCAGTCGTCGCCGAAAATGAATCGGCTCTGACCGCCCTCGGGCGGCAGCCACGCGTAGACCTCATTGAAGTGCGATCCATCCTCGCCCGGAATCTCCTCGCCCACCGATTTGCACCAATAGATCCCGTTACGTGGCCCGCTGTTGCCCCAGCGATCGACGTCGAGCCACGCCCAGCCGCGGTACGTGTCCTGTCCCCCTTCGCCGAAGATCTGGTTCACGTCGCCGAGGAGAGTGGTGACGCCGGTGGCCGGGACGATGCGGCGGATGGAGCCGTATCCAAGCTCGAGCAGCACGAGATTGCCGTTGCTGTCGACGCGGATGCATTGCGGCTTGTAAATATCCGGCCGTTTACCGGCCGTTGCTTCCTGCGCGGCGACCGTAAACGCGCTCAATGCGCGATTGGAGGCCTGGATGAACACATCCTGTGAGCCGCGCGCGCGCAGACGGTCTGCCATCCCTGGGGTACCGAAGAGCGTCGTGACGATTCCACTGCGCGTGATCTTGCGGATCGCGTCATTGTCCTGATCGGCCACATACAACGCATCGCTGACCGGGTCGAATACGATCGAGGCCGGTCCATTGAAGCGCGCGGCGTGGCGGCTGCCATCGGCGAATCCCGGCGTATGTCCCGGATCACCCGCGAACACACTGACGCGCACTCGATTTGCAGCGAGATCGTCGATCTCGATTTTCCAGACGCAATGATCTTCGTAACCGACGACGTACCAGACGTCTTCATCGAGCGGATCGATCGCCACGTCGAGCGGCGTGAAGAACTCGCCGCGCCCTTCCGTCCACTGTCCGCGTTTCTCCATGACGCTGCGGATCGTCGCCAGCGGCTTCGAGCTCCACACCGGATCGCGGTCCGGTTTCACACGCCAACCGGCCACCGTAATGATCTCGCCATCCGCCTTCATATAGCGCGCCGGCCCGCCCGTCTCGACGAATGCGAAGCCGCCGCGCGAGTCGATCTGTCCCGACACATAAGGACTCATCCAACCGACGCCGCGCGGACCGTCGCGGAATGGGAACTTCTGATGCGCCGCGCCTTCGCGCAGGAAACGATGGTCCTGGCTGTTGTTCGGATCGAGAGCGCGCGCGAACGGCACGCCTGGATGCGGCGGGTCCTCCCACCACAATTGCGCGCCTGCCGCGTAATCGCCGTTCGGCGCGAGTTGCTCGAGATACAGATCGCCCTGATACGGCGGCACGTTCCACGCGGTCACGTCAGGATTGGCGGGATGTCCGTTGAGGCGCCGCCGCTTTGAATCGACATACACCACGGCCGGGCCGAAATCACCCTGGCCGTTATAGCCGGTGACACTGTTGATGACCGGCACGAGCGTGCTCACCGCGTGGCCGCGCGTCATATGCAGAAACGCGCGATGTGGTTTGAAGCGCATGCGATCCGCACCGCGGACTTCCACGCTGATGTCGTGAAAACCATCCGTGACCGCGTTGAGCGCGGGATTTTCGATGCTCAACGTGAAATTGAAATTCGTCGCCGGCGACAACCAGTCCGACACCGGTACGCCGTGCACCGTGTAACGAATGTCGATCCCGCTTTGCGCCGGCGCGACTGTTTCCGCGGACGATCTGCTGCCGCGGAAAATGTTCACGCGCAGGTTCACACGATGCGATTCGGTCGCGGAATGATGACCATCGTGCAGATGCATCCAATGTGGGTCTTCCGGCTCCAGGCCTTCCGCCTTGAGCACTTCGATCGAATACTCCGCGAAATGCAGCGGCCACTCGTCGGCAAACAATGGCAGAGCCAGCAAAACGAGCAGGAGTGGAACGCCGGCGTCTCGCCGGCTGAACAGGGAGCGTCTCGCTCCCGTCCCCCGAGCACCGCGGCGGGACGCCGCCGGTTCAGCCGGCGAGACGCCGGCGTTCCGTTTGTCCGACATCACGCCATTGAACGCCCGAGTGCGCGCGATGCCGGTGAGCGCCATCACCGCGGGCTTTAAAGTCTGGAGCGACGGGCTCTCAGCCCGTCGGCCCTGGGCGGGCTACGAGCCCGCCGCTCCAGTTCCCACGAATTGGCGCCTGTACGTGGTTGGCGAGATCCCGAACCTTCGCTCGAACGCGCGACGAAACGCGTCGGCGCTCCGAAATCCGACCGACGCCGCCACCCCTTCGATCGTCACGGAGCGAGTCGACAATCGCTTCTGCGCTTCCGCCAGCCGCAAGTCTTCCACGAACGCCGCCGGCGTGCGTTGAAACAAGCGCGTGAAGCGGCGCGTGAACTGTCGCGGACAGAGACACGCGCGCTCGGCGAGCGCTTCGACCGACAAGTCATTGCGTAAATGGCCGCGCATCCACGCCGCCACCTCGGCGAGCTTGTCCGTCGACTCGATCTGAAACTGCAGCGGCTCGGAGAATTGCTCCTGTCCGCCGGGCCGCTTGAGATACACGACCAGTTCGCGCGCCACCGCGAGCGCGGCCAGTGCGCCGAGGTCTTCTTCGATCAGGGCCAGGGCGAGGTCGATGCCGGCGGTCACACCCGCCGACGTGTAGAACGGACCGTCCTTCAGAAAGAGCGCGTTCGCGTCGAACGCAATCGCGGGAAACTTCTGCGCGACGTCCCGTACGAAACGCCAATGCGTCGTCGCGCGCCGTCCGTCGAGCAGTCCCGTCGCCGCCAGTCCGTAAATCCCCGTACAGACCGATGCGATGCGGCGAATGCGCGGGGCGTGCGCTCGCACCCACCCGACCAGCTTTACGTTGATGCGCGGATTCCGCAGACCGCAGCCGCCGGGGATGATCAACGTATCGAGATCCACCTTCGCATCGAGTCCGCGATGCGGCTTGAAGACGATGCCCGACTCCGCGGTGAAGGGCCGCTTCGAGATGCCGACGATCACCACCTCGTACGCGGACCGCGCCTCGCCGCCGTCGTCGACGCGCGCCGACGCGAAGGCCTCGCTCGGTCCGACGAGGTCGAGCGCGGTCACGCCTTCGTATCCGAGAATGCCGACTTTGATGCGTTTGATGTCGCTCGCGGCCATGGGCAATCGTGGCATTTCCGTCACGCGCGAGCAACAGAATCGATGGTGTCCCGAATCGTCGGATCGATGTCGTGGAGGACTTCGCGCGGCGGGCGTAGCTTCGAGGCATGAAGAAGCTTCTGCTGGCCCTCCTCCTGACCCCGGCAATCCTCGCAGCGAAGTCGCCGCGAGGATCGTTCGTCGTGAATACCGCGTGGCTCGCGGCGCATCTCCACGATCCCGGCCTCGTCCTGCTGCACGTCGGCGACAAGGACGAGTACGCGGCCAAACACATCCCGGGCGCTCGTCATGTGTCGCTCTCCGACATCGCGGTCACCGATCACACCCCTACCGGCTTGATTCTGGAGATGCCGCCGACCCCGGAAGACCTGCGCGAGCGGCTCGCGAAGCTCGGCATCTCCGACCACTCGCGCGTCGTCGTTTACTACGGCAAGGACTGGGTCTCGCCCGCGACGCGCGTGATCTTCACGCTCGACTACGCCGGCCTCGGCGATCGCGCGCTGCTCCTTGACGGTGGCATGGGCGCGTGGGTGCGCGACGGCCACGCCGTAACGGACGTCGTACCCGCGGCACGCGCCGGCACGTTGTCGCCGCTCAAGACGCGCAAGATCATCGTCGACGCGGACTTCGTCCGCGCGAACCTCGGCAAGAAAGGCATCGCCGTCGTCGACGGACGCACCGCCGCGTTTTACGACGGTCTCGATACCGGCGGCGCGCACGGCCAGTCGCATAAGACCGGCCACATCGCCGGCGCGGGCAACTTCCCGTACGTCGAGCTCGCGGATGAAAACCTGATGCTGCGCTCCGCGGATGAATGGCGCGCGCTGCTCACCAAAGCGGGTGTGAAACCCGGCGATACGGTCCTCGGCTATTGCCACATCGGCCAGCAGACCACGGCCGCGCTTTTCGCCGCCCGCACCCTCGGCCACAAAGTGCTGTTGTACGACGGCTCGATGCAGGACTGGTCCAGGCGCGAGGGGTATCCGGTCGAGAATCCGGCGGCGAAATGAGCGCCGATGCGCCCCACTCTGGAGCTGCGGGCTCTCAGCCCGCCGGCCCCGTTCGACGGGCTGACAGCCCGCCGCTCCAGTACGCCGACCCCTACCTCGCCGGCGCCGCGCTCGGCGTGGTGCTGCTCGCCGCGTTCGCGTTCGCCGGCCGCGGACTCGGCGCGTCGGGCGCGTTCACGACGACCGCCGCGGGCTTGACCGACGCGATTGCGCACGAGCGCGCGGTGAGCAGTCCGTTGTTTACGCGCTACCTCGACGCGGACGGACCGTGGCGCGACTGGCTGCTGTTCGAGATCATCGGCGTCGTCATCGGCGGCTTCCTCTCCGCGCTCTTCGCGGGCCGCCTGCGGCGCACGATCGAGCGCGGGCCGCGCATCAGCAGCAACGCGCGACTCGCATTCGCATTCACGGGCGGCGCCGCGATGGGGCTCGGCGCCGTGCTCGCGCGCGGTTGCACGAGCGGCCTCGGACTCACCGGCGGCGCGTTGCTGAGCGCGGGCAGTTGGATCTTCATCGGCGCCGCATTCGCGGCGGGATACGCGACTGCGCCGCTGCTGCGAAAGGCGTGGCGATGATGGGCGCGCTGCTGATCGGCATCGCGTTCGGATGGACGCTCGAGCGCGCGGGACTGGGCAATGCGCGCAAGCTCGCCGGCCAGTTCTACCTCACCGATCTCACCGTCTTCAAAGTGATGTTCAGCGCCATCCTCGTGGCCATGCTCGGCGCGTTCTGGCTGGCGCGCCTCGGCATCCTCGACCTGCGCGGCGTCTACGTCCCCGAAACGTGGCTCGTGCCGCAGCTCATCGGCGGCCTCGTGTTCGGTGCGGGATTCGCGCTCGCGGGACTTTGTCCCGGCACTTCATGCGTCGCCGCGGCGACGGGGCGCATCGATGGCGTGCTCGTCGTGGCCGGCATGTTCGCGGGCGTGCTCGTCACCGGGCTCGCGTTCGCGCCGCTGCAGCGCCTGTACGACAGCACGAGCCGCGGCGCGTTGACGCTACCCGACGTGCTGCACGTTCCGTACGGCGTCGTGGTCTGCGCGATCGTCATCTTCGCGCTGCTCGCGTTTCGCGTCGCGCATTGGTGGGAGAGCCGCGCGTGATCACCGCACATCGCGCGCTCGCGGCGATCGCGCTCGTCCTGGGCGGCCTCGCGCCGTTCGCGGGCAGCCCGTATCCGCCGAGCACGATCGACGTGCGGCGCCTCGCGAAAGAAGTGGCGCGCGAAGAAGATCACGTTACGGCGATCCAGCTCGCGAACTGGATCAAAGAGCGCAAACGCGGCCTGCGCGTGCTCGACCTGCGCACGAAGCAAGAGTTCGATGATGACCACGTGCCCGGCTCGGAGCTGGTATCGCTCGAAGCACTGGTCACGAAGACGCGCTTCGCAAAAGACGACACGCTCGTACTGATCTCGGATGGCGGCGCACACGCCGCGCAGGCGTGGGTCTTCGTCCGCTCCCTCGGCCACCAGCGCGTGTACTTTCTCCGAGGAGGCATGGGCGAATGGCGCCACGACGTGCTCGACCCGAAGACGCCGCTCGGCCGCTACTTCGGCGAGCGCAGAGGTGATGGATGCTGAGCGAGTTGCGCGCGCGAGAGTTCGCACGGCTCGACGCGCAGCAACACGTCTACCTCGACTACACCGGCAGCGCGCTCTATGCCGATTCGCAATTGCGTGCCCATCACGCGCTGCTGCGTGACGGCGTGTTCGGTAATCCGCATTCGGAGCATCGCCCGTCGCGCGCGAGCACCAAGATCATCGACGCGGCGCGCGAGCTCGTGCTGCGTTTCCTCGACGTCGACAGCGCCACACACGACGTGATCTTCACCGCGAACACGACCGCGGCGATCAAGCTGGTCGCGGAGAGCTATCCATTCGCGCCGGGGAAGACGTGCGTGCTCGCGGCGGACAATCACAACTCGATCAACGGCATTCGTGAGTATGCGCGCCGCGCGGGCACGCCGGTGCGCACGTTGCCGCTCGACGACGAGTTGCGCTTGCGAAATCCGGAATCGATCCTCGAACACGTTGGGCCCGGCCTGCTCGCGTTTCCCGCGCAGTCGAATTTTTCCGGCGTGCGCCATCCGCTGTCGCTCGTCGCGCGTGCGAAATCGCTCGGCTACGACGTGCTGCTCGACATCGCAGCGCTCGCGCCGAGTTGCGCGATCAGTCTCCGCGAATGCGAGGCAGACTTCGCCGCGCTCTCGTTCTACAAACTCTTCGGCTATCCGACCGGCCTCGGCGCGCTGATCGCGCGGCGCGATGCGCTGGCGCGGCTGCGGCGACCATGGTTCTCGGGCGGCACCGTGCTCTACGCATCCGTCAGCAGCGAAATTCACCAACTACGCCCGCGCCACGAAGCGTTCGAAGACGGCACACAGAACTTCCTCGGCATCGCCGCGCTGGCCGCGGGCTTTTCGTTTCTCGAACGCGTGGGCATGCGCACGATCTCCGCGCACGTCGCGCGGCTCACGTCGCAGTTCACGCGCGAGCTGGCGTCGCTGCCACACGTGCGCATCTACGGGCCACGATCGATGATCGATCGCGGCGGCACGATCGCGTTCAACCTCCGCGGCATGCCCTACCAGGTCGTCGAGTCGCGTGCGACGCTCGCGAACATTGCCATCCGCGGCGGCTGCTTCTGCAATCCCGGCTGCGCCGAAGCGGCGCTGCAACTCGATCCGCAGCGCGCCGCGCAATGCCTTTCCGCGCTCGGCGAGGATTTCACCGTCGAGCGATTCGCGTCGTGCGTCGATGCGCCGGTCGGCGCTGTGCGGGTCTCGTTCGGCGTCGCGAACAACGATCGCGACGTTCAACGCGCGATCGAGTTCTTCGCTTCGCTCTCGTGGAGTAGCCCTCGCCCCGCTTGCGGGGAGAGGGTGGCCGAAGGCCGGGTGAGGGGCTCCACTTCCAGCATCACGTGCGACGCACCGGGCCGAACGACAATCGCCAGAGTCTTCGACGAAACGTCGTCGCCTCGATAGGTCGCGTCGTATTCGCCGAGATTCAGCTCCTCGAAGACGAAGTTGCCGGCGTCGTCGACGACGGCCGTTGCGAACGATGGGATCTCGCTTTGCCACGCGCCCCCGGTCGACAGACCATCGGGCGTGCGGTGCTCGACGTAAACGGGAATGCCGCCACTCGCGGCGCGTGAACGCAGCTCGACCGTGCCTCCATCGCGACGCGCGCGACCTGCGGTCATGATGGTGCCGCGCAACGTCGCTGTCGCGAGCCACACCTGCACTGCAGTCTCCGCCGCCATTCCGATGTGCACGGTGCGCTCGTGGACCACTGCACCGCTGCGCACGAAACGGAGCACGGCCTGGCCCGGCGGGGCACTCACGATGCGCGCCTTCCCTTCCTGCAGCGCTGCCGGGATCGACGCCCACGGATGTGCGGAGCCCGCATACAACAGGCGCACATCCGAACCGCAGCGAGCGATCGGCGCGCACTCGATGCTGAGCACGCGCGCGCGATCGAGCTCGACTTCCACCGCTTCCGATTCTTTCTCGCGCGCTTCCGCGTTCATCACGCGCGGCGCGAAGCCGGCCGCGTCGAACAATAAAACATGCGGTCCGGACGCGAGACCCGCGACGCGGAACGCACCGTCTTCGTCCGACGTGGTCTCGATCCAGTCGTTCATCGCAACCGCGACTCCGGCACCCATTGCGCGCGGGCGCAACACGCGAACGTGTACGCCGGACAAAGGCGCGTCGTTTTCGCGGTCGACGACGCGGCCGCTGAGCATCGCCCCTTCGCTGAGCTCGAGAGCGCCCAGATCTACCGTTTCGCCGGTGAGTACAGTGCGCTGCGGGATTGCGTGCGGACGGAAGCCGGGCGCGCGGATCTCGAGTGCGAGCGTACCTTCGTCGAGGCCGCCAATATCGATCGCGCCGCTCTCGTCGAAGCGCTCGATGTGCTGTCCGCCGTTGTTCATCACGAGCACATCCATGTGGAGTGCGGCAGCGTCGGCTGGCGCTTTCCAAGCGGAGGCGCCGGCCTCCGGCGCAGCGCCGCAGCTTGCGCTGCGGCATTGGAAAGCGGCGACTGGCGTCGCCGCACTCCATAAGCGCGTAACCCTGCCGATGACGCGCACGCCGCGTGACATCTCCACGACGAGCGGCGACTTCGCATCGGGATCCGCACTCGTTTCCGCATCGCGAAAACCCGACGCGGTGACGTGAATCGATACCTCGTCATCCGCCGCGATCGCCTCCAGACGCGCCGTCCCGTCTTTTCCGGTCGTGCCCAATGCACCCGCGGCTGCGCGCACTCTCGCGCCGGCGACCGGCTGCCCATCCGCATCGATCACGCGCACCACGATGCTGCGCGCGGGATGAAGTGTGATATCGCCGAGATCCGTCTCGCTGCCGGCGTCGATGCCGCGCACGAGCGTGGCGCGTTCCGTTTTTCTGAACGTCAGTTGCACCGGTGCTGCGGGAATCCCGCGGATCACGAATGTGCCCGCGCGCGTCGATTGCACGCGGCGGCGCAATCCGCGCGGCAGATTTGCGATTGCAAAGACGGCTTCGATGGCCGCACCTTCGAGCGGGCGACGGCGCGAGTCGACGATACGGCCGCTGACCTCCATCCCGCGCGGCAACTCGAGCGTGCGCGGCAGCGCCGCGGCCTCGACATTCATCGCCATCGGCGCCGACGTGCGGCTCCACGCGATCATCATCATCGGCACCGGCGGCAGCGCGGGAAGTGTGACGCGGCCATCGCGCGCAACCGCCCAACTGCGCGGGCCGGTGCTTCCGCCGAGATTGGGGAGCTCGAACTGCACGAGCACGAAGGTCGCCGGCTCGCCCTCGACATTCATGTTCAACGACTGCGGCGACGCGGGAACGGCGGCTAACTTCGTCTCCGCGGATTGCCACCACGACGCGATGCGCGGACCATCGACGCGCACGCGCACCCCATCATCCGCCGGCACATGCACCAACGCGTTTCCCTCGGCATCCGCGATCGCGAATGGCAGCATCGCGTCCGGAATGTCGGCGAGCATCGCCTCGGTTCCCCAGATCACGCGCGCCCCCGGAAGCTTTTTGTTGGAGTCGCGGTCGACCACATGCACCCGACGCACAACCGGCGCCTTGCACTCGATGGCGGGCACCTCGGGCGTCAGGAGTTGCGGCGCACAATCACGAGACCACCACCAGAGACGCTGGCCTGTTTTCGGCGCGTCCCGCTTCTCCGCCTTTTCGGGCCAACGATCCTCGCCGATGCGCACGGCCTCCGCGCCCGGCGGCAACGCAAGTGCGGTCGCAAGCAGGATGGCGATCATTTCGGCAGCTCGAAAATCCAAAGATGCGGGACGAATTCAGACACGCGAAAGTCCGCGGCTTTCTTCTGATCGGGCAACGAGCCGGTGCAGGCGAGCATCGTTCCGCGGGCGTCGCATTGGAGATGTCCGAAAGGACCGATGCGATCGATGCCCAATCGCATCGGTGGGACTTTGCGACCGTCCGCCCGCGGCCACCAGAGCTCCCATCGGACCTTTTCTTTGTCTGCGACCCGCACGACGAGAGCCGGTCCGCGCGGAGTGAGGACCAGGTCTTCGACGAGCGGTTGCTGATTCAGCAGCAGACGGTATCGGCCTTCCACATCACTCGCGAAGCGTCGGCGAACTTCGTGTGTCCAGGAGACAACCAATTCATTGGAACGTTCGCCCAGTCGTTCGATCAGTTTTCCATCCGCCGAATAGTGAAAGACGCCGGGCTCGGAGCTCGTGACGACATAGAGCGATCCATCCTCGGCCAATACGACTGCGCCCGCGCGGGAAAACGAAAAGGAATGCTGATAAGCCTTGGTTCCGGACGTCAACCGATGGACCAGCGTGTATTTCAACCACGACTTGCCGATCGGACCGCACCACACCGCCTCTTCCGTCTCTTCGGTCATCCGTAATGCCAGGATGCAGGCGCGCGATCCGCGCACAGTCACGTCGAGCGGAAGCAGCGCCACACGCATCGCGGCAAGTCGCTTGCGATCGACGAGACGCATTGCATAGCCGCCCACCGTCAAGTGGCTGGTCGTCATCAGCGACGCCCCGTCACTCGCGACAGCTTCGGGTTTCGGCAACCCCTCGGGCAACGCCATGGTCGATACGAGCGGTTCGGCGTTGCGCGTGCGAAATGAATATCGTTGCACGCCCCGATCCGTCGCGATCAGGACAGATTCGGCGGTTTCCCAGGCGACGTCGGCCGTGAAACGGGCCACGGCCGGCGGTACCGGATGCGCGATTCGCGGAGTGAGAACGCTGGTGGCCGTGGCAAGAACCAGCCCCAGAAACAACGGGACCGACAAGCGGTCAGCCTTCCACAGTGATTGCGGCGTAGCAGAGGATGCAGTCTCCCCCGCCCGGGTAGAACTCACAGGTCCAGCCGTGCTTCAGTGAATAGCCGTATTTTCCGGAGAAGCAATGCATGTCGAGCGCGTTCGTCGCCGGCATGGCAAAAACAGCAACGGCGAGCAGTACAAACCGCAAGGCCTTGCGCATAAAGACTCCTCTTTCAGCTTTTGTTCCGGCATTATCCTCAGCCGGAACTCCGCCGTCAAGTCACATAAGTGACTATTGGAGTCCGATGCGCAGTTGCTGCACGTGTACTGCTTTGATGGTCGTGGGCATGGGATCCGTGTACGTCAAAGCAGGCATGCCGAGCGCCGCGCGCGCCTGATCGAGTGCCGCGCGCAGGTCCTGCACGTGCGCCGCGCGAACGGTCACGGCTGCCGCGGGCGCCGGTGCCGTAAAGGACATCGTGCCGAGGGAGGCGATGGTGCGGAGCGTGTCGACGGTTTCGCGGAGCTGGTCGAAATGCGCCGCCTTCACTGGGGTTGTGTTTGCCACGACTGTGGGATCGGTATAGACGAACGTCGTCGCGACGTCGGGTGTGCTGTACGAAGACGACAACGACGACGCATCCAGAGCCCGCACTTTGTATACGCATACGCTGCCCGCGGGCACTGTCGTGTCGTTGAACGTCGTACCCGAGGTGGTGGTCACCGTCGAAAACGTGCTGGATGTGCAGGCACGTGCGAGCTCGTACTGCGTCGCACCGGTACTGCCCGCCCACGACGACTGGATCGAGGTCGCGCCGGATGCCGTCGCCACGAGTGACGCGGGCGTGCCCGGTCCGACGGCCACACCGCGCGATGCATTGAGCGTGGTCGTAGTCGTGTCGTTGACGACCACGGTCTGAGTCCCGGGCGTGCGTAGAATGACACCATTCGTGAACGTGTGCACGCCTGCATCGGCCGGCGTGAATGTGTAATCGACCGGCAGGGTCGCAGCGCCATCCGTCGAGGTGAAGTGGACGGTGCCCGTATAGCCGGTAGCGACGTTGTCATTGACGTCGCGCACCGTCAGCGTCGCCGTCACCGCATCGTTCGCACCCACTGCATAGGGCACCGTCAGCGCGAGCGAGAGCGACGGCTTCCAGCCGAGCTGCACTACGTCGAAATCGCTCGCGTGCAACGAATGAAACGCATCATTGAGCACATCATTGTCCCAGCGGGTGTCGTAGACGCCGCTGATGAACATGTTGGAGCCGTTGTCGGCCAGGATCAGTCCGTACTTCTTGAACGCGCGGAAGATCTTCTGAACCTCCGGCGCATACTCCGAAATATCGGTGCTCGCCTTCAGGCGCAGACGCGCGCCCATCGGCAAAGCACCGACGGTCGATCCAGCGGTGTGCGATGCCGGATAGATATGTCCGTTCGTCTGTGAAACCGTGAAGCGCAGCGCGTGACGGATCTCGTCCGGCCCGAACACTTCGTCATAGCGTACGAGGCCCGGCAGAATCGCCAACCCCGCGGCATCCGCCGAGGTCCAACCCTCCGGCCGGCGATTGTTCGTGCTCATGTCGAAGAACGCGCCGGAGCCCGCCTCCCAGACCGTGCCGTTGAACCAGACGTTGTACAGCTCGTACAGATGGTTGTTGGTCTTGTCGACAATCAGGATGTGGCGGTCGCCATCTTCGCGCTCGTCGACGTTGCCGGGCTGGCCCCCCTCGACCCAGCCGTTCTGCGTGATCGCTTCATCGGGAACGGGATAGAACGGCACGCCCTCGCCGTCGCTCTGATGACCGTACAAGACGAAGTCGACGACCTTCTTCTCCTGCGCACCGTCGACGACGATGAACGGAAACCCGTACACGTTCCCGCTCCCATCGTCCACATCGCCACCGAAGTCGGGATGGAGACGAGGATCGCTCGTGCCGCCGATGAACGCGATGTAAGCCGCGGAGTTCGGATCCAGCGGCGCGCCGCTGATGTCGAGGTTCCACCAGTTGTTCGACGGGAACAGCGGCAAATGCACCGGGATCGAACCACCTTGAACGGCGGCGGCGTTTGCGGTCAGAGAGACGAGAACGAGAACGAGAGCAGAAAGAGAACGCAACATCGGGCCGGAGTATGGATGGGGGACGCAAAAGGGACCGTGAGATTTCTCACAACCCCTCATCCGCCTTCGGCACCTTCTCCCCTCACCGAGGGGAGAAGGCTACTTGCAGAACACGCGCGTTGGAGTGGGGAGAGGGTGGGCCGAAGGCCGGGTGAGGGGCATTCATTTCCGCCACTCGTCGATGAGATTCGCCACCAGCCCGGTCCAGCCGGTCTGATGCGAGGCGCCGAGGCCTTCGCCGGTGTCGCCGTTGAAATACTCGTGGAACAGGACCAGGCCGCGCCAGTGCGGATCGCGCGCGAACAACTCCGCTTTCCGCGTTCCACGCGGGCCATACACCGGCCGGTATCCATCCGCGTCCGGAAGAAAGATGTCGATGCTGCGGCTGGCAAGCGTGGCCGCGAGCCCCTTCATGCCGACGGATTGACGCGGCACTTCCTCCGTCGACGATGCAGGCGCCGGCGCCGCACCCGCGCCGATCCCCTCCGTCGCACGCGTCGCGCCATGCGCCGGCGGCGCAACGTCATCGACCTCGTCGTGCACGGTCACCTCGACTTCATCGCCGAATCCCTTCTCGAGCTTCCGCAGCGATTCGATCATCAGGAACGTCGTAGGAAACCAGATCGGTCCGCGCCAATTACTGTTTCCCCCTTTCAACCACGCCTTCGCCTCGGCCGGCTCATACCCGACCGACTCGCTGTCATGGACGAACGGATGCTGCTCGTGAAATTTGCTGCTGCGCATGCCGAATTCCGACAGGAACTCCTCCGGATCGGCGACGCGCGCCAGCAGTTTCTCGAGCTGCTCCTGGTCGACGACCGCGAGCACGTGCGTGAAATCGTCGCCGCGCTTCACCGTCGTCACACAATGCTCGACGATGTCGTTACGGAAGCGCAGGAACCATTCGAGGTTCGTCCGGAAGAGCAGGAAGGGCTCGATCCATTTGCTTTCCAGCCGCTCCACCGCATAAAGCGGAATCAGCCCGACCAGCGATCGCACTTTGAACGGGACGACCGTGCCGTCAGGCCAGCGCAGGACGTCGTAGAAGAAACCGTCCTCGTCGTCCCACAAAGTGCGGTTGCCATGTTTCATTTTCATGGCCGCGCCGATGTAGACGTAATGCTCGAAGAATTTCGTGGCCAGGCCTTCATATGTCGGATTGATCTTCGAAAGCTCCAATGCGATGCGCATCATGGCCAGCGAGAACATACCCATCCAGCCGGTGGCATCGCTCTGTTCGAGCACCGCGCCGCCCGGCAGCAGAGCGCTGCGGTCGAACACGGCGATGTTATCGAGGCCGAGGAAACCGCCTTCGAAGACATTGTTGCCCTCGCGGTCGACCTTATTGACCCACCAGGTGAAATTCAGCAGCAGCTTGTGAAAACATTTTTCGAGAAACTCGACGTCGGCCTCGCCGCCGCGGATGCGGTCCATGTTGTAGACGCGCCACACCGCCCACGCCTGCACCGGCGGATTGAGATCGGAGAACTCCCACTCGTACGCCGGGATCTGTCCATTGGGATGCTGGAATTGCTCGAAAAGCATCAGCCAGAGTTGTTCTTTTGCAAAGCGCGGATCGATCAGCGCGAACGTGATGGCGTGAAAGGCGAGATCCCAGGCCGCGAACCACGGATACTCCCACTTGTCGGGCATCGACAGGATGCGCATCGAGTTGAGATGCCGCCAGCGGCTGTTCCGTCCGCGTTGTCGATTTTCGGGTGGCGGCGGTTCGCCGGGATCGCCGTCCAGCCACATGTCGACGTCGAACAGGTAGCTCTGCCGCGTCCATAACATCCCCGCGAACGCCTGACGCTGCACATTGCGCTCTTCGGGCGATGCGTGGAGCGGATGAATGCCGTCGTAGAACGCGTCCGCCTCTTTGCGCCGCAGATCGACAATGGCCTGAAGTTCCTCATCGGAAGCCGCGCGGCGCTCATTGCGCGGGCGCAGCCGCATCAGCATCGTCGCGGAGCCGCCGGGCTCGACGTCGTGGCGCATCCACGCGCACGCCTTCGTGCCGCGTTGCGCAGGATTCACGGCATTGCGCTCGCCACTGACGATGAAACGATGAAACGCGTCTTTCACGAATGCGCTGCGCGATGTTGCGGAGCCGCCGAAGACCCCCTCCGCGTTCGTCTCGTTATCGGTAAAGAGCAGACGCGCTGTGCGTGGGACTTCGAGGATGCGCGGACCGAGGCGCGTGTCGGTGAGGAGACCGGCCAGGGGCGGTGCGTGCATGTCGTCTGCGAGGAGACCGACGCCATCGGCGATCGTGATCGACGGAGTCTCTGTCCGTCCGCTCCACGACCACGTGTTGCGGAACCAGAGGTTGGGGATCAAATGGATCGGCGCGCGTTCGGGACCGCGATTGTGCGCGGTGACACGAAAGACGAACGATTCCTCGTCTTCTTTCGCGATCTCGATCTCGATGTCGAAGTAGCGGCCGTCATCGAAGATGCCGGTGTCGATCAACTCGAGCTCGGGATCGAGCGCGCCACGCGCGCGATTCCCCTCAATGAGCGCGAGGTACGGATATTCGCGCTGCGGGTACTTGTAGAGCATGCGCTGGTACGCATGCGACGGGAGCGCGTCGACGTAGAAGTAACACTCCTTCACGTCCTCGCCATGATTGCCCTCGAGCGCCGGCACGAGCCCGAAGTACCGCTCCTTCAGAATCGGATCGCGCTCGTTCCAGAATGCCATCGACCAGCAGAGGATCTGATAGCGGTCGCAGAAACCCCCGATGCCGTCCTCGCCCCAGCGATAGGCGCGCGAGCGGGCGTGATCGTGCGGGAAGAACTCCCACGGCCTGCCATCAGCGCTGTAATCCTCGCGCACGGTCGACCAGGCGCGATCGGCGAGATACGGGCCCCAGTTCCGCCAGCGCGCCAGCGCATCGGCGTCGCCGGAAAGCCGCACCCGTTCCGCATTCGGCTCGTGCATCGACTCACCCCCTCACCAGCCCTTTCCCCCTCGAGGGGCAGAGGGCCGGGTGAGGGGGTGAGTGTAGCAGCGGGGTCGTCCCGAACAGGACTGCCGCACCGGTTGCGCGTGGCTACACTCGACGGCATTCCTTCCATAAACACCAGCGAGGTGAGTCGATGAGATACATGCACGTTCTGCTGATCGCGCTGCTGACCGTTCCCGCGTTCGCCGCGCAGACCATCGCGCCCGCTCGCCCGCCGGATCCGGCAACGATGGCCAGCATCCACTCAATGATGGACAGCATGGCCGCGCAGAACATGTTCCGCGGAAACGTGCTCATCTCGTATCAGGGCGCGGTACGGTTCAATCAGAGCTACGGTCTCGCCAACATCGAATGGCAGCAGAAGAACGTCCCCGAATCGAAATTCCGCCTTGGCTCGCTGACCAAGGTATTGACGTCGATGTTGATCCTGACGCTCGCGCAGAACGGCAAGATCGATCTGGAGAAGCATGTCACCGACTATCTCCCCGACTATCGTCGCGATACAGGGTCGCGCATCACGGTCGCGCAATTGCTCGATCACAGCAGCGGCCTGCCGAATTACACCGACCTCCCCGATTTTCCGCACCTGATCAGCCGTATCAAATTACCGACGCAGGAGTTCATTACCCGTTACTGTCAAACGGACCTCCTGTTCCCGCCCGGCACCTCCTATTCGTACAGCAACACCGGCTATTTCCTCCTCGGCGCCATCAGCGAAGCCGTTACCGGCCAGACGTACGACCTCAACATGGAGCAGTACGTCTTCAAGCCGCTGGGCATGAGCGATAGCGGCTATGGCTGGAATCAAGCCGTTCTTCCCCAATTCGCGTACGGCTACGAGCAGCAGGGCTGCGATGAGAATGTCGCGGCATTCGCCGAAATGTCGGTTCCGTTCTCCGCGGGCGCGCTGTACTCCACCACCGGCGACCTGAATAAGATGAACGTGGGCATCATCAACCACACAGTTCTCAATCCCACGTATACGGCCATCATGTTCAAGCCGCGCATCTGTGAGATGAACTGTCAGCCCGCACCCGGACTCTTCCCGGACGGAGTGAGAAGCGCTTACGGCTGGGACCACGAATTCCTGGCCGTGCCGCCCGCTCCGAACAATGGCGTCCCGATCTGGTCGAAGCTCGGCTCGCTCAACGGCTACGTGAATTACATCGTCCGCACGCCCGATTTTTTCGTGGCGGTGCTGTCAAACCAGGCGGAAGCGTACAGCTCGTACATTGCATTGGCAATTACGCAGATTCTCTATGGCGCTCCGCCGAAACTGGTGACGCCGCAAATGAGCTCGATCACCGCCATCCAGCAAACCATCTGCAAGTCGGGACTCGCGGCCGCCGTGGCACAGATCAAAGCGAATCCGCCGGCGACGCCGTCAACGCTGAGCGCGATCGGCAATAGCTTCGTCGGCACGTATATGGAGAGCAATGTCACGCTGGATCAAGCCAGTACGGCGTCGACGCTGTTCGAGCTCAACTACCGCCTTTTTCCACAGCAACCGAGCGTCTACCAGGATCTGATCCTCGGCTACACGAAAAAGTCCGCGGTGCTGCCGCTCACGCTCGATCCGAACCTGGGGCCGCAGCAGTGATGACGCGCAAGCCGATCCCGCGAATGCAGGGATTCGATCGAGCCAGGTTCGACGGTGAGCACGGCGGACCGGGCCTCCCCGTCGTCATTACGGACGCCATCGCATCGTGGCCAGCACTGCAGTCCTGGTCACCACGGCATTTCGCCATGAAGTTCCCGGACCTCGCACTCCGGCCCAGTGTCGACCTGCCGGACACGGAAGTGCCGTACCGGTTCCGCGACGTCGATTACCGGCGTGCGATGACGATGGGCGAATTCGTGGCGCGGATGTCGACCGGCAACCGCTGCTATGTCGACCAGGCCAGCATTTCGATCTTCGAAGGAGTGGAGTCCGATTACGACTTCCGCGTGCTCGATGCGAAGGGCGAAGGCTATGTCGCGTTCTGGATGGGGTCGCGTACGCGCTCGGGCCTGCATTACGACTATCTCGATAATTTCTTCGTGCAGGTGTACGGCGGGAAGAAGGCCATTCTCGCGTCACCGGGCGACTCGCGGTTTCTTTATCTTTTTCCCGACAATCACACGAAGAGCAGCATCGCGCCGGAATCACCAGACCTCGAACGGCATCCCAAACTGGCGCGCGCGACGTTATGGGAAGCGACACTGGCACCCGGTGACATCCTGTTCATCCCGAAGGGCTGGTGGCATTACCTGGCGTCAACGGAGGCGTCGATCTCGCTGTCGTACTGGCACGGAACGCCGCTCAATCCGATCCGCAAGATGCTCGACAACGGACCGGCGGCATGGGCTCGGCTGGCGGGCGAGTTCGTCTGGTACGGCGTATTGCGCCGCCCGCACGTGAAACATCTATTCAGTCCGCCGCCGCTGGGACTGATGCTGTATCAATTGCTGCTGAGCAAGCTCTCCAGAGCGAGAGCAGCGCCGCAATGACGAATGGCAGCGTCGCCGCGAGGATGGCCCACGGCAATAGAAACAGATATCCGAAGAAGGGCGACGTCAGTCCGATCAGCGCCCACACCATCAGCAGGATGTTGCGCCAATGCCTGCGGTTCGGCAGCATCCACGCGGCGCTGAGCACGAGCAGCGAGCCGACCATCACACCGCTGGTGATGACCAGCAGAAACGACCTTCCGACCATCCAGCCGAAATGCGGCTTATCGACGAGCACCAGCCCGACGACGATCATGGCGATGGTCACGAGCGCAGATCCGATCGCGCAGAGAATCACCCACAGGCGCCGCGGCTGAGTCGTTTGGTCGGACATCGGTAGTCGTAGGATACCCGAATGCTCCGTCGTCTCCTCGCGGAGCGTGGCTGCTGCGCGTGCCGGCACCTGCGGCCGAGGGAGCGCTGCGAACGGCGAGCGTCACCGTAGACGGCCTGCAACGAATGTTTATGTTCTAGTGTTCCGTCCGCGGAACACTAGGGAACCTCTGATCAACCGGCTAACGCGAGCGATTTCCAACAGTGTGAGTAATGCGATGAGCGTTGGGCCCGGTTTCAACGGCCCATCGCCACGAACTTGATCGTGCGCCACTCAAGAATGCGCGTGTTTAGAGACACCACTCCCGTTTCGGCACGATCGCTCGACGCATAAGATAGAGATTCGCAAGGGCGAACGAAGTGAGCGCTCGC